>ERZ773186.303-NODE-303-length-49444-cov-4.966187_pt1 | contig 49444 bp, 44 predicted proteins | sample MGYA00581000_ERZ773186 | MGnify/ENA primary metagenome ERZ773186 (study PRJEB29015, sample SAMEA2737752) | human gut metagenome | biome: human gut; feature: human-associated habitat; material: faeces | place: China | collected 2012 ...
TAACAAAGGCTTATAGCCGCTGAGTAAACCACCCGTTAGACGGGTGGTATTGATTATACACAAAATCAAATCAGAAAGGAGATAGAACATTATGGAATCTATCAAAATCGGAACTCGGAGTTATGAATTAGTAGCTGACGGATATCAGCTGCAGCAGGATGGAGGATGTATTATCTTCCAGCCAGGGGAGCAGACCTTTGAAGAAGTTGAAACCGTGATGTCAGGCGTTAAATCTATTTTGCTTTTAGATGAAAATGGGGACACAATGGCATCCAGGACAGATTTGGTATATGCTGGTCGCATGACCAGACAGAAGGATTATGTAATTAGAGTTGAGAAAAACCAGACAGGTACTGATTCAGAGGGCAATGCAGTGTATGAGTATAAAGATATAACAGGTACCGTTCTGATTGCAGAGTTTCGTCTTCCGGACTTGCGTGAAAAATATGCAGCATTAGAGGAAGAAGTGACAAATACCCAGCTGGCAATTGTAGAGCTTTATGAAGGAGGTAAGTCATAATGGCAAGAGTATATGCAGATCTGATCCGAAAAGGGAGAAAAACACTTGAAGGCGTACCACCAAAAATTAGAGCAGAAGTTGAAAGACTTTTGAAGGCTTAAGGGTTTACTTTTTTATAATGCAAAAAGAAAAGAGGTGACATCATGGGACGTATCATAACAGCTAAGTTTATATCAGGTAGTCATTTTGCTCAGGCATTTGGAAATCTGTGGCAGTATGATTATGGCGCAAAACTTATATTAGAGGGATTAGAACTTCCAGTGGCTGCAGAAATCCATTTTGCATCTATGGAATGCGGTGGGGAATCAGAGACACGGATTGGTGTAACAACAAATGGAATTACAGAGGTAAAAATCCCTAACGTTCTTTTAGAAATAAACAAGGTCCAGGATTATAACCTTTATGCTTTTGTGTATTTGACAGATGAAAAATCCAGATATACAGAATATAAAATCCTCATGACGGTTCGGGCGCGTCCGAAGCCTGGTGAGGAACATCCGGACACAGAAAAGGATCATCCGCTTGCTGATGCGGTCCAGGCAGTAAACGCTGCAGCCGACCGGGCAGAGACCGCGGCGGGGAATGCTGCAGAGAGTAAGGTTGCTGCAGAAGATGCAGCTGAGCAGGCTGACAAAAGCAGAGTCGCAGCTGAGACAGTAGCAAGGCATGTAGCCGAGGCAGGGCGTACTGCCCTAACGGATATCGCATCAGCCAAGACCGATGCAGTAGAGACCATCGAGACCGCTAAGACAGGCACAGTAAAGGCGGTGGATGATGCCAGAGAGACAGCTATCAAGGCCGTGACAGATGCACGTATGGTGGCAGAACAGAGCTTGTCAGAGGCTAAGACAGATGGAGTAGCTGCTATCGGAACAGCCAAGACGGAGGGCCTGCAAGCGATAGATAAAGCTAAAAGCGACATCGAGACGGCACGGAGCGGTGCTATCAAGGACATTGATACTGCCAAGACCAGCGGTGTCCAGACCGTCGAGGCTGTAACCGCAGGTATCGAGCAGACCAAGACATCTGCTTTAGAAGAAATCGGCAGCAGCAAGACAGCCGCGGTCCAGGCAGTAGAGACCGCAGAGAACGAGGGTGTGGCGGCGGTAAACGCGGCGGTAGAGGCGGGAAAGACCAACTTCGTCACGGACGAGAGCTTGACTCTTTCCGGGCGTGCGGCAGATGCAAAGGTTGTGGGTGATGAGCTGGCGAAGAAGGCTGACCAGACGGACCTGGAATACCTTCGGAAGCGGCAGAATATCCTTGTTGGAAGCGAGACGGGCAGTCGTGTCTGTGTTACCGACGCGTTTGAGGCGCCGCTGGAGGGGCTGGTGCTGTATGGCAAATCCACGCAGGTGACGACGACAGGGGCACAGCTCTTAAATATTCCGGATGCAGAACGAACAATAAGAGGGGTGACACTTCGAATTCAAAATGGCGTGATTGAAATGAACGGAACAGCAACAGAGGGCGGATATGCATACGTGGACATTGCGAAAACGCCACTGACCGGAGTGTATACGTTATCTATAGATGGCGCTGTGAAAGGAGCGCTTTTAGATGATAAGTTTCAGAGATTGATAGAATCAACGGCGAGTTTAAATGGAAAAACGGCGCGCATGCTGACATTTTACATCACAAAGGATGTGAAGTATTCACTAACAGGGATTAAAGTCATGCTTAACGCCGGAGACACCGCACTCCCTTGGGAGCCATATACAGGCGGTAAGCCATCACCGTCACCAGATTATCCGCAGGAGATTCAGAGTGCAAAAAGCGAGGTAGTGGTGCATGGAAAGAACCTTTTTGGTGGAAGTTTTTACTATGCAAACTACTCAAATGATGTGTTGAAAATTGATGAAAGTAGGAAGGAGAATGAAGCTAAGCTGCCGTTTGCTCCGACATATGAAACCTTTGGAGTTTGCAAGGCGATAAAATGCCGGAAAGGAAAAACTTATATTATCTCTGTGACGAATCCAAACAAAAACGCAGTTATAGGTATGGCTGAATACGAAACTATAGAGAAAGCAATCGATAGTAATAATGCGCTCGGATTTGTCGGAATGAGCTATAAAGCATTGAAAAAATCATACACTGCAAAGAGTGATGGAATCCTTGTATGTGGAATTGCGGGTTCATGGACTAACGGGACAACAACTTTACATGAATGTACAGAATCAGAGCTTTTGCAAGTAGAAGAAGCATCGGAAGCCACTGATTACGAGCCTTACCGTACCCCGCAGACCATCACCATCACATCTCCAACCAGTCTGCCAGGTATTCCTGTTTCATCTGATGGTAATTATACAGACGATACAGGACAGCAATGGATCTGTGATGAAGTAGATCTGGAGAGGGGCGTATATGTGCAGAGGGTGTATTCCATTATTGTTGATGGAGAAGATGTGACTTTTTCGCAAGCAGGACGATATTGCAATATGAATTTGAAAAAATTGCCAAGCGCGAAGAGCATTATCGGAACGAGTCAAAGGATCGAGGCCAGGAGTACATTTACTTCAGAGACGTGGAATTTCAACCCAGAAATGGGCTTTTTATATCTTATAAAAGAAAATTATGCGGAAACTATTAACGAATCCTGCAAAGAACATAGTGGAGAAGTAATGTATGCCCTTGCCGCTCCCATCGAGATCCCACTCTCAGCTGCCGATATTGCAGCTTACCGTGCCCTCATAACCTACGGCCCAACAACCATTGTAGAGACGGATGGTGCAGGCATTAAGCTGGATTACCAGCGAGATGTAAACATTGTAATCAAGCAGCTGACAGATACAATCGCATCTATGACAAATTAAGGAGGTAAATTATGGCAGTAAAAAGCAAAGCAAGACATGACTTAACCTTACGTAGCATCAAGCATGAGATTGGAGCAGGCAGAGATGTAGCCTACTGGTTGGACAAAGCCTACATCCACTTGGACAATGGTCTGCTGACCGAGGATGATATCACCGGAATCGAAATTTTAGCTCAGGCATATTATGATGCGCTGGACAAGCCTGATGAGACCGAGGACGATGAGGATAACGTCGACTCTGGTCAGAACGAAAACACAGAGACCCTGCCGGAGTAACCCAGTTTAATTTTATTTGAAGCCATCTGTTGAATGGCGGAAAGGAACTACATATGAGTATCAATCACAAATCTGTCTCCTGAACATTCTACAGTCCGGCAATTGAAGTACCGACTCTGGAACAACATTCTAAGAACTGCAGATCATGCAGAGCTGAGAATATATGCAGAGTTGTCCCGGACATAAGGCGTGTGACCACGAGTAAAGGAGATTTATAATGACATCATTAATTTTGCAGTACATAGTCACACACTGGATTGCGTGGCTTTTTGCAGCTATTTCCGGTGTCTTGGCTACAGCATATCATAGATTAGCAGGACGGTTAAAAAAGGAGCAGGTAAAGACACAGGCTATCAATGCTGCAGTTCTTGCGTTACTTCATGATCGTATCTACCAGGCATGCACATTTTACTTGAAAAGAAAATATTGCACAGTGGAAGACAGGGATAATTTGGAGTATATGTTCCGACCTTATAAAGCGTTAGGTGGAAATGGAACAGGAGAAGATCTTTATAACAGATGCCTGGCTCTTCCATATGAACCGGCAGAGGAGGTATAGATATGGATTTTGGAATTGGAAGCGTAACAGCGATCACAGCAATCTGTTACCTGGGCGGCATGGCATGTAAGGCAACCACTAAGGTCAAGGATGAGGTTATCCCGGTAGTATGCGGATTGACCGGCGGCATCCTGGGAGTAGCTGGCATGTATCTTATGCCAGAGTTTCCAGCCACAGATGTGATCAACGCTGCAGCTATTGGTATTGTATCCGGTCTGGCCGCAACCGGAGCGCACCAGGTCATCAAACAGGCAAGCAAGAAGTAGAAGGAGGTGATCCGACTATCTCCCGCAGGCAGTCCGGGTCATGGCTGCCATTTGCGACGTCGCAATAAATCAGTAGAATAAAAATCATGCATATGTTATAATGTCTAGGTTACCGCCCCTATACCCGGTAAGGAAAGGGGGTGTCTGACATGGAAAATCTTATTTCTTTTATTGTCGCTGTTGCGGCTGGTGTAGCCTGCCACTACATCATCAAATGGTTAGACGGTGACAAATAATCGGTAACTAGCCTATGGTTTAAGCCACCATACAAAAAACGGAATAGAAAAGCCCAGGGAATTGCGCTCCCTGGGCTTTTCGTTTTGCGTCTCCAATACTGGTGCTTTCTTTTTGCCTAACGGCATTATAGCATATGCAGAAAATCTTTTCAAGATACCATTTGGAAGAAAGGAAATGCTATGAAAATATCAGATAATGGATTAAATATCATAAAAAAGTTTGAAGGTTGTCGACTAACGGCTTATCAGGATACCGTAGGTGTCTGGACCATCGGATACGGCACCACAAACGCAGACAAAGCAATCACCGGAACAACAATCTGCCAAGGTCTGCGGATCAGCCAGGAAACGGCAGATGAATGGTTGCGCCAGTCTGTTGATAAAAAGTATGGTCCAAAAGTGGACAAGTATAGTGCTTACAACTGGACGCAGCCAGAGTTTGATGCCTTGGTATCTTTTGCGTATAACATCGGAAGTATTGACGGATTGACGGCTAAAGGTACTCGTACCCGTTCTGAGATAGCAGCCAAAATCCTGGAGTATAATAAAGCTGGCGGAAAGGTATTATCTGGCCTCATCCGCAGACGTCAGGAAGAGAGGAAGCTCTTTTTAACTCCCGTTACAGTAAAAACAGGTTGGCAGCAGGAAAATGGAGGCCGGCGCTTCTATTTAAAAGACGGCTCAGGAAAATATGTTTCTAATGACTGGCACAAGGATGGAGAACTCTGGTATTGGTTCAACGGTGCCGGCATGATGGTCCATGACACCTGGTACCAGTACAAAGGGTCTTGGTATTACCTTGGATCTGATGGTGCTATGCTTAAAGGCCTGCAGACGATTAACGGCAAGTGGTACTACCTGGATCAAGACGGCCGCATGGCAACGGATCCGGTAACATTGACACCGGATCAGGACGGCGCCTTACAGTATCCAGGCCTTGTAAAATAGAAAATCACACATCTGATCATCGGTTATATCTTGCCAAATTTCAACACCTGATTTATGATGAAAATATAGAAAAATTCTGCCAAAATCTAAGGAAAAATCCCCTATACGCACTTACAATCTGGTCATCCACCGTGGACACTGAACCTGCCGTCCGTCACAGTACTGGGTCAATATGGGCTGGCGTACACCGGGTCTTGAAAGGAAGCTGTCAAAGATCTCATCGACTACCTGGGAGATGCTTTCAAAGATATTCCTGCCGTAGATCCATTTATGGTCAAAGGCAGTGGAAGAGGTAATGGTAAAATCATAGCCTTGGTTTCTGTACCACTCCGTGTATACACGATTTAAGGTAAAGGACATGATAGCCAGTACATTGGCAGTAATGGTACTTTGGGGCCAGGTGGAGTAGATTTCGCTGGAAGCCACATTTTTAATATAATCTCTGTATGGTACATAGTAATCCTTGGCGGTGGAGTCTGTAGGCGCTCCGTCGTGGACCACAATAGTCTGTGGGACCACCACACGGCTTAATACGATCTCACCGCTTTCGTTTACCGGTTTTACTTCGGCTTCAGCAATCTTTGGGGGATAATTTCCAAATAAAGTGTGGTCTGGGATGACTACTGGGTCTTCAGGAGGTGTGCCGCCTTCATCACCTGTAAGTGCTGCAGGCTGGATGGCCTGTGTTCCTGCAAGAATCTCGGTGCCGGAGATATTTAAGGGTTTAAAGCCTTCTGCTTCCACCAGCACATCATATTCAGAATAAGGCTGGTAGATACCAGGCTCTAAACTATATTCCTCAGGAGGCGCAGGAAGAGAAATGTTTTCCGTCTGTCCAGAAGAGTCTGTAGTCAGCTGTTCCAGCACACGTTCCGGTTCTCCTTTGGAGCTGATGGAAACTTTTGCGTTTTGTATGGGAAAATTATTCCGGATGTTGATCACCTGGATCTGTAAATTGCCTCTGGATATAAAATCCTGTCCATTTGCCATAAAAAATGCCTTCTTTTTATACCGTCGTTTTCAGTATATGAGAAGGCACTTTTATTTTATGACAGCTTTTTTATCTGTATTTTTTAAATCTCAAATCCACGGACTTTCAGATAATTTTTAATGGTTTCCACAGCACCGTCTGTTCCAATGGCTGCTGTATTGATCATCAGGTCGTAATTTTCCGGAAATTCCCATTCTTTTCCTGTATAATAGCGGAAGTAATCACGGCGCTCCCTGTCGATGCGCTTGATATTTTTCTTTGCATCTTTTGCTGCGTAATATTCTTTTTCAATGGTGCGTTTTTCCCTGAAATCCATATCCGCATAGATAAATACACGTACCAGACCTTCCATGCCCTCTAAAACGTAATCTGCGCAGCGACCCATGATAATGCAGTCTTCTTCAGCTGCCAGTTTGCGGATCACCTCTGACTGGAAGCGGAACAGGTTGTCCGCAGATGTCAGGTCAGAACCAAAAGAGGGAGCTCCTTTTTCAGGAGTCAGGCTCTTGATGATCTTATAAAGCAGCTTATTTCCGGCTTTTTCGTCAGCCATATAGTAATAGCTTTCCTTGATGCCGCTTTCATCTGAGTTCATGCGCAGAATGTTCTTGTCATAAAAATCCAGTCCAAGTTCCTGGGCCAGTTTGGTTCCTACTTCGCAGCCGCCGCTGCCAAATTGTCTTCCGATGGTAATGACCAGTCTTTTTCCGTCTTTCATATGCCTGCCTCCCATTTTATTGTATTAGATGCATTTAGTATAGCATATGGAAGAGGCAAAAAACGTGTTTTTCTGTTAATTTGACAAAAAACTAATATTCTTAAGAAAACTTAGGCGTTATTTTTTGTATTTAATACCCCTGCTTCACATATTACAAAATCAATGGTCCGGTCGTGGGCCTCCATTGGGATCTCATCACACATAAGGGCAGTGCGGCAGAGGACTGCCTGGGTACCGGTGATCTGTTGTAAATACCGGTCATAATATCCGCCGCCGTATCCCAATCTTTCTCCTTTCATGCTGCAGGAAAGGCAGGGGATCAGTGCCAGATGGATGGCTTTCGGTGAGATTTTTTCACAGCCTTCTTTTGGCTCCAAAATTCCGTATTTTCCAGGTTCTAAGTCATCAAAAGAACGGATCTTATATACTTCCATAATGCCTTTGCTGATACATTTCGGTACACCCACCTGTTTTCCTCTTTTTAGAAGATCTTCCAGTACAGGCCTGGTATTGATCTCATCTTCTGTGCCTACAAAACAGAAAACAGTTTCAGCTTTTTGGTATACATCCCAGGAGGTGATGGCTTTAAAAATGGCAGTATCACTGGAACGGCAGGTATCCGGATCAAGAGCGTTCCTTTTTTCTTTTAATATTTTCCGGAGTTCTTTTTTCTGCAAGTCTAATGGTCTGTTCATAGTTGGTTTCCTTTCAGAATAGAATTTTTTAAAATGAAATTCAGTTATACAAAATAATCGCCATACTGTTCCCGTAAAAACCGGGTCAGTTCTCCTTCCGATTTTCCGGCTGCTTCCACAACAAAGCTGCTGGTCAGGAAACGGTGGGTCTGAGGAGAAAATCCTTTTTCCAGCAGGTGGTTAATGTCTGTATCCTTTACAAAAAAGTTCATACGGATCACAGGAAGTTTCCGGTTGTGAAGAATGTTGTAGATACGGGTGGAAAAGCAGAAAATATAATCGTATTCCAGCTGTTCCAACTGGTGGATCTCGTTGATATTTAAGGTGCTGATCCACTGAAAGGAGATATGTTCCCGCAGCTGTTCTAAAAAGAAGCTGACACGTTCAAAGTTAATGCTGGTCATAACAATGATCCGTTTTCTGTTTCTGGAAACGGTCTGGTTTCTTAAAATATGTTTCTGGAAAATAAGGGTCAACGTGGATAAATGTTCATCCAGAAACGTAAAGCCATAGGCAGCTTTAAAAATAATACTGTAACGCTTTAACTGCTCATATAAAACAGGAAAATGTCCTTTTGTATCCTCTACGGTCTTATCTACAAAAGTGCAGTGGAAATGGTCCAGATTGATCTCACGGTAGAAGTAGGCATATAGTTCCCTTAAAAATTCATCCTGGACCGGAAAGGGAGAAGGAAGTTCGCTTACGATCTGTTCTGTGAAATTTTCCGTTGCCTGCCAGAGCCTTGGATCAAAAGGAAGTTTTAAAGGCTGGGCGAAATTTAACATACTTAAGGCAACATTATAAAGCCGGTTCTGCCGGGGAGAGTCTGTAAAATGGATGTTTAAAGGAGCCAAAGGCAGTTTGTAAGAGTAGGCAGATGTATCTTTTACAGTCCGTGTTTTCATAATACAGATAAAAAGCAGCAGGAATTTTTTGGAGGGATAATTTAGGGACCAGCCTGTTTCTGAGAGAAAACGGGAAAGAATTTCGGTTGCTTCCTGAAAACTGCAGGAGAGATATTCCGTTGCCAGCTCATAGGTCTGCTTCTCCAGAGGCGTATTTGCAAAACGGGCAAGTACCTTATTTTCTGATGTAAATTCAAACAGAGGATGGAGGATGTCAATGACCAGAAAACGCAGCTGGAGCTCATCGCCCTGAATAGAAAGCCCTTTTTTCTTTTTTGTCACCAGTTCCAGGCCATAGCGCGTTAAAAATTGCCGCAGCAGTGCTGTGTCCTGTTTTTTCGTAGTAAGGGAAAGACCCCATTGTTCATAAAGCTTGGATGAGTTTACATAATTTTGAAAAAAGATGGCAGTGATCATCACCCGGATCCGTTCATCAGAGGAGCTGAGATAATCCTTTTGGTCCAGGTTGCGGATAAAGGAAACCAGGTCTTCATAGCTGATGCAGCTGTAGCAGATACTTTTTTCAATCCGGACCATAGGTTCACTGGAGTAAAGATTGATCTGTTCAATGGTACGGCGGATAGAACTTTCATTTTTCTGAAAATGCAGGGCTGTTTTGCTTAAGGGGATCATCTGCCGTTTCTGGATGTAGCGCAGCAGGGTCAGGTCATTATAACTTAAACTCATTTCATTCCTCCCAGAGTATATTCCCATGTTTTTGCAGGTACGTAATCTTAATACCATTATAAAATAAAGGTAAGTAAATGCAAGAATATATTGGATATTTTTTGCCTTGAAGCGTCTGTGTAAATCTGACATAATGAGGATAGTTCACAAGGCGCCTGAGAATAAAAAGTGACAAGTTATATCTTCTGTATGAAAGAAAAATTACAGATAATGCACAAAAGAATGTTTTGTGCGTGTATGGAGGGAAAACAGAATGAATAAGACAAAATCAAGTTGGAAGGATGGGATCCAGACCTTCGGACGTTCTCTGCTGCTGCCTATCGCTCTTCTTGCACCCATTGGTATGGTCATGGGTATCTGCAGTGCAATGACACAGTCCTATATGATCGCAAAATTTCCATTTTTAGGAAATGAAATAGTAAAGCTGATCTTTTCCAGTTTGCAGACGATCACCAATATCGTATTTAACAATATTCCCCTTCTGTTTGCTATGGGTGTTGCCCAGGGAATGGCAAAGAAGGAAAAAGGAATCGCTGTATTTGCAGCAACCGTTGGTTATCTGACGTTAAATGTTGTAATGAGCGTATATTTAAAAGCAACCGGTACTTTAGCTGATCCTGCTGTTGCAGCACAGGTAGGACAGGGTACAGTTCTTGGAATTCAGACTTTAAAGATCGAAGCTATGGGTGGTCTGATCGCCGGATTGGTAGCTGCTAAGGTTGCAGATAAGTTTTACCGTTTGGAACTTCCGTTGGCATTTGCATTCTTCGGCGGAAAGAAATCCATCCCGATCATCACATTTGCCTGCATGATCCCCATCGGCCTTGTTGTACCGATCATCTGGAATGCACTGACCAGCTTCCTGATCAGCATTTCTTTCATCTTCACAACACCATACATTGGAAGTGCTATTTATTATGCATTAAATCGTGCACTGATCCCATTTGGTCTGCACCATGTACTTGCTTCCCTGGTACGTTTCACAGAGGCAGGCGGTACTTATATGATCAATGGACAGGAATTTGTAGGTATCTTAAATGCAACCAATGAGATCCTGTTTAACTTAGGACCTGACAGCGAATACTGGAGCCAGCTGATGCCAACATTAACCAGCTACCTTGGCGGTGCCCAGATGTTAACCACTCTGTTCCGTGTTCCGGCCATCGGACTTGCTATGTATCACACTGCTTATGCTAAGAACAAAAAGATCGCAAAGGGTGTTATCCTTACCTGCTGCCTGACTGCATTTTTAGGAAATATCACAGAGCCTCTGGAATTCTCCTTCCTGTTTATTTCACCGGCACTGTTTGTACTTTACTGTGTAATGTGTGGTATTGGCCTGCTGCCTTACCAGCTGTTCCATATCTGTATCGGTTATATCCGCGGAACTATTTTTGATTTTGGTATTTTCGGACTTCTGTACGAACATACACAGTGGATCTACCTGGTTCTGTTAGGTGCTGTAAACTTTGTTGTATTCTATTTTGTATTCAAATGGTTTATTGTAAAATTCGGACTGGAGACTCCAGGAAGAGAGGAATTTGAAGTAGAAGAATCAGCAAGCCAGCTGTTAAAAGAAAAGAACTGGCCAGCCATCGCAGCTCTTGTAGTAGAAGGACTTGGCGGAAAAGAGAACATTGTAAATGTTGAGAACTGTATTTCACGTCTGAGAGTGGATCTGAAGGATCCGAAGAAGGTAGATCAGGTCAAGATCAAAGACTCCGGCTGTGCAGGTATTTTCTTCCCGTCAGAAAAGCATATCCATGTAGTATTTGGACCTCATGTAGAGTTTGTACGCCATGCTGTAGATGACCTGCTGAAAAAATAAGAGGTGAAAAAATGAGAGCTTTATATGATTCAAAAAGCAAGCTGGATGACAGAGGCATCAAATATCTTTTAAGCGAAGAGAACAAATATAAAACCTGGCTGAAAGTGGAAGGGGCGCTTGCCCTTTCCCAGGCCAAAGAAGGTTTTATCCCGAAAGAAGCAGCAGAAGAGATCGCGTCTGTTCCTTTTGAGACCCTTGATCTGGAAGAAATGGAAAAGATCAAGGCAAAGGTGGGACATGGTTTTGTTCCATTTGTGAAAGTGCTGGTAAAAGCCTGCAAGGGAGAGGGAAAGAAATACGTTCATTATGGTGTGACTACCCAGAATATCCAGCAGACCTCCCAGCTTTACATTACCAGACAGGTAACAGAGATCTATAAAAGTTTTCTGGCTGATATTTTAAAGAACCTGGCAGCCCTGGCAAGGGATAATGCAGATGCAGTTATGCCCGGAAGGACCCATGGAAAACATGCCATTCCTATTACCTATGGATACAAGGTGTCTGTATGGATCAGTGAACTGCTTACAGGCCTTGAAAGGCTGGAAGAAGCAGAAAAAAGGATCTTTACGGTTATGATGGGCGGTGCTGTAGGCGGCTTTAACGCTACCGGCCTTACAGGACGTAAAGTCCAGGATGATGTGGCAGAACTGCTTTCCATGAGTTCCATGGAAGTTCCAAGCCGCAATATGACCCAGATGAAGGTGGAATACCTGATGAACCTGTGCCTTTTATGCAATACCTTCCATAAAATGGCAGAGGAAGTGTATTACACTGGCATTGAGGAATTCGGGGAAGTCCATGAAGGATTTACACCTGGAACCATTGGAAGCTCTACCATGCCTCAGAAGATCAACCCGAAGTTAGCCAAGGGCATTATTGCCAATTCCCAGAAGCTTTATTCCCTTCCTGCAACCGGACTTTATTCCGGAGTCCGCATGTTTGAGGGAGACAGCAGTTCTTATATGCTTTTTGACGGACTGATGGAAGAGGGAATGGAACTGGCTACGGAAGTGATCATCCGCGCAGAGGAACTGACCCGTACTTTATATGTTAATAAAGAAAGACTTCTGAAAAATGCCAATATCAACAAGGGACTGGACAACAGCGAATACGTGATGATGAATGTAGCTGCAAAGTTAGGAAAAGACGCAGCCCATCAGCTTCTTTATGATAAGGCAATGAAAACAGAGCTGGAAGGAAAGAATTACCTTCAGGTGTTGTTAGATGATGAAGTTTTATCTTCTATGTTTACAAAGGAAGAGCTGGAAAAAATGATCGCTCCTTCCAGTTATACAGGAATTTGCAGCGTTCTTGCCAGGGAATTAGCAGATAAAGCGGAAGCCAAGGCAAAAATGATGACAGAGAAATAAAGAAATAAGATAAAGGAATAAAGATGGAATGCCGGATCTGACCGGCAGGATAGAAGGAGAAAAAATGGGATTATTTGGAAAAAAGAAAGTAGATTTTGTGTCCCCGGCAGGAGGCAGACTGATGAATATTACAGAAGTGGCAGATCCTGCCTTTTCTTCTAAAATGCTGGGTGATGGATTTGCTGTGGATCTGACAGACGGAGAGATCGGTGCGCCTTTTGACGGGGAAGTAACAGCTGCGTTTCCTACAGGACATGCTTTTGGCTTAAAGAGAAAAGACGGATTAGAGTGCCTGATCCATGTAGGAATGGACACAGTCCAGTTAAATGGCAAAGGCTTTGACGTTAAGGTAAAACAGGGCCAGATGGTAAAGAAGGGAGATACCCTGGTAGTTGTTGATCTGGATGAGGTACGTGCTGCCGGAAAATCACTGGTAACACCGGTTATCTTCACAGAGGGAACACCTGTGAAAATGTTAAAGAAGGATACACAGATCTCAAGGGGAGAAGAAGATATATTAAAGTTCTGATCAAAGAGAACCTATAAGCAGGAGGAGAAGTATGCGTAAACCACATATTATTACTATCGCGGGAGCAGGAAGCGCCCGCGTTCCTGCATTGGTGGGAACACTGGTGCAGTATAAAGAACGTTTTCCGGTATCTAAAATGATCTTTTATGATATTGACGGGGAACGTATGGGAAAGATGGAGGCCTATGACTGCCTGGTATTAAAATGTTTTTACCCGGAGTGTGATGTTGTATTTACAACGGATGAGGATGAAGCCTACAGCCATACAGATTTTATTTTCTGCCAGATGCGTGTAGGAAAAACAGAAATGCGCTCCCTGGATGAGAAAATTCCTCTTAAGTACGGTCTGATCGGACAGGAGACCTGCGGTCCGGGCGGATTTGCCTATGGAATGCGCTCTTTGGGAGCCATGAAACAGATGGTGGAAAAAGTACGTTCTTATTCCAAGGATACCTGGATCTTAAACTATACCAATCCGGCAGCTATCGTGGCCTTGGGACTGGACCAGATGTTCCCGGATGATAAGCGGATCTTAAATCTCTGCGATCAGCCATTTTCCATGATGAAAAGTTTTGCAAAGATCCTGGGAGTGCCTCAGGAGATCTTAAGGGCTAAATATTTTGGTTTAAACCATTTTGGATGGTTTACAGACCTGTATGGAACAGACGGAAAGAATTATTTTGACCAGTTAAGGACCTATCTGCGTGATCATGAATTTAAGCCTTATAATGCAGAGCAGAGATCCAAATCCTGGCTGGAGACCTATGTCCGTGTAAATAAATATATGCAGTATCTGGATGAGTACGTTCCAACTACCTATCTTCAGTATTACATGTTCCCGGATGAGATCGTAAAAGAAAGTGATCCTAACTATACCCGTGCAGATGAAGCAAAAGACTCCAGGGAAAAGGATGTATTTGAAACCTGCGCAAAGGCAGTAGGCAGAGATACCATGGATCCGTCAGAAATGCTTACAAACAGTGTGTTTGGAAATCTGATGGTGGAAGTGGCAGAGTCCATTGCCTATGACCTGAACAATGAATTTGTAGTCCTGGTGCGCAATGAAGGGATCATCCCCAACTTTGAAAGCAGGGCGATCATAGAAGTAGCGGGAACTATTGGAAAAGATGGTGCAAAGGGCTATCCTTATGGTGACATCGATCCTTATTATAAGGGACTGATGGAAGGACAGTATGCTTATGAACAGCTGACAGTAGAAGCATTCCGGGAAAAGAGTTATACGAAAGCCCTGAAAGCCCTGATCTTAAATCGATCTGTGATCGATCCTTCCAAGGCAGGAGCAGTTTTGGATGACCTGATGGAAGCCAACAAAGATTACTGGTATCTTACCTGATACAGAATGGAGTGACATGGTTCTTTATTCAAACTATATTGTACTGGAACACGGGATCTTTGAAGGGTTCCTGGAACTGGAAAATGGGAAGATAAAAGGGCTTTATGAAAAATGGCAGGGAGAATATAAAGATTATTCCGACAAGATCATTTTCCCCGGATTTATTGATATCCATGTTCACGGCTGGGCTACCGGTTCTTTTTGGTTTGAGAAAACACCCCAGTCTCTTCGGGAGATGTGTCGTACTCTGCCTTTTGCAGGTGTTACTTCTTATCTGGGAACCACAGGGGCAGATCCCATTGAGGAGATCAAGACCTGTATCCGGGCTGCTGATCAGGTCAGCGAAGAAGATCCTGAGGGAGCGCAGCTTTTAGGGGTTCATCTGGAAGGACCATTTATCAATCCTGTATACAAGGGAATGCAGAAAGAAGAATGTTGTCTGCTTCCGGATGTGACAGTGATGGAGGACCTTTATAATACCTTTAAAAATAAAAAACTGTGCCGCCATATGACCATAGCGCCGGAACGGCCGGGAGCAGATGCTGTTCTTAGATTTTGCCAGGAACACCAGATCCAGACAGCTGTGGGACACAGTGCAGCTACTTTTGAAGAGATCAAGAAAATGCGGGCCTATGGTCTTGGTGGATTTACCCATACATTCAGCGGAATGAAGGGATTTCACCACAGGGAACTTGGAACTGCAGGAGCAGCTTTGTATTTTGATGATATGATCTGTGAGTTTGCAAAGCAGACAGGAATGACGGTGTCCCATGAAGCTTTTGAACTGGCTTACAGGATCAAGGGAAGCAGCCGTATTGTGCTGACAACAGACTGCTGTGGTCTTGCCCAGACCCAAAGCTGTTTTGATCATTACGTAAGAAAGATCCGGTTTGTAAAAGACGGGGATCAGGTGTGCTTAGAGCACTATGACGGAAAGAAAGAATGGATCGATCCAAGGGATTATCAGGCAGTAAAACAGGTGGAGATGAGTTATGCCCAGTCGGTGAAAAATATGGCAGATCACACAAAAGTGGGGCTTTACGATATCATGTTGATGACCAGCTTCAATCCGGCTCATTATATCCATGCAGATGACTGCAAAGGCAGCATCCGGCCTGGAATGGACGCAGATCTGACTATCATGGATCAGAACCTGGATCTGATCTGCGTTTACTGTCGAGGAAAGGAAATACGGGAATGAAATGTGCAGTCAGTGATTTTGACAGAACCTTATATGTGGAACGGATGATCAGTGAAGAGGATAAGAATGCGGTTTTAAACTGGCAGAAGTCCGGAAATCTCTTTGTGATCGCCACAGGAAGGAATTTAGGGACCATAAAGCCTATTTTTGAGTCTTATGGCTTTTCGCCGGATCTTTGGATCTTAAATAATGGTGCCATGATCGCAGACAGGGATGGAAAGATTCTGTTTACAAAGCTGATCCCAAGGGAAACGGCATTAGCAGTATTGCGCTATCTGCAAAGTGTAAATGATGATGGAAGCGGTGTATCCCTTACAGACCGGAAAGTATGCCTCCTTTCTGAAAAAGGGACCAGTACCCAGAAAGCTTGTGATGGCGGAACGATCACAGCCGATCAGTTGGAAAGTCTGGATAATATTGTACAGATCCACAGAAGAAATCTGGACCTGAAGCATATAAAAGATCTTTGTAAAGACATTGAAGAGCGTTTTCCGAAAGTTTCTGCCTATGCAAATCTGTGGAATGGTGATATTGTAGCCAGAGGCGTAGATAAGGCAGTTGCTGTAAAATGGCTGAAAGAACATTTTCCGCAGATCGAAAAGATCCGTTGTATTGGAGACAGTGTCAATGATCTGGGAATGGTACGGGCCTACCAGGGAGCAGTTCCGGATGTAGCAGATCCCGAAATCAAAAAAGAGGCAACGCAGATCGTAAAGAGTGTAGCAGAGTTTCTTGAGAATTTTTAAATAAAGATCCTGATCAGAATTTCAGATCAAAGTTTAAACTAAAAAGCCGTTTCCGGGTTTGAAAGTAAAACCAGGGAAACGGCTTTTTGCTATGTTGTTTGTTATATTAGGAATACGTCACCGCCAGGTGACAGCTCCGTTGGAAACAGATCTTTATTTCGCTAACAGATTTTCTGCAACGACTTCCAGGTTCTTTCTGATGGCAATGTGCTGCGGGCATACAGACTCACATTTACCACACTTAATACACTGGTCAGCAGCTTTGCGTCCATGACCGCCTACCAGCCACTGTTCCTGATGAGCTGCCATTCCCTTATCTTTGTACAGGGTCAGGTAGTTCATAGCAGTGAAGGAGCCGGAGATACCGATATCCATTGGACAGACTTTTGCGCAGTAGTTACAGGTAGTACATGGGATCAGAGGGATGCGGGCTAATTCTTCCTGAGCCTTTTTAAGGGTATCTTTCTGAGCGTCAGTTAAGCCGGTGAAACTCTTCATATAAGAAAGGTTGTCAGCCATCTGTTCTACATTGCTCATACCGGAAAGGACAGTGATCACACCTTCCAGGTTGGCAGCAAAACGTACAGCCCAGGATGCTACGGAAGAGTCAGGTTCAGCAGTCTTTAAGATATCTGCAACAGACTCTGGAGGATTTGCCAACATTCCGCCTTTTACAGGTTCCATGATGATCACTGGTTTTCCGTGTTTTCTTGCTACTTCATAACATCTTCTGGACTGAACAGCCGGATTTTCCCAGTCAGCGTAGTTGATCTGCAGCTGTACAAATTCCATTTCAGGATGCTCTGTCAAGTTTCCGGTTTCTTTATGATATTTTTACCGTCCGGTCACTGCATCCAGGGAATTATCTGTATTAGAAGAGATAAAACGGATGCTCAGTTTATGAGGCAGGCATACGATGGGTTCCGGGCCATGGGAGTGGATCCCCTGTTTGACGCAGATCTGGTCTCTGCAGTCTGCTTCAATCACACCGATCCCTTTTGGGGAGATCTGGATGGTATTCTGTTCTCCAGGTTCTCCAAGGGTAAAGGTTTCCGTTTCCTTTACCGTACTTAAATCTACGGTGCGGATATCTTTTCCCTGGTAAGTGATAACGGCAACTGCAGCATCATTCTTTTGGTTTTGCCGGGCTGTCCAAAAACTGGCAAAAGCGGCACAAAGCAAAAGGACAATGACCAGAATAAGAGTCTTTTTATGGGATGGGTTCATTTTCATTCCTGTATCACCTCAACATTTCCGCCAGTAGTAACGCTGCAGTGGTCTGCAAGACCGGCGGTTACCATAACAGTACCATCCTCTTTCATCATGATCGCATCAAAGGTGTCTCTGTGTTTTTTCCAGAAACTGGAAGCCTCTTCCGGCCCCATGATAAAAAGAGAGGTGGAAAGGGCATCTGCCAGAGTTCCGTCAGCGCTGATAATGGTAACGGAGATCAGTCCGTTTTCAGCAGGATATCCGGTCCGTGGGTCAATGATATGGTGGTAGGTCTGTCCATTTTCCTCAAAATAGCGCTGATAGCCGCCTGAGGTGATCACTGCCTGGTCAGCTACTTCCACTACAGCAAAGGTAGAGTTCAGATCATGTGGATCCTGAATGCCTACGCGCCACATATTTCCGTCCGGTTTGTGTCCTAAAGCTTGTACGTTTCCACCAAGGGAGATAATGCCGCTGGTAACACCATTTTCACGGAAAATATCCATTACACGGGAAGAAGTAAAACCTTTGGCAATACCTCCAAGATCCAGGCGGACATCTTCGGGAATGGTTACCGTAGAATTTTCCAGATTTACCTGTTTATAATCCACGTGGGATAAAAGTTCCTCCAGTTCTTCTTCAGAAGGGATACGGAAATTCTGGGTGGTAAAGCCCCAGGCTTCCATAACCGGTTCAATGGTACAGTCAAACAATCCGTCTGTCATCTGGGAAAGTTCCAGGGAACGACTAAGAAGAGCATTTACATCTTCTGAAACAGTTCCTTCTTTATCTGCATTGATCCGGTAGATCTCTCCCTTTTCACTTGAAATGGATAACAGACTGTCCAGGCGGTTGATCTCAGAGACAGAAGCCTCTAAGGCAGCAGAGGCGTTGGGACCATAGGCAGTCAGGTTCATAACGGTATCCATAGCATAAAGCTCGCGGGAAAGGCTTTCGTCTGCTGCCAGATCTTTGCTTTCCTCCTGTTTTGAAGCGGAAGCTTCAGAAACAGAAGTTTTGGAGCCGGAAGAGGGAGCAGAAGCAGGATGGCAGGCCGATAAAGCCAGGCAGACAGTTGTAAGCAGAATCAGATTTCGTTTTTTCACAGGTTGCACCTCATATCAGTATGTTAATTACATCTAAATCATAGATTTAACAAAGGTTAGAAAATGCTAATCTTTCTGTGTCACATCTTAACATTGAGCAAAATGGTTGTCAATTCATTACTTTGCAGGGACAGATACTTTTGGAGTCTTTAAAAACGGGAAAATCTGACTTTTTTTTTCAACAACTTTCTAATGAGAAAAAAATAACAATAAAGAGGGGCTGAAACGGGGACGAAAGATTGACTTGTATTAATAAAAAGTTTATTTTTTTGTAAGAAAGTTAGTGATAGCTAACTAAAACAGGCATGTTTTTATGCCGGGGAATGGAGGAACCTATGAAAAAGAACATTACGAAAAAAGCAGCCGTATTTCTGCTGTCTACCATCGTAGCAGCTCAGTCAGGACTGTCTGTACAGGCTGCAGCTTTAACAGAAGGAAGCTGGGAACAGACCAGTTCCGGATGGAAGTTTTTAAATCGTGACCGTCAGCCATATACGGGCTGGATCCACACAGCATCAGGCTGGTATTATCTGAATATGGAAGACGGAAGTCTGGTAACAGGCTGGAAGAATATCAATATCTGTTGATGAACATTCCTTATGCAGACTTTTATGACAGTGAAGTAAAAGGAAATGATGAGGATGTAGATGCCGTTTCTTCTGCAACTTTAAATAAAACAAGAACAGGAAGCCTGGTTGGTGGTTCCTATCATGAAGACCCAGAAGGAAGCGAGATCCGTGGTGTTACATTCCCTGTAAGAGTAAAGAAAGGAACCGATCTTTCAAGTTTTAAGAAAGTAACGGATGAAGACTCTGTAGATATTACTGTTACAAACCGTGGACAGACAAACACTACAACTTACAAAGGAAAAGATGCTTTATTTGAAAACGAGGATTTTGCTTACTATGAATTAAGTGAGGTTCCTTCCTATTACAAAGAGCTGACAGTTTCCGGTGATGTACTGACATTCAGCGAAGTAAAGGGTACGGCTAAAAATGTAAGCGGTGTAAGTGCAACTGTATCAGCCAGCAGCTCTTATGGCGATTATCAGCTGTATATGACCGGACTTCCGGAGTCTCTGTCTAATGACAGCACAACTGTATATGGCGTAGTGATCCATACAAAAGAAGGTACTGATTATGGTATGCGTCATCTGGAAAATATCTGGCGCAAGACCAATATTGCCTGGGCAAGCGGTTTTACAGAGACAACTCATGGCAATGAACTGTCATCATATCACTATGAGTCTATGATGGGACAGAACATTACAGGTGTTACATATTATACCAGTGAAGGAACAATGGAGATCACATTTACAGATGCTGTGTATGTACCTGTAAAATTTGAACAGGAAATCTCCGTAGCAGAAGGCGCAAAAACAGATGATATTGATGTAGCTGTAAATGGACTGGATGCCCTTCCTGAGGACTATGACGCAAGATATACTGTTTCCGGACAGGACAATGATGACAGTGTCATGTTTACAGTAGTAAATGGAAAGATGACATGGACCGGCAGCCCGGTTGCAGGAAAGTATACTTTGAAGATTGAAGATCAGTCTGGAAAATATGCATCTGTAGAAGTTTCTTTTGTTTTAAGCACAAGCAATGTTCCAGTTCAGGTTCAGGCAAATGAAGATGGAAGCTATCAGCTGGCTGCAACAGAAAATGCAAGTGAAAATCAGGTTAAAGCATATGTAAAATCGATTACAGCCGTGAAGGTAGGAGATACTACCTACGCAGCAACCGGAAGAGGAGCTGTTAAGATCATCAAAGATGACGGTACCATTGATCTGTCTGCAAAAGCAAATGGTAAATATATCTTTGAAAGTGAAAAAGCTATCAACATTTCCATTACAGCAACAGGTTATCCACAGGTTGACGGAACTGTAACAGCACCGATCCGTTATCAGTATGTACTGATGAACATTCCATATGGTGAGTTCTATGCAAATGAACTGGAAAACAATGAGGTAGAAGTAGATGCTGTTTCTTCTGCAACTGCTAATACCACCCATAAGGCAAGTGACAAGTTATATTCTGCCGGTTCCTATCATTATGATCTGACCCAGATCAATGGTGTAACCTATCCTGTAAAGGCAAAGGCAGAGGATCTGAAGGACTTCACAGCAGTTGAAAGCAGCGATGATCTGTATCAGAACCAGGATCATGTTTACTATATCCTTTCTGAGAAGCCGGAGTATTACAAGACTCTTACTTCCGAAAATGGGGAGCTTTCCTTCAGCAAGGTAGTAACAGATCAGGAAGCAACGGAGTATAAAATCGATACAACTCTTAACACCAATGTAAAACATGGTGATTATGAGCTGACCATGAGCGGTCTGGGCGTATTAAACAGCAACGACACTACCGTATACGGAACCATCCTTCATACAACCAATAAGGCTGGAGAAACCGTAGATTACGGAATGCGTGTAGTTGAAAATATCTTCAAGAAGAAGGGACCGTTTGAACTGGGCTGGTCCAGCGGACTGATGAAGGTTGGAAATAAGGGTTGCACACTGAGCTATGAGCACTATGAGTCTATGATCGGCAACACCATTACCGGTTTTACCGCTTATACAGACCATGGCACCATTGAAGTAACCTTTGAGAATGGACTTTATGTTCCTGAGAAATTTGAAGGAGCAGACTTTAAGATAGCTGATGCCAGTGTAGAAGACTCTGCACAGATCACAGGTCTTGACCTCCCGGATGACTATGTTGCGGAGTATGTTGTAACAAATGCAGATGGAGAAGAAATGTCTGGTTTTGAAGTAAAGGGTGATACCATTACCTGGCCAGATGATACAGAGGCAGGAACCTATACTCTTACAGTCAGTGACAGCAATAACAAGTACTTCAGCTTCTCCACCAAGTTTGCACTCATCGGAAATGAGACACAGACAGGGGAAGCAGAAGTCAGCGTTGTAAACTCAAAGGGCACAGAGTTTGATAATTATACTGCAAAAGTCAGCGTTGTATATGATCCAGTTTCCGGAAAGATCGTATCTGTTGCAGATAACGCTACAGACTACGGTGACAACGATGATTTCTGGCGGCAGGCATTAGATGCTATGGTTTCCTGGCTGAAAGGAAAGACAGTTTCTGATCTGAAGGGCAAAGATGTAACAGAGATCGATGATGTATCTGGAGCAACCTGCACTGCAAAGGGAATTAAAAATGCAGTATTAACAGCATTAGGAGCTGAGCCTGATACACAGTCTGCAGAGCTGGCAGCAATTATGGTTTCTGCTGCTCCTGCGGAAGTTAAATTCTACAAGAACGAAGAAGTTGTAAAGACCGTAGAAGTAGATGTAAATGAGTTAGATGCACTGGGAAGCCTTGAGATCCTGGATGTAGCTCTGGATCCTAAGTACGAGGAAGACTGGAATGAATTTACAGTAGTTGTTGTAGATGAAGAAGGCAACGAACTGGAGAACGAAGCAACTGTTGTAGATGATACATTTACAGTGATCCTTGCAGACGGAAGAGAGATCGTCATCAGCTTTAACTTCGACACGGAAGAAAAGAAAGCAGCAGAAGAAGTTTCTGCAGCTGACAAGGCAGAAGAAGTTTCTGACTCAGAGGTTTCTGATCCGGAAGATACTGAAAATGAAGTAAAAGAGGAAGAAAAGGCAGATGATCCTTCTTCTGATGAAGAAAATGAGGATGCTGACGCAGCAGATGATCAGGATACCGAAGAGAAGGAAGATACTGAGGAAGCAGAAGACAAGTCCGATGAGTCTGAAGAAAATGAGGATTCCACAGAAGATGCAGCTTCTGATGATAAAGAAGATGCACTGGAGGTCCCGGAAGTAGGTGAGTCTACAGAAGGTACCACTGTAGAAGAAACAGAAACTCTTTCTAAAGATGGCGAATAATCAGACTGCGATCAAAAAATAGTAAATTTTATGCAGGGCTTTTGGAAAAATTCTCCGAAAGCCCTGTATTTGCAGGAGAAGCGGAATGATCACATCCCAGACCAATAAACCATATGAAGGCAAGATCCGTATTACCGTTGTAAACGGAAAAATAGCCAAGATTGTTGATAATGGAACCGTACCGGTAGCTCTTCAGGATGAAGTATACTGGGATTATCTTTTCCCAAGCAGCAGCTTTACAGGCATTTCAACGAAATTTGCCGGCAAAGACCTGTCTGGTCTGATCGATGCAAAGACCACTCCAGGCGGAGGCGATGAATATGCAGCAGACGCAGTAAGCCGTGCGACTATTTCCACAGACGCAATGAAATATGCTGCGATCCAGGCACTTCAGGGTGAGCCGGTAGAGTCAAGTGATGAGAAGTTCTTGCTCCAAAGATCACCAGCAAATATGGATTTTACAGCAGCCCAAGCTCTACGATCTATATGAATATTGATAAGGCGGAGAATACAACGGTCCGTTACACAGAAGATGGAACAGATCCAGATGCTTCCAGCACAAAGGCAGAAACAAATTCTGTATCATTTTACAGCAATACTCCGGAATTCAAAGAAGTACGTTTTGCAGCCTTTGATGAAGAAGGAAACCGCAGCAAGGTAGTGACTGTATGGTGCTGCTTTATGAAGAAAGGACCGGCTGTATTAGAGCGTGGAAGTTATTCAGCAGAAGTGGATGGAATTACAGCATCTGTTGATGTAAATTATTCCGGTTATATCTCATCAATTCAGTTAGATGAGGCATCACAGGAAAAATACAGTGAATTCCTTACAGAATTGCTGGCACATGTATATTATGAGCAGTCAGCAGATATTGAAACACTGTCGCAGTATGAGGAAGAAGGCCAGAAGGAAGTACTTTCTGCTGTGGGAGCAGCGATTAAAAAGGCGATCAGCGCAACTCCTGTATTTACAGTAGACCCGGTAAAGGGAACTTCCAGTACAAGATACGGAACCTATGAATTTGAGGAAAAGCCGGTGGCAACCATCAGCTGCCTGGTAGAAGGCACAGAGATCTATTATTACATAACAGATACTTCTTCTACTGTAAAACCGGATAAGGATACCTGGACCAAATACGAAGGACCCGTGTCTGTTTTATTTGATAATGAAAAGGGCGGTTCCAAGTATCTCTGGGCAGCAACAACTACAGATGATGGTGAAAACTGGCTGAAATCAGCTGGAATGCAACCACTTATGCAAACGGCTATAATTTCACAGCAGGAGAAAATGTAACCTGCTCTTCTACAAAAGACATTTATGCCGGTTCTGCATCTGGAACAGCGCAGGCAAAGGGAGAAGATAACACCTGCTATATCACTCTGTCATCAGGCAAGTTCTATGTATATGGAACAGGCGCAGCTGGCAGCACAATGGAAGGTGATGTAGAAGTCCTTGCAGAGAAAGAAGCACAGCTTCAGTTTGCAGGAACAAAGGGCAAGTCTGAATTAAATGGTGATTTTACAGTTACGGTTGACGCTACAGAGGGAAATGCAGCTTTAAGTTCTTCCTATGGACGTACTTCATCAGGAACTGTTTCAGGAGAGTTTACTCTGACTATCAAAGGAGCTCCGAAGCTTTCAGGAACTATTTATGCAGTTCAGTATAATTCTTCCGCAAGCTGGGGCACTCTGGATGTAACAGAGGCAGAACTTGAAGAGCTGGGACTGGATACTCTTGAGAAGCTGAACAAGAAGTTCCAGGGCTTTGAGACTGTAAACAGCGAATTTGATGAGGAAGACGAAAAGGAAGAGGCTGCTGCAGAGCTTTTGGCAAAGGCGAAAGAAAATGAGCAGGAAGACAGCCAGGAGAAAAAAGAAACAGAGACTGTGATCCCGGCAGAAGATCCTGAGACAGAAGACAAAGAAGAGGCTGAGAATAAGTCTGAAAATGAGCTTGAAGATGAAGATAAGTCCAATGAAGATAGATCCGATGCAGCAGAAGATGTAAAAGAAGAGGATAAATCTGCCTAGCAAGTTTGATGCCAAAAAAGATTAGTATAAGGCAAAAAAATTTAGTCTTCAAATCCATTGAAAATTTATGCAAGGTATATTATAATGCTATCAATTTGGGCAGAAATCCATAGCGGCGCACACATACGGAAATGAAAACGGATGTCAAGCTTGCTTGTAAGTCCGTTTTTGTTTCCGTATGTGTACATCGGATGGACCATCCGATGCTTCTTGAAAGACGAAGACTTTCAAGAAGATGGCGCTGCGTAAAATGCTTTCCACGCTGTATCACAGCCGTGGAAAACGGATGCTCTCTCCCAACACACAACATAAGAAAGGACAGGTATTCCCCCTATGAAAGCATACCTTATATTGGAAGACGGCACTGTGTACACTGGTACCAGTATTGGTTCCCAGCGTGAAGTGATCAGCGAGATCGTTTTTAACACATCTATGACCGGTTATCTGGAAGTATTAACTGATCCGTCATACGCAGGACAGGCCGTTGTTATGACCTATCCTCTGATCGGTAATTATGGAATCTGTCGTCAGGATATGGAGTCTTTAAAGCCCTGGCCGGATGGTTATATTGTAAGAGAATTATCAAGGATCCCAAGCAACTTCCGTTGCGAAGACACAATTCAGAATTTCTTAGAAGAAAATGATATTCCTGGTATCTGTGGTATCGATACAAGAGCCCTCACAAAGTTATTAAGAGAAAAAGGTACAATGAACGGTATGATCACGACAAAAGAGTATTCAGACCTGTCTGAGCCTATCAGCCGTATGAAAGCCTATACAGTAGCCGGTGTTGTTATGGCTACTACAACCAAAGAAAAATACGTTCTTCCAGGAAATGGAAAGAAAGTAGCTTTAATGGATTTCGGCGCAAAGAAGAACATTGCCCGTTCCTTAAATGAAAGAGGCTGCGAAGTTACCGTATATCCGGCAGATACACCTGCAGAAGAAGTGCTGGCAGCAAACCCGGACGGCATCATGCTTTCCAATGGCCCTGGTGATCCAAAGGAAAATGTTGAGATCATCAAAGAGATCAAAAAAATGTATGACTCCAATGTACCGATCTTTGCAATCTGCCTGGGACATCAGTTAATGGCACTGGCAAACGGTATGGATACCTACAAATTAAAATACGGCCACAGAGGCGGAAATCATCCTGTAAAAGATCTGGAGACCGGAAGAGTTTACATTTCTTCCCAGAACCATGGTTACGCAGTAGATACCAACACTGTAAAGCCTGAGATCGCAGTTCCTGCATTTGTCAATGTAAATGACGGAACCAACGAAGGTTTAAAATACACAGGAAAGAACATTTTCACGGTACAGTATCACCCGGAAGCATGCCCTGGACCACAGGACTCCGGATACTTATTTGACCGTTTCCTTAAAATGATGGAGGTAAATGACTGATGCCAAAGAATCCTGAAATTAAAAAAGTACTGGTTTTAGGCTCCGGCCCGATCGTAATCGGACAGGCAGCAGAATTTGACTATGCAGGTACACAGGCCTGCCGTTCTTTAAAAGAAGAAGGGATCGAAGTTGTCCTTTTAAACTCCAACCCGGCTACCATCATGACCGACAAGGACATTGCAGACCGTGTATACATTGAGCCATTAACCGTAGAAGTAGTAGAACAGCTGATCTTAAAAGAAAAGCCGGACAGCATTCTGCCAACCCTTGGCGGACAGGCCGGATTAAACCTTGCAATGGAACTGGAAGACGCAGGATTCTTAGAGAAGCACAATGTGCGCCTCATCGGTACCACTGCTCTTACCATTAAAAAAGCAGAAGACCGTGAAATGTTCAAGGAGACCATGGAAAAGATCGGTGAGCCGGTTGCACCTTCTGACATTGTAGAAGATGTAAAACATGGTCTGGAAGTAGCAGCACAGATCGGTTACCCGGTAGTTCTTCGTCCTGCTTATACACTGGGCGGTTCCGGCGGCGGTATTGCACAGAATCCGGAGCAGTGTGCTGAGATCCTGGAAAATGGTCTCCGTTTATCCCGTGTAGGACAGGTTTTAGTAGAGCGTTGCATCGCAGGCTGGAAAGAGATCGAATACGAAGTAATGCGTGACGGTGCAGGAAACGTGATCACCGTCTGCAACATGGAAAACCTGGACCCGGTTGGCGTTCATACAGGTGACAGTATTGTTGTGGCTCCTTCCCAGACATTAGGGGATAAAGAGTACCAGATGCTGCGTACTTCTGCATTAAATATCATCAGCGAACTGGGCATCACCGGCGGCTGCAACGTACAGTATGCTTTAAATCCAGACAGCTTTGAATACTGCGTAATTGAGGTAAATCCTCGTGTAAGCCGTTCTTCCGCACTGGCATCTAAGGCAACTGGATATCCGATCGCAAAAGTAGCTGCAAAGATCGCTTTAGGATATACTCTGGATGAGATCAAAAATGCAGTAACAAAGAAAACTTATGCAAGTTTTGAGCCAATGCTTGACTACTGCGTAGTAAAGATGCCAAGACTTCCATTTGATAAGTTTATAAGCGCCAAGAGAGCCTTAGGAACCCAGATGAAGGCAACTGGTGAGGTCATGAGTATCTGCACCAACTTTGAGGGCGCCCTGATGAAGGCCATCCGTTCCCTGGAGCAGCATGTAGACTGCCTGATGTCCTATGACTTTACCGGACTTTCCTATACAGGACTGGTAAAAGAGCTGGAGATCGTAGACGATATGCGTATCTGGAGAATTGCAGAGGCTCTGCGCCGCGGCTTCCCATATGAGCTGATCCATGAGATCACCCGTATCGATATCTGGTTTATTGACAAGCTGGCTATCCTGGTAGAAATGGAGAAAGAATTAAAGGCAGTAGGCGAAGGAAAGAAAGAGCTTACTACAGAGCTCCTTGCAGAAGCAAAACGCATTGAGTTCCCTGATAATGTAATTTCCCGTCTTACCGGTATTCCTCAGGAAGAGATCAAGAAGCAGCGTTATGACAATGGCATCCGCGCTGCATACAAAATGGTTGATACCTGTGCAGCTGAGTTTGCTGCAGAGACACCATATTATTACTCCTGCTTTGGAAGCTTCAATGAGGCTGAAAAGACAGAAGGAAGAAAGAAAGTCCTGGTTCTTGGTTCCGGCCCGATCCGTATCGGACAGGGAATCGAGTTTGACTTCTGTTCTGTACACAGTACCTGGGCCTTCAGCAAAGAAGGATATGAGACCATTATCATCAACAATAACCCGGAGACTGTAAGTACAGACTTCGATATTGCAGATAAGCTGTATTTCGAGCCTTTAACACCAGAAGATGTAGAGAGCATTGTAGATATTGAAAAGCCAGACGGAGCAGTAGTACAGTTTGGTGGGCAGACTGCTATTAAGCTGACTGAAGCTCTGATGAAAATGGGTGTGCCTATCCTTGGTACAGCGGCAGAAGATGTAGATGCAGCAGAGGATAGGGAACGCTTTGATGAGATCCTGGAGCAGTGCCATATACCGAGACCTGCAGGACATACTGTATTTACCGCAGAAGAGGCAAAGAAAGCAGCGAATGCTTTAGGATATCCTGTTTTAGTACGCCCTTCCTATGTACTTGGCGGACAGGGCATGCAGATCGCTATCTGCGATGAAGATATTGATGAATTTATCGGTATCATCAACCAGATCGCCCAGGAGCATCCGATCCTGGTAGATAAGTACGTTATGGGCAAGGAAATCGAGGTAGATGCTATCTGTGACGGAACCGATATCCTGATCCCTGGTATCATGCAGCATATTGAACGTACCGGTATCCACTCCGGAGACAGTATTTCCGTATATCCGGCACAGGATATTACACAGCATAATGTTGACACCATTGTGGAATACACAGAAAAACTGGCTAAGGCCCTTCATGTAAAGGGAATGATCAATATCCAGTTTATTGTAGACGGGGATGACGTATACATCATCGAGGTAAACCCACGTTCTTCCCGTACCGTACCATATATCAGCAAGGTAACCGGTATCCCGATCGTTCCTCTTGCAACCCAGATCATCTGCGGACATACCATTAAGGAACTGGGCTACAATCCGGGACTGCAGCCGGCAGCTGATTATATCGCTGTTAAGATGCCTGTATTCTCCTTTGAAAAGATCCGCGGCGCAGATATCAGCCTTGGACCGGAAATGAAGTCTACCGGTGAGTGCCTTGGTATCGCTAAGACCTTTAACGAGGCTCTTTACAAGGCATTTGAGGGCGCTGGCATCCGTCTGCCGAAGTATAAGAAGATGATCATGACCATCAGAAAGAATGAGCAGGAAGAGGCAGTGGATATTGCCCGCAGATTTGCAAATGTAGGCTACCAGATCTTTGCTACCAAGGGAACTGCAAGAACCTTAAATGAGCATGGAGTAAAGGCCTTTGAGATCCGCAAACTGGAGCAGGAGTCCCCGAATATCCTTGACCTGGTATTAGGACATCAGATCGACCTGATCATCGATATCCCGGCACAGGGCGCAGAAAGAAGCCATGACGGCTTTGTGATCCGCCGTAATGCCATTGAGACAGGTGTAAATGTACTTACAGCCCTTGACACAGCAAGAGCTCTTGTAACAAGCCTTGAGAACCGTGCAAAAGAGCTGACACTGGTGGATATTGCAACTGTGAAGAATGCATAAGTGTGAATAAATATAAATTTCGCCTAAGAGGCGGGATTATAATGAAATGTGAGAGAGGACCCGCGCCAGGCGCGGGTTCACTTGTGCAGACGTGCAGTGGAAGAAAAACTGCCGGTGACAGGTTCTTTAAACGAAAGAAAAGCACATGGAAGCAGGTTTTAAATGCCTGTGTTCATGTGCTTTTTGTGTTTTATGATGTTGTATTGTAAATTCACGAACCCTGTATTTTCACACTCAACTGCCTGCAGCAGCAGGCGGTTTGTCGGTTAATGGTTTGAGAAAATTATGCCACAGAAACGTCACTTGCATACTTCTCCGGATGATTGACCGGATAAGTCACTTTGCGGCCTTCTAACACCTCTGTAATGCCCAGAGCGGCCTGATAAGACAGCCGTTCCATAGCCTGCTTGCTTAAACCTGCAATATGTGGCGTTGCAATTACCTGATCCATGTGCAGCAGCGGGTCGTCTGCATCTGGGATCTCACCTTCAAATACATCCAGTGCAGCCCCTGCCAGACGGTTGGAAAGCAGCAGTTCCCTTAAAGCAGCCTGGTCGACTACTTCACCACGACCAAGGTTTAAAAGATACGCATCTGGTTTCATAAGTTCCAGCTTTTCACAGCTTACCAGATGGAAGGTATCTTTTGTATATGGCAGATGAATAGAAAGAAAATCGGAATTCCGGATCACTTTGTCCAGATCACTTGTAAGAATGCCATAGTCCGCGCAGATATCTCCTGGAAGGTTTCTGCGGTATCCTAACACTTTCATTCCAAAGCCATAGGAAGCTTTTCTGGCAACTGCAGTGCCGATCCGTCCCATTCCAAGTACCCCTAAGGTCTTTCCTTCCAGATCAAAGGTAGTAATCTGTGGGCGGATGCTCCAGCCTTCTTTGCGTAAGCCGTCACGGCTTTGTGGAAGCTTCTTTGCAAGGCTTAAGATCAGTCCAAGGGTAAATTCTGCAACAGAACCGCTGTTGGCGTCAGCTGCGTTTGTTACCTGGATGCCCAGCCGTTCGGCAGCTTCTACATCAATACAGTCTACACCGGCACCATGCATGCCGATGACCTGCAGCTTCGGGCAGGAATTTAAAACACGTTCTGTAAAATGACCATTTCTTGTAAGAACGCCGTCTGCGTCATGTGCCTCTCTCATAAGGGTCTCTTCGTCATATCCGGTGCCCATGACCACCTGGTATCCATGGTCCTGAAGCAGAGTAATGCCTGCAGGGTCTACAGCTTCTGTGATTAAAATTTTTTTGCTCATATACATTACCTCCTACCGGAAAAATCTTCTGAAAACAATGACCAGAACTGGCCGATCAACTTCATTTGCCAATAGTCTAGCGAAAAGTCGTCTCTAAAACAAGTTGCAAACTGTACACCAAATGCGTATAATAATGGACATATTGTACATCTTACTGTTTTCACATGGACACATTTCAACTTGCAGGTATCCGGAAAGGAGCACACTATGGCATTTCTTGTAAAAGACCTGGTGGACCGGCAGATCTTTGGCGGAGTCAGGCTGGTAGCAGGCGTTTTAAATGTTTCAAACCCTATTTTATGGGTCAATGTAATGGAAATACTGGACACTCCCAGATCTTTAAATGAGGGTGAGTTAGTGGTGTCTACCGGATATGGCCTGGAGGATCAGTCTCTTCATAAGGACCTGATCCACCAGCTGAAAAAAAGAGGGGTCAGCGGTCTGGCGATCCAGCCGGGCTATTATATCGATCAGATCCCGGAATACATTATAGAAGACGCAAACAAAGAAGGGCTGCCGGTGCTGGAGCTGCCGGAACGGCTGTCATTTTCAGAGATCCTTCATGTGCTTATGGATCAGATCACGGAAAACAATCTTATTTCCAGAAAGCTGGTCCAGGGACTGGACACACTGCGCATTGCACTTGGAAAAAAATTAAATATCAGTGAAAAGAAACTATTTGAAAAAGAACAGCAGGTATATCTTTTTCTCATCTGCCTTACAGGAAAAAACAGCCGGGACGAGGAAAGTCTCCGGCAGGGAATGGGAAAAGTAGGCTCTTTTCTTTCTTCTATGTCAAAAACCTGTATTGGTGAGACCTTGCCAGATGGAACCGGTATGTTTCTGGCGCCCTTTTCCGATGGAGAAGCATTTACAGATGCCATGTATGATTTCAGCATTTTCCTTACCTTTCTTTCGGAAAATGAAGAGATCAACTTTTATGTAGGTGCCCAGCCTTTAAAAGAAAGCAGGGATCTGCCTGACTGCGTAAAAGAAGCCTACGATCATATCTGTTTGCTGGACCGGATCGGGGCAAAACGGGGGATCTGTACCTTTGATAACCGACTTTTAGTGGAACTTCTTGGGACGCTTCATCAAAATGAGTATTCTATTGTATTGGGAAACCAGGCATTACAGAAACTCTTGGACCATGACCGGTATAATCACACAGGCTATGTACATACCATCCGTATCTATCTGGCACACAACTGCAATGCTACGAAAACAGCGGAACATCTGTACATCCACCGCCATACACTGATGAAGCGGCTGCAGAATATTTCCGCTCTCTGCGGCATTAATTTTACGGATTATTACATGCGTGTATACATGTCTTTAGCCATTCTGATCCATGATTATTTTACTTATTGATCCATAGGGGCTGCAAAATATTTCAGAGGGTGAAACGAATTTTTTTACCAAAACTTTAGTAAAAAAACTTGACATCACCTAAAAACTGGTGTATCATTCGACACATCAAAAATAAATAAGCAAACGGAGCCGAAAAGGCATAAATGATTTCAAAGAGGAAATTCAGAACAATAGTCTGAGTTTCCTCTTTTGTTTTACCTGAAATCTTCCCGGCGGACCGCCGGGAGCGGTAGTTATCATTTGTTTTCAAGGCTCTGGGCAAGGAGGAAATGATTATGAAAAAAGGTTATGTGTATGCAATGATGGCTGCAGTTGCAGCAATGACAGTTTCCGGGTGTTCTTCCTCTTCTTCCGCACCGGCTTCTACAGCAGCGGAAAGCAAAACTGAAGCAGCAGCTTCTTCAGAAAGCGGCACTACTGCAGCGGACACATCTGATGTAAAGGCAGCGGTGGATACCATTAAATTCGGTCTGGTAGCTCCTCTTTCCGGTGATAACGGTGCTTATGGTACCAAGCAGGAAAAAGGTTATGAGCTGGCAATGGAAGAGATCAACGCAGCTGGCGGTGTGTTAGGAGCCAAGTTAGAGTTGGAAACATATGATGACGGCGGTGATGCTTCTACAGCAGCCAACGGAGCACAGAAGTTTGCAGATGATGACTCCATTCTGGCAATCGGCGGTTCCTGCCTTACCTCCTGTACAGCAGCCATGCTTCCTATTACAGGGGATGCAGAGATGCCTCAGTTGGTAGTAAGCTCCAGTGCAAAATCTTTAACAGGCATCAGTGATTATTTCTTCCGTATGGCGGTTCAGGATGCGGCAGTTGGTCCTCAGATCGCAAACCAGTTTACAAAAATGGGCAAGACCAAAGCAGTTACCCTTTACTGCAACAACGATTACGGCTCTGGTTTAAAGGACAGCTTCAATGCACAGTTTGAAGCAAACGGCGGACAGGTTCTTGACTCCGTACCTTATCAGGCAACTGACCAGGATTTCGCAGCGATCCTTACTACTGTAAAGAGCCTTGATCCTGACTGTATCGCTCTTTGCGGAACTACAACAGACGGAGCACTGATCATCAAGCAGGCAAGACAGATGGGAATTGAAGCACCGATCATGGGACAGCCTGGACTTTACAGCCAGAATGTCATCGACATCGCAGGAGATGCTTCTGAAGGCCTTCTTTGCAGCGGCGTATTCGTAGCAGCAGGCGCAGATGAAAAGGGACAGGAATTCGTAACCAAGTACGGCGAAAAGTACAGCGGTGAAGTTCCGGACGGATTTGCAGCATTAGCTTATGACCAGATGTATGTACTGGCAGATGCAGCAGAAAGAGCCATGAAGGAAAACGGCGGTGAACTTACAAGACAGACTCTTGCAGAAGCATTAAAGGCAACTGAGTATGAAGGCGTTACCGGTACCGTTACCTTTGATGACAACGGTGACTGGGTAAGAGATTACCTGACACTGACTGTAAAAGACGGAAAGTATGTATTATATGAAGAGTAATTCTTCAGGAAAATAGATCAAAACAGTACAGGTGGTGACAATATGTTGGTATTTTTGCAGCAGGTTATAAATGGTCTGGCACAGGGAGGTATCTACTCCCTGATCGCCATAGGCTGGACAACGGTATTTGGAATTGTAGGAGTCATTAACTGGACCCACGGTGAGATCTATATGCTGGGTGCATATACAGGTTATTTTGTAACAACTTATCTGGGACTTCCGCTGATTCCTGCGCTTCTCATTTCCATGGCAGCCGGAGCACTGATCGCAATGGCAGTAGACCAGTTTGGCTATAAGCCATTAAGAAAGAAAGGGGTTCTGGCAGCAACCGGATTTATTACCGCTTTAGGTATTTCCACGATCCTGCGCTATACTGCCAACGCTGTATTTACAGTCAACCCCAAAGCGTATCCACAGCTGGTAGACCAGAAACTGATCACCATCTGTACTATTTCAGGTCAGCCATTAACCATCAGCTCCCTTCATTTATATATCCTCATTGGAACCATTATCATCATGGTATGTCTGGAGCTGTTTATCAAGCATACTCTTACAGGAAAGGCTATGTTGGCTGCTTCCCAGGATATGCAGACCTTAGGCCTTATGGGTGTTAATGCAGAAAAGCTGATCAAAGTTACCTTTGCGATCAGCGGTGCCCTTGGAGCAGCAGCCGGTTTCTTTATTGGTACCATCTACGCCATTAACCCAACCATGGGTGCTTTAGCAGGTCTTAAAGGCTGGTCCTGTGCCATCCTTGGAGGAATCGGAAGCATCACAGGCTCCCTGGTAGGCGGTATTATCCTTGGAATTGTAGAAAACCTGACAGCAGGCTTTATTTCCACTGGTTATAAGGATGCCATTGGATTTGCGGTAATGATCCTGGTACTTCTCATTAAGCCTTCAGGACTTATGGGATATAAATTTGAAGAGAAAGTTTAAGGAGGCAGCATATGAAAAAAGAACGTTTTTTCGGAAAAAACGGACAGACTGCCTTCCTTGGAGCAGCAGTTCTGGTCTTACTGATCTGTTATATTGACAATTTCCATGGTGGAAGCGCCTGGATCCCTACTTATTTTCAGCATGTGGCAGTTAACTGTCTGATTGCAGCCATCCTGGCATTAGGATTAAACTTTGTATCCGGCTATTTAGGCCAGACTTCCTTAGGCCATGCAGCATTTTATGGCATTGGCGCTTATACAACAGCCGTATTATTAAAATATACCAACATCAGTTTCTGGATCACCATTCCTGTGGGACTTCTTCTGGCAGCTCTTGTATCTATTCCACTGGCAATGGCTTCCCTTCGTGTAAAGGGACAGTTTTTGATTGTTATCACCTATGCATTTTGCGAGATCTTACGTTTCATCGCCATTAATACAGCAGCTTTAGGTGGAACAGCCGGTATACCGGGACTTAAATCCCCGGAGATCTTTGGTATTAAGATCACCAAGCTGGCAGCTTCCAGCAAAGGCGGTTACATCCTGATCCTGTTCTTGATCGTAGCAGCAGTAGCATTTTTCGCATGGAAAACAGAACATTCCAGGATCGGCTATGCTTTTTCAGCTATCAGGGAAGATGAGATCGCAGCTGTTGCCATGGGTATTAACACTAAGTATTACAAGGTACTTGCCATGGTGATCTCAGCAGTGATCTGCAGCATTGCAGGAAGTTTTCAGGCAGTGTTTGCAAGCATGGTCAGCCCGGAGCTTTTAAACTCTACCAAGTCCATTTCCATTCTTACTATGGTAGTTATCGGTGGACGCAGAAGCATCAAAGGTATGATCTTAGGAGGTATCCTTCTTACCATTCTTCCTGAGTTATTCCATTCCGTAAAAGACATTGCAGGACTTCCATTTGACCCATGGATGATCCTTTACGGCTTCCTTCTTGTATTTATGATGCGTTTCAGACCGCAGGGCATCTGGGGCGTGACTAAAAAGGAAACAGCAGAAGTGGAAGAGGGGTGATGGATATGCTGCTTGAGACAAAAAAAGTAACGAAAATATTCGGCGGACTTCACGCCAACAGTGATATTGATTTTTCCATTGATGAAGGCGAGATCGTAGCCATCATCGGACCAAACGGTTCAGGCAAGACTACATTTTATAATGTACTTACAGGAATTTCCCCTGCAACCAGAGGCCAGATCATTTTCAAGGGCAAAAGCATAGAAAAAATGCAGCCGGAAGCTATTACCCGCCTTGGCATGGCCCGTACTTTCCAGAATATCCGTCTTTTTGGAAATATGACAGTAGCGGAAAATATCATTATTGCCCGCCACTGCAGAAGAAAGACTGGTATCTGGGACTCTTTAATAGGAAGTCCAAGACTTAAAAAAGAAGAGGCGGAAAACCAGGAATACATTAAGAAATGTCTGGAATACGTAGGTATTTATGATAAAAAAGACTGGCTGGCTAAAAATCTTCCATACGGCATGCAGCGCCGACTGGAGATCGCCAGAGTCCTGGCAACAGAGCCAAGCCTGATCCTACTTGATGAGCCGGCAGCAGGCATGAACCCACATGAAAAGGATGAGCTGGTGGAGATCATCAATCGCCTGAAAGCAGAGAAATATTCCATTATCCTCATTGAACATGCCATGCGTATGGTCATGAATATTGCAGACCGGGTGGTAGTATTTGACCACGGACAGAAGATCGCAGAAGGACTGCCACAGGATGTAAAAAATGATCCTGTTGTGATTGAGTCTTATCTGGGAAAGGGGGCATCTGCAAATGGCGATGCTTGATGTAAAAGACCTGAATGTATATTATGGCAAGATCCATGCTATTAAAAATATAAGTCTTACAGTAGAAGAAGGAGAGCTGGTCTCCCTGATCGGGGCAAACGGCGCAGGAAAGACCTCTCTTTTGACGGCTATTATGGGCCAGATCCCGTCTACAGGCCAGATCAGCTTTGAAGGCCAGGCAGTCCACGGAAACGGAACCATGGAGATCGTAAGAAACGGTATGACCATGGTACCGGAAGGCAGACGTGTATTTCCAAGAACTTCTGTAATGGACAATCTGCTGTTAGGCGCTTACAGCCGTAAGGATAAGGAAAATGTAAAAGGCGACTTAAACAAGATCTTTGAAATGTTCCCAAGACTGTTAGAACGTAAAAACCAGCTGGCAGGCACCTTATCCGGCGGCGAACAGCAGATGCTGGCTATGGGGCGCGCGCTGATGTCAAGACCAAGACTTCTGCTCCTTGATGAGCCGTCTATGGGACTTTCGCCAAGACTGGTTGACCAGGTATTTGATACCATTGTTTCTATTAATAAGTCAGGAACCACCATTATGCTGGTAGAGCAGAACGCAAACCAGGCTCTTCGTGTGGCAAAAAGAGGCTATGTAATAGAGACGGGTGAGATCGTTCTTTCGGATGATGCAGATAAGTTATTGTCCAACCCGCAGGTGAAGGAAGCATATCTGGGTGGTTAAAACACGGGAGTAATTGGAAAAATCTGGAAAATACCACTTGAAAATTGCAATCTGGGAAATAGGATCTGGAAAGGCGGGAGCAAAGGTGAAAGTACTGGTATGGTGTGCTACTGCAGAGGACTGCAGGGTATTTGAACAGTATAATAAGGGAAGAATTGAGTTTGAATATACTCCGGATACATTAACAGAGGAAAATGTTTCCTCCTGTAAAGGCTATGAAGGGATCGTGATCCAGACCAGGTGCATAATCACGGAAAAGGTAGCAGCCCTTTTGGCAGAGGCAGGAGTAAAATTTATCGCCTGCCGTTCCGCCGGTTTTGACCATGTAAACTTGGCAGCCATAAAGAAATATGGCATCAAGGCCTGCAATGTTCCTTTGTATTCTCCAAATGCCATTGCGGAATACGCCGTCATGGCATCTATGATGGCGTTGCGGAAGGTAAAAAAGCAGCTGCACATGACAGAAAAAGGAGATTATACCTTAAAAGGTCTGCGCGGCCAGGAACTGCGTGACCAGACCATTGGTATTATCGGAACCGGCCGGATCGGCATGGAAAGTCTGAAAATATTTTCCTCTTTCACAAAGGATATTTTACTCTACGACCCTTATCCAAGAGAAGACGCGAAAGCAATGGGGACCTATGTTTCTCTGGATGAGATCTACGAAAAGTCAACACTCTTAGTATTTCACTGTCCTTTTACAAAAGAAAATTTCCATATGGTAAATGGTGACAGCATCCGTAAAATGCGCACAGGTGTGGTCCTTGTAAACCCGGCAAGAGGGGGACTTTTTGATCATCAGGCTGTATTAGAGGGCTTAAAAGAAGGAAAGATCGGTGCCCTTGCAATGGACGTTTACGAGGATGAAAAAAATTATCTGCGTAAGGACCTGAAAGGGGAAAGTACAGGTGATGCTGTATTTGACCAGCTTATTTCAAGAGAAGATGTGATCTATACTGCCCATACTGCTTTTTATACAGACCGTGCGATCTTTAATATGATCGAGACCACAGTGGAAAATCTCTGGGAATACGGACAGACAGGAAGCTGTGCTCATGAACTGACCTAAGAGAGCGTTTACAGGGATAAAGGGTACAAAATCAGGGAAAAGAGGGACCTAGATATGGAAAAAGAGTTTGATATATTAACAGGTGCAAAACGACTGGATGAAGTACGGTTTTCCAAGATTCGTACAGTAATGGATATGGTAGCTGACCTTCGTGCCAAAGGGGAGAAAGTGCTGGCATTAAGCGCCGGAGAACCGGATTTTGACACACCGGCCCCTATTAAAGAGGCAGTGATCAAAGCCTTGGAAGAAAATTATACCCATTATGGCTCCAACAGAGGCTATCCGGCTCTTAGAAAACTTCTGTCAGAGAAACTGGAAAAAGAGACAGGGGTTTCCTATGATCCGGAGACAGAGATCATTTTCACCACCGGCGGTGCAGAAGCCTTAAACAATGCCTTTATGGCAGTGGTAGATCCGGGAGATGAGGTGATCGTATTTTCACCGGCTTTTATCACCTATGAAAATCTGGTCCATATGTGCGGTGCAAAACTGGTAAAAGTGCCTTTAAAGAAGGAAAATAACTATCAGATCGATATGGATGATCTGAAGGCTGCTGTTACAGACAAGACAAAGCTTCTGGTGATGAACAATCCAAACAACCCAACGGGCGCTGTTTACAGCAAAGAGTGCTTAGAGCAGGTATGTGAGCTGGCAAAGGAGAAGAACTTCCTGATCCTTTCTGATGAAATGTATTCCAGACTGGTGTATGGAGACGGAAAATTCTATTCTATTGCCTCTTTCCCGGATATGAAGGAGAGGACCATTATCATCAATGGTTTTTCCAAGACCTATGCAATGACCGGCTGGAGAGTAGGCTACGTGGCAGCTCCTGCAAAGCTTCTGCCAAGTATCTTAAAGGTACATCAGTACTGCAGCACCTGTTGTCCTACCTTTATCCATGTGGGTCTTGCAAATGCACTGGACCTGCCGGAAACAGAAGAGGCAGTGTGCAAAATGGTAGATGCGTTTGCAAAGAGACGGGAAGTGCTGATTGAAGGACTGGATCAGATCCCGGGAATTACCTATGTGAAGCCGGAAGGCGCTTTTTATGCCATGGTGGATGTATCCTCTTTTGGGGTAGACGGAGATACCTTTGCAGCAAAGCTTTTAAAGGAAAAACATGTGGCAGTGATCCCGGGCTCCGGTCTTGGGGAGAACTGCAAGGACGCAGTGCGTATTTCCTTTGCAGCATCAGAAGATACCATAAGAAAGGCAACAGCGCGGATGAAAGAGTTTATCCAGGAGAAAGCTTATGAATCTTAGTGCAGTGATCAACCTTCAGCTGGTGATGTTTGCCCTGTTTATCTGTGGCTTTATCCTTACAAGAAAAGGAGTCATCAACAGTGAGCGGCGAAAAGGCATGTCTGACCTGCTCATCGACCTGTTCCTTCCGGCAAATATTATCTGCGCCTTTCTGACGGGCATCAGCAGGGACGTATTTGCAGAGGCCTTTCAGGTGCTTGTGATCGCTCTTGGGATCCAGATCATTTCCTATCTGTTGGGACTGGTATTATATAGGAAGGAAGTAAACGGGCGGAGAATGGTCCTGCGCTATGCAACTATCTGTTCCAATGCCGGATTTATGGGAAATCCGGTAGTGGAAGGGATCTATGGTTCCCAGGGCTTACTGTATGCTTCTGTTTATCTGATCCCCTTAAGAATCTTTATGTGGTCTGCCGGTCTTTCCTGCTTTACAGTGGCAAGTCCAAAGGATATTGTAAAAAAACTGGTCCATCATCCCTGTATCATTGCAGTAGTTATCGGTATGGCCCTGATGCCATTTCCTGATGTTGTTCCAAGTTTCCTGCTTCAGACCATGCAGTCCTGCAGCAAATGTGTTCTTCCTGTTTCCATGATCGTCATTGGAAGTATTTTGTCGGAAGCAGATATCCGTAAAATGTTAAAGGGAAGCACCTTATTTTACTGTGTCGTGCGCCTTCTGGGAATTCCGGCTGTTACCATGGTCGTATGCCGTCTTCTTGGAATGGGGGCGCTGGTAACAGGTGTATGTACCATCTTAGCAGGAATGCCTGCAGGAAGTACCACAGCGATCCTTGCGGAAAAATATGACGGGGATGCAAAATATGCTTCTGAATGTGTCTTTCTGTCTACGGTACTTTCCCTTTTTACCATGCCTCTTTTGTATATGATACTGGCCTGAATATTTTTGCTGAACTGTAACGAAATAGTGCACAATAGCAGCCGGATTGTAATTAGTTAAAACTAACAAAAATAAAGAAAACTGCCTGCCGGCTCTGACATTTTTCGAAAAATCGTGCTAAACTGAAACAGGAAACTGTGAATGTGAAGCATGAGAAAATCTGGGAAAGTCTCAGATACAAAAGAAAGCAGGCAAAATTTTATGTACGAGAAAGGACAATATATTGTATACGGCATCCGTGGAGTCTGCCAGGTAGCAGACATTATCACCATTGATCATCCCGTCGGGCCCAAAGGGCGTCTTTATTATGAACTTCATCCTTATAATCAGAAGGATGGAAAGATCGTCACACCGGTAGACTCGGAGAAGACCATTACAAGGCTGTTGCTTACCAGACCGGAGGCAGAGGCGCTGATCCAAGAGATCCCTCAGATCAAAGAAATGACCGTGGCAAATGACAAACAGAGGGAAGAACGGTATAAAGAGGCTTTAAAAACCTGCGACTGCCGTGTATGGGTGAGTATGATCAAGGCGTTGTATCTGCGAAAACAGGACCGGATCGAGCACAAGAAAAAGGTGACGGATCTGGATGAGCGGTATTTTCGCATGGCAGAAGATTATCTGAATTCAGAGCTTTCCCTTGCACTTGATATATCTAAGGAAAAGATAAATGAATATATTAAAGAACGGATTGTGGTGTGAAAGCCACGGTCCTTTTTTACTTTATAGGAAAGACCGCCTGCGTTAGCAGGCGGCAATTTTTATATTCGGATGATTTATTCGATGGTGGTTCCGGCTTCGCCAGTCAGACTTTCTTCTGCCTTGTCCAGAGAAGTGATGATCGCCTTACGGCCTTTTCCTGCCTCTAAGAAGTTTACAGAAGCGGAAACCTTTGGCAGCATGGAAGCAAATTCAAACTGTCCCTGGTCCATATATGCCTTTGCTTCGTCAATGGTCATATGATGGATCGGCTCTTCTTTATCAGTTCCGAAGTTTAAGGTAACATTGTCAACGCTTGTAAGGATCATCATAACGTCAGCGTCGATCTCTTTTGCTAAAAGGCCGGTTGCCAGGTCTTTTTCAATAATGGCACTGGCGCCTCTTAAGTTATATCCCTGTTCCATAACCGGGATGCCGCCGCCTCCGCAGGCGATGACGATCTGGTCTGCGTCCATTAAAGCCTTGATGGCGTCGATCTCAACAATGGCAACTGGATGAGGAGAAGCTACGATACGTCTGAAGCCGCCTTCTACGGCTTTTACATGGTTGCCCTTTGCCTCTTCTTCTTTTGCTTCTTCTTCGCTCATTACACGGCCAACTACTTTTACAGGGGTGTAAAATGCCTCATCGTAAGGATCTACGGTTACCTGGGTAAGAACGGTGCTTACCGGCTTGTAGATGCCACGTTTGATCAGTTCAGCGCGGATGCCGTTCTGTAAGTCATAGCCGATATAGCCCTGGCTCATAGCGGAGCATACAGACATAGGAGCGGAGCTGTATCCGTCGTGCTGCTTGCCGAATTCATTCATTGCTGTGTGGATCATTCCTACCTGTGGTGCGTTGCTGTGAACGATGGCAACCTGCCAGCCGTCCTGGATGAAGTCTGCGATCACTTTTGCAGTGCGCTTTACGGCTTCCTTCTGTTCCGGAAGATTGGTTCCCATATCTTTATGGCCGATGGCCATGACGATCCTCTTTTTTGCCATAATGCTTACCTCACTTTTCAGGAAATATTTTTAACATTATGATACATTATTATGATGATAATTGCAATGAAAAGCGAAAAAAGATGATAGCAAAAGGTTGATGGCTGTGCTATACTGACTGCATGTGTGTAAGGCGGAAAAAAGAGAATGTGAATAGAATGAGGATCTTGCCGGAAGGCTTCGGATGGAAGGTTCTGGCAGCCATGGCAGCAGCTGTGGCTGGGAATATCCTGGTGCAGTACGTGATCCCGTGGCCGGATTTTATGAAGGCGTCTTATGGGGCTGCAGCAGAGATACTGGGGGATTATCCTGTGGGAGTTTATCTGCTTTTGACGCTTCTTATAGCGCCTCTGGTGGAAGAAGGGATATTTCGCAGAGGGATTTATGCAGTCTTTAGAAGATGGCTGGGAGTGACTCCGGCTGCGTTTTTATCAGCACTTGCATTTGGTCTGTATCATGGGAACTGGATCCAGGGAATTTATGGTTTTGTTTTTGGGCTGCTTCTTGCCTGGGGATATGAGAGCAGTTCTTTTGGAAAGTACAGGATGGTTGTGCTGATGCATGGGGCTGCCAATGGGGCGGCGGTGCTTTGCAGTATGGTTTTTAGTGGCTTATTTTAAGTAATGATGAAGTGTAGATAACAGCAAAATAAGAAAGAGAAGCGAAGGAGGAAGAACGTGAAGTTATTATCCATTGCGATTCCATGTTATAATTCAGAAGCTTATATGGAACATTGTATCAATACACTGCTTACAGGTGGTGATGAGGTGGAGATCATTATTGTAGATGATGGTTCACAGAAGGATCGTACACCGGAGATCGCAGATGAGTATGAGCGGAAATATCCGGGCATCTGCCGTGCGGTCCATCAGGAAAACGGCGGACATGGCCAGGCGGTAAATACAGGTCTTAAAAATGCTACAGGTGTGTTTTTTAAGGTTGTGGACAGTGATGACTGGGTCAATGAAGAGGCATACCAGAAGGTTCTGGAAACTCTGAGAAAGTTTGTGTATGGTCAGGAGACCATTGATATGCTGGTTACCAACTTTGTCTATGAAAAGGAAGGGGCAAAGCGGAAAAAGGTGATGAATTATCATACTGCTTTTCCTAAGGATAAGGTGTTTACCTGGAAGGACGTTAAGTTCTTTATGACAGGACAGTATATCCTGATGCATTCTGTTATTTACAGAACAGAATTGCTGCGTCAGTGTGGATTGGAACTGCCGAAGCATACATTCTATGTGGATAATATTTTCGTGTACCAGCCACTTCCTCATGTAAAGAATATGTATTACCTGGATGTGAATTTCTACCGCTATTTTATTGGAAGATCGGACCAGTCTGTAAATGAGCAGGTAATGATCGGAAGGATCGACCAGCAGCTGCGGGTTACAAAGCTGATGCTGGGATATTATGATGTGACGAAGATCCCGAACAGAAAGCTGAAGCATTATATGACTTCTTATCTGGAGATCATGATGACGATCTGTTCTGTGCTGGCTATTAAGTCGGGGACAGAGGAGAATATGGAAAAGAAGAAGGAACTTTGGGAGTCTTTGAAGAAGCAGAATTTGGCTCTTTGGCTGAGATTGCGGTTTGGATTTTTGGGACAGGGATGCAATCTGCCGGGTAAGGGCGGTAGAGAGTTGCTGATCTTGGGGTATAAGATTACGCAGAAGTTCTATGGGTTTAATTAATCCCCCACGGACAATCGAGAAATTAAAAATCTGGGGATTATCTCAAGAATATAAAATAAAAAGGCGCTTGGTGTTTTAGCCAAGCGCTTTTTCTGTTATCTTCTTGTCTTCGGTGTCGGTTGCGTATCCGTATACTAAGTAGTGGATGGCATAGGACATCAGGAAAGCACCGCATACATCGATGATGGAGTGTTGTTTTAAAAACATGGTTGCCAGACAGATGGAAATGGTGAGAAGCAGTGATCCTAACCGCAGGAAGCGATATTTTGCTAAGATCTGGCTTCTGCTGATGGCAATGTGGGTTCCTACGGCATTGTATACGTGGATGCTTGGGAAGACATTGGTGCAGGTGTCTGTTTTGTAGAGGGCAGCTACGGCTGCGCTGAAAATGTTCTTGTTCGGGTCGATGACCGGGCGGAAGTCGGTACCGTTGTGGAAGAAGGTACAGATGATCAGGCTCAGGGTCATGCCGGAAAACAGGAATGTACACATTTTGTAGTAGTCTTCTTTGCTGCGGAACAGGAAGAAAACCAATGTTCCTGCTACGTAGAGGAACCACAAAAGGTACGGTATGATGAAGTATTCATTAAATGGGATCAGGTCGTCTAAGGACGCATGCATAATGTGATAATCACGGGTGACTGTCCGCTCCAGGTACATGAACCAGGGCAGGTAGATGAATGCGTAGGACAGCAGCCATGCATGCCTGTATTTGTGTAAAAATTCGCGGATCTTTTTCATAGTTTCCTTTCTTATCCTATATAGTATCAAACAAATTTTGAAATAGTGTTTACATAGTTTCTTTTTTATCGTGGAGATTATAGCACGGTAAATTTTGAAAAACAAGGGGAGTCAGGAAATATTAATAAAGTTCTCTTCTATTTTTATTTTTGTTATGATATATTTATTATTAAGAAATAAATTTACATGAGATTGGTGGCGTGAGAAATGAGTGAAGCACGAAGCGTTCTGGGAGTGATCTGTTCTGCCTATGACAGTTTTTTTGAAGCAGAGAAAAAGATCGCGGACTATATTATGGAACATAAAGAGCAGGCTGTGGATATGACAGTGGGAGAACTGGCAAAGGCTAGCGGTACCAGTGATGCTACTGTGTCAAGATTTTGCCGCAGATGTGGTTTTAAGGGATTTCAGAACCTGAAACTGACACTTGCAAGAGAGATTCTGGAGGAAGAGCATCAGAGCCAGGAAGTGACCAATGATATTGACAGGACGGATCTGGAACAGTCTTTAAAGAACATTCTTGCGAATAAAATTGCGGAACTGACAGAGACTATAAAGATGATGGACATTAAAAATCTGGAGGTTATTCTGGATAAGCTGGAGCATGCAAGGATGGTGCAGCTGGCAGCTGTGGGAAATACGATCCCTGTGGCATTAGACGGAGCTTTTAAGCTGAACCAGCTGGGTATTCCGGCAGTGGCAGGGGATATCTGGGAAGCCCAGGCTGCGTATGCTTTTAATCTGGGGCCGGAGGATGTGGTTTTGATCATTTCAAACTCTGGTTCTTCCAAGCGGTTGGAGACGCTGGCTTTGGGAGCGAAGGAAAATGGAAGTACCCTGGTGCTTATTACGAATAACAGGGAGTCACCGTTAGCACAGATCTGTGATTATAAGATCATTACTGCTACCAGGGAAAAACTTCTCACAGAGGAATTCTGGTTTTCCAGAGTCACAGCCACTACTGTGATCGAGATCATTTACCTTCTTTTGATGGCGGGAAAGAAGGATGCGGTTGAGCATATCAGACGCCATGAAAAAGCTATATTATCTGATAAACAGAGGGGATAGATACACAAGATAATATATCAGGCAGCACCTAACAATCTGCACAAAAGAGAGTCGCATTTTACAGAAAAATGCGGCTCTTTTTATCTAAAGTGCTGAAAATTAGTGTGAAATTAATTTTCTCAAAGAACACTATTGACGAAAAATAAAAATCATATTATAGTAAAGCCATAAGGATAAGAAATAAAATTTCTTAAAAGTAAGGAGAAGTGACGTATGATTTACACGGTGACTTTTAATCCGGCACTGGACTATGTGATCTCTGTGGATCATTTTACTCCAGGTAAGATCAACCGGACCGTATCAGAAAACATGATCTGCGGGGGAAAAGGGATCAATGTATCGGCTCTTTTAGCAAATCTGGGTTATGAGAGTACAGCACTGGGCTTTGTAGCAGGTTTTACAGGAGCTGAGATCGAAAAGAGAGCGAAAGAGCTGGGGTTTGCATCAGATTTCATTCATGTAAAGAAGGGCATGTCCCGTATCAATGTGAAGATGAAATCAGACGAAGAGACGGAGATCAACGGCATGGGACCGGATATCCAGCAGGAAGATGTGGATGCTTTGTTTGAGAAGCTGGATGGCCTGAAAGAAGGGGATGTGCTGGTACTTTCCGGAAGTATTCCTTCTATGATCAGTCATCATATTTATGAGGAGATCATGAAGCGGCTGGAGGACAGAGGTGTACGTATGGTTGTGGATGCGGAAAAGGATCTGCTGTTGGATGTACTGCCTTTGAAGCCATTTCTTATTAAGCCAAATAATCATGAACTGGGTCAGATGTTTGGAAGAAAATTGAAGACGGAAGATGAGATCATAGAGTGCGCAAAGGAACTGCAGGACCGGGGTGCTGTAAATGTCCTGGTTTCTATGGCAGGAGACGGCGCATTGCTGGTTGCAGAAGATGGACATATTTATAAGGAAGGTGTCTGCAGGGGAACAGTGAAAAACTCCGTAGGTGCCGGTGACTCTATGGTAGCGGGATTTTTAGCCGGTTATCTGGAAAAAGGAGATTATGAGTACGCTTTGAAGCTGGGAACAGCCAGTGGCGGCGCAACCGCATTTTCCTATGGTATTGGTACAAAGGAACTGATCATGGAGTTGTTAGGACAGTTACAGTAAGCTTACGATGAAATAAAATATGGGCATGAAAAAGCAGATTGAAATATAGAAGGAGGTATACACATGCGTATTACAGAGCTGTTGAAAAAGGAAAGCATTGAACTGGGCGTGAAAGTGGCAGACAAGAACGCAGCCATTGACAAACTGATCTCACTGATGGATGCTGGTGGACGGCTTAACAGTACACAGGGATATAAGGAAGGAATTTTAGCAAGAGAGGCACTTGGAAGTACAGCCATTGGTGAAGGAATTGCCATCCCACACGCAAAGGTAGAGGCAGTAAAAGAACCGGGACTTGCAGCAATGGTAGTTCCGGAAGGCGTGGATTATGAGGCATTTGACGGCTCCCTGGCAAATCTGATCTTTATGATCGCAGCACCGGCAGCAGGAGATGATGTGCATTTACAGGCATTATCCAGACTGTCTACCTTATTGATGAACCCGGGATTTAAGGAGAGCCTGATCGCTGCAAAGGATACAGATGAGTTTTTAGATATCATCGACAAGGCGGAAAATGAGCGCTTTGGCGAAGAAGAGAGGAAAACAGAGGCAGCTGCAGAAAATGTGACAGAGGATAAGGCTGTGGAACAGAAGGTAGATGATGGGGCAGAAAAGAGTGCTTTGGCGGTTAATGCACATTACCGGGTGTTAGCTGTAACTGCCTGCCCTACAGGTATTGCCCATACGTACATGGCAGCGGAAAATCTGGAAAATACAGGAAAGAAGCTGGGGATTTCCTTGAAGGCTGAGACAGATGGCTCCGGCGGTGCCCAGAATGTGCTGACAAAAGAGGAGATTGCGGCAGCAGAGGCGATCATCGTAGCAGCGGATAAGAACGTGGAAATGGCCCGTTTTGACGGAAAGCCGGTGATCATGGTTCCTGTAGCAGATGGTATCCACAAGGCAGAGGTTCTGATCAACCAGGCAGTAAGCGGAACCGTACCGATCTATCATTACTCAGGAGACGCTTCCGGCGCAGCTTCTGAAGGGGAGAATGACAGCGTAGGAAGACAGATCTACAAGCATCTGATGAACGGTGTATCCCACATGCTTCCATTTGTGATCGGCGGCGGTATCCTGATCGCACTGGCATTCTTACTGGATGATTATTCTATTGATCCATCCAATTTTGGTAAGAACACACCTCTTGCAGCTTACTTAAAGACCATTGGTGAGCAGGCATTTGGCATGATGCTTCCGATCCTTGCAGGCTTTATTGCCATGAGTATTGCAGACCGTCCTGGTCTTGCAGTTGGTCTGGTAGCAGGTCTGATCGCTAAAATGGGTTCTACTTTTGCAAATCCGGCTGGCGGAGATGTAAACGCAGGTTTCCTTGGCGCATTATTTGCAGGTTTTGCAGGTGGTTACATTGTATTAGGACTGAAGAAACTGTTTTCCAAACTTCCAAAGTCACTGGAAGGTATCAAACCTGTGTTATTGTATCCAGTGATCGGTATTTTCCTTGCAGCAGTCGTTACTACCTTTATCAATCCATATATGGGCATGATCAATGATGGACTGACCCACTTCTTAAATGGAATGGGAGGAACCAGCCGTGTCGTTTTAGGTATGATCCTTGGCGGCATGATGTCTATTGATATGGGTGGTCCTTTCAACAAAGCAGCTTATGTATTCGGAACAGCGCAGTTAGCAGAAGGAAACTTTGAAGTAATGGCAGCGGTAATGGCAGGTGGTATGGTGCCTCCGATCGCGATCGCTCTTTGCACTACTTTCTTTAAGAAGAAATTTACGGAAAAAGAGCGTCAGTCCGGTGTTGTAAACTACGTAATGGGTCTTTCCTTCATTACAGAAGGCGCTATTCCATTTGCAGCGCAGGATCCTCTTCGTGTAATCCCGTCCTGTCTCATCGGTTCTGCCATTGCAGGTGGTCTGTCCATGGCATTTGGCTGTACGTTAAGAGCACCTCACGGCGGATTATTCGTACTGCCTACCATCGGCAATCCGGTGATGTATCTGGCAGCAGTTGTGATCGGAGCTGTTGTAGGTTGCTTAATCCTGGGAATTCTGAAAAAGAACGTGGAAGAATAAAATATTGCATCTTCCCCTACATCGCAGGGGAAAGCAGATATATACTTAAGGGAGTATTTTACAGCAGCCCGGCCAAGGGGAGAAACGGCCGGGCTGTTTTTGCGCCAGGACACATTCTTTTATATGAAAAAGCCATGAAAATAAATGGAAAAATAATTTTCAAAAAGTAATGGTAACTGGTCTAGCATCTATCGTTTGTGCTGGAAGCATGTCAATAGCGACTTTACCAAATTACAGTAACTTAAATTCTGTAGACGCAGTTTATGCTGCAACAATAAAAGATACAGCAATGACTGCTACTGGTACAGTAAATAGTAATGTATTTTTAAGAAAAGGACCTGGTACTAGTTATGGTAAAATAACTATTTTAACTAAAGGTTCTAAAGTAGATATCGTTGCGAAATCTTCTAATGGTTGGTACAAAATAAAATATAAAAATAGTTATGGATATTCTTATAAAGATTATATAACTGTTAAAGACTCTGATGTAACGACAACTGAAACAGAATACACTGCTACAGGAACTACAACAACAAGTCTTAATGTTAGAAAATCTCCATCTGCTTCAGCAACTAAATTAGGTACTTTAGGTAAAAATGCTAAAGTAGATATAGTTGCTAAAGTTTCTAATGGTTGGTATAAAATAAAATACAATAACGGTTATGGATATATAGCTGCTCAATATGTTACTGTAGGTTCTAGCACACCAACTACTCCTACTACTGGCGAAACTGAATATACTGCTACT
>ERZ773186.321-NODE-321-length-48055-cov-11.344833_pt1 | contig 48055 bp, 37 predicted proteins | sample MGYA00581000_ERZ773186 | MGnify/ENA primary metagenome ERZ773186 (study PRJEB29015, sample SAMEA2737752) | human gut metagenome | biome: human gut; feature: human-associated habitat; material: faeces | place: China | collected 2012 ...
ATAGGTCGAACATTTTTTGACGGCGGATTGCAAATCCGCCGGGACGCCTAGCGGGCTTGCATTCTTGATATTCAATGAATTAAAAAGGGTGTGCCACTAGTCCATGACACACCCCATAATCATTGATATCTATTATATCTATATTTTACCAAAGCTCCAGACGCTCACTCTTAGGAATGAACATCTTGTCGCCCTGCTTTACGCCGAATGCCTCATACCAGGCATCGATGTGAGGAAGAGCACCATCTACACGCCACTTGCCCAGGGCATGAGGATCGTTCTTCACACGGTTGCGAATCTCCTTCTCCGTGATGTTCTGACCCCAAACGCCGGCATAGGCAAGGAAGAAACGCTGGTCGGCAGTGAAACCGTCCTTGTTCTTCAATGGCTTCTTGGCTGTGGCATTCTTGAAGGCATTGAAAGATACCATCAAACCACCATGGTCGGCGAGGTTCTCACCCAGAGTAAAGCGACCGTTGGCATTCAAATCAGGCAATACCTTGATGTTGCTGAAGAAATCAGCATACATATCCGCACGCTTGTTGAAACCCTCAGCATCAGCTGGAGTCCACCAATCCTTCAGGTTACCGCTGGCATCATACTGGCGACCCTGGTCGTCGAAACCGTGGGTCATCTCATGACCGATTACCACACCGATGGCACCATAGTTGAATGCCTCGTCGGCCTTGGCATCGAAGAATGGATACTGAAGAATTCCGGCTGGGAAGCAGATTTCGTTGGTGGTTGGGTTGTAATAGGCGTTCACGGTCTGAGGAGTCATGAACCACTCTTCCTTATCCACTGGCTTACCTGCCTTCTCGGCTATCATCTTGTCAGCACGGAACTTACGGCACACCAACACGTTCTCGAAGAAACTCTTGGATGGGTCGATGGTCAACTTGCTGTAGTCGGTCCACTGCTTTGGATAACCAATCTTCACGTAGAACTTGTTCAGCTTGTCGTGGGCAGCAGCCTTGGTCTCAGCGCTCATCCAGTTCTGGGCATCGATGCGCTGACCGAGACTAATCTGCAGGTTCTTCACCAAAGTCTCCATCATCTTCTTAGAACTCTCAGGGAAGAACTTCTTGCAGTAGATTCTTCCGAGCGCCTCGCCCATCTGAGCCTCTACCTGCGATGTGGCACGCTTCCACAATGGGTGGTCTTCCTGACGGCCGCTCATGGTCTTACCGAAGAATTCGAAGTTTGCCTGGCGGATATCATCGCTCAGGTATGAGCAGGAGTTGCAGATTACGCCCCACTCCATCAACGCCTTCAGAATCTCGGCGTTCTCGGCAGCAGAAATCTTGTCGTAACCGGCAAGGAACTCTGGCTGACCTACTACCATCTGCTGGATATACTCGCTCTTGATGCCCTCGGCATTGGCCAGAGTCTCCAGCGGAATGTTTGGATAGTTCTGCTTGAACTCCTTCAGAGTCATCTTGTTATAGTTAGCCTGAGGGTCGCGCAACTCTGTGCGGCTCTTAGAGATGAGGGCAAGATTGGTTTCGTGGAGGAATACCTTCTCTGCCTTCTTCTGAGCATCGGCAGCAGAGAAGCCGTAGAGCTGGAACATCTTGGCGATGTACTTCTTGTAAGCCTCACGAATGGCCACGGTGGCTGCATCGTTGTTCAGATAGTAATCCTTGGCACCGAGGGTCAAGCCGCCCTGGAGCACGTTGAAGATGTTCATGGTTACGTTCTTCTCGTCGGCTGCGAAGTAAGAACCGTAATCTACGCCGAGGCCCCAGTCAGCATACTTCAGCTGCAGTTTCTGCAAATCTGCCTTGGTCTGTGCAGCAGCGAGTTCGGCGAGCACAGGCTTCACTGGGGCGATGCCTTCCTTGTTGCGGCGGTCGGCATCGAGAGCCATCTTGTAGAAATCAGAGAGTTTTCTCTCGATGGTTCCCGCCTTGTAGGTTTTCTTCTCGAGTTCTGCAAGGATTGAGTTAATTCGCTTGTTGTTGTCTTCAGCGAGCTTGTCGAAACTACCATATCGGCTGTAGGCTGCAGGCAGCGGGTGGCTCTTCTGCCATCCGCCTGTAGCAAACTGGTAGAAATCATCAGCTGGCTTGGCTGTCTTGTCAAGATTGCTCATGACAAGTCCCGATTTGTTCTGAGCGTCAACTGCCATAGGCATGGCAGCGAGCATCATCATCGGAAGAATGTACTTCATTTTCATAATTGCTTTATTTATACTGATTAAACTTACTTTACTAAAACAATACTATAACGATAGTCTTAATACTAATCAAACTTATTTGGCAAGAACTATACTACTAAATGATAATATTAGGGTGTTCTGCAAGATACATGTCGCGCAAAGGAAGGCTAAGTACGGAACATGCCTCATCCATTGTTACCTCATGCTCTTTGCCATCAGGCAATGTAATGGTTGGATAACTGTAGAGGAAACTCTTTATTTCAATGAAAGCATCGTTGTTCACATTCATCAGACAAGCCAAATAGCACAAGCCTTCAACATCATAAGCGGTCTTTGGTTTGTTCTTGTCAATATAAGAAAACAACAAAGCCTTGTTCTTTTCCAAAAACTCTTTTCCGTGCATATCATCAAATATCTTCTGACCAGTTTCATTCAAGGCTCTAGGCGAATGCTTTCCAGAAAAGACTACCTCGAAGTCCTTAAACTTTGCCATAAGCAAAGTCTTAACTGAGTTCATATCCAACTTCAAGTCATCCACATCTTCAGATAAATCATCTAGTTTCTTGTCATGTATATTCACACGCTGGATAAAGCGTCCAAACCATACGAGCATTGATAACAAAGTTACCAATCCGACCAAAATACTAATTATTATTCCTAAATTCTCCATTTTTTAATCTCCTATTCTTTTATTTTGCAAAATTTCTAATTATTTCCTATTTTCCACACCAGCCGCATAATGCTACTATTACTGTTTAGAAAAGGAAAATACAACCGCCTAGCATCTATTGGATCATCAGACTCCTGTATATCAGACCAAAAGCCTAATGACAATCAACTTCCTTACCATAATTCATTTTTCCTTGATTATCAAATGCTTAAACGTTTCTTTCAAAACAATCTATAATTTAATCTATATTATCTAAAACAATTCTATTTATATACATTATACTCTATCAAAAGATGATGGCTTTCGCCATTACGACTATCTTTATAGAATAAATCTATTGTTACCTCATACTCATACTTTCCTTCAACCACATACATGTAACTGCCTGGAAGTATATTCTCGAAAGCTACTAACGAACTCCACAAGAAGTGATCTCGACTAGTAAGATCTATCTTCTGCCCAAAGTCTAAATTCTTAACTGTTATAGCAAATTGGCCCCATGGAACTTCAACATTGTCTTTCACGAAAACACTACAATTAAATGATGCTACTCCATCATCAATATGAATATTGGCCCAGGTATTATAATTATAAGACACATCATCATGTATGTAATTATACCTATGTCTAGGTTTGTTTTGCCAATTTTCCTCAGGAAGATAATCATTACTAGTCAAGGCACCTTCATAATTCACATCAAGATTACGTGTAAAGTTGCTATCTTCTCTACTTATAAGATGAATCGTTACGCTTATGCGGTCACCTTTTCTAGTCAGCACATAATAACTGCCCGGTTGTATATCAGAGTCTCCACCATCAAAATGATATTTTTTCTGTCCATCTTTGAAAGCGATACGAGAATTATATTTTTGGGTAGTTAAATCCACCTTCTCGCCATACACGTAATTAACACAACTCAGACTCAATTCTTTACTTGGATTCTCAGAGTTCTCCAAAGCCAAATTTACTCCAAAGTACATGTCGTTTGTTGGTGCGGATCTAGCTGGATCCATACAGCTAGCATAACAAACATCATACTTGGTATCATTCCAATAAATAACGTTTGTTTTCTTATCAACATCATTCAACCCTTCCTTGCTACATGAGCAAAGAAGGCACACGATGAGCATCAACATCAATTTCAAACCATTCTTCTTCATTTTCATTCATATTTAATGATTATACGCACGCCTAAAACCTTCTTGAATAGCCTCGGCAATTTCGAACTTATAACCTTTTCCCTTGGCGTTAATCTTCACCAGGTCATAGTGCCTATCAAATGGCAGATGGTAAATCTTATGACCTGTATTATGATTTATATTACATTTGATAGCCGGAAAACTATCCATAGGCAAACGCCTTACCCTAACGCCTAGCAAATTGGCACATTTGATAGCTTCTGGAGACAAGCCGCAAGTGATATAAAGCCAAGGTTCTACTTCCATACCTTTGATTCTTTCTTCATTGTCCAACTTCCATTGAACAAACGAGCCGTAAAGTTGAAAAACAACATTTTCCCTAACAAGCGAACTCCAATTTTTACATTGAACAATCAGAATCTTTCCAGTCCTTCGATGCGTAGCTATAATATCACGCCCACCATCCTCCAGTTTCTTATTTAAGCCTTCCTGAATAATGTCGTAACCTTCATTAAAAAGTTTGTAAGCACAATATATCTCATAATTGCGCCCCTTCTCCCAGTCTGACCATTTAGAACTATCAGAAATGTAGCGATCCACAGCCAACTGCTCTCTGCCTTGTTCTGTCATCTGAAAATATTCATTATCAGACAACCAGTTTCTAATATTACACCTCTTCTCTTCTTCATGCATATAATTGATATAAGCATCATCATCCTTAAATTTTCTCAATTCAGGATATATAGAAAGAAGATACTCAAACTTATATTGATATTTAAACAAAGAAGCAAGCTCCTCCACATTTGAATCAGCATACATGCTCTTGTGTTCCAAAGCATGAGCACGAAGATGGGCAACATAATCAAATGGATTCTTTGCATTAATCATCTGATCAAAATCATCTATCTTCTGTTCCTGTTGCCTTATCAAATCCACCTGCCTGGCATTCAAATCTGCCAATACAGATTTCTCCTTCTTAATCTTTTGCAATTCTTCTCCTTGCTGGGTAAATTCAGCCTTCCATCTTTCTATTTGATTTCGAAGCATATTAATAGTACTATTGAAGTATGTCGTATCAGCAACAGGTTCATTCTTTTGGAATTTTCCCAGTAACAATACAAAAATAACTACAATACATAGACCAATAATGATCAACAATACACCCTCCATGTCACTCAAATAGCTTTACTACCCTACATGAATCTGGCTTCTAGCAGAAAGTCCCTGAATCTCCCTCAGCACCTTATTCTCAGCCCTCAGAGCAATCACCTCCCGCTCCAGCTCATTCATGTCAACCACATTACTACTAGTCAAAGATGGAGCTTTCTTCTCAGAACTGAAAAATTCAGCTACATCAACACCAAGAACTTCGGCAAGATTCTCAATCGTGCTGACCTTAACATCAGCACCATTAAGAAGGTTATCCAGTGTAGTTCTGCTAACCTTCATCCTTGAAGCAATATCAATTTTACTCAGTTTATTGGACGTTATAATGTCCATTATTCTTTGCACATTCATATTAAAATCCATTAAATGTTCAACAAGGTGGGTTAGTTATTACTAATAACACCCACTATATTATACATATTCAAAAAGTTTATTGTACTTTTGCACCGTAAAGTTAGTAAATAAATAAATAAGTACCAAATAAAATAAGATAAAAATGGTGAAAGGAAAGAAAAATCTCGAAATTGCCTTATATCTCAAAGAGAGATGGCATGATCCAACCAAAGAGACTCCAAAGAGGGAGATTGGCGAATGCACTGAGACTGATTCCGAAAAGCTTGCCAAACGCTTCTGGTTACGCTCGAAGTTATATAATGAGTATGGTGCATTGTATAAGGAAGAAATGGAAAAGGCATTCTACTGGATATACAACGCACCATTAAAGGATTGGGAAAAAATGCTAGAGTCCTTAACATTGTCTTGCGAACATGAAATACATGAAAACAATGGGCTCCACCTGAAAAAAGCAAAAGAGCTATTCGCTTTTCTCAGCTAGTACGGTTACGACAATGAAGGGTGAACTACCATGAATAAAGGTTGTTGAAGAAATCTGCTTCACAATCCATCCTTCATTTGCTAATTTCGAAATAGAGCTGCCGAAATCACGCTCCTCAGTTGCTCCTCTTAAGCGACGGGTAAAAGTAAATACATTTTGTACCATAATCTATAAATATTAAATTAATTTGTACTTCATTTTCTCGTTATTTTATTGATTTAATTATGAATTCTTCACTTCCTCCAGTTCTTCTGAGAGAATCATCCAGCGGTCGTTTTCCTCATCCAGGGTCTTCATCAGCTCGGTATATTCGGTAACCAGCTCCATATTGGTGGCATTTTCCGGCTTCATCAGCAGGGCATCGATTTCGGCCTTTCTGGCTTCCAGCTTCTCAATCTTCGCCTCGCATTCCTTCACTGCTTTTTCTGCCTTGCGAATCTTCTTCTGCTGCTCCTTGTGCTCGGCATAGCTGATTTTGCCGGAAGATGCATCGGAAGAGGATGAAGAGGATGAACCTGAACCTGATGATGAGGATGAACCCGAAGAGGATGAACCCGAAGAAGATGAACCTGATGAACCTGCCGAAGCGGATGAACCCGATGGAGATCCGGCTGATGCCATGCCCTTTCCACCCTGATTGGCCAGCGCCTGACTGATGCTCTCGGCATTGTGGGCACGCAGGTAATCATAGATGCCGCCCAGGTGCTCACGAACCTTGCCGCCGCCAAACTCATATACCTTATCTACCAGACCATCCAGGAACTCACGGTCGTGGCTCACGATGATAGCAGTGCCGTCGAATGCCTTGATAGCTTCCTTCAATACATCCTTCGACTGCATATCCAGGTGGTTGGTAGGCTCATCGAGAATGAGCAGATTCACCGGCTCCAGCAGCAGCTTGATCATCGCCAAACGGCTGCGCTCGCCACCACTCAGCACCTTGACATACTTTTCTGATGTCTCGCCGCCAAACATGAAGGCACCCAGCAGGTCGTTTACCTTGAGACGCATCTCGCCCGTAGCCACATTGTCGATGGTCTGGAAGATGGTAAGGTTCTCATCCAGCAGCTGTGCCTGGTTCTGGGCAAAGTAGCCTATCTGAACATTATGACCTATCTTCAGATTACCCGTAAACGGAATCTCACCCATGATACATTTCACCAGGGTAGATTTACCCTCGCCGTTCTTGCCCACAAACGCCACCTTCTCGCCACGCTTGATGGTGAGGTTCACATGGTCGAACACGGTATGCGAGCCGTAATCCTTGCGCACCTCATCGCAGATAACCGGATAGTCGCCGCTTCTGAGGCAAGGCGGGAACTTGAGATGCATCTGCTTGTTGTCCACCTCATCCACCTCTATAGGCACGATTTTCTCCAACTGCTTGATGCGGCTCTGCACCTGCACTGCCTTGGTCGGCTTATAGCGGAATCGCTCTATAAAGTCCTTGATATCAGCTATTTCCTTCTGCTGGTTCTCGTAGGCACGCAACTGCTGTTCACGGCGCTCAGCACGCAGCACAATGTACTCATCATATTTCACCCTGTAATCCTCTACCCTGCCGCAGGTAATCTCCAGCGTGCGGTTGGTTACATTATTAATAAAGGCACGGTCGTGACTCACCAGCACCACAGCCTTGGCACTCTGCGCCAGAAACTGCTCCAGCCACTGGATACTCTCGATGTCCAGATGGTTGGTAGGCTCATCGAGCAACAGCACATCTGGCTTCTGCAGCAGAATCTTGGCCAGCTCGATGCGCATGCGCCATCCTCCGGAGAACTCACGGGTAGGTCGCTCGAAATCCTCGCGGGTGAAACCGAGTCCGCTCAGGGTTCGCTCTATCTCAGCCTCGTAGTTTTCGCCGCCCATCATCATGTAGCGCTCATGCTCCTGGGTGAACTTCTCCACCAGCTGGGCATAGCTTTCGCTCTCATAGTCAGTGCGGTCGGCCATCTCCTGCTGCATCTTGTCGAGGCGAGCCTTCATCTCGGTATTGTGGGCGAAAGCCTTTCGGGTTTCCTCCTTCACGGTGGTATCATCCTGCAGTTTCATCACCTGTGGCAGGTAGCCGATGGTGGTTTCGTTAGGGATAGCCACCACGCCATCCGTAGGTTTCTGCAAGCCGCAGAGTATCTTGAGCATCGTAGATTTTCCGGCGCCGTTCTTTCCCACCAGGGCAATGCGGTCGCGGTCGTTAATGACGAAGCTTACATCATGGAAGAGTGGCTTTACGCCAAACTCTACTTTCAGTCCTTCTACTGAAATCATACTATTTATTATAGTTTATAGTTTACAATTTATAGTTTATAGTTTCCTAACTACTTCTTTCTTCCTATGAAAGAGTTTCTTCTTGTAAGAAGAGTATCTCCTTACGGAATGAGCAGGGATGAATCGCCATAGCTCAGGAAGCGGAAATCGTGAGAGAGGGCGTAATCATACACCTTCTTCCAGTCGCCATGCAGGAAGGCACTCACCAGAAGCAGCAGGGTGCTCTGTGGCTGATGGAAATTGGTTACCAGCATCTTCACTATCTTATAGGTGTAGCCCGGAGCGATGATGATCTGCGTGCTGGAGTGAAGGGCTTCCAATCCGTTGCGGTCGAGGTAATCGATAATCGCCTGGATGGCCTGCATCGGGGTGATGCCATCCACCAGGTTGCCATCTGCCGACAGTTCGTATGGGTCCCACTGCTTAACATGCAAATCTTCCTCGCTTGCCTCAGGGTGCTTGATAAGATGCACGCCCATGTAGTAAAGGCTCTCGATGGTGCGCACGCTGGTGGTACCCACGGCGATGACCTGGCACTCGTGCTTGATAAGCTTTTCCAAGCTGCGGCGGTGAACCACGATGTACTCGGTGTGCATCTGATGGCCCTCAATCTCCAGACTCTTCACTGGCTTGAAGGTGCCGGCACCCACGTGCAGCGTCACCTCCTCACGGTCGATGCCATGGGCATCCAGATCCTTGAGCACGGCATCGGTGAAATGCAGACCGGCTGTTGGGGCTGCCACACTACCCTTTATCTTCGAATAAACAGTCTGATAGGTAGTCTTGTCGCTCTCCTCGGTCTTGCGGTTCAGGTATGGAGGGATAGGCAACTCGCCCACTGCCTCGAGGATTTCGGCAAAGGAAACGTGATCGTTGTCCCAGTCAAAATCTACCCAATAGTTGGTGCCGCCGCCCTTGGCTACCATTTCTGATGCTTCTGCACTGAGGGCATCGCCACGGCGCATGGTGGCAGAAAGGGTAAGCTGATGACCCTTGATCTCGAAGTCACGCTTCAGGCTGCCCTCCTTCCACTTCTTCAGGTTTCCAATCATGCAGAGCCAAGAGCAGTGGCCCGAAGTCTGGAACATCAACTCATAGTCGGTTGGTGCGGCAGGCTCCATGAGGAACACCTCGATAAGTGCGCCCGTTTCCTTGCGGAAGTGCATACGTGCCTGGATCACCTTGGTGTTGTTGAACACCATCATGGCGCCCTTAGGCAGATATTCAGGAAGATGATAGAACACATCGTCGCTCACCTCGCCGTGCTTATAGACCAGCAGTTTGCTGTGGTCGCGCTGGGCGATAGGGAATTTGGCAATGCGCTCATCAGGTAACTCGTAATTATAATCGCTAATCTTAATATGTTTTGTTTCCATTATTCTTCTTTGTAAATTTTATTAAACTGCCGTCATCATGCAGAGGGCACGGATTACTACATAGACCAGTACCAACATCAAGACGGTCATGATCATGTCGATATCGTCGTGGTCGTAGCCCGTGCTGGTATATTGGTTGGAGATATACTTGATTTCCGGAGAGATGCGGCGATACATGCGGTGGTATAAGAGATAGACCAGGAAGCCTACCACGCTGCCCAGCAACAGTCCTGTGGCTATATCCAGCGGATAGTGAACGCCCAGATAGAGGCGAGTCCAGCAGTTAACCAGCGACCAGACAATCATGGTGATGGTGAGCATCCGGCTCCTGACGAGGAGCGAGAAGAACACGGCTATCGACATGGTGTTGGCGGCATGGGCGGAGCAGAAACTGTAGTCCTTCATGCGCAGGTTATCCACCACCCGTACGGAATATTTTACCAGCGGGTCGTTGGATGGTCGCCATCTTTCTGCCAGGGGCTTGATGATGCCATCGGAAAATCCGTCGGCAAAGAGGATGCAGAGCAAGGCGGCCCCAACCACGAGTCCTATCTGCATCATGGTCTCGTTGTTGCGCATCACGACGATAAACAGTACCACATAGAGTGGTATCCAGGTGAAACCCGAAGTGAGCACCAAGGCCAACTGGTCGAGAATCACATTGTTGCTGCCGTTGAACCACTGCAACACTTGAAAATCTATGTTTTGTATCGTACTAAAATCCATTACTATCTACTTTGAACTTCCTATTAAATCTCCTCTATAGCCTTGGTCTCTATCCAGCCTTCGCGGCCATCGCCTACACGGATGCAGCGCCAGTCGGTCATGCCCTTGTCGATGATATCCACACGGGTGCCCTCGTGGAGCACAAACTGGTCGGCACTGTTCTTGGCTGGTGTCTTCTTGATGTTCACCGATGGCGCCATGATGATGGCTCCGGTTCTGTTGTCGAGCGCCCGCTTCTGCTGGAAGGCGAAGAGATTGCTCAAGAGGAATATCACGAAGAACGAAAGGCCGCCGAAGAAGCCTATCTTGCGGAGCATGAGCTGCGGACCGAAGAGATAGAGCAGCACCAGCAACAGCGCCAATACGATGCAGAGGATGCCGGTCTTGGCCCAGTTATCTACGCTCGTGAAGTTAACCAGCGACTTATACCAGGTGATGAAAAACATCTCGCTTTCGGGGGTAATCTTGTCGATGGTCTTGCTGCGGGCAAACTGCAGGTTGAAATTGATATCGTCATCGCCCGGCGACAGCAGGCGGGCACGCTCGTAGTTGAGCACCGCCTTGGTGATATTGTCCGTGCGATAGTAGGCGTTGCCGAGGTTGAAATAGATCTCGGCAGATTCGCCATTCTTCAGAACCTCCTCGTAGTCGCGGATGGCCTGCTGATAGTTGCCCTTCTGGTACTCCGTGTCGGCATTGTTCTTGGTCACCGCCCTGGCAGATGTGCCGCCTAGGCAGATCATCGCCAGGAGCAGCCATACGAAGGAGTAGCCTGCCGGATGCTTCTTCTGGTTCTTGCGAGCCTCATTGATTGCATTTTCTATATCCATAATCGCTGTCATAGCCGACTCGAAGGTGCGGTTCATGTTGCCGGCGGCATCGCCTGGCGCATAACGCTCGAACTCGCACTCATCCAGAGCCGTGGTAAACTTCTCTATTGTGGCATCATCCACAAAGTGGCGTGCCAGGGTTTCGCGAATGTTGTCGCGGTTCAGCTTCTCGGCTGGCATGTTGAGCTTGTAGCTCATGTAGCCCCAGAGTGCCCGCATCACCTCGTCGTAGAATTCGCCCTGCTTGCCCTGGAGCATCAGCTTGTTGGCAAGGCGCAGACGCTTGGTGGCTATCTTGCCAGCCCTGTTGGAGCGCTTCTTCACGATGTCGGCATTCTCGATGGCACGGCGGCGGAACACGATGAGCAGTACCACGAAGGCGATGAGCGGCATGAGGAGACTAACCCAATAGCCGAAGCTGCCGAAGAACATCTCGTTGGCCTTGTGCTGCTCCACCTTGCCCAGCTTGATGGTGTGGATATCCTTGTCCTGGCTGGCGAAATCCTCAGATTCGCCCGTTGAGCCATCGCCCTTCTCCACCTCCAGCTTGAACGGCTGGGTCTTGATGGTCTTGTAGGCATTCTTGCTCGTATCATAATAGGTGAACTCCACCGACGGGATGGTGTAGCTGCCCTGATTGCGAGGCACGGCAAGGAAATCGTAAACCATGTTGCCCCCCACGCCATTGGCGGTGAGGCGGGTCTTGTCGGTTACCTTGGCATCATACTTGTCGAAATCCTTAGGGAAGTTGACCAACGGCTGCTTGAGCAGCTTCAGGTTGCCGATGCCGCCCACCACTACACGCAGGGTGATAGGCTCGCCTGCCTTTACCTCTTTCTTATTGAGCGAGGCAGAGATATTGAACTTGCCCACACCGCCCGAGAAGTTGGCCGGGCGCTGTGGCAGCGGATCTACCTGCAGGGTGATGCCCGGTGCCTTGATATCCTTCTTTACCTCTATGTAGCCGGAGCCGCCGTTGAAGAACGCCTCCATCGGATCTACATTGCGGTTCTGCTGAACCACGATGCCCTTGAAGGTGATGGATGGTATCTCGAGTCTGCCCGTCATCTGTGGGTACATTACATACTGGCTCCAGGTAACACACTTGTACGGGCGACCGTTCACGGTCTCGGTGTGGAAGGTTTTCTGCTGTGGCAGCGGCACTTCCTGGGTGTGGAATCCCTTCAGGTCGGGCATCTTGCCTTCCAACTGGGTGAGTTCCACCTGGGTATATACCTTGTAGGTAAGCAGGATAGGCTCCTGCTCGTGAACCCTCTTCTTGTTGGCAGAAACCTTGATAAAGAGGTCGCTGCCCGAGATGGCAGAGCCAGCAGAGCGCATACGAGGTTGGTCGTAGCTGCCCTGTCCGTGCATGTTGGGAGCGCCGTTGGTACGCTGTGCATGTCCCGACACCTGAATCTTCACGGGGTGTGAAGACAGTCTTTTTCCTCCCACCACGGCGTGCGAAGCCCCGATGGTGAAGCTGCCGTTCTTGGCGGCATAGAGGGTATAGGTGATGGTTACGGATGATGATGACGAGGTATGCCCGTTGATCATCTGATAACTGGATTGCGAGGAAGTGTAAGGACCCGCAATCACTTCCAGTCCTTCTTGCACCCCACCCAAGCGGAATTCCTCCACATCACTGGTGTTGATGGTATAGGCAACACGGAAGTTCTCTCCTGCCGCGACGTGCGACGGAGCCGACACAGAGATATGCTGGGCAGCTACATGCACCTGGTAGCCCAGCATCATCAGCAGCAATATGATATACCAACCTATTTTTTTCATATCAACTTTCTTTTTCTTATATTTGTTCCAATTTTAAACGTAAGTACAAAAACCGTCTTTTTACCAATTCTTGTCGTAGGCTTTTCTGCGAGGCTGGCTCATCGCCTTCTGCAGCTTTCGCTTGGTGGCCTGTTCCTGCTGAATCGCGGCATTGAGGAGCTGTTCGGCGTTATCGCGGCTCATCTTGTCCTGATTCTGCTGGTTCTGGTTCGAATTGTTCTTATTCTTGTCTTTATTCTTATCTTTATTATTCTTGTTCTGATCGTTCTTGTTCTGATCGTCTTTGTTCTTATCCTTGTTCTTGTCTTTATCCTTGTTCTGATCGTTCTTGTTCTGATTTTTCTTGTTCTTGTCTTTATTCTTATCCTTGTTATTCTTGTCCTTGTTGTTCAGGTTCTGCGGGTTGTTCTTGAGCAGTTTCTTGCAGAGGGCAAGATTATAACGGGTTTCATTATCCTGCGGGTTGCATCTCAGCGCCATCTTATAGTATTCGATGGCCTGTGCGTACTCGCGGTGGTTCTGCATCACCACTCCCATGTTGTGATAGCTCTTGGAGCGGCGGAAATGGTTTGGCTCCAGCTGTGCGGCATTGCCAAACTGCACCATGGCCAGCGAGTCTTTCTGCTGCATCAGCAAGGCACAGCCCAGGTTGTATATCGCCTGCGGATTCTTCTGGTTCTTGGAGATAGCCTTGCGATATTGGGTCTCGGCAGCTGCCCATTTCTGGGTCTTGAACGCCCTGTTTCCCTGGCGAATCAAGTTGCGGTCGGTTTGTGCGGCAGCATTTGTGGCACTAGCCAACAGGAAAGCCATAGTTACTATTATATAATGTATAGTGTTCATTTTAAAAACCTTTTATGCTTTTGCCCTTTCAGGGCGCATTGCTTCTACTTGAAATTCTTGAACGGCGTTTTCTTGAAGAACTTGATGTTCCTGAGCAATGGATTCCTTGCTTCCATGATGCAAACCTCGATGATGAGCAGGAGGATAATCAGGATGCCTACCGCCTGGAACTGTTCATCGTAGGCGCTGTAGATAACGCTCGTCATGTCGCCCTTCTGCAACTTGGTGAGGTCGTTGTTCAGCTCCCTCTCGGCATCGCTGGTATTATCCACGTGGATATACTGACCCTTGCCTGCCTGCGCCAGCTGGCGGCACATCTGCTCGTTCAGGGCAGTCATCACCGTGTTGCCGGCGTTATCTTTCAGATAAGAGCCGTCGCCCATAGGGATTGGGGCACCCTTGGTGTTTCCGATGCCCAGGATATAGACGTTGATGCCCTTCTTGTAGGCCATCTGTGCAGCCTCCTGCGCCCCCTCTTCGTGGTTTTCGCCATCGGTAATCACGATGATGGCTCTGCCCACATTGTCTTGCTGGGTGAAGCTCTTGGTGGCGAGGCTGATGGCCTGACCGATGTTGGTGCCCTGGGTCTGGATTAAGCCAGGTGTGATATTCTGCAGGAACATCTTGGCAGAAACATAGTCGCTGGTGATAGGCAGCTGCACGAAGGCATCGCCTGCGAAGACGATGAGTCCTATCTTGTCGTTGCTGAAGTTATCCACCAGGTTTTCTATCAGCATCTTGCTCTTGTCGAGACGGGATGGAGCCACATCTTCGGCAAGCATGGAGTTGGAGATGTCGAGACAGATCATGGTTTCGATGCCATTCCGCTTCTCGTTCGAAATCTTGCTGCCCATCTGCGGGCGTGCCACCATCACGATGAGCAATGCCAAGGCTGCGAGCATCAGCACGAACTTTACCGTGGGGCGGTATTTAGATATGTGGGGCATCAGCTGCTTGAGCAACTCGGGGTCACCCAGCTTTCTGAGCTTTGCCCTTCTCCTTCTCCAACCGATGAGGCGAACCAGCACCAGTGCCGGTATCACCCACAACAGCCAGAGAAATGCGGGATCTTCAAATCTTAACATGGTTATATTATATTATTTCTTTAATTCCATCTAGTCACCCCTCTGAATATCAAGGGATTCGGCGAAGCCAGGTGATACGGATCAGAATCTCTGCCAGCAATATCAGCAGGGCGGCAAGGGCGAAAGGCTGATAGGCCTCATAGCGCTTGGCGAAATGCTTTACATTGAACTTCGATTTCTCCAGTTTATCAATATCCTGATAAATCTTCTTCAGCTCGGCATTGTTGGTAGCACGATAGAAGTTACCGTCGGTGGTCTGCGCTATATCGCGAAGGGTCTGCGTATCTATCTCCACCGGAATGTTGACATACTGCACGCCGCCTGCCACCGGCATCGGATAAGGTGCCACCTTGTTGGTACCCACGCCGATGGTATAAACTCGGATGCCGTAGCTCTTGGCGATTTCGGCAGCGGTCATCGGCGAGATATCGCCCATGTTGTTACTGCCATCCGTGAGGAGAATCACCACCTTGCTCTTCGACTTGGAATCCTTCAATCGGCTCACGGCATTCGCCAGACCCATGCCCACTGCGGTACCATCTTCAATGAGTCCGCGGGCGGCAATATCGGTTCGGGTATCGTGCAGAAGGCGCAGAAGGCTGGCGTGGTCGGTGGTCATCGGACACTGGGTGAACGATTCACCAGCAAAGATGGTCAAGCCGATGTTGTCGGTAGGACGGCCCGAGATAAACTCGGTAGCCACATCCTTGGCCGCCTCCATACGGTTAGGCTTCAAATCTTCAGCAAGCATGGAGGTTGATACGTCCATGGCAAGCATGATATCGATTCCCTCCACCGTCTTGTTGTCCCAAGAATAGTGCGTCTGCGGACGTGCCATGGCGCAAACGATGAGCACGAAGGCGATGCATCTCAGCACCATCGGCAGATGGATGAGTCGCACGCGCAGGCTCTTGGGCGCAAACTGATACATTCTTGTATCGCTCATGCGCATCGTTGGCTCGCTCTTCTTCCTGCTCAGGAAATACCATAATATATAAGGTATCAGCAGCAGGAGTAGCAGAAAATATGCTTTACTTGCAAATTCCATTTTTCTTTTTATTTAATAAAGTTACATCAACGAGATGATTTCATCTTTACATCAATGAGAAGAGTCATCTCATTAAGAGCAAGACTGTTACATCACGAGCATAACAATCTGGTAGATGATATAGCCCAGGATGCCGGCTACGCTGAAGCCTCCCACCCAGAGCAGGGTCTTGATGAGGCGACGCTGCTGCTGACTCTTCTGGTCTTCGCTGCTGAGCGTAGGAACTATCTTCTCTTCCTTAGGCTGCTCATCGCTCTTCGTCTGGTCGATGAAGTTGATGGCATTCACCAGGTTGGCATCGTTCTCGTTCATCGGAATCTCGTACTTGGCAAACTTCACGAGGTCGGCGGTAGAGAAGAGCATTCTCAGCTCGTCTATCATCTTCTGGTCGCCCGAAGCACGCAGGTTTTCGATAATCTCAGAACTGGTCATCTCCATCGCATTGAATCCGAATCGGCTCACGATATACTCGCGCAGCGCATTGGTAAGGTGCGTATAGTACTCCTTCTGGGTTTCCTGATTGGATGTGGTGTGATGTTGCTTGATATCGTTGATTTCCTTCAGCGCCTTCTCGTGGGCAGGCACCCGCCTGATGATGCGGATGCGGGTGATGATAGGCTTGTTCTTCTTCAACCGGTTGCGCAGATAGAGCATTGCGCCACAGATGATTATCATCAGCAGGCTCAACCAGAAGGCGAAGCTCCACTCACTCCAGAGGAATGGGTTATCCTGCACCGTTTTGGGAGGATAGAACTGGTTGGGATGAACCGTATCCACCGACACCGTGAGCACCTTCAGTGCCAAAGGGTTGCCATGGAAGTTCTTGCCGTCTATCTTCACATTGAGCGCCGGGATGGCATATACGTTCTCATCGAAGGAGGTAATCGTATAGTCGCGTGTCACCACCATCTGGTCGTCGCCCACCTGCGAGGTATCTCCCTTCAGCTCCACTACCTCGATGCCAGGAATAATCTGGTCTTGCGGCTTGAAGTATGGCATCACCACCTTGGCACCCTTCGGGGCGGTAGCCTTGAGGTGCAGGATGGTCTGCTGTCCGATGAGCATCTGCAAGGAGTCGATGCGCTGCTCCACGGTCTGACCGAAAGCCAGTGCCGAGCAGCCCATCAGCGCCATCGTCAATATGATATTCTTAATTTTCATTCTTCATTCTTCCTTAATTTATCCTCTTTGCTTAAACAGTGCCAGGAGCGATTTGGAGAAATCCTCGTTGGTCGCTATCGAAGTCCAATCTACCTTACTCTTGGCAAAGAGCTGGCGCAGCTGGTCCTGGCGTCGCAGCCAGTTCTGGGCATGCGCTATTCTCAGCTTCTTCGAACTGGTATCGATATACATCTCATGCCCCGTTTCGGCATCCATCACCTTGAGCAATCCCACATCTGGCAACTGCTTTCCGCGAGGGTCATACACCTGGATGCCCACCACATCATGCTTCTGGTTGGCAATCTGCAGGGCATGCTGGTAATCCTTCTGGTCGTAGAAGTCGCTGATGAGGAAGGCGGTGCAGTGGCGCTTCATCACACGGGTTAAGTATTCCAGGGCGCAGCCGATGTCGGTGCGCTGGCTCTGAGGATGGAAGTCGAGCATTTCTCGGATGATGTAGAGGATATGCTTTCTTCCCTTCTTCGGCGGGATATACTTCTCTATTCTGTCGGAAAAGAAGATGACACCTATCTTGTCGTTGTTCTGAATGGCACTGAAGGCCAAGGTGGCAGCTATCTCGGTGGCCAAGTCGCGCTTCATCTGGCGCATCGTACCGAAGTCGAGCGAGCCACTCACATCCACGAGCAACATGACGGTGAGCTCTCTCTCCTCCTCGAACACCTTGACGAAAGGGCGATGGAAACGGGACGTCACATTCCAGTCGATGTCTCTCACGTCGTCGCCATACTGGTATTCGCGCACCTCGGCAAAGGCCATTCCCCTGCCCTTGAAGGCTGAGTGATACTGGCCTGCGAAGATATTCTGGCTCAATCCGCGAGTCTTGATCTCAATCTTCCGAACCTTCTTTAAGATATCTTGTGTATCCAAAATCCTAATCTATTAACTATTAACTATAAACTATTAATTGATCAAGGCACTTCCACCTTGTTGATGATGCGGCTAACGATTTCCTCGCTGGTGATTTCGCTCGCCTCTGCCTCGTAAGAGAGACCGATGCGGTGGCGGAGAACATCGTGAGCCACGGCACGCACATCTTCAGGAATCACATAACCGCGATGCTTGATGAAGGCGTAGGCACGGGCTGCCTTGGCAAGCGAGATGCTGGCACGAGGACTGCCGCCGAAGGTAATCATATCCTTCAAATCGCCCAAACCGTAACGGTCGGGATAACGGGTGGCGAAGACGATGTCGGCAATATACTGCTCAATCTTCTCGTCGATATAAACCTCGTTCACGATGCTGCGCGCCTTCAGGATTTCCTCTGCTGTAGTTACCGGAGTAACGGTAGGCAGACTGCCCTGGATATTCTCGCGGATGATGAGTTTCTCTTCCTCGATGGTAGGATAGTCAATGATGACCTTGAGAAGGAAACGGTCAACCTGCGCCTCTGGCAACTGATAGGTTCCCTCCTGCTCCACCGGGTTCTGGGTAGCCATTACCAGGAATGGATTAGGCAACTTGAAGGTCTGCTCGCCGATGGTAACCTGATGCTCCTGCATCGCCTCGAGCAAGGCACTCTGCACCTTGGCTGGCGCACGGTTGATTTCATCTGCCAATACGAAGTTGGCGAACACCGGACCGCGCTTTACATGGAAGGCTTCATCTTTCTGAGAATAGATCTGCGTTCCCACCACGTCGGCAGGCAGCAAATCGGGTGTAAACTGTATGCGGCTATAGTCTGCACTGACCAGCTGTGACAATGTCTTGATTGCGAGTGTCTTCGCCAAGCCCGGCACACCTTCGAGCAAGATGTGACCATCAGAGAGAAGACCAATGAGGAGACAGTCAACCAGGTGCTTCTGACCCACGATGACCTTGTTCATGCCCATTACCAAATTGGTAACGAACTGACTCTGTTGTTCAATCCGGATGTTCAACTCACGGATATCAATAGCTTCTGCCATAATTCTATAATATTTTTTACGTTTAATTCTACATTTGCATCGGGAATTAGGGTGTTAACTACACCCTCACCCTTAAATCAAACGCAAAAGTACTGAATTATGGGCACAAAAGCGAAAAAAGCAAACTAAATAATATTAAAAAAGTTTCACAAAAGCTATTTTTAGAAACTTTTAATGAAACACTTCCTATATTTTAAAGAAACCCTTCCTATATATGAAAACATTCTTAAACAAAATATCATATATAGGAAGGGTTGGATGGTGTATGAAACGCTATCTGTTGCGATGTTTCATATACCAAGGATGTACTAAGAAATTATACAATATTAGCGACAATCCTGTAAATATCATGGCCGGAACGAGCACTTCGTGTACGGCTGGGTTGAAGATGATGGATTTGGCATCCGGCATGCGCTTATACACATCATCCAAGAACATAAAGCCTGCCGAGATACCCAACGTCAAGCCCAGTTCCCATGCCAGGAAGAAGGAGCTGGTACTCGTGCCACGCTGACAGTGCTTGGCAAGCTTGATGTAGAAAAGCAGGAACCGACTACCGATGATACCCGTTCCCAGGCCCAGCAATACGGGCACAAGCACTTCTACGGCAAAATCCTGATCGTTGAGCGAAACGAACTCCGCCGCTCCTATCAATACCAAGCCCACAATTACCTGACTTTTCAGGTCGGCATCGGCAAAGACGTATTTTTCGGCAATAACTGCTATCACCAATCCGGCAAGAACCATCAGGAAAACCGAAAGAGAGTGAGGGATAGAGAAGTACATTCCTACACTGATCATGATCAGCACGATATTGACAAACAGCGGAACTCCCTGAGGCAGGAAGAAGCGGTCGGCAGAGAAAAGCGGCATGTGCTCAGCGGGAGCCTTGAAAGGAAACTTTACCTGCGAAACCAGCACCAAAGCACAGAGTGCCAGCAGGGATGCCACCGGAAGCAGCAGGTTCATATTCAGGAAAATATTCACCAGCCATGCCATGATCGGGCCTGTAGCAATGGAGAAGCGGGCAAACCAGGAGGTAATATAATTCGCCTCCGTGCGCTGGAACGACTCGCATGTATCTATGACCAGTGTGCTGGCAAGCGACATCTGTGCCAACCCCAGAAAGGCACCCATCACTACTCGCGTAGCCACAAGTGCCCAAAAGCCCAACTTGATATTCCAAAAAGTATCTAAATAATAGAGGACAACGAGACTCACCGCCACGCAGCAGATGGAAAACAGGCATACCCTGTTGCGGCGGTAGCGCTGCACCAGATAGGAGCAGAAGCCCCCCAGCAGGAATATACCTAATCCATAGGCTCCGATAGCCACGCCAACCTGCCAATGACGATAACCTTCTATCGTCATAAAATAAGGTATGCCGATGATGAGCATACAGACGCTCGTCATCAGCAGCAGATTGGCGAAGCAGAGTCGCCAGAAGTCACGATGCCACAATTTTACATGTATGGGTGTATTTTGTGTATCCATAACCAATCTAAAACCTAATAGCTTTCCTCTACACTTGGATATTCTGTACTCTTAACGGCATCGATGTAAGCCTTCACACCCTTCTGCATCTCCTCGCCAACCTGGGCAAAGTGGCGCAGGAACTTTGGCTTGAAGCCCTGGGTCATACCAAGGGCATCAGCATAAACCAGCACTTGACCATCGCAGCCATTACCTGCTCCAATACCGATAGTTACGGCTTTTACCTTACGTGATACTTCAGCCGCCAGCTTGGCTGGAACTTTCTCGAGAACGATGGCAAAGACACCTGCGTTATCAAGGGCGATGGCATCGCTGATGAGCTTCTGTGCCTCGGCTTCTTCCTTGGCACGGATGCCGTAGCCGCCAAACTTGTTGACGCTCTGTGGGGTCAAGCCCAAGTGACCATGCACAGGAATGCCTGCATCTACCATCGCCTTGACGGTATCAGCAATCTCCACACCACCTTCGAGTTTCAGGGCATCCACGCCCGTTTCCTTCATGATGCGGCACGCATTGCGGAGCGCCTCTTCCTTGCTGATCTGATAACTGCCGAATGGCATATCGCATACCACAAAGGCATGCTTGCAGGCACGGATCACGCTGCGGGCATGGTAAATCATCTGATCTACGGTGATAGGCAAGGTATCAGCATTACCTGCCATCACATTGCTGGCAGAATCGCCAATCAAGATACTATCGATGCCTGCTGCATCAAGGATGCCTGCCGTTGTAAAGTCGTAAGCTGTAAGCATTGTCACCTTCTCGCCTGCCGCCTTCATCTCGGCAAACGTCTTGGTTGTAATCTTTTTCTTATCTGTAGATAAATATCCCATGATTATTTATTTTTTATAATTTCCAACGATTATCGCTTTTGTAATCATCAACATTCTTAACTCTTATGTTTCTCCACCATCTTCTCAAGTTCGGCGAAGGTGAAGCCTTCGTAATTCGGAATTACATAGTCGCTATAAGGTGCGATGGATTCCGCAGAATTGGTAGTAGAGAGACCGAGGGTGAATGCTCCCGATGCGCGTACTGCCTTCAAGCCATTGAAGCTGTCTTCCAGGCCTACGCACTCTGATGGCTGCGCGCCGAAGCAGGCGGCACCCTTGAGATAGCAGTCTGGATCTGGCTTGCTCTTGGCGAAGTCTTCGCTGGTCAGCACACGATCAAAATAGCCCTTGAACTCCGGGTACTGCTTATAGACATTGAGCATCTTCTGGATATTGCTACTCGTTACTACAGCGCACTTTACGCCATTTTGCTTCAACTCTTTGATGAAGTTCTCCACGCCCGGAATATAAGGGTACTTCATATTCTGCTCAAACTCATTGAGTCGAGCCGTAATCTTATCCTGTTCTGATTTCGGGTCGATATAGCCTTCGATATGTGCGAAGACTGAATCCTCAGAGAAGTACTTATCGTAGATTTGCACCAAAGTTTGTCCCTTGATTCGATACTCGAAGTCAGGTATTTCCGGATGATATTCCCTTCCTATCTTTCCCCAGAAGATGGAATACTGTGATTCTGTCTCGAAAACCACGCCATCCAAATCGAATAAAGCTGCCTTTATCATTTTATTTATGTACTTATTTATATACGTATTTATATTCTTATTTTATAATCAATGTTATCATTTTCAAGCCTTTTTCTGCTCTATAACATCTTTTCCGAGTGCAAAGGTACACATTTTTTTAATAAGTCGGGGCCAAAATCCAAATAAATATATAAAAAAAGCTATATTATTTTGATTTGTCACTAATTTGAGCTAACTTTGCACCTTATTATATAATATAAAGCATTAAACAGGAATGAACATCATAGAGAAATATTTCACTCATCTCACCGATGAGCAAAAGAAGCAAATCGCAGCCCTCGACGAGTTGTATCGCGACTGGAACAACAAAATCAATGTCATCAGCCGCAAAGACATCGACAACCTCTACGAGCACCACGTGCTTCACTCCATGGCCATTGCCAAGGCCATCAATTTCCGCCCAGGCACAGAAATCCTCGACTTCGGTTGCGGTGGCGGATTCCCTGGCATCCCGCTCGCCATCCTCTTCCCTGAGTGCAAGTTCAAGCTCATCGACGGAACCGGCAAGAAGATCCGTGTCTGCAACGAGGTGGCTTCTGCCATCGGGCTGAAGAATCTCGTGGCTGAACATCTGCGTGGCGAGGACGAGAAGGGAAAGTATGATTTCGTGGTGAGCCGTGCCGTGATGCAGCTGCCCGACCTGATGAAGATTATCAAGAAGAATTTCAAGAAGAAGGGTCAGAACGCCCTGCCAAACGGCTTGATCTGTCTGAAAGGCGGCAACCTGCAGGAAGAGCTCAAGGACTATCGCAACGTGGCGGAAATCACTCCGCTCAGCACCTTCTTCGAGGAAGAATGGTTCAAGCAAGACAAGCAACTCATCTATGTTCCAGCATAGAAGATGGAAGAATGCATCAGTCTTACTAATCATAAAGTTCAAAGTTCAATATTCAAAGTTCAAAGTAAAATGTTACATATCGAAAGATTCCAAGTCAACATGTTGCAGGAAAACTGCTATGTTGTAAGCGATGAGACCAAGGAATGCGTCATCATCGACTGCGGTGCGTTCTATCCTGAAGAGCGCAACGCCATCACTCACTATATCCAGAAGAACGAGCTGAAGCCGGTGCATCTGCTCGTTACCCATGGCCATCTGGACCATAACTTCGGCAACGACACCATCTACAAGGAGTTCGGACTGAAGCCGGAAGTGGCACAGGGCGACGAGAAACTGATGAAGGGACTCAAGCACCAGGCAGAAACCTTCTACCAGATGCAGCTGGACATCGACTTCCCTCCTATCGGCCATTTCTTCGAAGAAGATGAAGTCATCAAATTCGGTAATCACGAATTCAAGATCATCGAGACCCCAGGCCACAGCAACGGCTCCGTTACCTTCTATTGCGAGGCAGAGCACGTAGCCTTTACGGGCGATACCCTATTCAAGAGTTCTATCGGCAGAACCGACTTCCCTGGCGGCAGCATGTTCCGCATCATCAACAGTCTGCGCCACCTGGGCATGCTTCCAGACGAGACTCAGGTGCTTCCGGGTCATGGCGAGGCAACCAGCATAGGCGAGGAGTTGGCGCACAACCCTTACATGGACCGATAAGCCATCAAGATGATTCAAAAGAAAACAAATACGGAGAAGATAATCCTGGGCATAGACCCGGGTACCAACGTGATGGGCTACGGCGTGATTCGCGTGACGGGCAACAAGGCAGAGCTGGTGGTGATGGGCATCATCGACATGCGCAAGGAGAAGGACCCCTATCTGAGACTGGGTAAGATTTTTGAGCGTGTGACGGGCATCATCGACTCCTACCTGCCCGACGAGATGGCCATCGAGGCCCCTTTCTTCGGAAAGAACGTGCAGTCGATGCTCAAGCTGGGAAGAGCCCAGGGCGTTGCCATCGCTGCCGCCATCCACCACGACGTGCCCATCCACGAATATGCTCCGCTGAAAATCAAGATGGCTATCACCGGACAGGGACAGGCTTCCAAGGAACAGGTGGCGGCGATGCTGCAGCGAATGCTCAACATCAAGGAAGATGAAATGCCGAAGTTTATGGATGCCACCGATGCCCTGGGTGCCGCCTACTGCCACTTTCTGCAGATGGGCAGACCCGAAACGGGCGCCAAGCACTACAGCAGCTGGAAGGACTTCGCCCAGAAGAACCAGGGGCGCATTGGTGGAGGCAACGGCATGACCGGACCGCAAGCCAAACTCCTGGCTGCCATCAACCGTACTACGCACAAGTAGCATTCGTTGCAAAACACTTCAAGCGCACAAGTAGCATTCATTGCGAACACATATAATATATGTATTGCACAACACATAAATCACAATTTTAAGAGAGATGCAAAAGATTATTAGCATTAAGGATGGCGTGACTCGTATGCCGGAATGGCGTATGGCCGAGCCAGTGAACTTTGAATCTTGCGAAGGCGAGCACATCGCCATCGTGGGACCAAACGGTGGTGGAAAGTCGATGTTTGTTGACATCATTGTTGGCAGACACCCTCTGTTAATGCACGACCCGGATTATGATTTCTCGCCCAGCACCAAGACGCTGGTGAGCGACAACATCAAGTATATCACCTTCCGTGATACCTACGGAGGCGATAACGACCGCACTTACTTCCTGCAGCAGCGATGGAACCAGCTGGAAATAGACGAGAATACACCAATTGTGAAGGATAAGTTGGAGGAGGCTTACAACATGGCGGGCGAAGACACTCCTGAGCGCCGCGAGTTGCAGAAGCACATCTATGAACTCTTCCACATGGAGCATCTGCTCGATAAATACACCATCCTGCTGAGCAGCGGCGAGCTGCGCAAATTCAAGCTGGCATCTACCCTCTTCTCTGAGCCACGTGTCCTCATCATGGACAATCCGTTTATCGGACTCGATGCCGACACCCGCGACCAGCTGAAGGAACTCCTCAAGACGCTTGCCCAGGAGCATGCCCTGCAGATTATCCTCGTATTGAGCAAGAGCGATGACATTCCTGATTTCATCACCCATGTGGTGGAGGTAAAGGACATGAAGGTGATGCCAAAGTTGAGCAAGGAGGAATATCTGGCTCAGCGCACCCCTATCCCAAGCAGAATGTTGAGCGACGAACTGGAACAGGACATCATCAACCTGCCTTATAGCGACCGAGAATATAAGAGTCAGGAAGTGGTAAAGATGAACAAGGTTCGCATTCAATATGGCGAGCGCATCATCCTGAAGGATTTAGACTGGACCGTGAACAATGGTGAGCACTGGGCACTGAGCGGACAGAACGGAGCGGGCAAGAGTACTTTGTTGAGTCTGGTTTGCGCAGACAACCCTCAGAGTTATGCCTGCGACATTGCCCTCTTCGGCAATCCTCGTGGCAGCGGCGAGAGTATCTGGGATATCAAGAAGCACATCGGTTATGTTTCGCCAGAGCTTCATCGTTCTTACCAGCGCGATCTTCCGGCCATCCGCATCGTGGCTAGCGGTTTGATGGATTCCGTAGGTCTTTATGTAAAGCCAAAGGAGGAAGATATGGGCAAGTGCCGTTTCTGGATGAAGGTATTCGGTTTGGAAGGATTGGAGGAGCGTGGTTTCCTGAAGTTATCAAGTGGCGAACAGCGCCTGGTTCTCCTGGCCCGTGCTTTCGTAAAAGATCCTGAGCTTTTGATTCTGGATGAGCCATTGCATGGTCTCGACAATCACAACCGCCGTTTGGTGAAGGATATCATCGAGGCTTTCTGCAAGCGCAACAACAAGACCATGATTATGGTGACGCATTATAAGGAGGAATTGCCTGCATGCATCGACCACAGTATCTTCTTGAAGAGACATGCATAATGGAAGGAAAGGCATACTCCTTTGCTGCGGATTGCAAATCCGCAGAGCCTAAAAAAATTAAAAGAGGGTGTGTCATAAGTCCATGACACACCCTCTTTTCTTTACTTATTTGAAAGAAATTTTTATTTCTTCTTTTTCAGTTCCAACTTAGGAATCTTGACTTTCTGTCCAGCTTTCAACTTTCCGGAGCCATTCAGAGCCTCAACGTAACATTCCATGCCAGGGCCGAAATATCGTTTGCTGATAGCTTCTATGGTTTGACCTTCTCGGGCAGTAACCACCTCTGCCACACCCACAATGCGATAGGCACCCGTTCTAACACGGACATCCTGGTTGTATTTGCTGGCTGCTTTCGCCGAAGCATTTTCTGCCTGCTTTTTAGCAGCAGCAGCTTTCATGTCTTCCGCATGCTTCTTAGCTTCAGCAGCCTGTTTTTGTGTTTCGAGCTGCTTCTTGGTGCCAGCTTCAGATTTGTTCTTATCAACATCAAGCGAAGCATTCTCATCAATTTGCTTGCCTTCAGCCTCAGCCATTTTCACAGCTTCGCTGGCCTTCACCATTCTGATGCTATCCTCTATCGCCTTCTTACGCATGATTTCTTCTTGCGAAGGAGGTGCCGATGCTGCCTTTGGCTTGTTAGCATCCTGCTGATAACTATCCAGCTGCAAAGCAAGATGGTCACGCTGCGCTGCCATCTTACCATAATTGAAGGCAAACCAGCCGATGCCACCGATCAGGGCAACCATGAGGAAACAAGCTACTATCACTAAATAGCGAGGAATCACGATTCCCTTCTTGGTAGATTCGAAAGTATCATAAGATTCTGTTTCTATTTCAGCATCAGCTTCTGATTCATCCTGTACAGACTCTTCTGGCTCATTCTGAGTTTCAGGCTCATTCCGAGTTTTCTGTTCTTCTAGAACATCTTCCTTATCTTGAATTTCCAGCTCGTCCTGAGCATTCTCCTTAATTTGAACTTCTGGCTCGTCCTGAACATCCTCCTTATCTTGAACTTCCGGATCGTCCTGAGCATTCTCCTTAATTTGAACTTCTGGCTCGTTCTGAGCATTCTCCTTAAGCTGAACTTCCGGAGCTTGAACTTGTTCCTGCTCTTTCTGAACTTCTTCCGGCTCATTAACTGCTGGTTTCATTTCATCAACAGAATTTTGAACTATCGTCTCCGTTATGATTTCAGGAAAAGCTTCATTGCTGATTTGGGAAGAAGCAGCATTGCTGGTTTCAGAATCACCGATAATAACCACTTCATTGCTTACTGATAGAGTTTCAGTCTTATCGGTTACTGCTGAAGTATCAGATTCATCCAAGAAATCGATAACATCAGAAGCCTCAGCAGTCTGCTGATTCTCATTCATCTGTTCCTCAGATTCTTCAGTCTGCTGATTCTCAACCATCTGTTCCTTTGATTCTTTAACCTGCTGGTTCTCATTCATCTGTTCCTCAGCCTCAAATTTCTTGTCGATTTCATCAAACTCCACTCCGTCGTTCACCACCACCGTCTCGAACTGCGCAAATGGCTTGTTAACAATCTCTTTCAAGATATTATCAGGAGTAAAGGATATTTTATCTCTTCCATCGATAACGATACGTTCGCCCGTGTTCACATCCACGCTCTCACGATCCTTAACAGAAGTAACCTTAAAGGTACCAAGCCACTTCACCTTTACCTGCTTATCATCCTGGAGTCCTTCGTTGACTACATCAAACATCTTTTTGATGAACAACTCAGCCTCTTGCTGACTGAGTCCTGTTTTCTCAGCCAACTTCTTGCCTAAGACGTTCAAACTATTCTTACTCATAAGCTTCACCTCCATTCTTCAGCTTTTCCTTGACAGCAGCAACAGGACGGAAACCAAGTACAAGTTTTGGCGGAACCAGTTGGCGCTTCTTGGTTGTAGGATTTACCACCACACGCTCTAAACGCTTCTTTACCTCGAACGCACCAAAATTGGGGATAGAGACAATCTCCCCATCCTCAAACTCAGCAATCATGGCATCTATCACCCTACGCACCATCTTCTGAGTGTCGTCTTGCGAATAACCCGTCTGCTGAGCCAGTTCTGCAATATAGTCTTTGTTGTTCATCTTGATATTTTTATAATTCTATCTTTATTTCACTACTTCGCCATACAAGTCAAACTCCTCGCTGCTGGTAATCTTTACTTTGTAAAAAGTACCTACACGCAAGCGCTGGTCTGCCGTGATAAGAACCTCTGGGTCAACCTCTGGTGAGCAGAATTCTGTTCTTCCGATATAGTAGTCGCCTTCCTTTCGGTCGATAACCACAGGCAGGGTGAGTCCCACCTTGTTTGCCTCAATTTCTGCACTGATATCCTGCTGCAGAATCATCAGCTCATCCAGGCGGCGCTGCTTAACATCGGCAGGAACATCATCCTCATAGTTCTGGGCACTATAAGTTCCCTCTTCCTCAGAATAAGCAAAGGCACCCATGCGCTCGAAACGCTGCTCACGCACAAAATCGAGCAATTCGTGGAAATCCTCATCTGTCTCGCCTGGGAAACCGACCATCAAAGTGGTACGGATATGAATGCCCGGCACACGGTTGCGGATGATGGTGAGCAAATCAAGAGTTTCCTGCTTGGTTACATGGCGATGCATGCGGGTAAGCATGTGATCGCTGATATGCTGCAAGGCAATATCGAGATACTTGCAGATGTTTGGCTTCTCGCGCATCACATCGAGCAAATCGAGTGGGAACTGATTTGGGTAAGCATAATGCAGACGAATCCACTTGACACCAGGAATGTCGGCCATATCGCTGACTAAATCGGTGATATGATGCTTGCCATCGATATCCATGCCATAATAGGTCAACTCCTGAGCTATAATCTGAAACTCCTTCACGCCATCAGCCACCAGTTCACGAACCTCGTTCAGAATATCTTCCTTAGGACGGGAAATGTGCTTGCCGGTGATAAGCGGAATGGCGCAATATGCGCAGCGGCGGTCGCAACCCTCAGAAATCTTGATGTAAGCATAGTGGTGAGGGGTGGTAAGATGGCGGCGCTCGTTGCAGGCAGGCACTTCTGCCTTACCCAATTCCTTGAGCAGTTCTTTGTAGTTGAACTTGCCATAGAACTTATCCACCTCAGGCATCTCTGCCTCCAATTCCTTCTGATAGCGCTGGGAGAGGCAGCCCATCACATAGAGCTTGCGCAAACGTCCTTCTTCCTTCGCCTGAATAAACTCAAGGATGGTGTCAATGCTTTCCTGCTTGGCATCCTCGATGAAGCCGCAAGTGTTAATCACGGCTATCTCGCCCTGTGGGCGCTTTGAATCGTGCACACAATGGTAGCCGTTTGCCTCAAACTGCTTCATCAACAGTTCACTATCGACCAGGTTCTTTGAACAACCCAACGTTATGATATCTATCTGGTTCTTTTTCATTCACCTATACCTTATTATATATGTATATACTAATCTAATTCCCGATTATAATTTTCCGGTTTCTATTTTGATTTCTTGAAGAGATCTATTTTGATTTCTTGAAGAGAGAATCTACGAACTCCTTCTTGTTGAAGAGCTGCATATCCTCCATGCCCTCGCCCAAGCCGATGTACTTCACTGGCACCTTGAGCTGGTCGGAGATACCGATAACCACGCCACCCTTGGCTGTACCATCGAGTTTGGTAATAGCCAAAGAAGTTATGTTGGTAACAGCAGCAAACTGCTTAGCCTGCTCGAAAGCGTTCTGACCCGTACTGCCATCCAACACGAGCATCACCTCGTCTGGTGCCTCAGGCATCACCTTCTTCATTACTTCCTTGATTTTTTTCAACTCGTTCATCAGGTTCACCTTGTTGTGCAATCTACCTGCGGTATCGATAAGTACCACATCAGCACCATTCGCCTTGGCACTCTGGAGAGTATCGAAAGCCACGCTCGCTGGGTCGGAACCCATCTGCTGCTTCACTACCGGCACACCCACGCGCTCGCCCCAAATGGAAATCTGCTCTACGGCTGCAGCACGGAAGGTATCGGCTGCACCAAGATACACCTTCTTGCCAGCCTTCTTGAACTGGTAAGCCAACTTACCGATGGTGGTGGTCTTGCCTACTCCATTTACACCCACTACCAGGATAACGTATGGCTTGTGGTCGGAAGGCAAATCCCAATTCTCATTGTCATTGCTATGGTTCTCTTCCAGGAGACTGGCGATTTCCTCTCGCAAGATTCTATCGAGTTCAGAGGTAGAAACATACTTATCGCGAGCCACACGCTCCTCGATACGATGAATAATCTTCACCGTAGTCTCTACACCCACATCCGATGTGATGAGCACCTCTTCGAGGTCGTCGAGCACATCGTCATCTACGGTTGACTTACCAGCCACCGCACGAGCTAATTTGCTAAACACACTCTCTTTTGTTTTTTCAAGTCCCTTATCGAGAGTTTCTTTCTTTTTGTTGCTGAATAATCCGAATAATCCCATAATTATAGCTATATTTTTTGCAAAGATACAAAAAAAAACGAAAGCATCGGTACATTTTTTGGAAAAACACCAAAAAAAGTACCGATACATACCATTTATAGCCTATCTCTTCTCTTTAATGATATGATTTATGCCAGATGAGAGACTATTACTGCAAGATTAGAGACTATTGTTAAGTCCCATCAGGGCAAGAACTGCCTCGTTATATTCATTGATGACATCCGCCTGTTTCAATCGCATATCTATCGCCTCCTGCAAGGCATTAGCGTATTCCACATAGCTGATTTCACCATTTTCATACTCCAGGGTGCTGAGACGTTCTATGTCCTTCGCCTTCGTGATATTCTCGCCGCTGTAATATTCCATTCGCTTGATGGCATTCTGCAGGCGGTTATATCCCTGTTTGTAATCCCGCTCCTTCTCGCGCTGCTCCTGCTGCATAGCCAGCTGAGCCACCTCGCGGTCTTTCTGCGCAGCCTTCACCTTCGCCTTGGTTGCGCCATAGAAGAGCGGAACACCCACGGTTACTTCAAAACCGAAAAAATTGCCTTCGGTGAAGCGCTGGCGATTGATGTGATAGGGATCCCAGCTATCGATGAGAAGCTGCGAGCGCAAAGCCAGAGAGAGCGATGGCGCATAGCCCGTCTTGGCACACTTCACCTCTTGATCGAGCGCCGAGATGCGGTCTTTCTGATATTGCGCATCGGCAGTCTGCTGATAGTTGAAGGCCGCAGTCATAGGCGAACCCTGAGAGAAAACCGGGTTCCCGGCAGGCACCACAGGTGTGCTGGTATTGAGCAGCGCCATCAGACTGATCTGCAGATTCTCAGCCTCATTCTTCACCTTGGTCATCTCCAACCGGTTGTCGTTTCTCATGCGCTCGGCAGAAAGAAACTCCAGTTGTCTTGCCTCGCCCGCCTTGTATCTTTTTCCGGCAACATCGCAATAGCGCTGGATGACGGAATCCTGCTGCAGCAGAATCTGAAGGCGATGGGTTTGATAAAGCATCGCATAATAGACATTGGCTATTTCGAGTCTGAGCTGCTGGGAAGTGACATTCAATCTGCTTTTCTCTGCCTGGGTCTCCGCTTTCAGTTGCCCACGACGGGCAGCATATACAGTAGGAAACTCAATGCTCTGCGAGAAGGTAAGTCCATTGTCGGTATCACCGCTGGAAGCCGGATTCTGCGAAAAGGCTATTTCCGTCTTGTCCAAATCCCAGGCAGTTCCCTGCATTACCTGCACCCGTTCTATCGCTTTTCTGCCGGTCTGCAAGGCGATGTTCTGCTTATCAGCCAGTTCGAAACACTGCTGCAAGGTCATCTTCTGACCAGAGATGGCTGCATCAAAATGCTGAGCATCAGCCGATGAAGGAAGATGAGCATCAGCCGACAAAGGCATCAGAACCATCAGAGATGCCATCACTATATAATTCTTATTAAATAACTTCTTCATACGTTTATAAAAACTTCTTTATACGTTTATAAAAACCTCTTCATCCTTTTATAAAAAACGTCTTCATATTGTCCAAGTCTAACGCTTGGTAAATGTCTTGTAGATGGCAGGGAGCACCAGCAGGGTGAGTAAGGTGCTCGTGATGAGTCCGCCAATCACCACCGTGGCAAGTGGTCGCTGCACCTCGGCACCATCGCCCTGCGAGAGTGCCATCGGGAGGAATCCCATGGAAGCCACCAAAGCCGTCATCAGAACAGGACGCAGACGGAGCATGCAGCTATCGATGATGCGACGATGAATCATCTCACCCGCACTGGTTCCCGCTGTCGGTGGCAACTGGAGCTGTTCCTTCTGCATCTGGTTCATCTGCCCGATGAGCACGATGCCGTTGAGCACCGCCACACCAAAGAGGGCGATGAAGCCCACGCCCGCCGAAATACTGAAAGGCATACCGCGGAGCCAAAGCGCCCACACACCACCTATCGCAGCCAAAGGAATAGCAGAGAACACGAAGAGCGACTCTTTTACATTCTTCACTGTGGCATAGAGCAGCAGCAGGATGATGACAAGCGCTATCGGAATCACCACCATCAGACGACGGCTGGCACTCTGCAGATTCTCAAACTCACCACCATAGTTATAATAGTAGCCTTCTGGAAGTTTCAGCTTTTCGTCGAGAATCTTCTGGATATCCTCCACCGTGCTTTGCACATCACGCCCCTTCACATTGAAACCTACATAGATGCGTCGGGCACCATTCTCATGCGACACCTGTGCAGGAGCAGGCGAATTATCGATATCCGCTACTTGCGAAAGCGGAATATTCGTGCCATCCTTCAGAGGGATACTCAACTGCTCGAGCTGCTCTACATTGCGCTGCGACGGATTCATGCGAAGCACGATATCAAATTTCCTATCACCCTCATAAACGGAACCAGCCACAGCTCCGGCGAAAGTGGTTTCCAAAATTCCGCTAATGTCATCCACGCTGACACCGTATGCAGCCATCTTCTCGTGATTGTACTTCACCTGCACCTGAGGCAATCCGGCTACTTCCTCGACAAAGATGCCACTCACGCCCGGTACACGTTCTATCATCTTTTTCACCTTTCCAGCCTGTTGGGTAAGCACATCCAGATCATCACCGAAAATCTTAATCGCCACATCCTGCTTGATACCGGTGAGCAACTCGTTGTTGCGCATCTGGATAGGCTGGGAAATCTCAGCTTCCAATCCCGGGATGGCACTTAAGGTTTCCTCCATCTTCTCCATCAATTCTGGAGTAGTCTTGGCTGAAGTCCATTCTGCCTTCGGTTTCAGGGCTATCATGATGTCGGCACGTTCCACAGGCATCGGGTCGGTAGGAATCTCGGCGCTTCCGATGCGGCTCACCACCTGCTTGATTTCAGGATATTCTTTCTTGAGAAGCTGCTCTGCCTTGGTACAGCTCTCCACCATCTGCGAAAGCGAAGTACCCTGCGACATACTCATTTCCACAGCAAAGTCGCCTTCTTCCAAACTTGGAATAAACTCGCCTCCCAGGTATTTGAAGCCAACCACACTAACACAGAACAGAGCCACAGCACCGGTAATAACATCCTTGTTGCGAGCCAGCACCCAATCGAGAACCGGTCGATACCAGCCCTGCAATTTCTCTATCATCTTGTCGGAGAAGGTCTTTCTATCGTGCACCTTCCGGCTCAACAGGAGCGAACTTGCCATCGGCACATAAGTGAGCGAAAGAATGAAGGCACCGAGGATAGCAAAGAACACGGTGAGTGCCATCGGACGGAACATCTTTCCTTCGATGCCCACCAGAGTCATCAGCGGGATATACACAATCATGATGATAATCTCGCCAAAAGCTGCGCTCTGGCGGATATGGGATGCCGAGAAGTGGACCTCCTCGTCCATCTGCTTCTGAGTCAGGGCGAAAGGAACAGTATTTCCCTCTTTTTGACATTGTGCAAGATAGGCAGCACGTACCTCGGGCTGCGAGAAATGTCCCGTATTAATATGTGTAACCACCGCCTCGACAATGATGACGGCGGAATCGACAATCATACCAAAGTCGATGGCTCCTAAAGACATCAGGTTTCCATCAATGCCGAAGGTCTTCATCATTCCAAAGGCAAAGAGCATACTGAGCGGGATGACACTCGCCACCACCAGACCTGCACGCCAGTTTCCCAAGAAGATGACAAGCACGAAGATAACGATGAGTCCACCCTCGATGAGGTTGCGGGCGATGGTACCCTCTACTCTATCCACCAGATTGGTTCGGTCGATGAAAGGTTCGATGATCACGCCCTCAGGCAATGATTTCTGAATCTGGCTGATTCGCTCCTTCACGTTCTTGATAACCTCCTGGAAGTTCTCGCCCTTGAGCATGATGGCAATACCTGCCACCACCTCGCCTTCGCCATTGCGGGTAACAGCTCCGAAACGGGTGGCATGTCCCAACTGTACCTTTGCCACATCACTCACCCTGACAGGTGTTCCATTCACAGTCTTCACCGTGATATTAGCAACATCTTCCAGATTCTTTACCACACCGATACCACGGATGTAATACTGGTTGGAATTCTGTTCGATATAACTGCCGCCCGTATTGGCATTGTTACGCTGCAAGGCATCAAACACCTCGCTTACGGAAACACCGCTTGCATTCAGCTGGTCGGTATTAATGGCTACTTCATATTGCTTGACGTAACCACCCCAGCCACTGACTTCAGCAACACCCGGAGTACCGGAAAGCTGTTTGCGGACTATCCAATCCTGTATTGTTCTGAGCTGGGTGAGCGAATATTTGTGCTCGTATCCCTTCTTGGCACGAACGGTATAATGGTAGATTTCGCCCAATCCGGTGGCGATAGGTCCCATCTCGGCTTCGGTATTCTTAGGCAATTCTTTCTCCATCTGCTCCACCACCTGGCTAACCTGCGAACGCGCCCAATAGATATCGGCGGCATCATCGAAGACAAGCGTGATAACCGAAAGTCCACTTCTTGAAATACTTCGGCGTTCCTGGATACGCGGAATATTGGCGAGCGCCATCTCTACGGGAGTGGTGACATACTGCTCCACCTCTTGCGCTCCCAGAGAAGGAGCCTGAGTGATAACCTGCACCTGGTTATCTGTAATATCTGGGGTAGAATCGAAAGGGAGGTGCACCAGCGACCAAACGCCCCATATCGCCAGGGCTATAGAGAGAACTCCAATCACCAGTTTATGGCGAATGGAATAAGTAATAAGTTTCTGAAACATACGCTTTAATCTATCAATTAATGTGCATGTTCACCATGTTCGCCTGTAAGCGAAGCCAGATAATATGCATTCCCGGTTACAATCTTCTTGACGGCAGCTCTATTCTTACCCTTCAGCAGATGGTCGCAAAGCTTCACCTCTGTATATTTACCATCAGATGCACCCGTAGTTACCTCATGGCGGGAGAAGCTGTAGTTACCCTTGCTAGGAGCTCCATTGAGGGCGAAGACATACTGTTTTCCATCTGTGCTTACGATAGCCTGAGATGGCAGAGCCAGACACTGCTGGCTACCTGTAGCTATCTTTCCGCTTACATACATACCTGCAAAAAGCTTTCCGCCATGGGTATTGCCAGATGAAGAATGCAAATAACTCTTCACGCTTGCCGCATCCAATTTTACATGAACAGCAACAGATTTCGAGTTATCGTTAAAGTATTGGTTCATGCCATAAATGGTTCCCGAAAGTTTAACGCCAGGCTGATTGGTCAGGTTCAGGGTCACACGATTGCCCACCTTGACTTTCGCCAAATCTTTCTCAAAAATATTCAGGTCGCATTCCACAGCCTGGGTATTCCTAATCTTCATCAAAGGAGTCTGCATATCAGCATAACTGCCCAGACTGGCTGTCATTTCGCTCACGATGCCGGAGATAGGTGCACGCAGCGGGAATGCTGTGGTAAACTTGCCTTTGGCTACAGCGGCAGTAGAAATGCCCATCTGTGCCAACTGGCGACCGATGCCCAACATGTTGGCATGAGCCACATGATAATCCTTCTGGGCCTGCTGCAGGCTGCGCTTGATGCCGGCACCATTCTGAGCAAGCAGCTTCTGGCGCTCCATATCCTTTCGGGCAAGTTCACACTCCTTGGCAGTTGAATAATACTCACGCTGCAGACTCACCACATCAGTATTCTCAACAGTGGCAACCACCTGACCCTTTTGTACAAACTGTCCTTCCTTAACAGAAATGCTTTTCACGATGCCTCCCATCAGCGAAGCCACATCGCCCATTGCCTGTGCACGCAGCACGAGCGAACCCTTCGCATCAATGGTAGCATCCATCTCGCGCTCCACAGCCTCACCCATCTTCAAATCTACAGTGCTGACCTGCTTGGCTGTCAACGGAATATGATCAAAATCTACTTCTTCGTGCTCATGTTCCTCGTGTGCATGAGCCTCTGAACCGGTCTGTTTCGCAAAGAAAGCGAATCCTGCCCAGGCAATCGCCGTAACGGCAACTATTAAAACAATTCTTTTCATGTTTGTTTTTTCCTTCTATTTTATAATTCTACACTACAATTTCACACTACGAATCTTATCAAAAATCCGCTGGCAAAAGTACACAAAAATTCTTGCAACTCAGTTGCATTCGAATCTTCAAACCGATTTTTGCAACCAAGTGGCAAACTTGAATAAAATCATAAAATAGAAGGAGGTCCCCGCCTGCTATAGCCAGCCGCCAGTTCCTCAGCAAGAGGAGAAGCTGCCACATGCTGCCATCTCACAGAAATGAGTGAGAGACAAGGGAGGATTAAAAGAGAAGAACAAGATAGCACCACAAACTGATGGTTCTCATCTACCAGCAACTTGCGGATGCCCTTCACTACCTTGGCATTGGTGACAAAGTGGTGCATCTGATGCACACGGCAGTTGCCACGGTCGGTATTCGACTCCTGGTCATGATGCTCAGTATGCTCATCGTTGATGTTACCATCTTCCTGACACTGTTCCTGAACCATACAGATACGATCCATGTGGTGATGATGACTCACCACCGTAGATAGCAGCACGCTCATGGTTGCCATCCATAGACTGAATATGTATAAGATTCTCTTGTTCATTTCGGCTGCAAAGTTACGAGTTTTACTGTGAAATTCCAAAGAAATTATCGTAAAACGCCATATAATTTCTTAAAAAAGATAAAAGGTAGTACCCAAATACACCAACATGAACGTTATTACTTTAAATTTTCGTAACTTTGCATCAAAATTACATTATAAAAACATGAGAAAAGTATTATTAGTTTTCCAACTACTCCTAGCAGTAGTCATGGCCAACGCTCAGATGCTGAATCCCGTGAAGGTGACCAGCACTTTGAAGACCAATGGGTCTGCGGAGGCAGAAATCGTATTTAGTTGTAAGATTCAACCTGGATGGCATGTCTATTCTACTGGCCTTGGCGCAGATGGTCCTATCTCCGCCAGTTTCCACGTCAACAAGATGGATGGTGCCGAACTGGTTGGCAAGTTAAAGACAAAAGGAAAAGAGATTTCCACCTTCGACCCTCTCTTCGAGATGAAGTTACGTTACTTTGAAGGAAGCGCAACCTTTGTTCAGAAGATTAAGTTCACCAAGCCAAAGTATAACATTGATGCTTACCTGGAGTATGGTGCCTGCAACGAGCAGAACTGTCTGCCACCTAGCGAGGCTAGCATCAAGAAGAGCGGCACGTCACCAGCTGTAGATAGCAAGGAGGCTGCAAAGGTCAATGAAGTGGATGCAGCAGCTCTGGCTAAGGCAAAGGCCGACTCTTTGGCAAGTCTTGCCAATGCAGAGAAAGTTGATAGTACAGCCACTATCGACCCTGCCTTTTCTGTAACCGCAGATAGCAATGATGCAAAGGCCTGGTGGAAGCCTGTAGTGAAGGAGTTGCAGTCTTTCGGTGGCAACAATGACATCGCAAGCCATGGCATCCTGTATATTTTCATCATCGGTTTCGTAGGCGGCCTGCTCGCACTCGTGATGCCTTGCATCTGGCCTATCATCCCTATGACTGTAAGTTTCTTCCTGAAGCGTGCCAAAAACGACAAGAAGAAGGGTATCCGTGATGCCATCACATACGGCTTGAGTATCGTGGTCATCTACCTGGTTCTCGGTCTTGCAGTTACAGCCATCGCCGGTCCTAGCACCCTGAATGCCTTAAGTACAAGCGCCGTATTCAACATCATTCTCTTCCTGCTTTTGGCAGTATTTGCGTTCTCTTTCTTCGGATGGTTCGAAATCAAGTTGCCAGATAGCTGGGGAAATGCAGTAGATAGCAAGGCTTCAAGCACCACAGGCTTGATTTCCATCTTCCTGATGGCATTCACCCTCGTACTGGTCAGCTTCTCTTGCACCGCTCCTATCATCGGATTGCTCCTGGTTCAGACAGTAACATCTGGCGATTGGCTCGCTCCTACTGTGGGTATGTTAGGTTTCGCATTGGCTCTCGCCCTTCCATTTACCCTCTTTGCCCTCTTCCCATCATGGTTGAAGTCGGCTCCAAAGTCAGGTTCTTGGATGGAGACTATCAAGATAGTACTTGGTTTCATTGAGCTCGCCTTCTCTTTGAAGTTCCTGAGCGTTGCCGACCTGGCTTACGGCTGGCACATCATGGACCGCGAGGTGTTCCTTGCTCTTTGGATTGTCATCTTCGGTCTTTTGGGTCTCTACCTCATCGGTAAGCTCAAGTTCCAGGTGGATGCCATCGGTGGCGACATCAACAAACCTATGCCAGTGGCTTGCATCATGCTGGGTCTTTGCTCTCTGGCATTCTCAGTATATATGATTCCTGGTCTTTGGGGTGCTCCATGTAAGGCCGTAAGTGCTTTCGCACCACCTATCAACACCCAGGACTTCAACCTCAATACCAAGACTGTAGAGCCTGCATACAAAGACTACGAGATGGGTATGGCTGCTGCAAAGGCTGCGGGCAAGCCTGTTCTCATCGACTTCACTGGCTTCGGCTGCGTAAACTGCCGCAAGATGGAGGCTTCTGTATGGACAGATCCATCTGTGGCTGACAAACTGACAAAGGATTACGTGCTCATCTCTCTCTACGTAGATGACAAGACTCCGTTGCCTCAGCCTATGGAAGTAGAGTTCAACGGCGAGAAACGTACACTCCGCACCATCGGTGACAAGTGGAGCTACTTGCAGGCAAGCAAGTTTGGTGCCAACGCCCAGCCTTTCTACGTGGCAGTAGATAACGAGGGTAACCCTCTCACAGGCTCGTTCAGCTTCAAGGAAGACGTAAGCGCTTACCTCGATTTCCTGAACAAGGGTTTGGAGCAGTATCGTAAATAACATTAAACAAGCATACAGGAAGCGAGGATGGCATATTATTTGCTACCTCGCTTTCGTCATTTTAAGTGAAGAAATGCATTGTAAAAAAATCAACACATACTATAATATAATATAAATATGAACACAAAAGAAGTTCCAGTCCTGCTTTTGACAGGCTATCTGGGCAGTGGAAAGACTACTCTGCTCAACAAGATTTTGGCTAACAAGAAAGGTATCAAGTTTGCTGTCATCGTCAATGATATCGGCGAGGTGAACATTGATGCGGCATTAATTGAGAAAGGTGGCGTAGTGGGTCAGAAAGACGATTCGCTTGTTTCTCTGCAGAACGGCTGTATCTGCTGCACCCTGAAAATGGACCTTGTGGAGCAGTTGAAGGAGATTGTAGATATGAAGCGCTTTGACTATATCGTCATTGAAGCCAGCGGTATCTGCGAGCCAGCTCCTATCGCCCAGACCATCTGTTCTATCCCATCTCTCGGCCCTCAATACATCAAGAACGGCATCTTGCGCCTCGACAGCATCGTGACCGTTGTAGATGCCCTCCGCATGAAAGATGAATTTGCCAACGGTTCCGACCTGATGAAACAAGACATCGATGAAGAAGACTTGGCATCGCTCGTTATCCAGCAGATGGAGTTCTGCAACATCATCCTCTTGAACAAGGCTGCAGAAGTTGAACCAAAGGAGTTGGAGCACCTGAAACAGATTATCCGTGCCATCCAGCCAAAGGCAGAAATCTTTGAGTGCAACTATGGAGATGTAGATCTCGACCTCATCGTCAACACCCACAAGTTCGATTGGCAGACTGTAGCTACATCTGCCGGCTGGATTCAGGAGATAGAATCTGAAAGAAACGGCGAAAAGGAGGAGGAAGAGGATCATCATCATCACGACGAAGAGGAACATCATCATGAGCACCATCATCACGACGAAGATGATGACGAAGATGATGACGAACATGAGCATGAACACGATGAGCATGAGCATGAGCACGATGAGCATGGCCATCACCACCACCATCATCACCACGATCACGAAGGTGGCGAGGTAGAGGAATATGGCATCGGAACCTTCGTATATTACCGCCGCAAGCCATTCGATCTGGCTCTCTTCGATGAGTTCGTAGCAAGAAAGTGGCCTCGCGATGTGGTACGCGCCAAGGGTATCTGCTATTTCTCAGATGAGCGTGACATGTGCTACGTCTTTGAGCAGGCAGGACAGCAGAAGACAGTGAAGCAGGCAGGACAGTGGCTTGCCACCATGCCAGCCGACCAGCTTGCAGAACTCCGCAAGAATAATCCTCAACTTGAAAAAGAATGGGACGAGGAGTATGGCGACCGCATGATCAAGCTAGTCTTCATCGGTCAGCACATCAAGGAACAGAAGGATGCCATCATCGCAGAACTAGACAAGTGCCTGGCTCTCTAACCATCATTCAGGAAATTAAGAAAAGCCGGAAAAATCCAATAAAACGGGACTATTTCTTGACTTAAAATAAAAAACGGGGGAAAAATTGCAGTATTTTTGCAGTTTTTTCCCCGTTTGTACTTTTAATTCGTTTTTTTTTGTTAAATTTGCACCCGATTAATAATAATTAGCGAATGAATAAAGAAATGAAGACCGATTTTCGACCTGCATATATAAAGGACTTTGAGGCTTGCTGGAATATCATCGACCAAGCTCGTCGCTCCATGATTGCCTCTGGCCGCCACCAATGGACCAGTGACTACCCTGCCGAGCACGATATAAAAGAAGACATCAATAATGGCAATGCCTACGTGCTCACTGTAGATGGCGAAGTAGCTGTCTATGGAGCTGTCATCCTCAATGGTGAGCCACAATACGATTTCATCGATGGCGACTGGCTTACCACAGGTGACTACTATGTAATTCATCGCTTTGCCACACTCCCTAAATACCAGAGAGAAGGTTTAGCACGTATATTTATAAATAAGGTGAACAGTCTCTGCGAAGTAGAAAAGATACCAAGCATCAAAGTAGATACTAACTTTGACAACCTGCCGATGATTGGCCTTCTTTCCAAAATGGGCTTCAGCATCTGCGGAAGAATCAATTATGGCAATCGTGGTATGCGTTTCGCTTTCGAGAAACTTACCATACAACCGCAAATTTATTAAGAATTAATGGAAGATAAAATGATATTGATGAGAAGCTTGGTTGAACAACTCAACCAGGCTTCTGACGTTTATTATAACGGCAAAGGGGAACTGATGACCGACTATGAGTGGGACACCAAGTTTGACCAACTCAAGAAACTGGAAGAGGAAACGGGTGAAGTTCTCCCCGATTCTCCCACCAACAAGGTATCAGAAGATTCCATCGTAGGTCAAAAGGAAGAACATGAATTTGCCGCACTGTCTCTCGCCAAGACAAAATTGGTAAGCGACCTGGTAAAATGGGCAGAAAATCGCCCTATCTGGATTTCCTGGAAGTTAGACGGACTTACCCTTGTTGTGACCTACGATAATGGCAAACTTGCCAAAATCGTGACCCGTGGTAATGGTCATATCGGAACCAACATCACCCACCTGGCATCTGCCATCAGTGGCATTCCAAAGACCATCAAGGAAAAGGGACATCTTGTGATTCGCGGAGAGGCAGTTATTTCCTATGCCGACTTCGAGCAGTTTATCATCGAAAGCGAAGGCGACTATGCCAACCCAAGAAATCTTGCATCAGGCTCCCTTTCGCTCAAAGATGCAGAAGAAGTGAAGCAGCGCCATATCCAGTGGATTCCTTTCACTCTGGTCTATACCGAACAGGAAATCAACTCATGGGGCGAACGCATGCAGATGTTGCAGGATTTAGGCTTCAAGCCGGTGGAAAGAACCCGAATCGAACATCCTGACGAAGCAAGCATCCAGGCAGAAATCGACCGCTTCACCCAAAAGGTGACCGACAAGACCAACCCTTATCCTGTGGATGGACTCGTTATCTGCTACGATGATACCGCCTATGCAGCTACCGGTTCCGTAACCGGGCACCATGCCACAAGAGCAGGCTATGCCTTTAAATGGCAGGACGAGCATGCAGATACAGAGTTGGACCACATCGAATGGTCATGTGCAGCCAACACCATTACTCCTGTAGCCGTATTCAAGTCTGTAGAACTGGAAGGAACCACCGTTCAGCGTGCCTCACTCTGCAACGTTAGTGAATGCGAGCGACTAGGCATTGGAGGCAAGGGAAGCAAATTGCAGGTCATCAAGGCAAACAAGATTATCCCGAAAATTATCAACGTTACAGAGCCAGTAGGTATTTTCGAAATCCCAACAGAATGCCCTGTTTGCCATGCTGCAGCTACCGTCAGGGAAAGCGAGACCGGTACTAAGACCCTACATTGCACCAATCCTCACTGTGCAGCCAAGCAAATCAAGAAGTTTGCGAGATTCGTGAGCAAGGAAGGCCTGAACATCGAAGGAATCTCAGAGCAGACTATCTGGAAACTGGTAAACGAGGGGCTGATTAGCGAATATGCCGATTTCTATCATCTCGGCGAGCATGCCTACGAGATAGCAGCCTGGGAGGGATTTGGCAAGAAGAGCGTTACCAATATGCTGGAAAGCATTAGAAAGAGCCGACAGACTGATGGTCGTCATCTGCTCTATGCGCTCAACATTCCTCTCTGCGGTGGCGATGTAGCAAAGAAACTCATCGAACGTTACCCAGTAAAAGAACTGATAGAGACAGCTCGCCTCTGCATGTTCGATGACGAATTTGCCAGCATCGACGGCATCGGTCCAGAAAAAAGTGCCAAGTTCATTGGCTGGTTCAAGGATGATACAAACTTTGCCCATGTACAGAAGCTGATGAAAGAACTGGAAATCGTAGAGCAGGAACCCGTAGAGAAAGGAAGCGCCTGCGATAGCTTGACCTTTGTTGTTACAGGCGATGTGCATCACTATAAAAACCGCAATGAACTGAAGGCTTACATTGAGAGCCAAGGCGGCAAAGTGACGGGAAGCGTAAGCAAGAGTACCAATTTCCTGATCAACAATGATGCTACTTCTCAAAGTTCCAAAAACAAGAAAGCGCATGAACTCAACATTCCTATTATTACAGAAGATGAGTTCGTGGAGAAATTCGGATAAAAAAGAAATTCAGATAAAAAAGAAATCCCTTAAGCTTGATGAAGTCTAAGGGATTTCTTTTATACTGTTATTCTTGAGAATTAATTTGTTCCGCAATATTGTCCCATAAAGAGGATACCCCCGCTTTGAGTATCCTGAATCATATAGACAAATGGATGGTCGGCATGAAAATCAACATGGCGCACCTCCATAGGTGCTGCAGAAGTCAGCATAATTGCCGCAGTTACAGCCGCCGCCTTCGTTCCACGCTCACTTACCTCAATCTTCGCCTTTTGGAGCATCTTGCTTACATAGAAATCACCACTTGCAAAACGAGAGAAGTCAGCCTTGGCAGAATCAAATATAGAAGGTGCACCCAACTCGCTGATGATGCCATTGAGCGACAGATTCTGCTCGATAGTAAACTTAGGCAACTTCAGGTTGACCAAACATTCTTCCATATCGTGACCAAGATTCATAACCTTCTCTGCATTCAAGCCCTTCATCATATCATCAATGCTCTTGCCCTCGTTAGGAAGAAGCACCATCATTCGATAAGTACCATTACCATACGGAAGATCGATAGCCTTGAAGGTGTCATTCTCGGAATAGTAGAACTTCTTAAACTGGTGCATCATCTGCACTTTCTGTATATTACGTGTATAACCACGGAAGTTCTCTTCCTCCGTGTTTCGGGCATCAAACTTCGACTGCCATGTACCATTAAAGAAGATGGCATTCATCAGATATGAAACAGCCTGTGGATCCACACGGTCGATAATCTGAGGAATCATACCTTGCGTCTTCTCCTTGCACCATCTATTGATATGCTTGGTGGTTTTGCCTGAAGTAAAGTCAAGGCTTTCGATTTCAGCCTGATAACTATCACCTACCTTCTTACTGAAATTCTCCTTTACAGAAAAATTCTTGTTAACAGCAATGAAGTTGGCTATCTCTACCTTGGTCTGTTTGTCAAGTTGACCAGCTGTAGAGAGAATCGCCTTGTAGGTTTCATTTAAGTCATCCACACTAACACCCTCGCATCCAATAGCCTTAAGAATCTCCTGCTGAGTATTTCCATCAGCACCATTCGCCAACATACCCATCAGGTAAGCCACGCTCATAGGTGAGACTATCTGTGAAGACTGACCCGAGATTTTATCAAACAATCGAAGTGCAAACTCATTATTCTTATTGATAACATCATGCTGCTTTTCAGAAAGAACCAGATAGCTATTATCTAAATCCTCTTCATTCTTTCCCATGTCACTGCTTTCACCTACATTAGAACCACCATATATTTTCTTGCTACCAGAGCAAGAAGTCATCGTCATCGCAGCCATCATCATGAGGGCTGTACTAAACATTTTACCATAATTACTCTTCTTCATAATCATTTAATTTCGTTGATAATCTGTCTATGAAATGACAAACCTAATGATTTCTTGCATCAAACAGCATAAAATTAAGACTCATTAACGGTTTGTTTGCCTGGCATCACACGCAAATGGTATCTGTTGCCATCAAACTCCACACGCATTAAGCTCTGTGGATTAGCAATTTTAGCCAGTTCAAGAGCCACATGCCCCATCGTCCTGCGAAGATTCAATTCAATACAAGGCACTAGTTCCAATTCATCATTCTTTGAAGCAATCATCATATCCACCCCAAAAGGACCGCTATAAACATCCTTCAAGGCAGGCTCCATGATATCCATAATTCTCTGACATGCAGCAGCAAGAGTCTCCTGATTCACATATTGCAACAACATATTCTGTTTATCTTCTTCCGAACAAAGCAAGTTGCCGGAATAAGCATTCTTAACCGTATCAAACAATGAAAGTCCAAGATAGTTCACCTTACCGTCACGCATTTCAAATTCCATTCCGAAATCCTTCACCTTATTATAATAAGGCTCCACAGTAACGCCTCCCTGATGAGCAATGACATTACGTGTCCAACGCTCAAAGGCAGGATACTCCCCAGCTGTTCGGAATTCATCGGCAGCAACATACTTCACGCCCCTACCGCTGCTGCTCCATGGAGCCTTGACCACAGCTTTTCCATGCAGCAGAACCAATTCCTTCACCTCTGTATAGGAATCGGCATACACCACGCCCTGCTGCAAATGCTCGGCAGCCCACTGTCTGCTACTAATCGCGCGTACCTTATTTAATATATCATCGGTAGGCAGCATGATTTCCGGCACCCTCATCTGCTCCAATTCCCGTTTCAAGCTCAGGTTCCATCCCCAGGGATGAATACTGTCAAGAAACTCCGTCTTGAGTGCATGCTCCAACTGTGCTTTTGTTATAAACTCAACTTTCTCTGCAAGATGCATTCCCAAATGGCGCACCTTGTCGAGTGCATTGCCGATGTCATCAACAAGCACCCAATCACCCTGATCTGCCCACAAGGCAGGAATAAACGCCAGGTCACTTCGCAACTGTCTTCCTGCATGAGGAGCTGTAAACTGTCGCAAATTAGCGGCCAAAGCCAAATCGTGTTCTGGATTGAAGATATGTAGTTTCATGCTGCAAAGTTACAAAATATTGGGAGAAAAATGGCACGAGAAGGCCATTTTTACGTAGAAAAGTGCTAAATAATGAAAAAAAAGTTAGTTTTTGCTATCTAGAGTTTGCAAATTTAAAATATATTATTACCTTTGCATCATAAAAACAAAATTTGAATCAATTATAGACGCATGGAAGAAGCATTCTTCAGAACACATACTTATCTTGTAGAGCATACAGATGCCCCTGTGAGACGAACCTTGATGGATGAGATTGATTGGACCGACCGATTGATTGGCATCAAGGGCACACGAGGTGTAGGCAAGTCAACCTTCCTATTACAGTATGCTAAGGAGCACTTTGGACCACACGATCGGAAGTGCTTGTATGTGAATATGAATAACTTCTATTTCCAGAGTAGAGGAATCGCCGACTTTGCCGGCGACTTCGTGAAACAAGGTGGCAGAACATTGCTCATCGACCAGGTGTTCAAGCAGCAAGACTGGAGCAAGGAGCTCCGCAAGTGCTACGACCTGTATCCGGAACTGAAGATTGTATTCACCGGTTCAAGCGTGATGCGACTGAAGGAAGAGAACCCTGAGCTGAACGGCATCGTGAAAAGCTATAACCTGCGCGGCTTCTCGTTCCGCGAGTTCATCAACTTGCAGACGGGCAACAACTTCAAGGCATACGAACTTGACGACATCCTGCGCAATCATGAGCACATCATCAAGCAGATTCTGCCAAAGGTAAGTCCGATGAAATATTTCCAGGACTACCTGCACCATGGCTTCTATCCTTTCTTTTTGGAGCAGCGTAACTTTACAGAGAATCTACTAAAGACGATGAACATGATGACCGAGGTAGACATCCTCCTCATCAAGCAGATTGAACTGAAATACCTGCCGAAGATAAAGACACTCTTCTATCAGTTGGCAGTAGAAGGAGCCAAGGCCCCAAACGTGAGCCAGCTGGCAGACTGTATCAACACCAGCCGCGCCACCGTGATGAACTACATCAAGTATCTGGCAGATGCACGACTCATCAACATGATTTATCCAGACGGACAGGATTTCCCAAAGAAACCGTCCAAGGTGATGATGCACAACCCGAACCTCATGTATGCCATCTATCCTATCCAGATAGACACGCAAGAGGTGATGGAAACGTTCTTCGTCAACTCGCTCTGGAAAGACCATAAGGTGCACCAGGAAGGCAAGGACCACTTCTATACAGTGGATGGTAGCAAGAAGTTCAGAATCTGCGATGCCCAATCGACGAATAAGATTCGAAGTAATCCCGACACCATCTATGCCCGCTACAATACAGAGGTGGGCAAGGATAACAAGATACCGTTGTGGTTATTGGGATTCCTGTACTAGTTCATTAAGGAAAGAGAATTTATACAAAACATATTTAATATTTTATCTAAAAGTAAAATGGCTAAAGAGAAAAAATTTATCACTTGTGATGGTAACACAGCTGCCGCTCATGTAAGCTATATGTTTACAGAGGTTGCTGCAATCTACCCTATTACTCCATCATCACCAATGGCGGAGCATGTAGATGAATGGGCTGCCAAAGGTCGTAAGAACCTTTTCGGTCAGCGAGTTTCTATCCAGGAAATGGAGTCTGAGGCTGGTGCTGCTGGTGCAGTTCACGGTTCTCTTCAGGCTGGTGCCTTGACTTCAACTTACACAGCTTCTCAGGGTTTGTTGTTGATGATTCCTAACATGTACAAGATTGCTGGTGAGTTGCTCCCTTGCGTGTTCAACGTATCAGCTCGTACATTGGCTTCTCACTCACTTTGTATCTTCGGTGACCACCAGGACGTAATGGCTTGCCGTCAGACTGGATTCGCTATGTTCTGCTCTGGTTCTGTTCAGGAGGTTATGGACCTTTCTGCAGTTCCTCACTTGGCTACATTGGAGACAAAGGTTCCTTTCATTAACTTCTTCGATGGTTTCCGTACTTCTCATGAGTACCACAAGATCGAGGAGATGGATATGGAAGACATCCGTCCATTGGTTAAGGAAGAGTTCATCGAGGACTTCCGTAACCGTGCTTTGACTCCTGAGCGTCCTGTTACTCGCGGTACCGCTGAGAACCCAGAAACATTCTTCACACACCGTGAGGCTTGCAACCCTTACTACGATGCAATTCCTGAGGTAGTAGAGAAGTACTGCCAGGAGATGACTAAGATCACTGGTCGTGAGTACCACCTCTTCAACTACTATGGTGCTGAGGATGCTGAGAACATCATCATCCTGATGGGTTCTGCTACAGAGCC
>ERZ773186.323-NODE-323-length-47792-cov-36.913170_pt1 | contig 47792 bp, 46 predicted proteins | sample MGYA00581000_ERZ773186 | MGnify/ENA primary metagenome ERZ773186 (study PRJEB29015, sample SAMEA2737752) | human gut metagenome | biome: human gut; feature: human-associated habitat; material: faeces | place: China | collected 2012 ...
GCCATGCCTCAGTAAAGAGTATATGTATGCCGTTATGCAAATAAGTCTTTGGCTCTACTTTACAATTTTCCCTACATCCACCCAACTGTACAAAACAGCTAAAATAAATTTAGGCAAAGAAAAAAGCTGTAAAAACGATAGGCGACGTTTTCACAGCCTTTTTCCTCTTTTAGGTAAAAGAAGAAGTATCTATTAAAAGAGAGGGGTTTGCGACACAGGGGAATGTCGCGTAAAAGGGGTATATCGAAGTTTCATAGCGAGGGGTGTTGAGCTTCCGACTAACCGATTCTGTCTTTCGCTCTGTGCTATGTCCCTGTCGATGGTTATATAATACTACACCTTTATGAGTATGTCAAGGGTATTTTATGATTTTTTTTAAAAAATAACCAAAAGTTTACCATGTATAATTTCTTTAAAGGCAAAACATACTCATATATCATGAGAATTATCTGATATTTACTGACAATAGTATAGTTTTATGTATACAATTCCGATTTATATGGAACTTACTCCTTTCAAGCAGGACAATGAGTATAAAAACATATCCAAAACATACTCATTAAGAATATCAATATTTCACTAAAAATTTGAATATATATTATCCCCCAATATCTGCGCACAAAATAAGAGACAGAAAAAATACCCAGCTCAGGTAATTTTCCTATCTCTCATAATATGTAAAGAAAATTATGCTGTATAGAATTTGCTAATTAACTCATTAAGAGCCTGCTGATCAGCAGCCCCCATAGTTTCCCTTGCAGAATGCATGGACAGCATAGCCACGCCTACATCCATAGTTCGCATAGGCACTAAAGCAGAAGCAATAGAGCCTAGAGTAGAGCCACCAGGCTGGTCAGCATGATTCACAAACATCTGACAAGGAATACCTTCCTGCTGGCAAAGAGCCTTAATTATGGCCACTGCCTGAGCATCTCCAGCATAGGACTGAGAAGCAGCTTGCTTCAAAGTTACACCGCCATTTAGTACAGGTCTGGTATAAGGATCATATTTTTCTCCATAATTCGGATGCAGAGCATGAGCCACATCCACAGACACCATAAAACCACCGCTAACAGCCTGCCACATAGCCTCCCTGTCATAGCCAAGAGCCAAATAAATCCGCTCCAGCACCTCTAGCAGGATGCCTGAGCCGGCTCCCTGCTTGGTGCGGCTGCCGATTTCCTCATTATCAAAAAAAGCTGCCAAACGAATACCAGATAGCTCCTGAGCCTCGTCAGAGGAAGCAACAATCCCCTGTAAACAAGCCTCCACTGAGGTAATATTATCCAAGCGAGGAGCCGAAACCAGTTCTCCAGCCAAGCCCAGCTGACAGCCAGCCTCGTAGGGATAAAGATTCAGTTCATAGGCAAGAATCTCCTCTGGCTCACAGCCCAATTCTTTTGCCAGCCAATGGTCAAAGAAATTTTTATCCCCATCCTTGCCCAGCACCGCCATTAAAGGTAACATTTCCTTTTGCTTTTTGAGGGCTACTCCTTCATTTACCTTGCGGTTCATATGAATAGCCAGCTCAGGAATAGTCAAAAGAGGCTTGGCAAAATCCACCAGCCTTACCTGAGGATGAAAAGCATCCTGGCCCTTCAAGGTAATCTTCCCGGCAATGGACAGGGGCCTATCCTGCCAGCTGGCCAGAATCAATCCCCCATAGGACTCAATATTCAGCACCCCATAGCCATCCTTGATAACGCTGGCCTGAGGCTTGATTCTAAGGCCCGGAAAATCTGTATGAGAGGCAGCTATCCGTAGATTATTGGCCTCTGTATAGCCATTACAGCCTATGGTAAAGGCTAAAACCGTGGAATCAAAGGCTTCCACATAATAACTTTTCCCTGACTCCAGCTGCCATTTTTCTCCCAATTTCAAAGGCTGAAAGTCTGCCTTGCTTAGTCTTTTTCTGACTGCCTGTACTGTATGCCAAGGAGAAACAGCTTCCTGTACCAGTTCCAGCAGACTTCTAACGGAATCATACATAGTATTACTCCTTTACCAGCATCTTTTCAATCTCCATAACATACATAGTGTGGTAATCCTTATTAGGATACCATTTAGCATCACTTTCCTTATCAAAGAAGCATTCAGGCTTCATTTCCTGAGCGTAAAGCTTACGGCAAACCATAGCAATTCTTGCTTCCTCAAAGTAAACCTGCCCATTCTCCTCTACCTTAGTAAGGCCAGTCTTGGCAATCTTATCCTCATCACGGCCGGAAACCCTGCCAAAGTAACTCATTACCTTGTGATCTGGATCCTCCAAAACAGAAATGGTCACGCCCTGGCTATTATCCACAAATTCCTTGGTATACCGCTGAGGACGAATAAATACAAAGGCTACAGGCTTGCCCCACATAATCCCCATGCCGCCCCAGGAAGCAGTCATGGCATTGGTTTTACCATCCTTGGTGCCAGCCAGCAGCAGCCAATCCTTACCAATTACCTTGAAAACGCTTTCCTCAAAATTTTCTGGTGCAATTTCCTTAAAACTCATTCTAAAACCTCCATTTTTCAACAACACGCCATTATTTTTTCACAACTCATATGTAAATTATCTACATATATATAATAGTTATCCACATTTCCACTGACTTATACACAAGAAATATGTGGATAACTAAGACAGATTTACCTCTGATGTGCAGGCCGTATCATGATCCAATAGCAAAGCATAGCCAGCAGGAACCCACACAGCATAATTACTGCCATAGGTATACCAGTATCTGTGCCAATATAACCTGCTACAGGCATCATCAAAGCTCCCAAAAACATGGAGAAGAATCCCAACAAAGCGGAAGCACTGCCTGCATTCCTCCCCTGGCCATTAAGAGCCATAGAGAAGCTTACAGTAGCAATAATTGGAATAGGCAAAACGCTAATAACCAAGAACAGCAACACCAAACAGAAATTATCTGCCAAAGCAAAGGTGCCCAATAACAGTATACTACCTAAAATTTGCATTGCAATAGAAGCAAACAACATTTTGTACTCAGGTACCTTGCCTCCCAGCTTAGCAGGAATAGTGCCAAACAACATCAAACAGATACCAATACCACCATAAATATAACTAAACTCCTGGGCACTAACTCCATATATACCCTGAAAGATAAAGGCTGAACTGCCAATATAGGAAAAGAAGGACACAAAGACAAAGCTCTGTACCAGACAATGTCCCATAAAGTAGCGATTCTTCATAAGCTGTGGCAATACATGCAAAGTGGATGAAATATTTTTAATCCGCTTCTCTGGAGCCAGTGTTTCTGTGTAAAACAGTGTAGCCACGGCCATAACCAAGCCCATACCTGCCAAGGTAGCAAAAATCAGATGCCAACTGCCCAAAGCCAGCAGCTGACCGCCAATTACCGGGGCCAAAATAGGAGCCAAACCATGAACCGTCATCAAAATCGCATAAAATGTAGTCAACTCTGCCCCTTGACACATATCCCTGACAATGGCTCTGGCAATAACTATACCGCAGGCACCTGCCAAGCCCTGTATCAGGCGAGCCCCCAGGAAAATATAAATATTATTCACCAAGGCACAAATCAGAGAGGCTGCCATAAAAATCAGCATCCCCACCAAAAGTGGCACCTTGCGGCCTCGCAAATCACTAATTGGTCCAGCAAAAATCTGTCCTGCGGCCATACCTAAAGTAGTCATAGTCAAGGTTAGCTGAATCAAAACCGTACTGCTGCCAAAATCAGCCTGCAGCTCAGGCAGGGAGGGAAGATACATATCTGTGGCCAGAGGAGCCATAGACGCCAGAATACCGAGGTAGATTATCATGAGTTTTTTATACATATTATCGCACCTTTCTTACAGAAAAATAAAACCATTTGCCAGGCAGTGTTTAACATTTCTACCCACAAATGGTATTAATAGTATAGCAGAATTTTAAAAAAATTGTCAGTAAAATTTTTTTGATTTTTACCGACATTTTTCCCATTTTGACACAAATTTCTTAATAAAACAAGAATATCTACAAAGTTCTATTTTTGCGGGAAAGATTCTTGTATTTTGTATATTTTTTGGGTATAATTATATATAAGTTACCCAAAACATTACAAAAAGAAGCATTTATTATGAACAGGTGAGTAAATGAAAGTTAATCGTATCCGCAAAATTGAAGAACTTCTCATGGATATGCACAGCTTGTCCATTGACTATTTATGCGAGTATTTCAATGTTTCCAAGAACACCATTCGCCGAGATATTGCTGAGATGGACAAAAATGGCAGCATTAAAAAAGTTTATGGCGGCATTGTCCTAAACGATACCAAGGAACCTGAACCTGAAAACAGGCCAGGTCATAACTGGGTTATGAATACTACCAATCTTGACGAGAAAATGAAGATTGCCCAGCTGGCGGCAGATTTGGTAAATGACGAGGATGTTATCTATATTGATATTGGCACCACCACAGCATTGATGCTGCCATATATCGAAAAGAAAAAGAACGTCACTGTAGTTACCGCCAATATTAATGCCATTAACGCAGCCGTAGAAACAGAGAAGTTCAACATTATTGCCACTGGCGGCACCCTTTATCCCCCTAGCAAGGCTTTTGTTGGCCCTAGCGTAGCCCGCAGCCTTAGCATGTATAATATTTCCAAATTCTTTATGTCCACCATTGGTGTTTCCATCGAAAATGGCGCCACCAGTGCTTCCCCTTTAGATTGTGAGATTCAGTATCTTTTGGCTACCAAGCCTGGCAAGCATTATTTAATGATGGATACCTCAAAGCTGGATTCTCCATCCTTGGTTTCTTACAATGCCCTAAAGGATTTTGATTCTGTCATTATGGACAAAAAACCAACTCAAAAATATATTGACTTCTTTAATAATAACAACGTAGAACTTATTTATAACGGTGAATAACTTATCCACAGCAGTGGATAACAGCAGCTGTTTACAGAGAAAATCTCTGGGACAGCTGTTTTTTTTCGCTAATATTACCAATACTTACTCATTTGTTCACCAAAGATATTCACTACTTATTCACAGGTATCCACAGGGATATTTTTTTATCTCTGATTTTCATATCAAGATATTGTGTTATTCTATTAATATAGCTACAATATCTTGAATTATCCCCAATATTATCCACACCTGTGGATAACTTTTTCTCTATTATTCCACTTTATCCACAAATTTCCCTGTATAATATCTATTTATCCCCTGTTCTGTGTATAAATATTATTTTTTTCTTGCCTCTGGATTTTCTCTATTTCTTCAAGCAAATTTTCACAAAAGGTTGTATAATGTAGTGTAGTATGCTTGTCGATAGGGCATAGCCTGCTTTTACAAGAGCAAAGGCATAAAATAGCTGCGACAGCTTGCTTATTCTAAAAAAGTGAGATGAAATATATTGCCAAAAAAACAATATGATGAAAAACAGCCTATCTATCGTTCCCGACGGGAGCGGCATCAAAAGAAGAAAAAAAACTCCTGGCTGCCTATTGTCTTACTGCTTGGCGCCTTTGCCCTAGCAGCTGTAGCTGGAGCTCTCTTTGCTTCCTCCAGTCTCTTTGATGACAAGCCTACAGAAAATAAAGCTGCCCGTATGGCCTCCCCGGATAAAACCGTGGTTATGCTCATGGGTGTAGATGAGCGGGAAGGGGATGTAGGCCGTTCCGATACCCTGATGATTGCTACACTGGATGCCAAGAAACACAAGGCTGCCATCCTTTCTGTACCTAGAGATACCCGTGTGAAAATCAAGGGACATGGCTTTGACAAAATCAATGCTGCCTACGCCTACGGCGGTCACAGACTTACGCAAAGCACAATTGAGGATTTGCTTGGAGTGGAAATGGAGCATTACGTTATTATTAATGTTAATGCCTTTACCAAAATCATTGATGCCATTGGCGGTATAGATATTAACGTAGAAAAGCGTATGTATTATGAGGATCCTTGGGATGATAATGGCGGCTTGGTCATTAATCTTTATCCCGGCCAGCAGCATATGGATGGCAACACTGCCATTACCTACGTAAGATACCGAGATGAAGAGGGAGATATTGGCCGTATCACCAGACAGCAGAAATTCATGAAGGCTGTTATGGATAAGCTTACTTCACCATCGATTATTCCTCGCATTCCAGCTATTATCGGTCAGGTTGTAGATTCCATCAATACAGACCTTTCTGTAAAGCAGATGATTGAATTTATGGCTGCCCTAAAGGAAGCACAAAGCAATGGCCTCCAGACAGAAATGCTGCCAGGACGTCCTATGTATATTGGTGGTGTCAGCTACTGGATTCCTGATTTGTCCAAGCTGCGGGCTACGGTAGCCAACACTCTGGATGTAAAAATCAGTCCTGATCTGCGCAGTGCTACTCAGCGGGAAATGCTGGAATATGAAAACTCCGTACCGGATGATGCCCAGGAAATTCCTATGGATGAGGCTACCATGCACAAGCTGGGACTGGATCGCTATAATGAGGATATAGACTCCGCCCATAGCAAGGACAAAAAACACAGCAGCTCCAAAGAAAAGTACACCGAGGACAAAGAAGATCTCTCCGATCCATATCGAGATGAGGAAGATACCAGAGGCAGCAAGATTCCAGATAAGGAACCAAGGGAAAACAGTGAGCAGAATCTGCCAGAAGCTGTAGAACCAGCTCCAGCGCCTAGCATGAGCCTGCCAACAACTGGCAAAACCTCAAATTAAAACATTAACTATTCCCTTTCAGGAAAGAAGATAATTTCTTCTCCCTGAAGGGGAATTTTTTTGCAAAAAAATACACAGAGAACATCAAGATCTTCTCTGTGTATAAATTCGATTTTTATTCAGCCCTCTGGGTAAGAATAGCCATAGAAGCTACCTTATCATCCTCAGCAGTTTTCATAATGATCACTCCCTGGGAGGCACGGCCAATAACAGAAATCTTATCCAGACCTGTGCGGATAATAATTCCATTGGTGCTGATAAGCATCAGCTCCTGACCATCACGAACTACCTTCAAACCAATAACCTCACCGGTTTTCTCAGTAACTCTCAGGTTGATAACACCCATAGCGCCACGATGATGAGTAGTATATTCCTCTACCTTGGTACGCTTGCCATAGCCACCAGCAGTTACTGTCAGAATCTCAGAATCCCGCTTGATGGTATCCATGCCTACAACCTCATCACCATCCCGCAGCTTGATACCCTTGACACCTCTAGCAATACGTCCCATGGAGCGTACTTCCTCCTCATCAAAGATAATGGCATAACCATTGCGAGTACCGATAACAATCTGCTTCTGGCCATCAGTCTGCTTAACGCCAATCAGCTCGTCATCATCATCCAGCTTCAGAGCAATAACGCCCAGCTTGCGGGTAGTATTGAACTCGGACAGCTGAACCTTCTTGACAATACCCTTGCGAGTAGCCATAAAGAGGAATTTGGCAGGATTGTATTCCCGTACCTGCAATACAGCAGTAATCTTCTCTCCCTTGTCCAGCTTCAAAAGGTTAATCAGAGCTGTACCCCTAGCCTGGCGGCTGGCTTCAGCAATCTGATATGCCTTGAGATAGTGTACCCGGCCACGGCTGGTAAAGAACAGGATAGTATGATGGGTAGTGGTAATAAGAATATTCTCCACAAAGTCCCCTTCCTTGGTGGACATACCTAGAATACCCTGACCGCCACGGTTCTGCTTGTTATAGGTATCCAGCTTCATGCGCTTGATATAGTTGTTGTGGCTGATAGTCAGTACCACATCCTCGTCAGCAATAAGATCTTCCTCGCTCATTTCGGACATATCATAGGTAATGGTAGTGCGACGGACATCACCATATTTCTCCTTAACCGCAGTCAGCTCTTCCTTGATAATGGTCATAATCTTGCTTTCATCAGCCAGTACAGACTTCAACCACTCAATTTTCTTCAGAACTTCCTGATACTCCTCCTCAATCTTTTCCCGCTCCAAACCGGTAAGACGCTGGAGACGCAAATCAAGAATGGCCTGGGCCTGCTTCTCAGACAGCTTGAAGCCATCCATCAAAGCATTGCGGGCAATATCAGCAGTCTGGGACTCACGAATAGTGGTAATTACTGCATCCAGATGATCCAGAGCAATGGTCAAGCCCTCTAAAATATGAGCTCTAGCCTCTGCCTTGGACAGCTCATATCTGGTTCTTCTGGTAATAACATCCTCCTGATGCTGGATGTAATAATGCAATACCTGCTTCAAAGTCAAAATGCGTGGCTGATTGTCCACCAAAGCCAGCATAATTACACCAAAGGTATCCTGCAGCTGAGTATGCTTGTACAGCTGGTTCAGCATAATATCAGGGTTAATGTCCTTGCGCAGCTCAATAACAATGCTCATACCCTTGCGGTCAGATTCATCCCGCAGGTCAGTAATACCCTCAATCTGCTTGTCTCTAGCCAGCTCTGCAATCTTCTCTATCAGTCTTGCCTTGTTCACCTGATAAGGCAGCTCAGTAACTACGATTCTTGGCTTGCCATTGGACATGGTTTCAATATGTGCCTTGGCCCGCATCTTAACAGAGCCACGACCAGTGGTATAAGCATCCCGAATACCAGTGGTGCCCATAATCAAACCGCCAGTAGGGAAATCTGGTCCCTTAATAACAGTCATCAGCTCCTCTACGGAAGCATCAGGATTGTCAATAAGCATCAAAACACCATCAATAACCTCACTCATATTATGAGGAGGGATATTGGTAGCCATACCTACCGCAATACCTGATGTACCGTTAACCAGAAGCTCTGGGAACTTGGATGGCAGTACAGAAGGCTCCTTCAGGGATTCATCGTAGTTTGGTACAAAATCCACAGTGTCCTTATCAATATCCTGCAGCATCAGCTCTGCAATTTTGGCCATACGCACCTCAGTGTAACGCATAGCTGCTGGAGGATCGCCATCCACAGAACCAAAGTTGCCGTGGCCATCAGCCAGCATATAACGCATGGAGAAATCCTGAGCCATACGCACAATAGCATCATAAACAGAGCGATCACCATGAGGATGATATTTACCAAGAACTTCGCCTACGATACGGGCTGATTTCTTGTAAGGCTTGCCGGAGGTCATACCTGCCTCCTGCATAGCATATAATATTCTTCTATGAACTGGCTTCAAGCCATCACGGACATCTGGCAAAGCTCTGGAAACAATAACGCTCATGGCGTAATCAATATAGGAATTACGCATTTCCTGTTCCAGATTTACCGGTAAAATCCTACCATTACCAAATTCCACACTCTCACCTCAATCAAATAATAAACAATATTCAGCCTCTAATTATACCATGAAATCCCCTTAAATGGCAAATTTGCCCCTTGTCACATCTTATTTCTTCACTAGGCGGTAATAGAGAGTTTATGTATTATATTATTCATGATTTTATTGTCATCATCTGTTAATCTAACCATTTTACAAATTTTTCGCAGAAAAATTATCTCATTCCTAGTTAAATATTTTTTGCTAGGGCAAAGTCCATAATCTATAAATATTCCTCCACCATATCTCCCGCTACGAATATCTATCTCTGGATGATCTATTGATAACGCTGCAATATCATTATAAATTGTCTGTCTTGAAACACCCAATTCAAATGCCAGATTCGACATGGTTTCATGTTTGCGATTATATAAAATCTCTATAATTTCTTTACGCCTATCATACTGTGTCAGCAAATTATCACCTCCAAAAAAACTAGACAACAGAAATACCTTAATACAAGGTTTCCTGTCGTCTAGCGCTCTCATGAAATAACTTATTTTTTTATTCTCGTATTTTCTATTTTTATTTTCCCATCAACATGTATGATTGTTATACAATCCTTCCTGCGTATAACTATGGTCTTGTAGTCATTAGAACAATCACAAACTCGTTTATTATCTAAATTCGTAATTTTATACATACTACCTCCTGTTATAGTGTTAACTGTTTGGCTTACTTAATATTTAAAAAATTATGCTGACTGATAACAGCCAACATAATTTAAAATATTGAAAACATAACCGCTAATAATTTGATCATTTTGGAATCAATATAGCCAAGTTTCTGCAAGCGTATCAATGCTGCCTGCCTAGACACGTTAAATAATTGAGATATATACACTACTATATCATACGCATCATTTACGTCCCATAATCGACAATTCCTGCAATTCTTAAGAGCTTTTTCTATACTCAACCGTGGCATCAATACAGCCGAGGCCAATATATTGGCCTGCCATTCCATCCAAGCTACTGGAGTAGCTGGTTTTAATGCATTTTTTGTCGGTGCTACTACCTTATCCGTACATTGCAACCAATCATGTCCATATAGAATAGTTTCATTATGTGCATTCTTTTGGTTAAATAAATTTCTGTGCAAAACACCATGTCCAGCTGCTTCATGGGCAAGAGTAAACCTATATCTATGCTGTTTTTGGGGATAAAGCAGGCTTTTGTCTATAATTATAGTGTCCTTATCTGCATGTACAAATTCTGCCTCCCTCAACTGTGGATTATACACTGGAATGAAGTCTGTATTTTCATACACCATCATCCCTAAAATAAAACCACAATGACTAAGATATTGAAAGTCTTGCTTAAACCCCATATAAAATTCTGAAAACACTTCAATATCAACTTCTCTTGGCTTAGAAATGACCTCGGGGCAAAAATCCTTTATTAGAGCATCTCCGATATTTTCTAATTCATTTGCAGAGAATACCGGAATCCCATCTCTGTCTTTTCGATGATATGAAATATCAACCATCTAATTCTCCCGTTAATTATGTTCTTTCATGTGTTTGTTTTCTAAAGTTTGAACAAATTCCTGCCATTCTGCTTCGCTGGCATTCAAATCTCTAGCTTTACGTAAGGCAAAACGCACATAAGTATTTTCATTAATATACTGAGGTAAATCTGGGGCAATAACACGTTGATTTCCAACCAGATCAAACATCAATATCCTTTCCTCGCTAGATAACTGTAATATATTAGATATTTTTTCTAATCGCTCCAAATCCAATGGCTTACGTCTATTCTTTTCTACATCACTCAGAAAGGCCGCAGAACAATCTAACATATCTGCCATCTTACGTAAAGTTATCTGGTGGTCTATTCGCTTTGCCGCAATGAATTCACCAAAATTATTAAACATAACATTCTCCTAAAAATTTGCAAATTTTAGTATAAACATGTAAGCTATTTAGCTTACATGTTTATACTAACAAAAATTCAATTACAAGTCAATATTATTTTTGAGTCTTAACCTATAACTTGAATTATCCGATAATATCATAAATAACAATTAATTTAGGAGGACACATTATGAAAATCATGGACACTGACTCCATATTATTCGTTAAGCAGGATTTATTTAACAGAATATCTCCTAATAAGGCCTCTAAGGCAAATGGTAAAGAGCTTGACTCTATACTTTCTAATGACATAAATCAAAATCAAAGAGATGTTTTTGGTGATAGTTATAATATCGAATTTAGTAATAATTTTTTCAAATCCAGAAATACTGAAAAAGGAATAATTACCTTTAATGGGGATTATGACTGGTGGTCTGTTACACCAGAGGATTCTTTATATAACATTGAAAGACACATACTATCCTCACTTAGTAGAGTATCTGCAGAAAATAGAGTTTGCTATACTGATTGTATGAAGGATTTTGCACGTAGCCTGAATTCCTATGCGAGGTTCAAAGGAGATGATGGAAATTTAGAAAATGATCCCTATCTTCAAAGCATAACAGAAAGACTTGACATACTAGATCCCGAGCATAATGATTCCAGACTAACTCAAATGCGAGAAATGGTAAATACCATTCAAAGCGGGTCCAAAATCATTGTAGAAGGTGATAAACTTTATAATCAATTGCAACAATCTGCTATTGACATATCTAATGTATCTACATTTTCTACTTCCAAATTGACGTTGGAAAATAATACTTCTAATGCAGGTTTGATTGAAAAGAAGATACAGGCATATCAATTATCCATGGCACAAGTACAAAATAATTCCGATATGATAGCCAAATTACTTGGTAAATCAACCAGTACAAACATCACAACTTCTGTAGCAGATATTCTTAACTTTAAGCATAATGATGATAAATCTTCCCTTATAGAAATGCGCAATAAAAAGCTAGATTTAGAGCTGGATAATTCATCTAATAAAATTTCAACGGATACGAGTATCCCCCCAGATGATAGCGATATAAAAGTCACTATAACTGCAACAGATTGGCATGAAGTTTCTAAAAAGTATGCCTATGAACATAAAAATGACATACCTCTTCTCAATTTTATACATGATTACTAACATATATATCATAACGAAACAAACAGCAGTCTATAGATTTTATAGACCGCTGTTTGTTTAATTTACTTGTTTTATATACCTTCAAAGATCCCAATCTTGTTGTTAAATATAAAATTCGCAGATTTAGGCGAACCACATACTTTATATCCAGCTAGACTTGCATTGCCATAAAACCAATTTGGATTTCTAAAGTCAATTTCCTTCATCGTATCCATATCTAAAATTAAATTCATATTTGGAAGCTGCTCAACACAAGACCAATTACCAATGTAATACCCCATTCCATATTGATCTGTTCCAGATGAAATATGTGATGCACTAGATACATCACTGAAATTATAACTTTTCATGGAATGTGATTCCGCGTAAATAGCGTTATCCATACTTAATAAAAGTGTATTTTTATGTCCAGAATACTGACCCACAGCTACACCAATAGCATTAGTATCTAAACTTGTATTCATGGAACATTTAGACTGTGTATTTACTGTTTCTACAGCACAATGCTGATAATCTAACATTTTACCATCAATACGCACATTATATCTATATTTATTTGTCGCCCCTGTAATTGGCACGCAAATTATTTCAATGCAATGTGTACCATCCTCTGTATTCCACACCTGATATCCTGTAGCATTATCAGGAACAGCAGCAACCATAACACCAACCTCTGCATCTACATCAAACGTACCATCACTAGATAATAGTCGCAAAATATATCCTCCAGCATTCAGTCTTACTGTTGATGTAGTATTTTTGGCCACACTACCTATAAGATTTGCATTAGAATCCAAAAGCTGTAACTGATAATTACATTCTGGCGGAACATTCATCAGCATCAAGCTATATATACCAGCATTGGTAATCTTAAAAAATGATACATCCTGATCAATGGAATTATCAATGGTATGTTTCACTATAGTACCAATAAACTGCTCTTGAGCCTGATAAATACTATCATCTCCCTCTCTAGCATCCCATTTTTCCGATAGACGAGCCATAAATGAAAATTCATTGGCAGTATCTCCAGCATAGGCTGCCACACAAAATAGATAAACGCCTGACTCTCCCACATAACTTAACAGCTCATAAGTAGCAGGACCATTCTGAGAACGTGCCAATTCCGTCAATGCACCAGTGGCTGTATCTAACTTATACAATATAAGGTCATTATCTACAGTAGTATCTGATGTAGGAGACATATATAATGTAATCTTTTTTCTTTCCGCCAGCTGAAAAAAATACCATCGTCTTTTCCCTTGGCCTGAAATACTATCAGAGTAAATAGTATCAAAATCAATAAGGTATGCTCCACTAGGCTGACTATTAACGGGCTCATCATTCAAGGCTGCTACTGCCTCCTCAACCAATAACTTATGTTTCATATTGGTTATATTCTCTACTTTACTATTCCTATGAGATGCAATCTTTAAGGGAACTACATTGCCACCTAACACCGTAACAGCTTCTTTGATTAAATTTTCATTTTTGGGCAGAATCAATTCAACGTTATGCATATTTTTCTCCTTTATTAATAAAATTATCTAATATTTTTACACTATGTTAATTACACCATGACGACCATCTCCCTTGCTTTGATAGATATTATTATGGACTTTAACTGTAAAATCTCATTTGACAATTAAAAATTTTTACACCGCTCCGATCGCAGTGTAATTTACTATTGTCACAACCATAATCTTGTTTTATCTTTTTAGCCAGAAGACTCCTACCTCTTAGGTGGGAGATGAATGGCAGTTCGCCGAATTTGCGTAAGCAATTGATGACGAACAAATGGTATGTATGCTATAATTAGACTGTGGAGGTGGTACAGTGAAAACATATAAATTCAAGCTATATAGTTCAAAAAGAAACAAGAAACTGCACAGACAGATTAACATTGCTGGAAGTGTATACAATCACTGTATAGCCTTGCATCGGCGATATTACAGACTTTTCAAGAAAAGCCTGAGGGCCTTTTCCCTGTCAAAGCATTTGACAAAGCTGAAGAAAATTACTAAATACAGCCATTGGAATTTGGTTGGTTCACAGGCTATTCAGGACATAAGTGAGAGAATAAGCAGGGCTTATGCTCTGTTTTTTCGTAATTTGAAACAGAATATTAAAACTGCCCCTCCATGTTTCAAAAAAATCAGAAAGTACAAATCCTTCACCTTGAAGCAGGCTGGCTACAAGTATACTGGCCAGGATAATTCCATAATAATACAAAAACAGAAATACCATTTTTTTAAATCCCGTGAAATAGAAGGCAAAATCTGTACTGTTACAGTCAAAAGGGACAGCCTGGGGGATATCTACATCTATTTCGTTTGTAAGCAAGATGAGAACATGGTCTTAGCTAGAACAGGTAAAAGTGTCGGCTTTGACTTTGGCTTGAAAACCTTTCTTACAGCATCTGATGGGCAGGATATAGAATCTCCCTTTTTTTTCAAGCGTAACAGCAGTGTCATAGCCAAGGCAAACAGAAGGCTTGCCAGAAAGAAGCAGGGTTCAGCCAACAGGAAACGTATGAAAGATGACCTTTGTAGACTGTATAAGAAAACAGCTAATCAGAGAAATGATTTCCATTGGAAGCTGGCAAATAAGCTCTGCGGAGAATACGCTGTAATATGTATGGAGGATTTGAATCTAAAAGGTATGCAGAAGCTGTATGGCAGAAAAATATCTGATCTTGGATTTGCAGAATTTTTGCAAAAGCTGGAATATGTAGCACATCAGACAGGGACAACTATCATTGAAGTAGATAGATTTTTTCCATCAAGTCAGTTGTGTTCATGCTGTGGTCAGCAAAATCATCAGATGAAAGATTTGCGAATCAGAAAATGGCAATGCAGCTGCGGAGCAGTGCATCAGCGTGATAGAAATGCTGCAATAAATATCCTTAATGAGGGATTGAAATATCTGTAGTAAATAACATCTGGATGGGACATCATCCAGTAGGAGAGAATCAGTAAGACCTATATCCTGCTTGCAGGAATGGCATGGCTCGTTTGTATCCTAGAATCCCCAACTTCAAATACCGTAGGTATTAAGTGGAGGGAGTATGTCAATTCTAATATGCCATTATAACGAGGTGTCCGATGTCCCCCACCTCTATAGGTGACGGGAAGCTGTGCTAATGACAGGGTGGAGCTAATATCTCCACTCTCGTGGTCACCCCATTGAAAGAAAATGAAAATTTCATTTTCTTTGAATAATCTAGGGGTTATAATATATCTGTATATATAACGTAGAGAAAAGGAGATTTCGAAATGTATGCAGAATTGATTGGTGCCATATCTAATTTTATGTATGGCAAACTGCTGATTATCATGCTGATAGGTGTTGGCCTATACTACACCTTCCGCACCAGATTTATTCAGCTGCGTCTTTTAGGGGAAACCCTGCGGGTTATTACGGAGAAAAAGGCTGACAAGAACAGCGTTTCCTCCTTCCAGGCTCTTATGGTTTCCACAGCCTCCCGGGTAGGTACTGGTAATATTATCGGTGTATCTACTGCTCTGTGTCTGGGCGGCTTTGGTTCCATGTTCTGGATGTGGCTGGCTGCTATTGTTGGTGGAGGCTCTGCTTTTGTGGAAAGTACTCTGGCACAGATTTACAAAAAGCGTGGCCCTCATAGCAGCTATGGTGGCCCAGCCTACTACATTGAAAGTGCCCTAAAGAACAGATTTATTGCGGTGATTTTTGCACTTTCCCTGATTCTCACCTATGGTGTAGGCTTTAATATGCTGTGTGCCTACAACCTCCAGTCCACCTTCTCTGGCTTTGGCTTCTATGATGCACAATCTACCCCTTGGGTAATCGGCGGTATTCTGGCTATAATGGTTGGCTGGTGCATCTTTGGCGGCGGTCGGCGTATTATCCGTATTACCTCCACTCTGGTGCCTTTCATGGGCATGATTTATGTGCTGGTAGCTGGTGTGGTTACCCTGCTGAATATCGGCCTGCTGCCTCATGTTTTTGAAACAATCTTTGCAGAAGCCTTTGATTTTGAGGCTATCTTCGGTGGTTTCACCGGCTCCTGTGTTATGCTTGGTATCAAGCGAGGTCTTTATTCCAATGAGGCTGGTGTAGGTTCCGCTCCAAATGCCGCTGCCTCTGCTGATGTTTCCCATCCTGTTAAGCAGGGCCTTGTGCAGATGTTCTCTGTATTTATTGACACCCTGCTTATCTGTACAGCTACCGCCTTCCTGTGCATGAGCTCCGGTGTAGAGCCTACTGCGGAAATGGCTGGTGCCCCTTATGTTCAGGCGGCTCTGGATGCTACTCTGGGCAATGGTGCTGGTATCTTCTTGACTGTTTCCATGCTGTTATTTGCCTTTACTACTCTTTTGGGCAACCTCTACTATGTAGATAACTGCTTGGCCTATATTAATGAGGCTGTGCCAGGCAAGCTGTTTATGACCTGCTATCGCCTGCTGGCCTGCCTGCTGATTTTCATTGGCTCCGGCTCCAGCATGGGCCTGTTGTGGGATACTGCTGATGTATTGATGGGCTGTATGGCTATTATTAACCTGCCTGTAATCGTAATTCTGGGCGGTCGTGCTATGGCCTGCCTCAAGGACTACGAGCAGCAACGCAACGCTGGCAAAAATCCTGTCTTTAAAGCCTCCAGTATTGGCATTACGGAAAAATTAGATTACTGGAATTAAATTGCAAAATAAAAAATGAGGTTATCGCTTTACTACAAGAAAAGTGGCAACCTCATTTTTTTATACTTAATTTTTTCTTGCCAGATAATATCTATCTTGGCCCCATGAATTTATCCCCATTCATATGTATCATATGCTCTGGCATCTCCGCAAGCCATACTTCAGTTTCCCAAGCAATTTCCTTCACAAATTTCCGATAGGTATCTATGTTCAAAAATGCTGTAATATATACCTTGCCCACATTAACCTTTTGAGTCATCTCCTTTAACTCTAAGATTCTTTTTGAGCTCATAGGTCCTACACTGGTTACAGCCTCTATAAAATACAACCATTCAACATCTGGCCTATACAAGACCACATCAGGCATTTTATTATGGTTCGTAATACTGAAGCCTAATTTATTCAGCATATCAACATCTTTATATAAATCCCTATCCACAGTATCGCCAACATATAGACACATACTATTTGGTGCAAAGCGAGGTGCAAATTCCTCAATGATGGCCTTTTGCAATTGATTATGCTTGCCGGGACTAAAATGAAAATCAGCGCCATTAATATTCACTGGCAATTTTTCCATCGCCTTTTTACTGCTGTACTTATCAACCAAGGTTCCATGCTCATGAATATAACTACCTAATTGCAAATCCCAAGCAGCAGTACCATAGTATTTGATTAAATTGCAAAATTCTTCTGTTAATCTGTATTTATATAAGGGACTATTAGTAGCTTTACCATTGTCCTCCACCACAGCTCCATCCCGAAACTGGTGGAGACAATTTTTTCTTATGGTTTCTCTGGTATTTTCAGCATAATCCCTGCCATATTTGTCCCTTATAAACATCAGAATATCATGGATACCAATCCATTGATTATCTGCCTCTTCCCAATTACTATCATCTGTGATGCCAGCCAAGGACAATAATGTATATACGCAAATATCATTCTGCTGTGAGAGAGGCATTCCTATTTGCTGGAGAATATTTCTAGCATCCTGAATTTTCTTTTCCATAGGCAATCTCCATAACAATCCTATCACAATTTTTGGTATCTAAATTTCCATTATCCATTAGCTTCTCACCTATTTTAGAAATTATTTCCATAGGCGGTACTGGCATATTATTCAGCTCTGTACTATTTACCTGAGTGCTGCCATTGAGAATACGATAGTAGGTATCATATATAGTAGTGTTAAATAAAGCATATATTCCGTATATTTCCTGCTTGGAAAATGGCGTCTTATCTGTACGCTCGATAAAATTTATTTTATTATGAGTACCTATATAGGGATATTTCTTAAATTGTTCCGAACAATAAATACCACATTGTAATCTCCGCTTCTCCTCTTTAGCGGTAAAACGCTTCAAAAAAACATAATCCTTATTTTCCTGAATCAAGCCTGCATAATCTGTCACCATCCAATCATATTCCTTGCCAGATGGATTGTGATTAACCCTGCCATTTTGAATATTTTGACTGTAGAAAAGGGGGATTGTATTTTTGTCACATTTATCCCTGAGAGCATATTTTTGTCTAAAATCTACCACAATGCCAGTTTTCATTTTATAGCCATAATCAGGCATATTTTTATCATATGTATTAACCATATTTATTACAGATACCTGCTCCTGATTAACAGGCAAAAGAACATATTTATCCTTGCCCACAACAATTTGACTATATGCCTGTTTTATCCTTTCAACATGGGAAAAGTCATGACTAGATTCCGAAGAAGCTATTATTACCTGTTTAACTGCTTCACAGGTTTTCTTTATTTTAACAATCATAGTTTCCTGCAAAACCTGTTCTTCCTTAAAAACCTTGTCCCTGCTGGCAAAAAGATGTATATATTCTAATTTTCCATGAGATAATAAATATTCTCGAAAAGCCTTGAAATAGGCTCCTGAAGTCCAACTTCTAGGCACAATAAAAACCATCTCACCATCCGGTCTTAAATTAAATAAAGCCATGGACATGAATAAAAAATATAGATTTGGAGAACCGTGCACTACCTTAAACATAGCCATGGAGGCAGGATGTTTTTTCTCAATTTTCATATAGGGAGGATTAGAAATTACAATATCCCATTTTTTTGCTTCCCTAGCTTCAAAAATATCATGGTTAAAATCATCTGCCTGAGATAATATGTAATCTTCCTGTTTGAGAATAATATCTAATCTATCACCATAAATACTTTTCATATGGTGCAGATTCTCCTGCAAAACAGGCAAAACATTTTCATCTACTTCATAGCAAGTCAACTCTACGAAAATATTCTCATTGTGTTTTAGCACCCTTTCTACCAATGCAGCAGACAAAATTCCCGTACCTGTACCAGGGTCTAAAATGGTAATGTGCTCCTTGTTAGGAATTTTGAACAAGGAAGCCATATACTGAGCTGTGTTTGCACTGGTAAAAAACTGGCCTATTTTTTTCCGATCTTTTTTGGGCATACTTTCCAAATATGCCATTGTTGTTTTAATAATATTAAAAAGCATAAGTACGCCTCCATTTCTACAAATATTGTAACAAAAAGGAAAACATATAGCAAACTTAATCCAATTTTATCCTTATATAAAAATAATAAAAATCCCTGCAAAATATATGCAGAGATTTTTATATGGAAACCAGTTATTTAATTCATTTTTTGAAATACATACCTTGTAATCAGCGTCTGTATAACAATCAAGATGGCAATAATCCCGAAAGCTATTTTAAGGCTGGTGGCGTTGGAGATAAAGCCGATTGCTGCCGGGCCGCCTAAGACACCCATATAACCTACAGTGCTTACTGCGGCAATGGCCTGAGCGGATGGCATATCCTTCTGCTTACCCATAATGGAAAATACCACTGGTACTACATTGGCCAAGCCGATCCCCATAATAAAGAAGGAGGCAAAGGTGCCCTCTTCCCAAGGGGATAATATTAATAGCAAAAAGCCTAGACAGCTGATAACCATACCGCCCAGAGCTACAGTCTTACGGCCTAAACGTCGCACTGCCGCATCCCCGCCAAAACGGCACAGCAGCATGGCTGCGGAGTAGATGGAATAGCCTGTGCCAGCCAAGGCAATATCCATATTGTGTACTTCTGTAATAAAGATACCGCTCCAGTCCATAACCGCACCCTCTACCAGGAAAGAAATGCCTGTAACGATACTGAAGAAAACAACTACCCCTTTGGGAATGGCTATCAAATGAGCTTTTTCTTCTGAGTTGCTATCATCACCATATTCCAACAACTTCCCTGAGAATATAGCAATAATAGCCGCCATTATAAGCAGAGAAATACAGGTGGCATTTGTAACAGAAAGACCATTGGAGAGACACAGGGCAAAAAGGCCGGCTCCTACGAAACAACCAGTGCTCCACATACCATGATAATTGGACATAATACTGCGGGGACTGATTTTCTCCACCAGCACGGCATTAATATTCATGGTTACATCTAGCATGCCAATAGCACTGCCAAATAGCAACAAAAAGGCTGCTACCAGATAAACAGAATTTGCCTGACTAAGGCCGAAAAGAATACCTGTCATCAAAATACTGACTACTGTAATCACCTTGCGACAGCCATATTTCTTAGCCATCGCTCCGGTAAGTGGCATTGAACACATGGAACCAATGCCTATGCATAAAAGCAGCATCCCCATAATATCATCAGTTATACCTAATCGCTGCTTCACAATAGGCACCATAGGAGCCCAAGTAGCACTAGCAAGACCAGCTAAAAAGAAAATACTACGGACAGAATGCTGCCGCCATTTTAAAGAAATTTCCTGCATTAATTTTACTCCCATATCGCTTATTAGCGTATTCATTGCGCCTTTCTGCTTTGGCACTGTTTGAAATACAGAATGATTTGACAACAGCCGGATGGGCATGACACTTTTGCGTCGGGAGACTCCTGCTTTTGCGTAGCAAAAGTGACCCCGGTGTCACTCTCTATCGTTACGGTCTCTGTGAATTGGCTCAGCGATAAGCGGTACTGGTGCGTCAGGATAAACTATCAGATAGGGCCATTAAGTCGGACAGAGCAAAAGTCGTTATGACCGCAGGCTGTATTTCGAAAACTTAGGCATATACAACTTGCTCATATCTACCTGCTCCAGCTTCAGCAAAGCAATCTTTCTCTCAATCCCACCTGCATACCCTACCAAATTTCCCTTCGCTCCCACTACTCTATGACAAGGTATTACAATCGAAATCTCATTATGGCCAACAGCATTTCCCACAGCCTGTGCAGACATAGGGCAATCACCTTGCTCCTTGGCCAATATTCTTGCAAATTCCCCATATGTTATTGTTTTACCATATGGAATGTCCAACAAAATCTGCCACACCTTTTGTCTAAAGGGTGTTCCCATCATATGAAGCGGAGGCATAAAATCCGGTTGCTGTCCAGCAAAATAAATATCCAGCCATTTTTTTGCCTTAGATATACTTGCATTGTCACCACTAATTATCTTGCTAGGCAGAGAGTGGGCAAAATATTTCTGCCCCTCAAACCACAAACCTGTAATGCCAATTTCATCTGAAGCCAATGTAATATTTCCCAAGATTGATTTATAAATGCTGGTATAAACCATAAATTTATCCCTTTCGCAGCAACTGCTTCCCCATGCGTTCTCCGTAGGTTACAAACAACTCCCTAAATTCCTCAATATTCTGACTCATCCCCACAGGCCCCAAATGAATCACCGGTTTGCCATAGGAATTCCCTCCAGAATAAACCAGCATCCCCATAACCATCATAAATACCAGCATTTCCTTAATGGCATTCTCTGCTCCACCGTGAATATACTGCTCAGTGGCAAAAGCTCCCCCCAACTTGCCTGCCAATCCCAATTTTCTTACATTAAGCTCCAGCCAATTTTTCATTTTGCCAGTTACAGAAGCCATATAGGTTGGAGAACCAAATATAGCCATATCCACACCTGCTACATAATCAAAATCCACATTGTCAATATTAAAGCACTTTACCTCAATATCTCCTGTCTTCTTCAAGCCTTCAGCAATAAAGCCAGCTGCTTTTTCTGTAGTATTAGTTCTTGAATCGTAAATAATTGCCGCTTTCATATTCTTCCTCCTAAATTCTATACCTTCATTTAACCAAATGAGTATAAATAAATCCCTCTCTTACCCCGGAATCACTGTAGGTAATCTGCTGACACTGAAAATGCTCTGTCAAAACCTTGGCAATAACCATGCCTGGCACTATAGTATTAATTCTATCAGGTACCTGCTTCATCAGCAACACAGCATCCTCATAGCCAATCTCCTCCAGCTGAGAAAAATGCTGTATCATTTTCTCTAAAGCCCCTGCTTCCATAACCAAATTTTTTCTTTCACAATTATAAATGCCATTATAAAGAGCGCAAGTCCCCTTAAAGGTACCCCCAATGCCCAGCAACATTCTACACCTAATAGAAGAAAAAGCCTCCGCCCCTGCCAGAATTTTCTTAGCCTGTTTCTCCATAAGCCTAACCTCAAATTCATTAGGCAATACAGAGCTGCAATACTTGGTACGAAAATCCAAGGAACCCATAGGCAGGCTTATTTTATCTACAATCTGACCATTTTGAAAGGCTACCAGCTCTGTACTAGCCCCCCCAATATCTGCCAACACTCCATCCTGCTCCTTAATACTGTGAACAGCTCCTACAAAATCATATTGGGCCTCCATATCCCCAGAAATAACCTCCACATGTATTCCTGTACGGCGGATAATCTCTGCCACTGCCTCCTGGCTGTTTTTGCAATTGCGCAAAGCAGCTGTAGTAAAGGCATCAACATTGCTAATATGAAAAATCTCCAAAAAAGCCTTGAATTCAAAAAGTACCTCACATACCTTGTCAATGCCTGCCTGACTCATGACATTATTTTCCAGATATGCGGCCAGACCTACCATATGTTTTTTCTTCATCAAAAAATCTATTTGCTGTCCCTTAATATCATATATGGCCATGCGAATTGTATTAGAGCCTATATCAATAATGCCGTGAATCATGACAAATCCCTCCAAAAATTATTATGCTTTTCTATATTCGCTATAAAGTAAAAATATCCTTTTACCTGCACAAAAAAATTTAAAATTATATATATATACACCTATTTTATCTGCTATATCTGCTGTAACCAATTGCACTATTTGTAATTGTCACAAAAATGACAAAAAATTATCTATATTTATATACAAAAACAACTTGCACAAATGTAAAAAATATGATAACATAATTTTGGGTGAAGCGTTGTGGGGACAACGCGTTGTACATACTCTCCTGAGTTTTGTACAGGTGGCAGATGAGGTTGATGCAAAAGGAGCGACGATCGGTTGTCGCTCCTTTTGTATTTCAAATTTTTTCTGTTCAAATTTACCTCAATCTGTGTTAAAATAAAATATATACTTTGCAACGTAAATTTATGTAAGGCAGGTGATTCCTATGGCAAACAAAATATTTGCATTGGTAGGACCATATGCTTCCGGCAAAACTACTTTGATTTCCAAACTCATGGACTTAGGTGTTCATTATATTCCCGTTTATAGCACCAGTGATGCTATGCGCCTAAAAAAAGACAAGCGGCTGGTTAACTTTGTTAGTAAATCTGCCTTTGCCCAAGGGGATTGGATGGTCAAGGTAGCTTATAAGGGAGATTATTACGGCATAAAAAAACAGGATATGCTGGATTCCATCAAGAGCAACCGAATCAGTGTAACCCTTCTTGATCAAAATGGTGTCAAGCAGCTGGCTAAACTCATGACTGCACATCTCAAAACTGTGTACCTTATGACAGATTATGTCAATCTTGTGGATAGAATGCTGCGTCTAGGTCTTAACAATACAGATATGAAATACCATCTTGAATATGCAGAATCCAACAACGAATTTAATTTCTGGAAATCCGCAGATTATATTATCAAGAACACCACTGATATCGATACTGCCTTTAATCAACTTATGGCGATTATGGGACTGTCAGTGAATGCTACCGCAGAAACCATTCAGAAGCTAAACTATATATCTAAAAAGTAAAAATCCATCAAAAAACTGGAAGCCGTCGCTTCCAGTTTTTTAGTTTATTTTATTTTATTTTCCCATAGCCAGGGCCTGCTGCCGCAGTCTGGCAATTCTCTCCTGTGTTGGTGGATGAGTGCTAAACAGATTTATAAAAGTCTGCTTGCTGCCAGCCAAAGGATTGATAATGCACATATGAGCCGTAGAAGTGGTACTATTTGCCAAGGTTGGACCGTGCAGGGAATAATACTCTATCTTTTCCAAGGCATTAGCCAAGGCATTTGGATTGCCACAGATTTGGCCGCCAGCCTTATCTGCATCATATTCTCTGGAACGGGATATAGCCATCTGAATCAAGGCCGCAGCAATAGGGGCAATAACAATGGTCACAATCATGCCCAGGAAGCCGCCATTATCATCATCATCAGAACGACCTACACCAAAGATAGCCGCCCACTGAGCAATATTGGCAATGGTAGAAATAACACCTGCCATAGCAGCAGCCACACAGGAAATAAGAGTATCCCGATGCTTTACATGAGAAAGCTCATGAGCCAGTACACCGCCGATTTCCTCATAATCCAGGGTATTCATCAAACCAGTGGTAACAGCCACAGCTGCATGGGATGGATTACGTCCTGTTGCAAAAGCATTAGGGGCACCACTGTTAACAATATATACCCTTGGCATAGGCAGCTCTGCATTGGCTGCCAGTCTTTCTACCAAGCCATACAGCTCCGGTGCACTATTTCCATCTACCTCTCTGGCATCATACATCTTCAGCACAATGCTGTCACTAAACCAGTAGGTTACAAAATTGAAGCCCAGGGATATAATCAGCATCAGCATAGCTCCCCCGCGGCCTCCGAAAGCTCCGCCTACGGCTATCATAATACCCATAAGCAAAGCCATGAGAACAGTAGTCTTTAGCGTGTTCATAATATCATTTCTCCTTAAATTTCAACTTCTAACTACCCATGCTTTAAATATACCATTGATTTCTGAAAAAAGTCTAAAAATCAAAGTTTTCTAAAACAAAACAGCAATATGTTAAAACTTAAATATCCAGATTGCGAACCAGCTTGGCATGCTCCTCAATAAACTGACGGCGTGGCTCTACCTTGTCACCCATAAGGATGGTAAAGAGCTCATCAGCAGCTTCAGCATCCTCCATGCTTACCTGCAGCATAGTTCTGCCCTCTGGGTTCATAGTAGTATCCCACAGCTGCTCTGGATTCATCTCACCAAGACCTTTGTAGCGCTGAATAGTAGCACCATCTCTGCCTACCTCATCCAGCTTGCTGCTTAGCTCATCATCGCTATAGGTGTACCAATGCTTTTTGCCTTTGCGAATCTGATAGAGAGGTGGCTGAGCAATATAAACATGGCCATGCTCTACCAATGGCTTCATATAGCGATAGAAGAAGGTCAGAAGCAGGGTTCTAATATGAGCACCATCCACATCCGCATCTGTCATAATAACAATCTTGTTGTAACGCAGCTTGGATAAATCAAATTCATCACTGATACCGCTGCCGAAAGCAGTAATCATAGTACGGATTTCTGCGTTGGCATAGATTTTATCCAGCCGAGCCTTTTCTACATTGAGAATCTTGCCTCGGATTGGCAAAATAGCCTGGAAACGACGATCCCGGCCCTGCTTAGCAGAACCACCTGCGGAATCACCCTCTACGATGAAAATCTCGCAATGCTCTGGATCCTTAACCGAGCAATCTGCCAGCTTACCTGGCAGGCTGCTTACCTCCAAGGCATTCTTACGGCGAGTCAGCTCTCTAGCCTTGCGGGCAGCCTCTCTGGCTCTGGAAGCCATAACAGCCTTGTCCAGAATCTTCTTGGTAATGTCAGGATGTTCCTCAAAATACTCATTAAGGCCCTCAGAAACAATGGAATCTACAATGCCTCGCACCTCAGAGTTGCCCAGCTTGGTTTTGGTCTGGCCCTCAAACTGAGGCTCACGAATCTTCAAACTGATAACACAGGTCAAGCCCTCACGAATATCCTCACCACTGAGATTTCCCTGATTATTCTTGATAATATTATTCTTGCGGGCATAATCGTTCCCAGCTCTGGTCAGGGCAATCTTAAAACCTGCCAGATGAGTACCGCCCTCCTCAGTGTTAATATTATTAACAAAGCTATAAATATTTTCCTGATAGCTGTCATTGTACTGAAGGGCAATCTCCACCACAATATCATCCTTGGTGCCATTAAAATAAATAGGCTCTGGATTCAGAACTTCCTTCTTCTTGTTGAGATGCTGGACAAAAGAACGAATACCTCCATCGTAATGGAAAGTTTCATTTTTGCCGCTGCGCTCATCATGAAGATGGATAGTAATCTCCTTGTTCAGGAAAGCCAGCTCCCGGAGACGATGCTTCAAGGTATCAAAGCTATATTCAGTAACAGTAAAAATTTCCTTATCAGGCAGGAAGTGTACACTAGTACCAGTTTCCTCTGTATCACCAATAATCTTCATAGGAGAAGTGGTTACGCCCCGTTTAAAGGAAATGGCATGAATCTTGCCGTCACGCTTTACCTTTACATCCATATATTCACTAAGGGCATTTACAACAGAGACACCTACACCATGCAGACCACCAGAAACCTTGTAGCCATCACCGCCAAATTTACCGCCGGCATGAAGCACGGTTAATACTACCTCTACAGCTGGCTTGCCAGTTTCATGAATATCTACAGGAATACCACGGCCATTATCAGTAACGGTAATGCTGTTGTCCTGATGAATGGTAACATTAACATCAGTACAATAGCCTGCCAAAGCCTCATCAATAGAGTTGTCTACTACCTCATATACCAAATGGTGGAGGCCACGCTCTGAAGTGCTGCCAATGTACATACCAGGACGCTTGCGGACAGCCTCCAGTCCCTCCAGAACCTGAATCTGATCGGCACCGTATTCACCATCTACAGCAGATACCTCGTTGCCCACATCTTCCAGATTAATTCTTACGCCGGTAGTATCTGGCTCCTCCTTCAACTCCTGAATTTCATCAGGTGCCATATTGCCAAAATCCAAGGCTACCTGCTCCTTGTTTTCCTCTGGCTTTACATCTAAATTTTCTGTATTTTCCATGGACATATTCTAGCTTTCCTCCACACTATAAAATTCATATATTCCCTTACCCATACGATCTGTACGTTTTTTTAAAGTTAAAGGGGCAATGGCCGAAATATAGGCCTTATCTGTAGTAATTACCAAGGCTCTGGGACTGCTTTCTGCTGCCAGATTTACCAATCTTTTTTCCTGAGCCAGCTTTTCCAGAAGTACTTTATTTTCTCCCTGAGCAAAATAGCTATAGTCAACAATCCCCACAAGAGTATTGCTGTCTATGGACATATTGCCGCCAATAAATACAGGTATCACTTTTCCTTCTCCTTTGGCTGCTTATCCTTCTTCCCTGTCATACCTGGCACATAGCGCAAATCATAGCGCAGGGCATACAAGGTCTTTTGAATAACCTGCTCATTTAGCTGTTCCGGTGGAATGGAGCGATAAAGCATAACCAAGGTAATAGCATCCACACTGGTGGTATCACCATAGCTTACTCTGGCTGCCAACCGCTGAATAAGATTGCTGCGGATAGCCTTAAATTCCTGCTCCGTACAGTTTTCTTCCTGAATAATATCACCATATTTACACCAGGGCATATCATAAAGCAGCTTCTGCAACCGCAATTCTCTGGCCTGACGCAGCTTCCTCTGACAGCTTTGACAATATTTTTCTCCCGGTGGACACTGAGATTGGCAATTTTCCTGCTGGCACAGCTGCCAGCCGATTTGCTGGCGATATTTTCTCAAACGAAGGAAGTTCTGCCCCAGCTTTTCAAAGCTGGCAGCTAGATCCTTGTTTGCTACATGACTGCAATCTCTGTGCAGCTCCGCCAGCTCCTGCTGAGATAGCCTGATTTTTTGCAGCTCCCTGCCCACATCCGGCTTTTTAGACTCTACATGAGCAACAGCCTGAAACTGTGGTGGCTGTAAATTGGTAAAAACCAGCTCCTGCACAAGCTTCTCACCAGCATATTTATTTATTTTGGCCTTAAGCTGGTACTCCATATATTTCAACTGCTCCGCCCAGGCAGGATGAGTAGTACGAATAAACAGCCTCTTAAATTCCAGCTTTACTGGCTTGGCATGGGCAGCAATATCCCTGCCTACAATCTCCTGCCAATTATAAATAACCATGCGCCGCTTAAATTCATTGCCCAACTTCATGCTTTTCAGCATTTCAGGAAAGATATTTCCTACCCGTTCCAACAGGCCATTACTGCGGGAATTGGATTCAGCCATTCTATCACACCTTATTTACTACCTTGACCTGGCCTGCCTCCACCTGGAAATAGGTTTTGAGAGGGGCCTGCTGAAAATATGCTTCGTCTGTAGCCGTTATCAAAGTCTGGATTCCTTCCCGCTCAATAAAGTTCAAAAGCTGCTGCCGCCTGCCAGCATCCAGCTCACTCATCACATCATCCAGCAGAAGAACCGGATACTCTCCCGTTTCGGAACGAATAAACTCCAGCTCTGAAAGCTTCATGGATAATACAGCAGTACGCTGTTGTCCCTGAGAGCCAAAGCTTTTCAGATTTATGCCATTAACGGAAACAATAATATCATCTCTATGGGGACCTACACAGGTAACTCCTCGATAAATTTCCTCGTTATTTAAACCATGTAGCATTTCATTATACCATATTTCCATATTTTCCGCTAGCTGGCCATTTTCCATGCCCTTAATCTGATAGCTAAGGCTGAGATTTTCCTCATTGCCAGAAATCCGACGCTGCATCAAATTAGCCAGCATATTGAATTTTTGCACTGCTTCCAATCGTTTGGCGGTTATTTTGGCAGCACTGGCTGCCAGCTGGGGATTCCAAAATTCCAGCATACCAGCCTTGCTTTTTCCCTCACGAATTTCCTTTAAAAGAGAATTGCGCTGCTGCAACAATCTGTTATAGGTAATAAGCTCACGATAATAGGCAGGACTAGCTTGAGAAATCTCCATATCCAGGAATTTTCGTCGCCCAGCGGGAGCTCCCTTTATTAAAAGTAAATCATCTGGGGCAAAAAGCACCACATTAAAGGCTCCTATAAGCTCCCGCAAAGGAATTTTCTGTCCATTATAAACAATAGTCCGGCGCTTGTCCCTACGAAAGGCAAAATCCAGCTGATTTTCTACCTCCAGCCGACTGAATCCAAGGGAAATACTGCCACCGTCAGCATTCCATTTAATCAGCTCCCCATCACTATTGCCACGAAAAGAACTGCCGCAGGCTGCATAATACACAGCCTCCAGAATATTAGTCTTGCCTTGGGCGTTACAACCTATAAAGATGTTAAGAGCTGGCTGAAAAGCCAGCTCCAGTTCCTGATAGTTTCGATAGTTCACCAGCTTCAGGCTGTTCACCCTCATAATTTATGCCTCGCTCTGCTCTACAGCTACCTGCCAGGAGCCTATACCTTCTATTTCTACAATATCCCCCTCATGGAGACGACGGCGGCGAGCTGTTTCAATATTGCCATTTACCTTGATGATTTCGTCTTCCAACATCAGCTTCACCTGACCGCCGGATTCCACAATACCGGCCCATTTTAACAGCTGATCCAACTGAATATTTTCTGTATGAATTGTAATCTTTTCCATAAACTTTCTCCTTAGCCTTTAGCTTCTTACAGGGGTAACAATATAGGTGAAATATGGATCACTGGCGGTTCTAATAGCTGCAGAGCTAAGAGGACCATTCATGGACAGGGTAAATTCCTGCTCCTTTATAAGCTTCAAGGCATCATTTAGATAATCTGCATTAAAGGCAATTCTAATGTCCTCACCATCAATTACAGCTGTACCATATTCCTCACCATTACCAATTTCTGGATTCATAGAGGAAATCTTTACCATGCCATTGGAAAATTCCAAGGTAACTACATTATAGTCATTAGTACGGGAAATAAGAGCTACGCGATCAATAATACCTCTGATTTCCTCAGTCTGCATGGTTATATTAGTCTTGAAATCTAAAGGCACAGCTCTGGCATAATCAGGATATTTGCCATCAATAAGACGAGAGGAAATATAAACATTATCCACCTCAAAGGAAATCTGGGTATTGCTGCAGCTAATGTTGACAGTTCTTGGCATATCGGACTGCAATACCTTGGAAAGCTCATTTAGCAGCTTGCCAGGAATAATCATTCTCTGATTGCCGTGGAAATCCTCCAGTCTGTCAGATTTGATAGCCATACGATGGGTATTGGTAGCTACCATAGTTACCTTTTCCTCCTGCAAATCCATGAGACAGCCAGTAAATACAGGACGAGCTTCATCAGCAGAGCAGGCAAAGCTGGTATAAACAATCAAATCCCTCAGGGTAACATCAGAAATCTGGAAATTATGCTGTCCCTCAAATTTAGTTACAGTAGGATAATCCTCTGCTTCCATACTAAGAATGGAGAAACGGGAACGATTGGATTTGATGTAAATCATCTTTTCCTCAGCGCTGTATTCAATGTCAACTTCCTCACCAGGCAGACGACGAATAATCTCCTGAGCATACCGTCCAGCAAGAACTGCACTTCCTGCAATATTCACTTCTGCAGGGATATTGCAAATAATGCCCAGCTGATAATCTGTAGCTTGAAGAATAATCTGATTGTTTTCTGCCTTAATGTGGATACCAGAGAGGATTGGAGTTTGAGGCTTTGGAGATACTGCCTTCATTACAATGGATAAAGCCTGGACTATATCGGTTTTTTTGCATTTAAATTTCATGATATGCACATCCTTTAGTTATTATTACTCGTTTGTTTTTTTAAAGTTTTAGTAGCCGTATTAGTAGGGGCTGTGGAAAAGTGGATAAGCTATGCTAAAGCTGATAGTTATCACAAGGTTATTGTGTATAAGCTGTTAATGAATTTTATTAAAAGAGGGAAGGTTATCCACATTATGCACAGGATAATCCTTCCCCTAATTTTATACACAATCCGTATACAGGAAAAATCACCTGTTATCCACATGGTTGTGTAGATAGTGAAACTTACATCTTTTCGATGCTCTTAATAAGCTCCTGAACGGTTTTATCTAATTGAATATTGGAGGTTCTGTCCTTGGCTATTTTTTTATAGGCATGGAGGACAGTGGTATGATCCCGGCCCCCAAAGAATTCGCCAATCTGAGGCAGGGAAGTATCTGTCAGCTCTCGGCAGAGATACATGGCAATCTGTCGTGGCAGGGCCAGACTCTTATTGCGCTTACCGGAATTCAAATCTTCAATGCTAATCTTGAAGTGGGTAACAACTACTTCTCTGATTATTTCCAAGGTGATTTCCTTGGTAGTATTATCAGGGAAAATATTTTTTAGAGATTCTGCCACCAGTTCAGTAGTAATCCGGCTGCCGTTTAAGGAAGCATAGGCAACAACTCTGGTCAGGGCTCCCTCCAGCTCTCGAATATTGTTATCAATGCGGCCGGCAATATAAATCAAAGCCTCCTGAGGTACATCCAGATGCTCCAGCATAGCCTTTTTCTTTAGAATAGCGATACGGGTTTCCAAATCTGGCGCCTGAATATCTGCCAAAAGTCCGCTGGCGAAACGGGATTTGAGACGTTCCTCCAAGGTTTGAATCTCATGAGGTGGACGATCTGAGGACAGGACAATGGCCTTGTTGGATTGATAAAGGGCATTGAATGTGTGGAAGAATTCTTCCTGTGTCTGAATTTTTTTAGTCAAGAACTGTACATCATCTACCATAAGTAAATCAATGTGGCGATATTTCTGACGGAAAGCTTCAGTGGAGTTATCACGAATGGCATTAATCAGCTCATTGGTGAATTTTTCACAGGTAATATAAAGAACTCTTTTGGTAGGATCGTTTTTGAGAACCTCATGGCCAATGGCATGCATCAAATGAGTTTTGCCCAAGCCAACGCCACCATACATAAAAAGTGGATTGTAGGTTTTGCCTGGCTCCTTGGCTACAGCCAGAGCTGCCGCATGGGCAATACGGTTAAAATTACCAGTAACAAAATTGTCAAAAACATATTTTGGATTCAGGGATGATGCATCTCCAGGAGCCACCTTGGAAAAGGTTTCCGAGCGGCCAGTAAATTCTGGCTGTGGGGCATCAAAATCCAAATGTCCCTGGGGACTGTCCTCATGTACCTCGTCATGGTGGACATGAGTTGGAGGAGGTGGCGTCTCTACGGGATGATATTCAATCTGAATGTTGATATCCCCCTCAAGATTCTGCATAAAATCCAGCTTATGGCAGGCTTCACGGCAGGCATCAAGGGTAAAATCCTTGTATTTATCCTCAAAAAATTTGACAATCACCGAATTGTCCGTGCTAAGAGTCAAAGTATTATTTTCAAAGGACACAGGCGTCAGGGGCTTTAGCCATCTGTCAATTGCTCCGGGAGCAAGATTGATGGCTACCTCCACCAAAGCAGCCTGCCAAAATTCTTCCAGCTGTTTTTCTACCATATGTTAACGACCTCACAAAAAAATTATCCACTGATAAATAAATTTATCCACAACTGTGAATAAATTTGTGGATAAATGGGAAAAAGAAGAAAGGAGCCAGTAAAAATTGCACCTTTCTTTCATTATTATATTTGTCATGAATTATATTCACAGGTTGTGAATAAGTCTCATAAAAGACCTATAATATTCTATCAAAAACACGAGGAGTTATCAACAGAAAAATGTGTAAAAATAAGGAAAGCTGCAAAATTTATCCTACGGTATTTTAGATTTATCCACAATGGTAAGGGAAAAATCCTTGACACAGGGGGTGGCTTAGTCTATAATTTTTGGTAGTTTAGATTCAATGTATAATGTTTGAATTGGGTTTGACCGGGTGATTTGCCCGTAAATATATAAGGAGGTGCACTACTTTGAAGCAGACTTTTCAGCCTAACAATCATTGGAAGAAGAAGACTCATGGTTTCCGTGAGCGCATGAAGACTAAGGGTGGCCGTCAGGTATTGGCTCGTCGCCGCGCAAGAGGCAGAAAGAAGATTTCAGCATAATATTAGGTCACCTCGGTGACCTATTTTTATTACTGTGAAAGTTTCTTCTCTAGGGCTGCTGTTGGTAAATTTATCTAATGGCTGCCTGAGGGATTGCTGAAATGGAGTTTTTGTCATGTACAATTTGCCGAAGGGTCGTATTCTGCGCCGCAAAAGCGATTTTCAGAAGATTCACCGCTTCGGAAAATCTTATGCTAACAGGTATCTGGTAATGTATGTCTTTACAGCAAGCGGGCTGGAGGACAGGGTAGGCTTTGCCGCAGGCAAAAAGCTTGGCAATGCAGTTACGCGTAACAGAGTCAAACGTCTTATGCGTGAATGCTACAGGCTAAACCAGTTTAAGATTAAAGAGGGTTATACTCTGTTGCTGGTTGGCCGCAAGGCAGCTACCACCGAAAAGTACGATGTTATCGAAAAGGCTTTTCTCAATTTAGGTAGAAAAGCGAAGGTCTTGAAGGGATGATTTCAGTTGAAAAGAGTGTTGCTTTTCCTGATAGAGGTATATCGCAGGTATATTTCGCCCTTGAAACCACCATGCTGCCGTTATATTCCCACCTGCTCGGAGTATGCGGTGGAAGCTATTAAAAAGTACGGAGCAGGCAGGGGGGGCTGGTTGGCCTTCAAGCGTATTATGCGTTGTCATCCCTTCCATGAGGGCGGGTATGATCCTGTGCCGTAGTGTAGAAACACTGAACAGCAGGCAATAGGTCTGTTGTCACCAACGAAGGACGTGTTGTTTTGGAATTTATGATGAACCTCTTTGAGCCATTGACTAGTGTTTTCCGCTTCATTTTCGAAGGGTTTTATGACATTACAGCTATGGCGGGCATTGCCAACTATGGTATTGCCATTATTTTAATGACTATTTTGGTTAAGGTATTGCTTTATCCATTAACCGCTAAGCAGGTTCGTTCTATGAAGGCAATGCAGGAGCTGCAGCCTGCATTGAAGAAGCTTCAGAAGGATTATAAAAATAATCCTCAGCTTTTGCAGCAGAAGATGGCAGAATTGTATAAGGAATCCGGAGTAAATCCTCTGGCCGGCTGTCTGCCATTACTGATTCAGATGCCTATTCTCATGGGAGTATATTATACTCTCTATGGATATAACTATACAGGAGATCCTAATTTCCTGTGGTTGACCAGCTTGTCTGAAACAGATCCTACCTATGTACTGCCTGTTCTGTCTGCCCTGACTACCTATATTCAGCAGAAGCAGACCATGACCAATAATGGCGGTGACAACCAGCAGATGAAGCTGATGAGCTATATGATGCCATTGTTCATCGGTTGGATTTCCTTGAGTTTCCCTTCTGGTCTGGTGGTTTACTGGGTAACCATGAATATTTGCCAGATTATTCAGCAGTGGTATATGTTTAGAGGCGAAAAGTCTCAGGCAGCCAATGTAGAAAATGCTGATAACGGAAAAAAATAAGGCGAGGTAAGATTGATGGCTGTAGAGATTGAAAAGACTGGCAAAACAATTGATGATGCCAAAAGAGCTGCCCTGGAGGAGCTTCAGGTTGCAGAAAATATGGTGGAATTTGAGGTTCTGGAGGAGCCATCCAAGGGCTTTCTGGGACTGATTGGCAATAAACCAGCTAGAATTTTGGCCCGGCTGCGGGAGCTGACTCCAGCTGAAAAGGCAGAGGAGTTCCTAGCTAGCATTTTTGAGGCCATGAAGCTGGAGGTAAGGATTGATCCTATGGATACCAAGGATGGAGTGGTTATGAACCTGATTGGTGAAAACCTTGGCATTCTCATAGGCAAGCATGGTCAGACTCTGGATTCCCTTCAGTATCTGGCAAATCTGGCTGCCAATAAGGGCCTTGTAGAGGACAAGGTTCGTATTATTCTGGATATTGAAAACTATAGAAGCCGCCGTGAGGATACCCTCCGTCGTCTGGCTATGCGCCTGGCTGACAAGGTACGCCGCACAGGTGAGAGAATTGTGTTGGAGCCTATGAACCGTCATGAACGGAAGATTATTCACATGGCTCTGCAGAATAACTATCGGATTTCTACTTATAGCTCCGGTGAGGAGCCTTACCGCAAGGTGGTTATTGAGCTGAAGCGGGGAGGCCGTCGCGAGCGTCGGGACAGGGATTTTTTCTTTGCCCCTGTAGAGCAGGAAGAAGATTAATTCTATAGCTGATAGCTGTGAAAGGGCTGTCTGCAATCTAATTATCTATTGCGATATTGTTGCGTAATGGTATAATCTGATTGAGGCGGCTCTTTTTTTGTGTAGTAGATAGTATGTGAGGAAGATAGTATGCAGCAGGAATATACCATAAGTGCCATAGCAACTCCTGTAGGACAAGGTGGCATCGGCATTGTACGCCTAAGCGGAGAAAAGGCTGTGGACATTGCTCAGGAATGCTTTAAGCCGGCAGCAGGAGGCAAAATATCAGACTATGAGGCCAGAAGGGCAGTTTTTGGCTATATATATAAGGAAAATGGAGATTTTCTGGATGAGGCTATTTGTATTGTTATGAAGGCGCCTCATTCCTATACCTGTGAGGATGTAGTGGAGCTGCAATGTCATGGGGGACCTGTGGTTTTGAAGGAGCTTTTGGCGATGACCTATAGGCTAGGAGCCAAGCCAGCAGAGCCAGGGGAATTTACCAAGCGGGCTTTCTTGAATGGACGGCTGGATTTGACACAGGCTCAGTCTGTAATGGATATGATTCAGGCTAGAACTACCATGGCCAGAGAGGCTGCTGCTAATAATCTCCAAGGAAAGCTGTCAGAGCGCATTGGAGAAATGCGGCAGGAGATTTTAGGGGTAATTGCTCATTTGGAGGCATCCATAGATTTTCCAGAGGATGATATTGAGGATGTAGCTCTGGAGGAGGCAGAAATGAAGGTGGAGCAGCTTCATGGAGCTGTAGAGGATTTGTTGGCTTCCGCTGAAACAGGCCAGATTCTGCGGGATGGTTTGCAAACAGCTATTATTGGCAGGCCAAACGCAGGCAAATCCAGCCTATTGAATCTCATGCTGGGACAGGAGCGGGCTATTGTTACGGATGTGCCAGGTACTACCAGGGACAGTATTGAAGAATATATGAATATTGGGGGTATTCCCTTGAAGCTGGCTGATACAGCCGGTATTCGGGATACGGATAATCTGGTGGAAAAAATCGGGGTGGAAAAGGCATACAGCTATGCTCGTGAGGCGGAGCTGGTATTGGCGGTAATAGATGGCAGCCAGCCTTTGACTAAAGCCGATGATCCGATATGGCATCTCCTGAGCCAGTGCAGCGGTAAGATTATTATTATTAATAACAAGGTAGATAGGTCGCTGGAGGAAAATATTCTTACAGCAGAGGAAATCCGCCAGGAGGCGGCTAAAAAAGAGGTTGAAGATATCTACCAAGTTATTAATCTTTCTGCCAAGCAGGGCCAAGGCCTGAAGGAGCTGGAGGAGGCCATAAAAAATCTGGTTTTTGCTGGCAAAATCAACTGCCGTGAATCTGTAATGGTAAATGATGCCAGACAGGCAGATATTCTGAGGCAGGCTATGGTACTGCTGGATCAAACCCACATGACTCTTATGAGTGGCATGAGTGAGGATTTTGTAGTAATAGATCTGCGGTCTGCCTGGGAAAAGCTGGGGGAGATTACAGGGGAAACTTTAGATGAGGATATTATTGACGAGATTTTCAGCCGTTTTTGCATAGGTAAATAAATTGGCTGTAGAAATACTGGAGATATTGTAATGAAAGATGATATATTTATTGCTGGCAGCTATGATGTAATAGTTATTGGTGCCGGCCATGCCGGGGTGGAGGCAGCTCTGGCAGCAGCCAGATTGGGCTGTAATACCATGCTGGCTACTCTAAGCATGGACAATATTGCTATGATGCCCTGCAATCCGTCTGTAGGAGGCCCAGGCAAGGGACATTTGGTTAGGGAGCTGGATGCTCTTGGTGGTCAGATGGGTATTAATGCAGATGAAACCTGTATCCAGTTTAGAATGTTGAATACAGGCAAGGGGCCGGCAGTTCATGCTCTAAGAGCTCAGGCAGACAAAAAGCATTATCAGTTCCGCATGAAAGAAGTTTGCGAGAATCAGGATAATCTTGATGTCAAGCAGCTGCTGATTGATGAGCTGATTGTGGAGGATGGTTGTGTGAAGGCTGTCCGTACCGAAAATGATGAGTACTACACCTGCCGGGCGGCTATAATGGCTACGGGCACCTATCTTAAGGGTTCTATTATTATTGGCCAGCATACCCATGTGGGAGGGCCAAATGGTCAGCGTTCCGCAGAGAAATTTTCGGAATCCCTGCTACAGGCTGGTATAAAGCTGATGCGTTTTAAAACCGGTACACCAGCCAGAGTAGATAGCCGCTCCCTTGATTATAGCAAAATGCAGATTCAGCCAGGGGATGAGGAGGCACGAAATTTCTCCTTTATGAGTGACACTGAAACAAGAGAGCAGGTGCCATGCTATCTTACCTATACCAATGCTGCTACTCATAAGATTATTATGGATAATATAGATAGAGCTCCTATGGCTAATGGCCTTATTAAGGGCGTAGGGCCTAGATACTGTCCTTCCATTGAAACCAAGCTGGTAAGATTCCCAGATAAAGAGCGGCATCAGCTGTTTTTGGAGCCAGAGGGATTGCATACCAATGAGGTTTATGTTCAGGGTATGTCCACCAGTCTGCCTATGGATGTGCAGATAGACTTCCTGCACACTATTCCAGGGTTGGAGCAGGCCAAAATGATGCGGCCTGGTTATGCTATAGAGTACGATTGCATTGATCCTTTACAGCTAAAGCCTACCTTGGAATTTAAAAATATTCAGGGATTTTTCTCTGCTGGCCAGTCCAATGGTACCTCAGGCTATGAGGAAGCTGCGGCTCAGGGCTTGATTGCCGGCATTAATGCTGCTATGAAGCTGCAGGGAAAAAAGCCATTGGTGTTGAAGCGTTCTCAGGCTTATATTGGGGTATTAATTGATGATTTGGTTACCAAGGGCACCAGTGAGCCTTATAGAATTATGACCTCCCGGGCGGAGTATCGTCTGCTGCTGCGGCAGGATAATGCAGATATGAGATTGACGCCTATCGGCCGTCAGCTGGGTTTGGTACAGGATGATAGATGGGAAAGATTTCAGGCTAAGAAGCAGGCTATTGATGAGGCCTTGGAGCTTTTGAAAAATACTATTATTAATCCTAGTCAGGATATGCTGGCCAAGCTATCTGAGGCAGGCATTGCAGAAATTAAGAACAGTCAGAGCCTGTATGATTTGCTGCGGCGGCCTGATGTAAGCTACGATGCCATTCAGCCGGTTTTCGCCTTGCCTATTTTGGCAGATGAGGTGAAAAAGCAGGTAGAAATAACCATTACCTATGATGGCTATATCCAGAAGCAGTTAGAGCAGGTTGCTAGAATGGAAAAGCTGGAAAGTAAGTCCATACCGGAGGAGTTGGATTATGATAATGTGCCTAATCTAAGGGATGAGGCCAGAGAAAAGCTAAAGGATATCCGGCCAATTTCCTTGGGACAGGCAGGCCGTATTTCCGGCGTATCTCCAGCAGATATATCTGTGTTAATGATTTATTTGGAGCAGCAAAGACGACAGAAAGGGGAGAGCTGATGGAGTTTCGGGACTATCTTCAGGAGGCAGCAGAGGCCTATGGCCTTTGTCTTACAGAAAGAATGGTGGAGCAGTTTACTCTTTACTATGAGCTGCTGCTGGAATGGAATGAAAAAATTAATCTGACGGCTATTACAGAGCCTAAGGAAGTAGCTATCAAGCACATGATAGATTCCCTTAGCTGTTTGGATGAAAAGGTTTTCCCCGAGGGAGCCTCTGTTATTGATGTAGGGACAGGGGCAGGATTTCCCGGTATTCCCTTGAAAATATTTCGGCCGGATTTGAAGCTGACTTTGCTGGATTCCCTGAATAAAAGAATCAAATTCTTGCAGGAGGTAGTAGATCGTTTAGAGTTTTCTGAGGTACAATGTATTCATGCACGAGCCGAGGAAGGGGCGAGAAATAAAGCTCTGCGAGAGAAATTTGATGTGGCTGTATCAAGGGCGGTAGCTCGTTTGCAGGTATTGGCGGAATATTGTATGCCTTTCGTAAGGGTTGGTGGCTATTTTGTAGCTCTCAAGGGAATGAAATATGCTCAGGAGTCTCAGGAGGGACAGCGGGCTGTAAAGCTATTAGGTGGTAAGGATTGCCGGGCAGTGCCTGTTCATTTGCCATCTTTAGAAGATAAAAGAGCGGTGCTTTATATCCAAAAGCTGAAGAACACCCCTAAGGCCTATCCTCGTAAGGCAGGTACACCGGATAAGAATCCATTGTAAGGATATTTTTAGACCAGATATGGTAAAAAAGAAGAGGAGTGAGATTATGTCAAAGGTATTCAGTATTATGCTGATTTGCTTGCTGATGGTGGCAGGCAGTGCCGCTGCTGGAGAGCGAAATAATACAGCATCCTATAATAGGTTGGCAGACAAATTTAACCATGCTCAGCCGGCTTATGAGCAAGAGGAGGAAAATAATCAGATAGCAGATAGATATTTTAAACTCATGGCCGATGATAGCTTCGTTTACTATATGGATAAAAAAAGTGCCAAATGGATTCTTTGTCCTAATAGCCGTGATGAGTATATCGTTGATGTATGGATTCGTTTGGAGCCTATAGCGGATGGAGCAGATACAAAGTATAGTTATCCTGCTAAATATTATTTGGAGCATTATTACTTGCGGCCAGATAAGGAGCAGGTACAGTTCCTCTGCGAGCTGGAGGTAACAGGCCGTCCAGACAATAATGTGAACCAGAGAAGCTATGATCCACAAAATTGGGAGTCATTGGTGCCAGAAAGTGTGGAGGATGGCATCTATCGGGCTGTCTTGAAGAAAATGAAAAGTAAAACCGGTGGCCTTGTCAACGGCCCCGGGGGGAATATAATGGAGGACTGGTTCAGAATTTCCATTTAAGGCACTATCTTGGTCGCAGCACCGACCAAGATAGCGACCAAGTCACCGACCAAGATAAAAACGCTAGATAAATTATCCGTAGAGCAAAAAATGGCTGTCGCCGAAGCGACAGCCATTTTTATATGGTGTTTTATTATACCAGCATATCTGCCAGTTCAATGTACTCAGGGTCCAGAGGCTTTTTGTTGGTAATAGCATCATGAAGATTGATAGCTACTACCTTGCCCTTGTTGAAACCAAAGACAACATTAGTCTGACCTGCCATCAAAGCCAAAGCAGCCTTTTCACCCAGCTGACTGGCTTTTACACGGTCCTGTACGGATGGAGAACCACCACGCTGAATATGGCCCAGTACAGATACCCGGACATCCATCTGAGTCTTTTCTTCGATATATTTACCGATATCTACGCCGCTGCCTACACCCTCAGCAACTACTACCAGGGAATAACGACGGCCATTGTTGTAAGAAGTTACCAGATTGTCGCAAACCTTATCCAGATCAAACTCACGCTCAGGAATCAGTACAACCTCAGCACCACCAGCAATACCTGCCAGAGTTGCCAGCCAGCCACAGCGGCGGCCCATAACCTCTACTACAGCAATACGGCTGTGAGCAGAAGCAGTATCACGAAGCTTGTTGATAGCGTCGATAATAGTATTGGCAGCAGTATCGCAACCGATGGTGTAATCAGTGCCCCATACATCATTATCAATGGTACCAGGCAGACCAACAATAGGTACACCAGTCTCAGCACTCAGCTTGCTGGCACCTCTCAGGCTGCCGTCACCGCCAATGATAACCAAGCCCTCAATGCCATATTTCTTCATGTTCTCATAAGCCTGCATACGGCCTTCTGGAGTTGTGAAGCGCTTGCAGCGAGCTGTACCCAAAAAAGTACCGCCACGCTGAAGAATATCAGATACACTACGGGAGCTGAGCTCCTCTATATGTTCATCCAAAAGACCACGGTATCCATCGTAGATACCGAATACCTTACCGCCTTCATACAATACAGTACGAACTACGGCACGTGCAGCTGCGTTCATGCCTGGGCTATCGCCGCCACTGGTTAAAACACCGATGTTTCTAATCATGTAATACACTCCCCCTGGGTTGACAAAATATTGGCTAAATGATAAATTGAAATTGATGATTGAAGGATAAATTTCATCATCATCATTTACACTCTTATAGCATTATAAATCATTTTGTCAAATAAATAAAGGGTAATCAGTGATTTATATGCTTTAGAATTTTATGTTATAAAGGAGATTTCACATGAAAGAATTAGAGTTGAAGTATGGTTGCAACCCGAATCAGAAACCGGCCCGTGTTTTCATGAAGGAAGGTGAGCTTCCTTTTACCGTACTTAATGGTAAACCTGGTTATATCAATCTCTTGGATGCCATGAACAGCTGGCAGCTGGTTCAGGAGCTGAAGGAGGCCACTGGCCTGCCTGCCGCAGCATCCTTCAAGCATGTTAGTCCTGCCGGTGCAGCAGTGGCAGCACCTCTTTCCGACCTTTTGCAGAAGGTATATTTTGTAGAGGGTGTTGAATTATCTCCTATTGCTACTGCCTATATTAGAGCTCGTGGCGCTGACCGTATGTCCTCCTATGGTGATTTTGTAGCTTTATCTGATGAGTGTGATGCTCAGACCGCTTCTTTCCTGGCTCGTGAGGTTTCTGATGGTATTATTGCACCATCCTATTCTCCAGAGGCTTTGGAGATTCTCAAGGGCAAGCGCAAGGGCACCTATCTGGTATTGCAGATGGACAAGGCCTATGAGCCTGCTGAGCTGGAGCAGAAGGAAGTATTCGGCATTACCTTTGAGCAGAAGCGGAACACCGTAAAGCTGGATGAGGAATGCCTGAAGGACATTCCTACTCAGAATAAGGTTATTGATGAGGCAGCCAAGAGAGATTTGCTTATTGCCTTGATTACCTTGAAGTACACTCAGTCCAACTCTGTGTGCTATGCCAAGGACGGTCAGGCTATTGGTATAGGTGCTGGACAGCAGTCCCGTGTACATTGTACTCGTCTGGCTGGTAACAAGGCTGATGTATGGCATCTGCGCCAGCATCCAAAAGTTTTGGCACTGCCATTCAAGGCTGAGGTGCGTCGTCCTGATAGAGATAATGCTATTGATGTATATATTTCTGAGGAGTGGGAGGACCTGCTGGAGACTGATGATTGGAAGAGGGTATTTACTGAGAAGCCTGAGCCTCTCACCAGAGAGGAAAAGAAGGAATACCTGAAGGGCATTACCGGCGTATCCCTGGGATCCGATGCATTCTTCCCATTTGGTGACAATGTAGAGCGTGCTCACAAGAGCGGCGTAAGCTATATTGCCCAGTCTGGCGGTTCCATTCGTGATGATAATGTTATCGAAACTGCCGATAAGTACAATATTGCTATGGCCTTTACCCATATCAGATTGTTCCATCATTAATAGGGCATAAAAAGAGGACTGTTCCCTTTCGTAATTATTTTTGTAGTACGGAAGGGGCAGTCCTTTTTGGTTGCTTAATGTTAATTTTTAAATATGTCGGCTTTCGGCATAAGTGAAAAGGGCAATGGCGGCCCAGATAAAACTAAAGGTTATAAGCTGAACCAGGCCAAAGCTTTCATGGAAGAAAAAGATGCCTAGGAACAGTGCAATGGTAGGGCTGATATACTGTATAAAGCCCAGTACGTTTAGGGGTAGGGAATTGGCTCCATAGGTGAATAATATCAGCGGAAAAGCTGTAATAATCCCTGTGCCAGCCAAATACAGGATGAGCTGTGGTGTAAGATGGCTGGTAGAGGTGGCAGTTAAATAGCCAAGATAGGGCAGGGCTATAGGTATCATGAGCAGGGTTTCCAGGGTAATACTGGATAAAGGATTTAGATTAAGCTGTTTTTTCAAAGCTCCATAGGCAGAAAAGGTAGTAGCCAGTACCACAGCTACCCAAGGTAGGGTACCTAGCTGCCAGGTCATCAGCAATATGCCTGTAAAGGCCAGGGCAATGCTAAGGCATTTCAGCTTGGACAGCTTTTCATTAAAAATCACAACTCCTAAAAGAACACTCATTAAAGGATTGATATAATAGCCTAAACTGGTGTCCAAGACATGATTGTGGTTGACCGCCCAGATATAGGTTAGCCAGTTAATGCTGATAATTGAGGCAGCGGCTAATAAGAGCAGACTGCGTTTTTTTTCCTGCCATAAATCCCGACAATCCTGTAAAAAACCTCGCCAACGCTTCATAACTGCCAAGATAAGCAGCATAAAAAACAATGACCAGCAAATGCGGTTGGTGAGAATTTCATCTGCTCCTACTGGAGATAAAAGATTCCAATATAATGGCAGAATACCCCAGATAAAGCAGCTGGTTAATGAGGCTAGAATGCCATTTTTTTCACTAATAGCAGCGGCTTGTGCTTTTGCCATAAGGGACACCTCCAAATATATTTTTTATTTAGCCATGGCTTGTCGGAGGGCGTCTTCCTCTTCGGAGGTCATAGGATAGGTGGAAGTCCCATTGACAATAGGCTTGGCATAGCTACGGGAATCCTCCCGAGCAAAAATACTGGACAAAACAACACCATTGTTGTGGGAATCCAGCATGGCTACAGCGTAGCTCAAATCACTGCCCATATCCTCAAAGGCCCGGAATCTGACGATAGCTACCTTGGTGAGAGCCTTGGACAGCAACTCCTTAATAGCTTTATTTTCCTCCCAGAGCTTGGCATTTTCATCAGCCACAGCCTTGGTGCTATCAATACAGCCAATCATCATGCGTTCAAGATTAGCTCCATCCACGCCAGTCATCATTTTTTTGTATCTTTTTTTCATATAATTAAGATTATAGAAAAGATGAATTAGCAATAAGTACATTACAATAACCAAAATGCCCAGGATACCTACCATGTAGCTGAGGTTATTGATAATAAAATTCATAATATCCGTATTTGCCATGAAAAAATTCGCTCCTTAGTGTAAATGGTATATATGTTTTATACGGTTAATTTGCCAGTGGTAGAAAATTGACGTAGCTTGGTCAGTTTTTCCTCTGGTGTTAGTTCGGCAGGTCTGGCCATATTTTGGCTTTGTTCTAAAAGCTGTAAGAGATGCTGCAGTTCATCCTGAGAGGAAAAATCAATTTCCAGCAGCTGTTTTTTTCCTTTGTTTTTGATGCGTACTGGAGTGCCTAATAACATTTTCAGCTTATCCTCAGCCTCTTGCAAAAATACATCCAGCTGAGGGGCTGGCTTTTCCTGTTTTTCCTCTGCTAGATAAGCAGGGTTCTTTTGCAGCTGCTTGACCAGGGCTTCTACACGACGGGCAGAAAGCTCATTGGCTATGATATAATCAGCAGCTTGATTTTGCAGTTCTTCATATTCCAGTCCCAGCAGAGGACGAGCCTGTCCCATGGAAATACTTCCTTGAGTCAGCAGCTCCTGTACATGGTCAGACAGCTTTAGGAGGCGCAGAAAATTAGCAATATGAGAGCGGCTGCGGCCAACTTTGTGGGACAGCAGCTCCTGTGTCAAGCCATAGTCAGCTAAAAGATGCTGATAGGCCTTGGCCTCTTCAATGGCATTGAGATTCTCTCGCTGGATATTCTCAATCAAGGCTACCTCGCTCATCTGGGCATCATTGTATTCTCTCACAAGGGCAGGAATAGTTTTCAGACCTGCCTGAGTAGCAGCTCGGAAGCGTCGCTCGCCAGCAATGAGTTCATACCCTTTGACAGTTTTGCGCACCAAAATAGGCTGAAGAACTCCATATTGGGTAATGGATTCCTGAAGGGTTTTGAGAGCTTCAGGATCAAATTCCTGTCGAGGCTGACCTGGATTGGCTGTAATTTTGCCGATATCAAGTTCCTGTACCGGCAGACCTTCAAGCTTGGCTTCCTGCTGGGGCTTTGCCTTGGCAATAGCAGTCTTGGGTTTGTTAATAGCACCTAGACCAAAGGCACCTAAGCCCTTGCCTAGACCACCTATTTTTTTACTCATGGCCTGCAACCTCCTTGGCAAGAGCTTCATAGGCCAAAGCACCCTTGGAGGTAGCAGCATAGGCAAAGATTGGCTGACCATAGGATGGGGCCTCACTTAGCCGCACTGTACGAGGGATTTTTGTTTCGTATACCTGATTTGGAAAATGATTGCGAACCTCAGCTTCTACCTGCTGGGATAGATTAGTACGGGAATCGAACATGGTCATAACAAGACCTTCAATATAGAGCTGAGAATTGTACTGTTCCTGAACCATTTCAATGGTAGACATAAGCTGGCTAAGTCCCTCCAAAGCATAAAATTCACACTGGAGAGGCAGTAGTACCGAGTTCGCCGCTGTTAGGGCATTTAGGGTAATATGCCCCAAGGATGGTGGGCAGTCAATAATGATATAGTCATAGATGCCTCGAATAGGAGTAATGGCTTTTTGTAGGCGATAAAGCTTGTCCTCTGCTTCCACCAGTTCCACCTCTGCACCTGCTAAGTCCATAACAGAGGGAACCAGATCCAAATCAAAATCAGTATGAATGATAATATCTCCCAGATTGGCCTGGCCTACTAAAACATCATAGACGCTTTGTTCTAAAGAATTCTTATCAATGCCTAAACCGCTGGTGGCATTACCCTGAGGATCACAGTCTATAAGGAGAACTCGTCGTCCTAGCAGAGCCAAACCGGCACTGAGATTTACGGCTGTTGTAGTTTTGCCTACACCGCCTTTTTGGTTGGCTACAGCAATTATTTTTCCCAATATATTCACCACTTTCTTTTATGAATAGGGTTTTTACGGATTTTCTTTTCTATTGTATCATTAATAGCTGAATTTTTCGATATTTTATTGTAAAAATCACGATTTTCTTTGTGAAAATGTTCCACGTGAAACAAGAAAAATAGCTAATATATTTGTAACCCGTATATGATATAATGTAGGTGAAAATGATTATTGTGAGAGAGGAAAGGTGGCAGAAAATGCAGATATCCAGTAGATTTACTTTGGCAGTGCATATATTGACCTGCATTTCCGTTATAAAGGATACGAAGGTAACAAGTAATTTTTTGGCTAGCAGTACCAATACAAATCCAGTGATTGTGCGTAAAATCCTGGGGCAGTTGAAAAATGCTGGCTTGGTAGAGGTGGTTAGAGGCACCGGTGGAGCATTCCTAGCCAAGTCACCGGAGGATATTAGCTTTTTGGATATTTACCAAGCGGTAGAATGTGTAGATAGAGGGGAGCTATTTCATTTCCACGAAAATCCTAACGAAAAATGTCCTATTGGCCGTAATATACACAATGTATTGGATGATAAGTTAGAGCAGGTTCAACGAGCTATGGAAAGGGAGCTGGCTTCTATTTCCATGGCCGATGTGCAGGGAGAGATTACTAAGTGTATTAATATACAGGAGAAATAATTTTTGCTAGTTAAATATTATTTTTAGTTGTAACTGTTGACATTGCAATTGAGTGGTGCTACAATTTTAATTGTAATAAAGATAGTTACAACAAATTGTGGTAAGATTTTGCAGGGGAGGACATATTATTATGACTAAGGCAGATATTATACAGCAGGTAAAAAATTTGATTGCAGCTCCTAGCTGTTACGCGGGATTGAAGGAAAAGGCTGAGGCGTATCTGGCAGCTCAGAATCCGGAAACTGTGGAAGCATTGGTGAATGAACTGAAGGCCGATGTGCAGAGCATTGATGAGGTATTGCCTTTCTTTGGTTCTGAGGATGCCAAGAAATTTTTTGGACCAGAGGTAGCTGAACAGCTTCTCCAGAAAGCAAAAGAAGTTAAGGCCAATGGGGGAGACACCTGCTTCTGCGAGGCTTGTACAGTAGGTAAGTCTATTCTTGACCATAAGGAGCTGTTGTAAGTTTCCTATGTGTATGTGATTGGCTGAGCAAAATTTGATGATAGGGACTGTCTGCGTTAGGCGGTCCTTTTTTGTGTGCAAATTCTGATTTGTAGGGTTAAGTAATTTTTATAAAATATAGTTTTGACTATAAGCAAAACATTTGTTATAATTCATATATTGTGGGATTATGCCCACAGAGCGGACGCAGTATGAAAATACTGTTATCAATGATACAAATGATGGTCGCCCTGCAAATAAGTAAATGTTCTGCCTAGCAGTTTTGTTTACAGGGAGATGGTAGCATGGAGAATGTTATCTGTAGAGGTTTCGATAATAGTGTTCCCAGAAAAGGGAAGCGCCTGTGATGAGGCATTAGCTGTAGCAATATATGCTCTTATACCATTGATTAATCTTGTAGTGATCGTGGTTATAGCAGTGTTGATTTGGCTAACTATCACAGGTGAACTATCGTTGATTTTACTAGATTAGCGTAGGTCACATATCGACCACATCTTTTAGCAAGCACGAAAAAAGCAGCCCTGGCCTGGACTGCTTCTTCGTAAGATGTTGTGACCATCAGTGTTGTCAGCACTGTTTGACGGTCGATTTCATATTGATCACAAAAACATGCAACGGCGACCATCATTGTGGTTCGCTCTTTTTTTATACTCTTATTTTAGCCTACATAAATATATTAGTCAAGTTCTGATTTACCGAATTGGCTATCTTACTACTATCGTATGTATAATATCAAAATTTTTTCGATATACAGCCTGCGGTCATGACGACTTTTGCTCTGTCCGACTTAATGGCCCTACCTGAGGGTTTATCCTTACGCACAAATACCGCTTGTCACTGAGCCAATTCACAGAGGCCGTAATGATAGAGAGTGCCACCGGGCCACTTTTGC
>ERZ773186.346-NODE-346-length-46453-cov-7.233437_pt1 | contig 46453 bp, 51 predicted proteins | sample MGYA00581000_ERZ773186 | MGnify/ENA primary metagenome ERZ773186 (study PRJEB29015, sample SAMEA2737752) | human gut metagenome | biome: human gut; feature: human-associated habitat; material: faeces | place: China | collected 2012 ...
CTACAATATATTGTGTTGATTTTTATTTTTTTAAACAATATATTGTGTATAAAATTTTTAGTGCGACAGCCCCTTTTATTTTTATATTATAAAAAAATTACATAATTTGTAATAGGTTTGCCTATTTAGTTGCATTAATAATGAAAAATAATTAAAATATAAATACAAGGTATAAATAGGGGTGAGAGTTCAATGAAGAAAAAAGAAGAGCTAAATATTATGGCAAACATAAAAATTATAGAGGAACTTAAAGCAAATTTGTTGTGCATTATAGGCGAGTTTTTTTCATTATTAACAAGAGGAACAAATGTTGCAAAAGATTCTATATTAAATTGTATAGCAGGAGCTATTTTAATTTTATACGTTTTAGCACAAAAGTTAGGGTATAGCTGTAATGAAGTAGATGATGAATTGAGAAAAAAATTAAAATTAGGTATAGCTGAAGAGCATGAATATGAAAAAGAGGGAAGAAGTTTAACAAAGCTTCAAAATCATATTAAGGGGCGTTATTAATATAAAATTTAGGAGGCTTTTATGAAACAAAAGCTCAAAATTTACAGGTCTTTATTAATATTAATTGTAGTAATTATTTTTACAATAATACTGTATTATTTTCGATACTTTTATTTAGCAAGCACAATATTAATTGTATATCTAGCTTTTAAAGAATATTTGAATATTGAGAATGAAATACAAAATGAAAAGATGAATACTTTAACTGATGAAATTAAGGCAAATATAAATGATAATATTTCAAATATGTCATATCCAATAGCTTTAATTGATAATGAAGGAAATATATTGTGGGCTAATAAGAGATTAAAGGAAGAGCTAAATTTATTAGATTTACAGGAGCAAAATATACTTAGTATAGGAAGAAATCTTGATTTGCATAAATTATTAAAATGTGATAAAGATTTAGGTCAAAGAGTAAAGATAAAAGATACATTTTACAGTATATATGCTAATAATATAAGTGGTGAAAATATTAAATATAATGAAGCAAAGTATTTAGTATATTTTAATGAAGTAAGCAATTTAAGAGATTTATATTCAACAAGAGAGAGCATAATGTTAATAGAGGTAGATAATTTATCAGAGGCATTAGAAAGAACTGATGAAGCAAATAGACCTATGCTTGCAGCTGAAGTAGAAAAAGCAATTAATTCTTATAGTAAGAAATTAAAAGCTATGATTATTAAATATGAATATAATAAATATTGTTTATCAGTACAAGATAAATATATAAATGATGAAATTAATTGTAAGTTTAATATTTTAGATGAAATTTCTAATATAGATAGGGGAAATAAGTTAGAAGTTACTTTAAGTATTGGAATTGGTAGGGGTGGAGATAATCCACAAGAAAACTACAATAATGCTATGACTGCAAGAGAATTAGCATTAGGTAGGGGTGGAGATCAGGCAGTTATTAAAAATAATGAAAAAATAACTTTCTTTGGTGGAAATACTCGTGAATTAGAAAAAAGAACTAGAGTAAGAGCAAGAGTAATTGCACAAGCTTTAAGAGAATTGATATTTGAAAGCAGCAATATATTTATTATGGGACATAAAAATCCTGATATGGATTCATTGGGAGCATCTATAGGGCTATGGTCATCTATAAGGCAGTTGGGGAAAAATTGTAACATAATAATAGATAATGATATAACTGCAATTGATTATTATATGACAAAATTAAAAAAAGATGATAAATATGATAATTTATTTATATCTAGTGAGGAAGCTGAAAAAAATATTAATGATAAAACTTTATTAATTATAGTAGATGTGCATAATAAAGGGTATGTAAATAATTTAGATATTGTGGAAAGAATTAATAGAAAGATAATAATAGATCATCATAGAAGAAGTCCAGATATAATAGAGGGAGCATTATTAAATTATATTGAAGTATATGCATCATCAACTTCAGAAATGGTAACAGAATTAATTCAATATATGCTACAAAAACCAAGAATACCTAAAATAATAGCAGAAGGACTTTTAGGTGGAATTTTTATGGACACAAAGGGATTTCAATTTAAGTCTGGTGTTAGAACTTTTGATGCAGCAGCATTCTTAAGATCATTAGGTGCAGACACAATAGAAGTAAAAAAAATGTTTACTGATAGTTTAGATGATTATTTATTTATATCAGATACTATAAGAAATGCAGAAGTTCATGAAAATTTAGCAATTGCAGTTTGTCCAAGTGATGTTAACAATACTGTAATAGTAGCAAGAGCTGCAGATGAGTTGTTAGGTATATCAGGAATAGATGTATGTTTTGTTTTATGCAATATAAATGATTCTATTATTATTAGTGGAAGATCTACTGGGGAAGTTAATGTTCAAGTTATATTAGAAGAACTTGGTGGAGGCGGCCATATGAATATGGCTGGAGCTAAGTTAGAATGTACAATAGATGAGGCTGTTAACTTATTAAAGGAAGCAATTAATAAGCATTTAGAAATTAAAGAATAAAAACGTTAAAGGACAGGTGTTATAATATGAAGGTAATTTTATTACAAGATGTTAAAAAGATGGGAAAGAAAGGTGATGTCATAGAAGCATCAGATGGATATGCAAGAAATTATTTATTTCCTAGAAAATTAGCAGAAGAGGCTACAGCAAATGCGTTACATGTAGTAAATGCAAAAAAAGAAAATGAAAGAAAGAAAAAACTTGCTGAATTAGAAGCAGCTCAAAAATTAGCAGCTGAATTAAAAGGTAAGGAAGTAACTATAAATGCTAAAGCTGGAGATAGCGGAAGATTATTTGGAGCAATAACTAATAAGGATGTAGCAGAAGCAATTAATAGTGAATTTAATTTATCAATAGATAAAAAGAAAGTTGTTGTAAATACTATAAAGGTTGCTGGAACATATGAAGTAGAGGTTAAGTTATATCCAGAGGTATCTACAAAAATGAAAGTTAATATTGTTTCTAAACAATAAGGAGGACTAACATTGGATTTATATAACAAAGGAGCCAAATTAGAAGATATATTACAAGAAAATTTGCCAATAGAAGCAAAGGTTAATGTATTATTTGATGTTCTTAAAAATGTTTTAGATGAAGGGGCTATTAGAGCTAGGACTATAAGATTTAAGCTTCAAAAGTATGTAAACTCATCAAATATAAATGAGCGTATATATGCATTAGATGTTATAGCATCAGATGGAAATGGAGCTAAGGTTGTGCCAGCTGATGATGAATTAGAAAAGGCATTAGAAGATGTTCTTTATTGGATATCAGAAAATATAGCTAAAAAATATGTTCAAAATAAAATAGAGGCTGATGTTGAAAAGGCACTAGTAGAAAGACAAGATAAGTTCATGGATGAGCTTAGAGTTTCTATAATAAAAAAGCAAAAAGGAAAAGAAAATACTAAAACTACAGCAAAGTTAGAAAGATTAGAAAAGTTAGATGCTAAGCATATTAATAAAAATGTAATGTCACTTTTAAGACCTGAAAACTTTAATGAGATAGTTGGTCAAGAAAGAGCTATAAGATCATTAATGTCAAAAATGTATTCACCATATCCACAGCACATAATTCTTTATGGGCCACCAGGGGTTGGTAAAACTTCAGCTGCAAGACTTGCTTTAGAAGCTGCTAAAAAATTGAAATTTACACCTTTTGATGAGGATTCAAGGTTTGTTGAAGTTGATGGAACTACATTAAGATGGGATCCAAGAGAAATAACAAATCCTTTATTAGGTTCTGTACATGATCCTATTTATCAAGGAAGTAAGAGAGATTTAGCAGAAGTAGGTATTCCTGAACCAAAGACTGGATTAGTTACTGAAGCTCATGGGGGTGTATTATTCATTGATGAAATTGGTGAATTGGATGATATACTTCAAAATAAGTTATTAAAGGTTTTAGAAGATAAAAGAGTTGAATTTTCATCATCTTATTATGATCCAGATGATGAAAATATACCAGAATATATAAGATATTTATTTGAAAAAGGTGCACCTGCTGACTTTGTATTAATAGGTGCAACTACAAAAGATCCAAGTCAAATAAATCCAGCTTTAAGATCAAGATGTACAGAAGTTTATTTTGAACCATTGTCATCTAATGATATTAAGGGGATAGTAGACAATGCTTCAGAAAAGTTACATGTGGGACTAGAAGATGGTGTTGGAGAATTAATAAGTCAATACACTATTGAAGGTAGAAAAGCAGTAAATATATTAGCTGATGCATATGGATATTCATTATTTAATAAAGATGGTGATGAAACAAATAATGAAATAACTTTAAAAGATGTTGAAGAAGTTATTTCTATAGGAAGATATTTACCATTTGAAAGAATTGATAGCTTAGATAAATATGAAGTAGGTCATGTATATGGATTAGGAGTAAGTGGATTCCTAGGCTCTACAATAGAAATTGAATCTACTGTATTTAAGGCTAAAAAGAAAGGTCATGGAACTATAAAATTTAATGATACAGCTGGATCTATGGCAAAGGATTCTGTATTTAATGCTGCATCTGTAATAAGAAAAATTACAGATATAGATATTAACGATTATGACATACATGTAAATGTAATTGGTGGTGGTAAAATTGATGGACCATCAGCAGGAGCAGCAATAACTATTTGTATAATAAGTGCTCTTACTGAAAGACCAATTCGTCAAGATGTTGCTATAACAGGGGAAATTTCTTTAAGAGGAAATATAAAACCAGTTGGTGGCATATTTGAAAAGATATATGGTGCTAGAAGAAAGGGAATTAAGCTTGTTGCTATCCCTAAAGATAATGAAAAAGAAGTCCCTCTAGGACTTGAAGATATAGAAGTTAAATCTATAAGTCATATAGAGGAACTTATGGAGATAGTATTTGAGAAGTAATGTAGATTAAGCTTCCTTTAATAGGAAGCTTAATTTTATTATGTGAAGAAATATATTTATTATTCAAATTGATAGGTAAATTAAGTTTTTGTATAATATGCTTATGAGAAATAAAATTGATTATGTTTATTTGATTATAAATTTGGAGGTGGGTTGCTTATGGAATCGCCTATGATGAGAAGTTTACCGCAAAGCATTGAGGCAGAACAATCTGTTATAGGAGCAATGATAATAGATAAAAGTGCTATTGCTCAGGTTTTTGAAAAACTTAATGAAGATGATTTTTATAGAGATGGTCATAAGGTTATATATAAGGCTATCAGGGAAATGTATGCTAAAGATATGGCTGTAGATTTAGTTACTATATTAGAATATTTAAAGACTACTGATATGCTAGATAAAGCTGGTGGAGTTACTTATATATCAGAGCTAAGCTCATCTGTACCAACAACAGCTAATTTAAGTTCTTACATAAAAATAGTAGAAGAAAAGTCTACTTTAAGAAAGTTAATAAAAGCATCTACATCAATTATAGAAGAAAGCTATAATAGTGGTGGAGATGTAGAAAAGGTAATAGATTTAGCACAAAAAAAGGTTTTTGATATAGCTGAAAAGAAGGATTCTAAGGAATATGAAGCTCTTTCTGATGTTCTTGAAAGAGGATTTTTAGAAATCGAAAGATTATTCAATAATAGAGGAGCCATAACAGGGGTTGGATCAGGAATAAAGGACTTAGATGCTAAAACATCTGGATTTCAAAAAGGTGATATGGTATTAATTGCAGCAAGGCCTTCTATGGGTAAAACAACCTTTTCTTTAAATATTGCAGAAAATGCAGCATTAAAAGAAGGAAAAAGTGTAGTTATATTTTCACTAGAAATGTCTAAGGAGCAATTGGCTTATAAATTATTATGTTCGCAAGCAAATGTTGATATGTTAAAACTTAGAACAGGTAACTTAGAAGATGATGATTGGGAAAGAATAGCAAGAGCAACAGGCCCTTTAGCTAATGCTAAGATATATATTGATGATACTGCTGGTATAAGTGTTATGGATATGAGATCTAAGTGTAGAAAAATAAAAATGGAGCATGGAATTGATATGATTCTTATTGATTACTTGCAACTTATGTCTGGTAGTGCAGGAAGTGATAATAGACAACAAGAAGTATCTGAAATTTCAAGATCTATTAAAGCATTAGCAAAGGAAATGGAATGTCCTGTAATAGCATTATCACAGTTATCACGTGCACCAGAGCAAAGAGCAGACCATAGACCAATGTTATCTGATTTAAGAGAATCTGGATCAATAGAGCAAGATGCCGATGTTGTTATGTTTTTATATAGAGATGAATATTATAATAAAGAAACAGAAGAAAAAGGTATTGGTGAATGTATCATAGCAAAACAAAGAAACGGCCCAGTTGGTACTGTTAAAATGGCATGGATTGGAGCACATTCTAAGTTTGCAGACTTAGAACTGGTACATAAAGAATAGAACTTAGTTAGTTAAGAGTGACAAGTGACAAGTTTCAAGTTAAGGAAAAAATTCAGCTTATGCTGAATTTTTGAAAGTATAAATATAAGAAACTACGCTAAGTAGTTTCAACAGAAAATTTGCCACTTGCCACTTGCCACTAATAAAACTACTAACTAGTCTAAGGAGGGTGTTTTATGAATAAAAGAATTGGATTTATTGGATGTGGAAACATGGGAAAGGCCATGTTGGGATCATTAGTTAAGTCAAAAGATATAAATAATGAAGATATTATGGTTTCTACAAAAAGTAATACTTCTGCTCAGAATATAATTAAAGAATTTAATGTAAAGGCAACAACTATTAATAGTGAGGTTGCTAAAAATTCAGATATAATATTTTTAGCTGTAAAGCCATTTTTCTTTAAGGAAGTTATAGAAGAAATAAAAGATGTAGTTAAAGAAGATGTTATTATTATTTCAATAGCAGCAGGCGTTACAATAGAGCAAATAGAAGAATGGTTTGGTAAGAAAATTAAGTTAGTTAGAACAATGCCAAATACACCAGCATTAGTTGGAGAAGGAATGTCTGCTATTTGTCCTAATAATAATGTATCTGAAGAAGAATTAAATTATATAGGTAAGTTATATAATTTATTTGGAAAGTATGAAGTGATTGCAGAAAAAGATTTTCATGCATTTATAGCATTATGTGGATCCTCACCAGCTTATGTATTTATGTTTATTGAAGCAATGGCTGATGCAGGAGTTAAGTTAGGATTACCTAGAGCAAAAGCATATAAACTAGCAGAACAATCTATATTAGGTTCAGCAAAGTTAGCATTAGAAACAGGAAAACATCCTGGAGTTCTTAAAGATGAAGTTTGTTCACCAGGGGGAACTACTATTGAAGCTGTAATAGATCTTGAGAAAAATGGATTTAGAAATACTGTTATAAGTGCTATTGAAAAATGTGCAAATAAGTCTAAAAACATTTAATGAATTTATGATTTAAATAATTTATTGTGGAAATGTATTATTCAAACATATATAATAATAATAAAGAATGAATAAATTATTGTTATGGTGAAATAATTAAAAATATAAAATTCTAAGAAAAGAGTAGTACTTATTCAAGTATATTTTACAGCGAGTGAGGGAGGGTGTAAGCCTTGCAAAATATGGAATAAGGAATAGGACCTTGGAGAAGCTGCTTGAGTATAATATTTATATAAGGGTAAGCCGTTAACTGCGTTAAAGTTTTAAGTGAACTAAAATTTTTAGTTAAATTGAGTGGTACCGCGGAAATATTCCGTCTCTTTGAATGAAAAGAGGCGGTTTTTTTATATGTTTAAAATAAGAGGAGGTAAAGTTATGAAAATATTTATTGAAAAAATAAATGATGTAGTAAAAAGTGCTTTTGAAGAACTTGGATATGATAAAGAAACAGGAAAGGTAAATGTATCTAATAGACCTGATTTATGTCAATATCAATGTAATGGAGCTTTAGCAAATGCTAAAAAGCATAAAAAAGCACCAATGGTAATAGCACAAGAGGTTGTTGAAAAATTAAAGGGTAATGGAATGTTTGCAAAGCTAGAAGCTGTTGCTCCTGGGTTTATTAACATGAATATTAATGATGAATTTTTAGTAAATTACGTTAATGAAATGAATAAAGATGAACAGTTTGGTGTCTCAAAAACAACAGAAATTAAAAAAATAGTTGTTGATTATGGTGGAGCTAATGTTGCTAAGCCTTTACATATAGGGCATTTAAGATCTGCAATAATAGGAGAAAGTATAAAGAGAATTGCAAAATTCTTAGGTCATGATGTTATTGGAGATGTTCATTTAGGAGATTGGGGTCTTCAAATGGGAATGGTAATATCAGAAGTTGAGAGAAGAAATCCTTCTTTACCATACTTTGATGAAAACTTTACTGGAGAATATCCAGAAGAAGCACCATTTACAATAGATGAACTTGAAGAAATATATCCATATGCAAGTAAATTAGCTAAAAGTGATGAAAAGGTAATGGAAGCTGCAAAGCAAGCTACAGTTGAACTTCAACAAGGAAGAAGAGGCTATTTTGCTTTGTGGAAACATATATTAAATGTTTCTGTTGCTGACTTAAAGAAAAATTATGGAGCGTTAGATGTTAATTTTGAATTATGGAATGGCGAAAGTGATGCACAAAAATTAATTCCATCAATGATAGAAGAGTTAAAAGAAAAAGGATTTGCAAAAGAAAGTGAAGGAGCTTTAGTATTTGATGTAAGTGAAGAAACTGACAAGAGTCCAGTTCCACCACTATTATTATTAAAATCTGATGGAGCAGCTTTATATGGAACTACTGATTTAGCTACAGTTGTAGAAAGAGTTAGAGATATGAAAGCTGATGAAATAATATATCTTGCAGATAAGAGACAAGGACTTCATTATGAGCAATTCTTTAGAGCTGCTAAAAAATCAGGAATAGCACATGAAGATACTATTTTAGATTTCATTGGTTTTGGTACAATGAATGGAAAAGATGGTAAGCCATTTAAGACTCGTGAAGGTGGAGTAATGAGACTTGCAGACTTAATAAGTATGATTAAGGAAGCTGGTAAAGAAAAGCTTAAAGATAATAAGAATATAGCAGAAGAAGATGTTGAAGAAATATCTTCAAAAGTTGGATTAGCGGCATTAAAATATGGTGATTTATCAAATCAAGCAGCTAAGGATTATGTGTTTGATATAGATAGATTTGCTTCATTTGAAGGAAATACTGGTCCATATATCTTATATACAATTGTAAGAATTAAGTCTATATTAAATAAGGCAGAGGAATTTAAAGCTCAAAATATTATATCAGTGCCTCAAAGTGAATCTGAAAGAGGGTTAATGCTTCAATTAGCTAAATTTAATGAAGTTATAGAATTAAGCTTTAGAGATAGAGCTCCACATAAAATATGTGAATTCCTTTATGAGTTATCTAATAACTTTAATAAGTTCTATAATGATACAAGAATATTATCAGAAGAAGATGAGGCTAAAAAATCATCTTGGTTAAGCTTAATAAATCTTGTTAAAAATGTTTTAGAACAAGGTTTAGATTTATTAGGTATGGAAAGTGTAGAGAGAATGTAATTATCCTAATTAAGACTAAAAAAATTATATTTATAGTATAAGTCAATTTAAATAGTTTAAAAGAAAAAATGGAGAAAGTGACGCATAAATTATTTGTGCGACATCTTTTCCATTTTTTATTATTTAAATAAAACTTTAATTATTTAAATTGTTGCAACTCCACTTTTTATAGCAGCATCTTTAACAGCTTGGGCAACTCTTTTTTGAACATCTAAATTAAATGCTTTAGGAATAATATAGTTTGGATTAAGTTCTTCATCAGAAACAGAATCGGCAATGGCATGAGCAGCTGCAATTTTCATTTCTTCATTAATCTCAGTAGCTCTAACATCTAAGGCACCCCTAAATATTCCTGGGAATGCTAAAACATTGTTTATTTGATTAGGAAAATCAGAGCGACCTGTACCAATTACTTTTGCTCCAGCATTCTTAGCATCATCAGGAAAAATTTCTGGTGTTGGATTAGCCATAGCAAATAATATTGAATCAGAATTCATTGAAGTAACCATTTCTTTTGATACTATGTTAGGAGCGGAAACCCCTATAAACACATCAGCATTTTTAATAACATCACATAATAACCCAGATTCATTATTTGGATTTGTAATATTAGAAAGTTCAGTAAAATAAGGATTACTATAAGTAGAATTTCTATTTAAAGCACCAGCTCTATCACAAACAATTATATTTTTAGCACCATAAGATAATAAAAGCTTAGTTATTGCAGTACCTGCAGAGCCAGCACCATTAACGATAATCTTTAAATCTTCTACTTTTTTATTAACTATTTTTAATGCATTCATTAAACCAGATAAAACTATAATTGCAGTTCCATGTTGGTCGTCATGAAAAACAGGTATATTTAATCGTTCTTTTAATTTCTTTTCAATTTCAAAGCATCTAGGGGCAGAGATGTCTTCTAAATTTATTCCACCTAAAGTAGGAGCAATTCTAACTACAGTTTCAACTATTTCATTTACATCTTTAGTATTAAGAACTATAGGAAATGCATCTACATCAGCAAATTCTTTAAATAATATAGATTTTCCCTCCATAACAGGTAATGAAGCTAATGGACCAATATCACCAAGACCTAAAACAGCAGTACCATCAGAAATAACAGCAACTGTATTCCATTTTCTTGTATAAAGATAAGCAGTTGATGGATCTTTATGTATTTCTCTGCATGGTTCAGCAACACCAGGTGTGTAGGCAAGGGATAAATCTTTTTCATTTGTAATTTTAACTCTAGAAGATACTTCTAGTTTTCCTCTTAATTGTTTATGAAATTGTAATGATTCTTCATATATATTCATAGTAAAACTCCTTTTTGAAATAAGTTTATAATATAATTATACGAATTATAGTTTTATAAAGCAAAAAAATATTCGTAAAAATTATTGAAATTTTACAATTACTTTGATACCATGTTATATGGGATTATCAAAGTAAATATAATCTATTCAATTATGTATTAAAGGGAGGCAATGTATAAATGTCAGCATTTATTGTTTTAGGAGCTCAATGGGGAGATGAAGGTAAAGGGAAAATGACAGACTACCTAGCTGAAGAGGCAAATGTAGTTGTTAGATATCAAGGTGGTAACAATGCAGGTCATACAGTAGAGGTTGGAGAAAAGCAATATAAACTTCACTTAATACCATCAGGTATATTACACGATGAAAAACTTAATGTAATAGGGAATGGTGTAGTTGTAGATCCAAAGGCCTTCTTTACAGAAATTGATTATTTAAAGGAAGAAGGAGTTAAAGTAACTCCAGAAAAATTAATAGTTAGTGATAGAGCACATGTTATTATGCCATATCATAAAGTTTTAGATAAATTAAAAGAAAAAGCTAGAGGAAAAAATGATATTGGAACTACTGGTAAAGGTATTGGACCTTGTTATACAGATAAGTTTGAAAGATGTGGTATAAGAGTTTGTGATCTTATAGATAAAGAGGTATTTAAAGAAAAGCTTAAGGACAATATAGAAATGAAAAATAAATATATTGTTAATGTTCTTGGAGGAGAACCTTTAAGTTTTGAGGAAATATATGAAGAGTATTCTAATTATGGAGAAGAATTAAAGCCTTTTGTAAAAGATACATCAGTAAGAGTCTATAATGAAATTAAAGAAGATAAAACTGTGTTATTTGAAGGTGCACAAGGAATGTTATTAGACATAGATTATGGTACATATCCATATGTAACTTCATCAAATACAACAGCAGGGGGAGTAGCTAATGGTGTTGGTATAGGACCAAACATGATTACTAATGCTGTAGGTATAGCAAAGGCTTATACAACAAGAGTTGGTAAGGGGCCTTTCCCAACAGAGTTAGAAGATGAAACTGGTGAATGGATAAGAGAAAAAGGTCATGAATATGGAGTAACTACAGGAAGGTCAAGAAGATGTGGATGGCTTGATATAGTTATTTTAAAGACTTCTGTAAGAGTAAGTGGATTAACTTCATTAGCGGTGACAAAGATAGATACATTGGCAGGATTAGAAAAGGTTAAGATGTGCGTAGGATATAAGTTTAATGATGAAATTATTGATTATTTCCCAGCAAGCTTAGAAGATTTAGCTAAATGTGAACCAATATATGAAGAATTTGATGGATGGGATGAAAGTGTAGCAAATGCAAGAAGCTATGAAGAATTACATCCAAATGCAAGAAAATACTTAGAAAGAATAGAAGAATTAACAGACACTAGAATTTCAATAGTGTCAGTTGGTCCAAGAAGAGATCAAACAATGAGAGTAAAACCATTATAATAAATTAAGACAAATAAGCTGTAATGCTATTAAATACATTATAGCTTATTTTTATTTTGAATAATATTCATTATCTATGAGCAAAATATTAATAAGTAAAAGTATAAATATAAGAGGTGAATATTATGATTGATAAATATACTACTTTAAGTGATATAATGTGTGAAAATCCAATAGCAGCAGATATATTAATGAGTTACGGAATTCCTACATATGCTATTACAGAAAATCAATTTTCTACTTTATCAGATGTTGCTACAAAGTATGGAGTGGATATTAATTCAATAGTTAATCAAATTAATAGTGGTTTAACTGGCTTATATTAAAATATTTAATTTGAAAGAAAAATATATTTAATGGATATTTAAGTAAGGATAATAGGTTTTATAGATTTAGGGCGTAAAACCTCGTGGCTTCATGCCCGAGGCTGTAAGCCCATTACTTTAATTTTTGGTCTTGTATATATTTTTTAATTATCTCCGAACTAACTGCCCCAGCAGTACCGATATAATATCCTTTGCTCCATAATCCACTACCCCAAAGCTTATTTTTCTTTAAACTTGGAAATGCTTTAAACATTTCGTTAGCACTAACACTTTTAAGGATTTTAACTAGTTCTGTTGGTGCAATAGTTGGTGGAGCAGATATAAAAAGATGAATGTGGTCAGGTATAATTTCTTGCTCTAAAACTTAAAAACCATAATTATATGAGATAACTTTAAATAATTTCAAAATTTCATATTCTAATTCATCTTTAAATATATGATGTCTGTATTTTGGACAAAATACAATATGATAATTGATGTTATATACGCTATGTTTAGTTTTTCTTATCTTCTCTTTCAATTATAAGTTTCATTCCTTCTTCGATTAAATCATTAGCATTAACTCCTTTTTGGAGTGCTAATATTCTAATACTTTTGTATAGTTCTTCATCTAATGTTGTGTTGATATTCTTTCTTGCCATTTTGTTCACCTCACAATATTTTTAATCATATTATAACACATAGTTGACCATATATCAATGTAGAGTTATAATAAATACATAGATAAATATGTAAGGAGGTGGAAAAATGAAGTTAAGTTTTAAATTCAAACCAAGTATTAGTAAAAAACAATTAGAAATAGTAGAGGAATTATCTTATCATACAACTAAGTTATATAATATTATCAACTATGATTTAAGAGAAAATGGTGTAAAAACTTATTACGATATAGAGAAAGAATACAAGTCAAATTGGCATTGTGATTTTCTTCATAGCCACACAAGACAGCAAATGTTTAAAGTATTAGAACAAAATTGGAAGTCTTATTTTGCAAGTGTTAAAGACTTTGGAATAAATCCAACTAAATATAAAGCAAAGCCAAGACCCCCAAAATTTAAAAATACTGATAAAAATAAGAATGAAATTATATTTACTAATCTTGCTATAAGATATGATAATGGATTATTAAAGCTATCATTATCAAAAGCCATAAAGTCGCTATTTAATGTGGAAAGTCTTAATTTTGAAGTTTCTAAAAAACTACAAAGCATTATAGATTGGAATAGCTTACAACAAGCAAGATTTAACTATGATAAAGTTCAAAAATGTTGGTATCTAATTGTAATTTACAAAAAAGAGGAATTAGAAAATAATAAAACTAATGTTGGAAGCATAGACTTAGGACTTGATAATATAGCCACATTAACATTTAAAGATGGTTTGAATCAATATATCTTTTGTGGTAAAAAGCTAAAATCAGTTAATTTTTATACTAATAAAAAAATAGCTCATTTACAATCAATAGAAATGTTTAAATGTGGTTCAGATAAGTTTAAAAATACTAAAAGAATTAATAAAATTAGACGATATAGAAATAACTATATAAATGACTATATGCACAAAGTTTCTAAATCTATTATAGACAAGTCTATTGAAAATAATGTAGGCAAAATAGTAATAGGAAAACTTAAAGGAATAAAGCAAAATATGAACTATAATAAGAACTTTGTTCAAGTGCTTATACAACGTTTAGTAGAGCTAATAAGCTACAAAGCTAAACTGCAAGGCATAGAAGTTAAATTCCAAGAAGAAAGCTATACAAGTGGATGTAGTGCTTTAGACTTAGAAGCTATTACAAAAAAGAACTATAACAAATCAAGAAGAATAGTTAGAGGATTATTTCTAAGTGGTTATGGACTTATAAATTCAGATATAAATGGAAGTCTAAACATACTTAGAAAATCAGAAAAATGTATTCCCGACTTAATTAACTTAAAGAGGGATAATGGGAAATTGGACTCTCCCAAGCGTATAAGGGTGGCTTGTTAATTCAAGTGGAAACTTAAATATCAGACTACGCTAAAAGAATCCTCGTGGTCTTGTACCCGAGGTAGTTCAATATTAATAAGGGGTGTTATAAATGGGAGTAAGGACAGAAAAGGAATATGAAGTCCATTATTATGAAGTTAATTATAGATTGGATTGTAAGATGTCATCAATAATTAATTATTTTTGTGATATAGGAGCTATTCAATCAAATGATTTAGGTGTTGGAATTGATTATTTAACGGAAAGAAGACTTGCATGGGTATTTTATAAATATGATATAAAAGTAAAGAGATATCCTAAGTTTGGAGAAAAAATAAGGGTAGTTACTAGTGCAAGTAGCTTTAAGAAGTTTTATGCATCAAGGTTATATGAAATGTATGACGAAAATAATGAAAGGATAGTAGAGGGAGAAGGAATATTATTATTAATTAATATAGATAAGAGAAGAGCTATAAGGATACCAGAAGACCAATATGAAGCTTATAATGTAGATAAAAATGAAAAATCAAATTTAAAAATAGAAAGATTAGAAAGAATGGAAAAGGTAGATAATGAAAATATATTTAAGGTTAGATATGGCGATATAGATTCTAATATGCACGTAAATAATGTTAGATATGTTGAGTGGGCAGTTGAATCACTTCCATTAGAAACTGTATTAAATTATGAATTGAAAGAATTAAATGTAGTTTTTGAAAAAGAATGCAAGTATGGAGTTGAAATAATAGCATCATATGAAGTAAGGGAATATAATGATGAATTAATAATATTGCATAAGATAGAAAATAATGAAGGTACAGAGCTTTCTATTTTAAAGAGTAAATGGAGTAAAGTAAGAAACTACACTGTATAAATATTAAGACTGCTTACAAAGTTACAGCAGTCTTAAATATTTATATAGCAGTTTAGTTTTTTTGTGCAATTGATTGGGCAACAGCATATCCAGAACTCCAAGCCCATTGTAAGTTAAATCCTCCACAATCACCATGTACATCTAATATTTCTCCACAAAAATATAAATTAGGAACTATATTAGATTCTAATGTAGTAGGGTTAATTTCTTTTGTATTTACGCCACCAACAGTAACTTGTGCTTGATTAAAGTCATTAGTACCTGTACATGTAAATTTCCAAGATTTTAAGGTGCTAATTAATTTTTTCTTTTCATGCCAAGAAAGTTCATAACAAGGCATTTGAAGATTATCAATTCCAGATTCCTTAAGAAGTATAGGTATTAGTTTTTTATTAACTACACCAATTAATGCATTTATTATTGGTCTATGACTAAGTAAAGCAAAGTGACATTCTATAAAATCCTCTAATTCTTTAAGAGTATAATTTGGCATTAAATCAACAATAATTTCTGTTTTATTTTTCTTAAAGGTACTTTCAGAAGCTAAGGCTGATATTTGAAGTATAGGAGGGCCTGATATTCCATAGTCAGTAAATAATATTTCTCCAAATTCTTTTTTTATAGCTTTATCATCACATAAAAGAGTGACATATCCATCAAATTTTACCCCAGATAATGCTTTTAAATGATTATAATCTAATTTTAATTGAACTATTCCAGGAAGCAAATCAGTTATTGAATGACCCAGCGATTTTGTTAATTTATATCCACTTCCATCTGAACCTGTCTTTGGGGCAGATTTTCCTCCACAAGCTAAAATAATTTTATTAGCTGTGAATAAATTAAACTCCTCATTAGTTGTGGATAATTTAAATTCTTTACCCCTGTGGATATCTTTTACTTTGCAGTTTGTGTATAAAGATATATTTCTATCTTCTAAAGCCATTTTTAAAATATCAACAACTGATGAAGCTTGTAATGATTGTGGATAAAGTTTGCCATTTGGAAGAGATACAATTGGAAGTCCTAAAGATAAAAAAAAGTTTTTTGTATCTTCAAGAGAAAATTTTTCTAATGCTGAAAATTTAAAGTCTGAATTAGAACTATGATAATTAATAAATGGAGGCTTAATACAATTATTAGATATATTACATCTACCATTACCAGTAGTTAAAATCTTTTTACCAATTCTATCACTTCCTTCAACTATAGCAACATCCATTCCAAAGTCTTTTGCAGTAATAGCAGCAACTAAGCCAGAAGCTCCACCACCAACAATTATTAAATCATGATGCAAATAAAACAACCCCTTTCTGTTAGTTAGTAGTTAGAAGTTAGTAGTTATGTATCAAATGTAATTTATCATTTTGTTTTATATGTATTAAAACAAGAATTAAGTTATAAATTGAATTTAAAATACTAGCTAAAACTACTAATTACTAAATATGATAATGTTTTGACTTATGTTCTGCAATAATAATTATGTAATTATAAAATAATAAATTTAAAAAATTAAGGAATACTAAATTTAGAGGTGAAATTTAATGATTGTTAAGATAGTTAATACTGAGTGTGAAGATTATAATAAAGAATTTAAATTAAGAAGAATGAATTATGATCAAGTAGTAGTTAATTATCCAGATAGTAAAGGAATAAGAGTATTTAATAAGGATTCAGTTGAATTTATTACTGAAACTGAAATAGATGAATTTTTAGTTAAATATAATGATTTTTTAAAAATTAAATTAAATAGGGGAATTTCAGTTGCGTTATATAAGGCGATTTTAGATACTATAGAAAATGAATATAATATTGAATTTAAAAGTCTTAACTTATTAAAAGATAAATATGCAGTAAATAAAAGGGGAGTATGGGAAAAAGAAATTTTATGTGTTATTAATGAAATTATACCTATAAAAATAAATGCAAGTGGACAAAATTTTAAAAAAAGTGGATTTAATATAAAAGTTGAAGAAGTAAATAAAGAAGAATTTTTTGAAATTTGTTCTTTTGAAATAAAAAAAATAAATAAAGAAATTAAGGAAAAAGAAGATATTTTAGCGAGATATGGTATGGCAATTGAAAAAATTAAAAATCCTGAAAATGTGGTAACCATGCTGATTTAGAAGTTTTTAATATTACATAATAAAAAATATATAAAAAAAATTTAAAAAAAGTGTTGACACTATATATAATTTTAGGTATTATAGGTAATGTGCTCGGGAGAGCGTAGGAAAAATAAAAAACTAGGCCCCTTGGTCAAGCGGTCAAGACACCACCCTTTCACGGTGGTAACAGGGGTTCGATTCCCCTAGGGGTCACCATTTTATATGGAAGCATAGCTCAGCTGGGAGAGCATCTGCCTTACAAGCAGAGGGTCACAGGTTCGATCCCTGTTGTTTCCACCAAATAATGGCTCAGTAGCTCAGTTGGTTAGAGTGCCGGCCTGTCACGCCGGAGGTCGAGGGTTCGAGCCCCTTCTGAGTCGCCACTTTAATTTAATATTAAAGTCATAAAAATGTGCTTCATTGGCTCAATGGCAGAGCAGCTGACTTGTAATCAGCAGGTTGTTGGTTCGACTCCGACATGAAGCTCCAAAAAACTTCACTAAAGTGAAGTTTTTTTTGTTTTAAAAAATAATTATTAAAGTAAACTTATATAAATACATATAGTTAAAAAAATCCTAATAACTTATTTCAGTAAAGAAATTTAAGTTATCAGGATTTCTTTTTTTATTTTTGTCTTTTTAAATTAAGTTGTATTCTTATATCTTCTGCAAAAAATTTAAATAATTTAAATTCACCAATTATTCTTGAAGAAATTCTTTCGCTATACCTTTTTGAGATAAGAGGAAGACTTAAGTTTGTAGAAATAAGCATCTTTTTATTTTTTAATATTTTTTTATTAATTAATGTAAATAATTCTGTAGATGAGAAATCGGTAATTTGTTCTGAACCTAAATCATCAATAATTAGTAAATCACAATTAATAAGAAGATTTTCTAAATCAGTATCATTATTAAATTTTATATCCTTAAGTGCACGTAAAAGATCATCAGAAGTTTTATAAACTACAAGAAATCCCTTATCTAATAATTCTTTAGCAATACACCATGATAAAAATGTTTTACCAGTACCAGAGTTACCATAAAACAAAAGGTTTGTATTTGAATTTTTAAAGTTTGGTAAGTATTCACCAGTTATATATTCAAGGATATCTTCTATATTTTTACGAGGAGTATATCTTTCATCGTTTAATTTATGATTAGGATATAAATTTATATTAAAATTTTTAAAATTATTAGTTTTAACAGCTTCTTCTAAATCTGAATCTTTATAATATAATTTAATTAATTTAGATTTAAAACAAGAACATTTCTCTATTCCGATAAATCCAGTATCTTTACATTTTGGACAATTGTAGTGTAAATTTAAATAATCAGGATTATATCCATGAGATACAAGCATTTCATATTTTTTAGCTCTTAAGTCGGTTATTTCTTCTTTAATGTTATTTAATTCATTTTGATCTGTAATTCCCCTTAATGCAGCCATAGATAAATTTAAACAAAGTTTTTGAATTGTTGTATCTAATTCTAATATTTCTGGATATTTATTTTTTATTTCTTCACGTCTTTTCATTAATTTACGATTTTCATCAGTACGAATTTTTTCATACATATCCATAAGTTCCGTTTGATATCCTTTAATCATCTTTATCCCATCCTAACAATTTCTTTTCTAATGAATCATAATCATATTCACGAGCTTCAAAGTTATTAAATTTAAGAGGATTAACCTCAGGGGTTTTTTTAATAAAATTTTTATTATTATGTGGAGATTGAGAAGCTTTATAAGCAACTTCTTTATTTTCAATAGCAGCTAAAGTTTTTAAGTTATTTTTATTCCAACTTGATAAAATTCCATCAATATATTTAAAATCAGAACGATTTAATCTTTGGAAACAAATATTACAAGCTTTTTCTATAACTTCTAAAGGAAATGCATAATCAATTATCCATTTCTCAAGCATTTCTTGTTGAGGTTTCATTAATTCAGGATTTTTTATTCCTAAATAATTTAATATATGTCGTATTTTTATCCACTTATCTTCTGTTTTCTTTATATAATTTTGTGCATCATCAATACTTGTAATATTCATATCATGCCAAGCAATGGCAACTTTTTCTATATAACGATAATCACTTTTGCCTCGAGAAACACAATATTCTATAAGTATTAAAATTAATTCAGATGAAAAATTAAATTCTTCTTGCCAGCTTAAATAAGTAGTCATTTCTTTAGGGGATAGTGGCCTTCCTAATAATCTTTCGATATCATTTAGCATATCTTTAGTTGAGGTTTTATTTAATGCTTCGAGCAAGTTAACTTCTTTACTTCTAGATTTTGAGTCTTCAACTAAGTCTATAAATTCAATATTATAATTACCCATTTTATCTATTGGAATAAGCTTAATTATACCTTCGTCGTTCCAATAATTTAGTGCATTTAAGATATCAGATTCAAGTAAGTTTAATGTTGAAGCTAATATAGTTGAGTTAGCACCCATTTCACCAGAATTATTATATTTTAACATTAATAGATAAACTTTAATAAATTCTCCACGAGCTTTTGGCATGTACTTTTCAATAAACACATTACTTACTAGTGTAAAGTTTGATGAGTTATTTTTTAACATAAAAGTGCTCATAATTTTTTGACCTTTCTTAAGTATTATTTGAATTTAAACTTAATCAATTTAAGTTTATTTTAACGCAATCATATTTAAATATAAATTAAAAAAAGCAATTCATATTATACAATAAACTTATTATAACAAAGGCAATCTTAACCCTCAACAAAACAATTTAATTAGTTAGATGCATAAAATATTAAAAATATGGATAAATTAAAAAATGTGCTTAAAAATTTGGTCCTTTAGGAGGAAAATTAAAAATGAATTTAAATAAGCAAAATAAAATAAGTGTATTATTAAAATTAATAAGTTTAACAATAATTATGCTTATAAGTTTTATGTTTATATTACCTAATAAAAATACTAGTGCAGAAAAAAATAATGGTTTTTATAAAAGTGTAATGAATTTAAATAATGAAAATGATGATAAAAACGAAGATAAGATAAATGCTATAAGTGTATTTAATAGTAATACAAATAATATTACAAATATTGATTTGCAAGGTCATAATATTAAGATAAAGGATAGTATAGTGTGCTTTTATACATCTATAGAAGATAAGTATTCTGTGTTAGAGGAAGTTTGTAATTCATATATAAATGAGCTCAATTTAGATATAAGTAATATAAGTCAAATAGAATTATTAGGAGTTATTAGCTCAAGTAATGAAAAAAATAGAATAACATATTTGAATGAAAGTGGAGAAATGGCACCTGAAATATATAATGCAGAAGTGATAAATGATAATTTATCAGGATTAAAGTTAAAAGTAACATTAGAAGAAATAGAAACTATAGAACCAGAAACAATTGTTGAAGAAACTAATGAATTATTGAGTGGTGAAACAAAGGTGATTCAGGGGGTACAGGGAAATAAGCTCCTTAATAAAGAAATTACTTATTATGGATTAAATAAAGATAATGAAAATATAGTAAGTGAAAATATTATTACACCTGTAGTAAATACGATTGTTAAAACAGGGATTAAAAGTCCTTATGAAGCAGGAGTAGCATTTTTATCAAGTCCAACTAAAGGAGGATATGTAAGTTCTACATTTGGTGAAGTTAGAAGTAATTCTGTTCATAAAGGAATAGATATAGCAAAAGATTTAGGAGAAGATGTTAGTGCAGCACTAGAAGGAGAAGTTATTTATGCAGGATATAATAATGGTGGTTATGGTAATTTGATAATTTTACAACATAATAATAATATGAAAACATATTATGCACATTTAAGTAATATATACGTGAGTGTAGGAGAAATAGTAAAAAAGAATGATTTAATTGGGGAAATTGGAAGTACAGGCAATAGTACAGGGCCACATTTACATTTTGAGCTTAGGGTTGATAATAATCCTGTTAACCCAATAAAATATATACAGCAATAAAAAACACCATTTAATGGTGCTTTTTTTATTGCTTTAAAATTTTATTAATATCTACTTTTCCTTCACCTTGTTGGTTTTTAGGAAGAGCTAATGATATAGAAGCAACTTTTAGCAAAGATAAAATATCATCAAATGTAAAGTTAGGGTTATATTCAAATAAAATGGTACAAATACCTGCTATATATGCAGCAGAAATGGAAGTTCCACTAAAACTTTTATAAGAATTATCTAATTTAGGGGCATGTATTTTAGAATCATTTTTATAGGATATATATGAGGTATTAGAATTTAAGGATACTACATCTACACAAGCTGCACAAAAGTTAGGTTTAGTGTCTTTCTTTAAGGCCCCACAAGAAGAATAATCATATGATTTTACATTAGAAGATGTTGTATCTATTCCTGAAATAGTTATACAATTGTTACTTAATGCTATTCCTGTAATGGAATCATCAATATTTTTATTACTTCCGCTAGGTACTATACAAATTATTGATTTTAGTCTTGCAGTTTTTAACAATAAATCAAAAAGAATAAAGATAAATTTATTATAATTTAAACTTTCAAATGGTAAGCAAATAACCTTTATATTATATTGGTCACTTATATTAATTAATTCTTCTAATGCAAATAAAACATCAGAAGCATAACCTTTACCTAATTTATCAAAGGCTTTAAAACAATGTATAGTAGATTCTGGGGCAACTCCTGTATATATTTTATTTGAGGATGAGCCATTACCTGAAATTATCCCACAAGTACAAGTGCCATGACCATTATCATCATATGGATATGGAAGTTCATTAATTAAGTCTACGAAGGTAATTATCCTATTAAAGGGATAAGTTAAATCTCTATGAGGATATACACCAGAATCAATAATACCAACTCCAATACCACGACCATATAGTGATAATTTATGAGAAATACGTACTTTATTTGCTGTTGGAATGCTCATTCCACATAAAAAAAAGTATTGATCTAAACAAATATATTTAACTTCAGGATATTCTAATAATAAATGTATTGATTTTGCTCTTAATTGAGCACAAATTATATTACAGGATTCAATTTTTCTAATTATATTACCACGATAAGAACGTATTTTTTTTGAAATTGAATCTGAAAAATTTCGATATTGTATTAAAATTCTATACTCTTTCATACTACTAGATGCTAAAAGAAATTTAAGATTAGGATCTAGTTTTTTAGTTGAAGAAAACATAAAAAACTCCTAAAATTATTCATATTACTATAGTATATGATTTAGGAGCCTTTTGTTAATATAATAAATTTAAAACTTCCATTTAAAAAGTACTATTCCAGCTATCATTATTGCTATTCCAAGGATTTCATGTAAAGAAAATGGAACCTTTTCTGTGCCAAATAAACCAAAGGCATCAATTAAAGCAGATGCAGATATTTGAGCTATTAAAATAACAGCTGTTCCAATAGTTACACCTAGGGATTTCATACTTAACATAACTGTAAATGTTATGACAACACCTAGTATTCCACCAAGTAAATAAAGTTTATTAGTAGATTTTATTTCTCTAAAAGTGCCATCTCTAAAGAAAAAAAGTATTATTAGAGAAAGAATAAGACCAGTGGCTTGCACAAAAGTATTTGTTTCCCATGTACCTATTTTTTCACTTAACCTAGTATTAAATACTCCTTGAAGGCTCATAGAAATACCTGAAATTATAGCAGTTATCAATCCAATCAAAATTATCACCTCCAGGTATAGTATTCCTAAGTTAGCAATTATATATTAAATTTTATTGCAAGAAAAAAAGCATTAGATGTAGTGAATGTATACATCAATAATGCTTTTAAAATTAATATATAAATGAATTGAATATTTCTTCTTCTGAGTAGCCTAAAGTTATTCCAAGACTTAGGGCATCTTCTAGCAGTGTAAAAAAGTGATCATTAGAGGGTGATATTATTAAATCATTAATATCAATATAAAGGTTTAAAAATTGATCACTTAAGCAATAATCATTAGGTCTAAGTACTATCTCATAATTTTCGATATAATGTTTATCTATTCCTAGGTTTATTACATGTGTAAGAAAATCTGTATATTTAATAAATACAGCTTCTTTATTTAAATTTAGGCCATCATCTATCCAGTATTTATAACACTTAGTTTCTTCAGCAAGTGAACTTAACTTAACTTGAAGCTCAAGGTGTTTTCTTGCCCATAATTTATATTGTGAGAGATCTTGATTAATTAATAGACTTTGTTTTTTTTCTTTTTGTAATTCTACAATTGGTAAAATGTTCATAAATGCCCTCCGCGTCTACTAGGATTAATATAATATATTTTATAGAAATAATTAATTCTTGAAAAGGTCTGTAAATGAATACAAGAAATAAATTTATATTATATTTTTTTACATAGTTTAATAAAATATACTAAATTGTTCTTAATGGATATGTCTGAATTAAAGTTTCTCTTCGATTATTAGAAATTTTCCAAAGCTCGATTCTATTAACTTTTAAAGTTGAAATACTTGGTTTGTATTCAATTATTGAATCAAACTTTTTATTTTCTTTATTTATATAATTTATATTGGCTAAAGATAAATGTAATTCATTATTTCCACTTTTTACATTAAATCCATATAACTTTAAATTGTCAGCAATCAATCTATCTATTTTTTTTATATAACCTATATTTTCAATTTTTAAGTTGAGAGTTTTATTTGAGTCGCAAAGTGATACAGTTGATGATAGCTCTACCTTAAAATTTTTATAGGGTTTTAAAATTTTATCCATTACAGTATTTAGTTTATCTATATTAGGGTTTTCTATTACTTCTAAGGGAATATATGGAATAGGAGAATTCCTATTTGCCCTAAATCTTTTAGATAAACTTCTTTGAATTGGACTTAAGTTTTTATAAGATACATCATCAAATAATGCCACCAAATAATATTTCATGTTATAACCTCACAAGTTAAATTTTGTATTATACTTTTATATTAAATTATATCATATGTAATCTTAAATTGACAATTTATATATTTGGGTAATAACATAAGATAAAGTTAAAATTTAAGGGATTTTGGAAGAAAAAACCCTATTAACTCTTACATACTTTATGATATAATCAATAGTGTTGACTAAAATTTTATAAGGTAAAAATTTAAACTATACCATATAAAATGAAAAATGGATAATTTTTGTATTGTAGGATAAATTAATATATATATAAATTGGATAAGGGTGAATATAAGATGGAAACATTGATTATTAATGGAGGCAAAACATTAAGGGGCGACGTAGAAATTAATGGAGCCAAAAATGCAGCAGTTGCTATTTTGCCGGCAGCTATTTTAGCTAGCGAAGGAAAATGTATTATTGATAATATACCAGATATAGAAGACGTACATTGCTTAGAAAGAATTTTAGCTAGTTTAGGTTGTAGAGTAAATAAACTAAATAGTAATACGTTAGAAATTGATGCTTCAGATATTACAACAGTTAATGCGTGTACTGAAGACGTAAGAAGAATGAGAGCATCATATTATTTTATAGGGGCATTATTAGCTAGATTTAAAAAAGCTAAAGTTGAACTTCCAGGGGGATGCCCTATAGGAGTTAGACCTATAGATCAACATATAAAAGGTTTTGAGGCATTAGGTGCAGAAGTTGTTATAGAACATGGGGCTGTAAGTGTTAATGCTGAAAATTTACATGCAGCCAATATTTTCTTTGATGTAGTTTCTGTTGGAGCTACAATAAATGTAATGATTGCAGCAACAATGGCTGAAGGAACAACTATATTAGAAAATGTTGCTAAGGAGCCACACGTAGTAGACGTTGCAAATTTCTTAAATACTATGGGAGCAGATGTTAAAGGTGCTGGTACTGATGTTATAAGAGTAAAAGGTGTTAAAAAATTAATAGGATGTAATTATAGCGTTATACCTGACCAAATAGAAGCAGGAACATTCATGATTGCAGCAGCAGCTACAAAAGGTGATATAACTATAAAAAATGTAATTCCAAAGCATTTAGAATCTATTTCAGCAAAGCTTTTAGAAATGGGAGCAATAGTTGAAGAAGGCGATGATAGCGTAAGAGTTACAGTTGATAAACCTTTAAAAGGTGTTAGTGTTAAAACAGCTCCATATCCAGGATTTCCAACAGATGTACAGCAACCTATGTCTACTTTATTAAGCATTACAGAAGGAAGAAGCTTAATTGCAGAAAGTATATGGGAAAATAGACATAAGCATACTGATGAATTAAAGAAAATGGGTGCTGAAATAAAAGTAGAAGGAAGAACTGCTATAATAGATGGTGTTAAGTCATTAAATGGAGCAAAGGTTACAGCAACAGATTTAAGAGCTGGAGCAGCTATGGTTATAGCAGGATTAGTTGCAAATGGGGAAACAGAAATTTCTGATATAGAGCATATTGATAGAGGATATCCTCATATTGAAGATAAATTCAGAGCCTTAGGAGCAGATATAAAAAGAGTAGAAAAATAAGCTTGGGGGAATTTTAAATGAAGTTTTGCTCATTATATAGTGGAAGTAGTGGAAATAGTATTTTTGTAGGTTCAGAAAAGGCTAAAATTTTAATTGATGCTGGATTACCTGGAAAGAAAATAGATGAAGCATTAAAGCAAATTGGGCAAAATCCAAGCGAATTAGATGGGATTTTTATAACTCATGAGCATATAGATCATATTAAAGGTGTTGGAGTTTTATCTAGAAAATATGATATTCCTATTTATGCACCACATGACACTTGGATTGCAATGGAAGGGACAATTGGAAAGATAAAAGAGCATAATTTAAAAGTAATGGATAGAAGATCAATTGTAGCAGTTAAGGATATGGAAATTAAATCATTTATTATTCCACATGATGCAGCTGCACCAGTTGGATATACAATTAATTTAAATGATAAGAAAGCAAGTGTAGCAACTGATTTTGGAACTTTTACTAAAGAAATTGAAGATAATATAAAGGATTCAAGTATTATTTTAATTGAAAGTAACTATAATCCAGAAATGCTAGACTTTGGGCCCTATCCGTATAGCTTAAAGCAAAGAATAAAAGAAGCATATGGACATTTATCTAATGAGGATTGTGGTGAAGCAATTGTTAGGGTATTAAAAAGTGGACTAGGGAAAAAAATAATTTTAGGGCATTTAAGCAATACTAATAATACACCTGAATTAGCTGAAATTACAGTTAGAAACATATTAGATAGTAATAATATTAATGTTGGTTCAGATGTATTTTTAAGTTTAGCTAATAGACATAATCCAAGCAAGATAATTACTTTATAAAAGTAGAGGATGAGAATATGAAAAAAATATATGCCTGTGAAGATCATATAGATGAGGCAATGGATGAAGTTATAGATGGAAAAGAAACATTTCCTGTAATTAATAAGACAACAAAAAATAAATGCAGTTATTGTGAAAAAGAAGCACAATATCAAGTTGAAATGACTTAATATTTATATGTTGAAAAAGATACATAATATTTAGTATAATTTTTATATAATCGTAAGAAAAGAAAAAGGAGAAAAAATTATGAGTTTATATAAACAATGGACAGATATGGTCGTAGAGTATGTTAAGACTAAGGGAGAAGCAGCATTTTGGAATGAATATACTAAAATAGAAACTGCTATATATAGAGATTTATTAGCTAATAGCAAAGAAGCTATGAAAATAACTATTGCTGATTTTGCTAAGAAGTATGAAACTTCTGAAGAATTCATTATGGGATTTGTTGATGGAATAAATGAAAGTTTAAATAATCAATATGATTTAGAAGCTTTAACTTCAAATGATGAAATAGTATTAGATATAAACTTAGAAAAACTATTCTTTAATATGTTAGAAGCTAAAGCTGAATATCTTTATAACTTACCACAATGGGATGCTATATTCTCACCTGAAAAGAGAAGAGAAATCCAAAAAGCATACAGAGAAAGCTGTAGTGTAAGAAATGAAAATAAAGTTGGAAGAAATGATGCTTGTCCATGTGGAAGCGGAAAGAAATATAAAAAATGTTGTGGAAAATAATTTCCATTTTTATAAAAGAGCTTTGATATCAAAGCTCTTTTTTGCATTAATTAATTTATATTTTAGTGTCAAATGATAATTCAAATAAATAAATTATAATAGTAGGTTTATTTGGAGGTAGTTTATATGTTTAGTATATTCCCATATATATTTTCTACTACTTTTAATGCTATAGCTGGCAATATTAATAGGTTTGATAATATAGTTGATAATGTTGTAAATAATATTGTTAATAGTGAATTTATAGATAACTTAGTCAAAAATATAGATGAAATGTCACCTATTAATATACAATTTAAAGAGCATAAAAGGGGTTATACAATTCAATGTTATTTACCAGGAGTGAAAAAAGAAGATATTAACTTAGAGTATTATAATAATTATGTTACATTACAAGTTAAGAGAAACTTGTTTTATAGTAATAATGAAAATATAGCAGTAGCTATAGTTCAACCAGGTGGAGATATAAATGAAGATTATTATGTGGAAAATGCAGATCCTAATGGAATTAGGGCTGTTTTAAAAAATGATACCTTAAATGTATTGATACCAAAAAGCACTTATATAAGTAAAGATACTACTATTGTAGAGGTAGATAATTTTAAGGAAGAACAAATATAGTTTTTTTATTTAACAAAGGAGGAGAAAATGATGAATATAACAATTATTTCTGTAGGAAAATTAAAGGAAAAATATTTGAAGCAAGCTATTGATGAATATTCTAAGAGATTAACTAGGTATTGCAAAATTGATAGTATAGAACTTCCTGATGAAAAAACACCTGATAATGCATCTGAAAAGGAAGAACTTCAAATTAAGTATAAGGAAGGACAGCTTATTTTATCTAAGATAAAGGATAATATGTTTGTTATAGCAATGGATTTAAATGCTAAGCAAATGACCTCTGAGGAGTTTTCAAAGTTTATTGAAACTCAAGGGGTTATGGGTAATTCAAACATAACTTTTGTTATAGGTGGAAGTTTAGGATTATCTCAAGATGTAATTAAAAGAGCTAATTATAAGATATGTTTTTCTAAAATGACTTTCCCACATCAATTATTTAGAGTAATGTTATTAGAACAAGTTTATAGAGCTTTTAGAATAATGAAAAATGAACCGTATCACAAGTAAGTGAGGTTTTTACTAAATTTGTAAATAGATAAAGGTAGTTATAAGAATTGAGACTCTTACTTGTATTTAAATATACAGGTAAGAGTTTTTATGTAAAAAAATCAATCTATTGTAAAATACTAACTTGATATATTTATTTAAAATAGAATAATATGGTACAATAAAAATATGAAGTAATGAATAAATGTATTATAATGTGAATTAATAATTTTTCTGATAATACATAGATAAATGGGGATTTGATGAAGTGATGGAGGAGTACATAAATGGTTTTATTAGTTGTTGATACACAAAAATTATTAGTAAATAGTAAATTATATAATTTTGAAAATTTTGTTACAAATATTAGGGAATTAATTAATACATCAAGAAAAAATAACATTGAAGTATTATATGTAATACATGATGATGGATTAGAAAGTGATTTAACAAAAGGAAAAGATGGATTTGAAGTTTATGAAGAATTTAAGCCTATGGAACAAGAAAAAGTGTTTGTAAAAAATGTAAATAGTTCATTTAGAGGAACTGGTTTGTTAGAATATTTAAGAGAAAAAGGTGAAAAGGATATAATTGTTGTTGGACTTCAAACTGATAAATGTATAGATGCTACCATAAAGTGTGGTTTTGAACATGGACTTAATATGATTGTACCAAGCTATGCTAACTCAACTGTTGATAATGACTTTTTTAGTGGAGAGCAAAGTTATAAATATTATAATGAATTTATGTGGAATGATAGATATGCTAAATGTATTTCTATTAATAAGGTATTTAATATGTTGGAACGTTAAATACAGTATATTTAATGAACAATTTTAAAGTATTACGAAATAAATCTAAAATATAAATATATATTATAGTTAAGAATAATATATTGAATAAAAGATATTACTTATCAAGAAACTTCTATGTGTAATTGGATTACATATAGAAGTTTTTATATTTTAGGGAGGATTAATGATGAAGAAGATTTATAAGAAAAATCAATTACTAGAGGTGAATAATATACCAACAGAAGTAATTGAAAGAATGAAAGAAATAATAGATATACTTAATGAAAATTATGGAGCAAATAGGGATATAGAATCAGACTTAGGTGGCTATGTAGTTATAGCAGAAAATATTATAGATATCGAAATACTGAAACAAGATAAGTTACAAGTCTTAGTGCCAGAATATACTGATGTAATTGAGGTTATGAATGGAGAAAATTATACTTCAAGCTTATACTTGCTTTCGAGTGACTTTTCAATTGTAGTAGTAACAACAGAAGAACTTTCTAAGTTCCTACTAGAATAAGATAAGGAGGGAGAATTGATGTGAGTAAGAAGAATGTAAAAGAAGAGCAGATAATCAAGGAAACTAAATATTGCAAGATAAAAAGCCAAGGGAAAGTTGGAGAAGGAGAGTATACATACTCAATAGAGAAAATCTACATCAAAGAACTAAAGAGAGATGAAGTAAGGTTCTGTGTCTACAAGGTAACTAGAAGAGGTGATGAAACATACATTCCAAGAAGTCTTGATGTAACAGAGCTAGAACTAATAGAGTTAATAAAAGAGTCAATAAGTAGAAAAGTATTTTCAGAAGGATTCATTGAAATGTTAAAGCAAGAAATAAACCAAATCTAAAAGTCTTAATTGCTACAAGTATAGTGATTAAGACTTTTTTACATTTAAATAAAAGTATAGAAAGAGGGAGTATAAATGTTTAATAAAGATAATGTGTTCATTACAGTTAATGAAGAAATTTCTTCAATAATACAACAATATGTAATAAGAGAAATTAAGAAAGTATTAGATAAATATAAGAGTATAACAACAGAAGAAATAAGAGGTGTAGAAAAATTAATAAACAGTATAAGCAATAAAGAGTTAAAGGAGGAGTTCCTAAATGATTGGAGTATGTCAGTAAAGATAGCAAAAGAAATTGGAGAAAATGAAGTTGATGACAGGATAATTTCTATGTACCAAAATCTAAAAAGTAATGGATTAGAAGAATTATCAATAGGTCATGTTATCAATTGGTGTAATGAGTTAGATGAACAAGGATATATAATGATTGATGATTATAGCATAATTTATAAAAGTTCAGCTAATCTAAAAGATGTTGCAAGAAGGTTATTAGATGAACTACTTGATGATGCGATTTATGTTAATTCCTTAATAGATAAGGACTCACTAGTTGAATATTGGATAGAGCAAACAAGTAAGGAAGATGTAATAGATGACTTAATTAGAGGAAGTAATATTGAAGAACTATTAGGGCTTGCTCCAGAAACCATATATGAAGATGAATATAATAAATATTTATATTATGAAATAGATTGTTAAGAGGTTATATCTTAGTTAATAAGGTATAGCCTTTTTGATTTTTAGATAAAGATTGAGAAACCAATAATAAGGAGATAAAGAGAGATGTTCAAGAAAGATAATAGATATGTAACTAGAGGAGTAAATGAGAAAGTAGATATAAGGTTGCAACTAATGATATGGTCTATGCTTGATAAGCTAAAAGATGAAGGAAATGTTGAACTGGATTACTTACAGGTTTTCAAGATAAGAAAAGAAGGTAATAAGGTTGTAATAAATCAAAGTCAAGAAGTTCCTGAATACTCATGCACATATGAAATAGAGCTAGAAGATATTCAGATAGAGGATGAAATTAAAGGTTACGTAATAGATAGTGGAGAATATTCTACAATGCTTTTTCCATCAGAATACTAATTCAAGGAGATTCAAGTAAATGATAAATAAGCTAAGTAAAGAAAAGTATTTTAATTATGATAGTAAAGAACTTCTTGGAGTAATGAGGTTCGATTTCTATGATGGAAGACTATCTAACCAATGGAATCATAGAGAGTTAATAGTTGAATTGAATAATAGGAAGTTAATAGACCTAAAGAAGTTACAACAAGAACTTAATTATATTCAATTCACATTAATAGAAGAATTCAATAAAGTTGTAGAGCTATGTAATGGTACAGGATATGATAAAGAAACTCTAGTATACATAGAGCTTGAAGAAGGTAAATATGTAATAAAGTTAATACCTGTAAAAGATAGTTACTCATACATATACACGTATAAGAGATAGGAGGAGAAAGTCATGGATATAGTAACAGTAATAAAAGTAGTTGGAACAATACTAACAGTTGTGGCAACTTCAATAGAAGCAACAACTAAGAAGTAGTAAGAAGTAAGGTATCATCACAATTAATAAGAATAATAAATTAATTGTGATGATATTATAACAATAAGCTAATTTTTTTTATAACAATAATAAACTACTAGAAAATATCGTTGTAATAGTAGTGTCGATGTAACGATAGTGACGATATTTTCAGTAAGAATAAGATTGAGGAGAAAGAATAGAAGAAGTCTAAGTAAAGAGGTAATTTATCTTGAACGTAGTGTAAATAGAAAAACTGTAACTATAATCAATCTAAGTATATCTAAAAAGCAACGATAGCACAGCAGAAAGCAGAGATTTTAGAAAGTGTGAAGAAATGTAGCCATAGGAATAAAAACTGCGAAGAGAGGATAAATTGAATGTTTTCTAAATAAGATTGTAACAATAAAGAAAAATCAGTAAATAATAGCTTCATAACTATACAAGCTAGGATAACAAGGTATGAAAGACTATAAGATGTTGAAGTCATAGGAAATCCTAGGCTCAATAATTCCACTTGAAATCAAGGATAAGTCATAACATATAATATGTACAGGAAAAATCTAAATTCACTCAAAAATAAAAAGAATTGAAATGATAAAACATAAAAATAATGAAACTTGGAACTAGGGAATAGGAACTAAGGACTTGGGACTCGGGAAGAGTAACGGGGGGATAGGGGGGCTAAAGCCTTATAATGAAATAAGAATTGAAATAGATTAATAAAAATCTATTTCAATAAAAAATAAAAATAAATAATAAGAATAAATATAATAAATAAAAATGATAGGAATAAGTATATAATAATAAAATTACAATAGTAAGATAATTAAGAATGATACAAGTTAAAAATAATTAATGAAGAAAATCCAATAAATCAATAATAGATAATAAATAATAATAGAAGTAGTTATAAATGTAATATAAAAGAAAGTATATAGAAGAAGCAAGATGTTATAAGTAATAATAAACAATAGGAGTAAAAATAAAAAAGAATAGATAAGTTATTTTCAATAAGTTGATAAGAACTAAATAGAATAAGAAATTATAATAACTATAATAATTTACATCAATAGAATTAAGAAAGTCTAATAAAGTTACAATAGATAATAAAATCATAATAATAGACAAGAGATAAAAAATCTAATCTACAAATAAAGATAAATACATAAAAAAGCAACAATAACATACTAGAAAACAGAGATTTCAGAAAGTGAGAATAAATAATAGCACTCAAAATAAAAACAACAAAGAAAGACTAAATCAACTGTTTTAACTGATGTAGTCAAATATATATTATAAATCTGATTGAAGAGTTAATGTTTCTAATAAAAGAAGCATTAACTCTTTTTATATTAAATAGGTGATTTTACAAGGAAAAATCACTTATCTTTTCAATATTATGAAAACTTTTGAAAGGAGGTAATATTTAATGTGAAAGAAAAGGAGTTGATTGAACAAGAAAACATGAGTAAAAAGAGTGAAAATTACAGAGGTATCTATAACGATATGGTTGAAGTTTTAGGGCACGATATAACTCTAAAAGTATATGAAAGTTATAAAGGACAACAGATAACATTTCCAATGAGATTATATTCAGATAAATATGTGATAGATTATCTAAATAAACATTATAATGGAAAGAACTTAAAACAGATATCAAGAAACTTAGGATACACTTGCAATTGGCTACAAAAAGTAATAAAGAAAAATGAAATTAAAAAGAACGAGTAAGGGGAGAATGAAAAAATGTCATTTTTTATATGGAAAACAGCTATTCAATGTAAATTGAATGATATAAAAACAGATATTGTAGGAAGTCATAGAGAAAGAGAAACCAATAGATATATTCGTAAAACAAAGCAAGAAGCTAATCCAAGTATAGTTACTACAAAAGAAGACTTAGAATATTATTTAAAGAAGAAATATAATTTAATATATATAGAGGGAGAACTATATCATGAAATGGAACAAAGGGATTATAAAAAAATATTAAATAGTGTTGGAAAGACAATGTCTAAGGTAGGAAAAAATACGGCATTAGTAAGTGGAGTAGTTACAGCTGGAATGAGTCCTTTTACAATACCACTTGCATTAAGTGCAATGTTTCTAGGTGTAATATCTAAGAGCGATTTAGATAATTATGAATATATAATTGCTGAAAATGAGAAACGTATAATATTAAAACATAAAGGTTATAATCCCAAGGTAGATTAAAATTATGAAGAGTATAAACTAAATAAAATTCTACTAAATATTTATTAGATTTTTAAGAGAGTAGATAGATTTATGTAAAAATAAATTTATATACTCTTTTTTAGTATGTGATTAACTAAGTAAGCCGAGTATATTAAAAAAGAGGGAAACCTCTTTTTTTTTAGTTACTTTTAATTTAAACTAAAAAATAATATTTTAAAATAAGGAGATTACTAATGAGTGATACAATAAATCTTACAGAATTAATAAGTGAAATAATTAAAGAGGAAGAATTGACATTTAATTGTGATGAGAATGGAGTTGATGAAGAGGCTCAATATTATGATACAGTTAAAAAGCGTTTTAATAAGATACTAGAAATAGCAAGTATTAATAAGAATCAAATTAAAATAGGTAAAGAGTATGCAATTCCTATTGATGATAAAGAGTTGGTTAAACAATTGATTTTAGAATCAAATAGTAGGTATGCTAAAGGATTAAGATTAGGGAATCCAAGTAAATACAGTGAAGAGGATAGATTTGAGTTTCTATTAGCAGTTGAAAAGAGATTAGAGAGTAACTATAAAGGTGAAGAGTTAATAAAACAAAAAGAGAAGTTCTATGCATATAGTAATATATTAAGTGAATATAAGGCATATTCAATAAGAAGGACTCTTGAAGAATTTACAAAAATAGAATTTAAGAAATTACAAATACAAGAACATAGAAGTAGAAAATTAACTAGGGATGAAGAAGATATATTATGGTATCAGAAAGAAAAGATAAAAGCTTTACATAATAATAACTTAAAGGAATATTATAAATTAGATGAAATGATTGAAGAAAAATTAGGAGATACTTCTTATGGATACAACACAGTAACCGAAAATGATAGAGTTCTAATTTTAGATATGTATGAAAGGATGATAAAAGTAGTATTAAATGATATGAAAGTTTTCGCACAGAAATTTTCAGAAGTAAGACAATATAAAGGTAAGGATATGTCATTTATAAATGCACTAAGTGAGGGTGTTTTTGAACAAGCAATAAATGATTTTTTTATAGATAGAATAATACATAAAGATGAAATGCCAGAGGCGTGTAAAAAATCAGTAGAAGAATTATTAAAAAATAGGGATGAGACTATTAAATCATTAAAGGACAATAGAAAATAGATAAGTAAAAGTGGAGTTACAGATTGTAGTAACTCCACTTTCCATTTTAATCCAATAGGGGAACGAATTCTAAGTAAGTTTCATTAAAAATCCATAGTAAGAAATGATAACCTATAAATACAGACAAGTTAATTATGAGGAGGAAAGCAAAATGGCTATTTTAAGAAAAAATGGTAAAGCAGTAAATTTATCAAGAGGACTATATAGAGGAAATGTAAAAGACTTTAACTCTAGAGGTCTCAAGAAAACTAAAAAAGGCGATATTTTTGAATGTGGAAATTTAGAAATTCTTTTAGAGAATGGAGTCTCTTTAAGTCAGTTCGTTATGGTAACACCATATAATAAGTATCTTTTCTATAAGTTTGCGAATGCAGTAGGATTAGCTCATAAGATAGATGAACATGTAGATTTTCCTTTTTATGAAATGTTTGATAAGGAGATTGTAATAGAACTTGAGTATGAGTCAACTAGAGATGGGAGCTATTTAAATGTAACCAATGTATATAGTTTAGAAGAAGCAGAGGAGTTTATACAATATCAAAAAGTAAGAGATGAATTAAAGAGAAGAAATAGTATGTTAGATATGAATTTTATAGAAATGATGAATGAGAGAAAGGAAGAGATAGCAAGTAACTTTAATAATACACAAGAGGTAGAAGTAAATGAAGTTACATTAGGGGATGAATATGAGGAATTTATCGGAATTTAATATTTATAAGGTGGCTTAGATTCTACTAAGTCATCTCAAATTAAAAGGAGGAATAGTAATGTCAGAGATAGTTAATGAAAAGCCAGGAGTAGCAAAATTAAGAGGTAGAAGACCAGCCCCAAAGGTTACACCTAAAAAAAAGGAAGATAATAAAATGGTAAGTAACAATAATGAATTAATTGAAGAGAATAATGATATTAAAGAAAGTGTAGATTTAGATTTATTTAAACCCTCAGAAAGTAAAATTAGAAATAAGGGTATTGCTGAAGCAGGAGTAATGTCAATAGTAAGTGCTAAGACTGGAAAAAGGATAGTAATATCAAAGGAAATAATGGAAAAGTTAAATAAGCCAGAAAGAATAGTTATGTCATTTGCAGAGGATAAAATTGCTATAGGTGAACAACTACCTAATAATGATAATTACATAAATATAAAAGTTTTAAAATCTAAGGGAGTTGTTTATTCGTCAGGAATAGTTAAGGAAATAACTGATTTATATGAGTTAGATTTCAGTAATAAGACTTCTATTACATTTTTGGATGTTGAATATGTTAAATATGAAGAGAATGTTGTAGCAATAATAACAGTAGAGTAAATATAATTAGAGAAATTTATAAGTGTATTAATTACTAAGCATTGTGCTATGTTAGCTCAATGCTTAGTGAAATAAACATAAGAGGAGTGTAAGGAAATGAGTTTAAGCAATGAAGTAAGAAATAGTAATGTAGAAAATTCAATATACAGAGAAGCTATAGAATCAGATATAACAATAAAAGAACAGGAAGAAATAATGGACAGTGAATGGTTTATAAATTGGATGAAAGAGTATCATTATTAAAAATATACAACTGAGGAGGAAAGTAATGAGTTCCAATAATAAAAGTAATGAAATAATAGATTTACTTTCAGAAATAATAATTAATCACTTATCAAAAACGATGAGTATAGATAATATAGATAAGTTTAAAAGGCAGTAAGTTACATAGTAAAAAACAATAATAGCATAACAAAAAAAGAAGAAAAAGGAGAAATTAATATGAAAGAAAGAGAAATGAAAATAGCTAAAGAAGTGATAGAGAAAGGAGAAGGAAAGCATATGTATACTGGAGAACAACTTCTATTTAGACTATCAATACAAATACCTAATGAAAATATAAAAGAATTAGTTGATAAACTTAAAAAGTTATCTATAGTACCAAGAGCAATATTTAAGACTAGTCGTGGACTTATAATAGAGTGGTGGACAATGAGGTGTCAAATTATTCTTGATTCTAATAATTTTATTAAATTAATTGAAGAGTTTTTAGATTATGTAGATAGCATAGGGTTTGATGAATGGATATTTGATACAGGATGTCTAGGTGATGATTTACCAGCTAAATTAGATAACTCAGAGGTGATAATTAACCCTAGATTTACAGTAGAAAATTTTAATAATACTGGAGAGATAGAGGTAAATGATTAGAGTAAGTAAGTACAAGCTGTATAGTTAATTAATGACGGAAAATGTCTAGTTATTGAAATGACAATATAAAGATATTTTCCGTTATAAACTAAGATGATAAGTATATATTATAAATTTGATAGATAATATTAAGCAATAATGGAGGTATACAATAATGAAGTTTGATGGGTTCATGTATGATTCAAAAAGAGCCAAGAAAAATTTAGTGGCAATATATTCCAGGGTATCTACGTCGGAACAAGCTGAAGAGGGCTACAGTATAGATGAGCAAGAAAGACTATTAACCGAATGGTGTAAGAAAATGAATTATGAAATTTATAAGTGCTATTCTGATAGAGGTATAAGCGGAAAGAGTATAAAAGGTAGACCAGCTATGCAAGAATTATTAAAAGATGCACAGGAGGAGAAATTTAATATTGTAATAACGTGGAAGATAAGCAGAATTGCGAGAGATATGTTAAATCTATTAGAAATTATAGATATTTTGAATAGAAGAGGGATAGCGTTTAGGTCTTATTCAGAGCAATTTGAGACAGAGACACCTATGGGAAAATTCTCATTACATATGATGGGAGCAGTAGCAGAGCTAGAAAGGAATACTATTTCTCAGAATGTAAAAATGGGATGCTTAGCACGTGCTAGAGATGGAAGATGGGGAGGAAATAGGGTTTTAGGATATGACATAGTTCCAATTGAAGGTACAGAAAACAAGAAAAGAAAAGATACACAACTTATAATTAATGAAAAGGAAGCAGAATCTGTGAGATTAATATTTAATGAGTATTCTAATGGAAAGGGCTATAAGGCAATTACAAATAAACTTAATAAGTTAGGATACAAGACTAAGAAAGGAAATGATTTTTCTGTAGGTTCTATAAGAGATATTCTAACTAATCCAGTATATATAGGAAAGATAAGATACAATGTTAGACAGGACTGGTCAGAAAAGAGAAGAAGAGCAATAAATCCAAATCCAATAATAACGGATGGAATACATGAATCTATAATAGATGAAGGATTATGGGATAAAGTACAAGCAATAATGGAAAGTAAGAAGGGAAAACCAGCAAGAATATACGATGGAGAATATCCACTAACAGGAATACTAAAGTGTCCTAAGTGTGGAGCAGGAATGGTAATAATGCGAACTACTAATACACTAAAAGATGGAACAAAGAAAAGGATACAATACTATGCATGTGGAAGTTGGAAGAATAAGGGGACGGCTGTATGTAACAGTAATTCCATCAGAGTTGATAAAGCTAATGAGTATGTATTCAATAGGATTTCAGAATTACTTTCTAATGAGAAAATGGTTGAAAGCATAGTAAATAATATCAATAGAGAAAGACATAAAAAGATAAATCCAGCTAAGAAGGAGTTAGAAAGAATAGATAAAGAACTTGAAAAGATAGATAGAAAGAAAACTAAACTTTTCGAAGCGTATGAAGAAGAAGTAATATCTAAGGAAGAGTTCAAGGAGAGAAAAGATGAGCTAAATAAAAGAGCAAAAAGTCTTCAAGAGGAAAAAGAACCATTGCTAGTTACACTTTCAGATGATGTGAGTGAAGAAATACCATATGAGTTCATAAAGAGCATACTAGAGAATTTCAGTAAAGTGCTAACAGAAAGTGCAACAAGAGAGCAACAGAAGAAATTGCTTCATATGATAATCTCAGAAATAACTATAAATGAAGAAAGAGAAATAGATTCAATAAAATTAAAAATAAATGATAGCTTGGTTGATTATATAAGTAAGGAGGAAGGAGTATCTATAAAGGATGCTCCTTCTTCTTTTATGTTAAGAAATGTTGGGGTAAATACATTAAATTTAGATATTGCTATATAAGATATACTTTATAATATGTTAAAATATTAAGAATAGCTATAAAAAGGAGGAAAACTAAATGAAATATTTAATGTTAGATACCAATATATATATAGATATGGTAGTTTCAAGAAATGGAAGTCATAAGGCTGATTCGTATTATCAGTTAAAAAAATTATTAGATTATGGAGAAATAAGACTAATAGTTCCAAAGGTTGTTATAACAGAAGTATTTAGACACATAGATAACGAGATAGATAAAGTGGGACAATCTATTAATGAAATAAAAAGAAGAGCTAACAATTTATATTGGATAAATCATAATCAGGAACTTGAAAAATTCAACCAAATACTAAATCCAGCTAAAACGAGTATAAATAGGTTAGTAGATGAGTTTGATGAAAATAGTGAAGAATATAAGATAGAATATAGAGAACTTTTAAATAAGTTATATATAAATGATAATTGTTTTATAGTAGAAGAAAATCAGGACATAGTATTTAAGGCAATGCAAAGAAGCATATATAAAAAAAGACCGTTTCATTATGGAGGTAAAGATAACGATAAGGATTCCACTGCAGATGCAATTATTATTGAATCTTTAATTAATATAAAAAGTTTAATTGATATCAATAATGAAGATTATATATATTTCATTTCAAGAAATCCAGCAGATTTTTCAGTTGATAAAAGTCAAAATAGGAATGTATTACATGAAGATATTTTATCTAGTATACGAGATAAAGGAATGAGTGACAATGTTAAATATAGTACGTTATTCACAAATACATTATTAGAAGAGTTTAAGGAAGAAATAGAATCAGCAGGTTTAACTGAGGAACTAGAAGCTGAGGCAGAGTATGAAAGAAAATTAGAAATTCAAGAAAGCTATGAGCTCCAAGATGATTATGAGAGAGAATCTGTTGGGTTGTCATCACTATCTACAGATTATGAACTAGTTATATCAGAAAAGGATAGTATAATTAGTTTCATTGAATTAATGGAAGAAATAAGAGAAGAAATAAGAGGTAAGTGTGAGGAATATTGTGATAAATATTATGAATTACAAGAGTTAGTGGAGAATGAGGACTTAGACAAATTGAATCAGATTATAAATAGTAATCCTTTACTGCAAATCGTTATAGATGATTGCGAAGATGAAGATGAAGTAAAAGATATTATTAAGGATTTAATTAAATTGAAAATTGGAGAGGAAGGCTATGCAAATTTTGGAGATGAAATTAAAGTAGAGGATTATTTCTCTATTAACGATACTTTGTTTAGATTTAATGATGGGTTGAAAAATGAATACAAGTTAATATCTTCAGGTTTTCTTAGTCCAAGAAATGATGATGAAGATACCGTATATCTAAAATTTTATAAGAATGATAGAGTTATTCAAGATGGTGAAATTAATATATATTATGGATTTATTAACTTTAATGATGATGGAAATGTTGGTGATGGAGCAGAGGAAGAAATATCAATAAGCATTGATGGGTTATTAACTAAGCTAGTAGAGGTAAAAGAAGATATAATCACAGATTTAGATACTAAAATTAATAAATTTCAAAATATGATTGATATATTAAATTAAAAAATATAAAAAACCTCACTTACTACTGATACGGAGAACCGTATCACAAGTAAGTGAGGTTTTTACTAAATTTGTAAATAGATAAAGGTAGTTATAAGAATTGAGACTCTTACTTGTATTTAAATATACAGGTAAGAGTTTTTATGTAAAAAAATCAATCTATTGTAAAATACTAACTTGATATATTTATTTAAAATAGAATAATATGGTACAATAAAAATATGAAGTAATGAATAAATGTATTATAATGTGAATTAATAATTTTTCTGATAATACATAGATAAATGGGGATTTGATGAAGTGATGGAGGAGTACATAAATGGTTTTATTAGTTGTTGATACACAAAAATTATTAGTAAATAGTAAATTATATAATTTTGAAAATTTTGTTACAAATATTAGGGAATTAATTAATACATCAAGAAAAAATAACATTGAAGTATTATATGTAATACATGATGATGGATTAGAAAGTGATTTAACAAAAGGAAAAGATGGATTTGAAGTTTATGAAGAATTTAAGCCTATGGAACAAGAAAAAGTGTTTGTAAAAAATGTAAATAGTTCATTTAGAGGAACTGGTTTGTTAGAATATTTAAGAGAAAAAGGTGAAAAGGATATAATTGTTGTTGGACTTCAAACTGATAAATGTATAGATGCTACCATAAAGTGTGGTTTTGAACATGGACTTAATATGATTGTACCAAGCTATGCTAACTCAACTGTTGATAATGACTTTTTTAGTGGAGAGCAAAGTTATAAATATTATAATGAATTTATGTGGAATGATAGATATGCTAAATGTATTTCTATTAATAAGGTATTTAATATGTTGGAACGTTAAATACAGTATATTTAATGAACAATTTTAAAGTATTACGAAATAAATCTAAAATATAAATATATATTATAGTTAAGAATAATATATTGAATAAAAGATATTACTTATCAAGAAACTTCTATGTGTAATTGGATTACATATAGAAGTTTTTATATTTTAGGGAGGATTAATGATGAAGAAGATTTATAAGAAAAGTCAATTACTAGAAGTAAATAATATACCAACAGAAGTAATTGAAGGTATAAAAGCAACAATAGATGTACTGAATGAAAACTATGGAGCAGATAGAGATATAGAATTAGACTTAGGTGGGAGTATATTAGAGAATTTCAGTAAAGTTCTAACAGAAAGTACAACTAGAGAGCAACATAAGAAATTGCTTCATATGATAATATCAGAGATAACTATAAATGAAGCAAGAGAAATAGATTCAATAAAACTAAAAATAAATGATAGCTTAGTTGATTATATAAGTAAAGAAGAAGGATTATCTATAAAGGGTACTCCTTCTTCTTTTATGTTAAGAAATGTTGGAATAAAGACACTAAACTTAAATATTGAAATATAATTTTAATAAAGTATATAGTATAATAAAAAAATATATAAGTGAAAAGGGAGAAAAAGAAGATGAAGCCTATATATATTTATACTATGTCAATATCATTACAAATAGCTGGAGCTTTAATATTATTATTATGGAGCTTAGGAAATACTAAGAAAAAGGTAATAAAATCATACTTTCCAGGAAGTAATATTGCAGAAAGAGATGATAATAATAGAGTGTACTTAAGGAAAGAAAAATTACGAAAAAAAGCAAAAGATATTTATATGAATAGAATAGCATTTATATTTTTAATTATAGGTTATGGATTATCATTATTTGGAGAGTTAGCAGATTATAATGAATGGAAAGCATTAGTTATTATACAAATAGAATCTATTTGTATAATATTTATAGGATTAATAATAAGTAAATTAATAGCAATTATAAAATTTAAAGAAGATATATACGTTGATTATAATAGTTTAAAGGAAGTAGATACTGTAATTACTAATAATGAAGTGGCAGATATGATTGAAGATATTTGTAGCTAGAAATGATATGTATAATGATATGATAAATAAGTTAAATTAAAAAACCTCGCTTATCTGTTATACTGAGAACCGTATCACAAGTAAGTGAGGTTTATAGCTTTAGGTATTGGTATAACTTGTCTAAGGCTATTTTTGTAATTGAAAATATACTACCATAAGTAATAATAAAGAGTTAAAAAATATATTTATATTAATTTACACTTGACAAAAGTGGTGAATAGTAATAATATAATAACAAGATTAATTGAATAAAATTAAATTTGAAAAAATTTAAAAAAGGGGAATTATAATGGGTAAATATGAGAAAATGAAATTAGATAATCAGTTATGTTTTTCATTATATGCAGCCTCAAGAGAAGTAATAAAAACTTATAAACCACAGTTAGATAAATATGGACTTACATACACTCAATATATTGCTATGTTAGTTGTATGGGAGTATGAAAAGATAACGGTAAAGGAAATGGGGCAAAAACTACATTTAGATTCAGGAACTCTTACTCCTGTATTAAAAAAGCTACTTTCAATGGAATTAATAGATAAATATAGAGATAAGGATGATGATAGAGTAGTTATTGTGGAGGTTACTGAAAAAGGAAGAAAAATGAAGGAGGAAATCATTGAGGTTCCAGAGAAAATGTATTGTAAGTTTGGCAAGAACATAGAAGATGTTGTTGAGCTAAAGAGATTGTTAGATAATTTATTAGCAACATTTAAGTAAGAATTTGTTGAAATATACATTTAATTAGAATTGATCTTTTAATTAAATGTGTATGTAGCAAATTCTATAAATTTAGAATAATTAATTGAATAAAATTAAATTTGATAAAATTAAAAGGAGATAAAATATGGAATTTTATGATTTTTTAGCAAAAAAAATGAATGGGCAAGAAGTTAAGATGGAAGCATTTAAAGGTAAAGTTGTATTAGTAGTTAATACAGCAAGTAAATGTGGGTTAACACCACAATTTACTGAATTAGAACAATTAAATAAGAAATATAAAGAAGAAGGTCTAGAAATTTTAGGATTCCCTTGCAATCAGTTTGCACATCAAGATAAAGGAAGCAATGAAGAAATACAAGAGTTCTGCTCTTTAAACTATGGAGTTACATTTAATATGTTCCAAAAGATTGAGGTAAATGGAGAAAATGCACATCCATTATATAAGTTCTTAAAAAATGAGAAAAAAGGTTTATTGAGTAAAGAAATTAAATGGAATTTTACAAAATTTCTTATTGATTCAGAAGGAAATGTAGTTAAAAGATATGCACCTACAGTAAAGCCATTAAAAATTGAAGAGGATATTAAAAATTTATTAAAATAATTATAGGTGGTAATGATAAAATGAATGAAAGATATGATATTGCAATAATAGGAAGTGGACCAGCTGGAATATCAGCAGCATTAAATGCAAAGATAAGAAATAAAAGATTTATTATTTTTGGAAGTAAGGAAATAAGTACAAAACTTGTAAAGGCTCATAAGATAAATAATTATTTGGGTTTTTATGGAAAAAGTGGAGTAGAAATAAGAGATGAATTTGCTAATCATTTAAAAGCAATGGATATTGAAATAACAGAAGAAAAAGTGAATAACATTTATGCTATGGGAGATTATTTTACTTTAATGGTAAATGACAAAATGTATGAAGCTACTTCAATAATATTAGCTACAGGAGTTAATTTTGGTAAGCCATTTAAGGGGGAAGAAGAGTTTTTAGGTAAAGGGGTAGGATATTGTGCAACATGTGATGCTCCTTTATATAAAGATAAAGTCGTAACAATAATTGCTTATAATAAGCATGAAGAAGCTGAAGCAAATTTTATAGGAACAATAGCATCAAAGGTATATTATGTGCCAATGTATAAGCAAGAAATAGAAGTTGATTCATCTATTGAAATAATAAGGGATATTCCAGTGGAAATAGTAGGAGATAGTTCAGTTAAAAAACTTATTCTTAAAAATAGTGAAATTGAAACAGATGGGGTATTTATTTTAAGAGATAGTATATCACCAGGACAATTAGTTCCAGGTTTAAAAATTGAAAACAATCATGTAGAAGTTGATAGAACAATGAAAACAAATATTGAAGGTTGTTATGCTGCAGGAGATATAGTTGGTACTCCATATCAATATATTAAGGCAGCAGGAGAAGGAAATATAGCAGCATTATCAGCTGTGTCTTATATAGAACAAATAAAAAGAAAAAATAAAGAGGGATAATTTATGATGAAAGTAGTTAATAGTAATGAATTTAAAAGTGAAATTGAAAAAGATATGGTTTTAGTGGATTTTTTTGCAGAATGGTGTGGACCTTGCAAAATGATTTCACCAATATTGGATGAGTTACAAGCTGAATTTGAAGATAAAATTAACATAATAAAGGTTAACGTTGATAACAGTATGGATATTGCAGAACAATATAATATATCTAATATTCCTGCATTAGTATTATTAAAAAAAGGTCAAGAAGTTCAAAGATTAATAGGATTTTCACCTAAACAGGTGATTAAAGAAAATATTGAGAAACATTTATAAGAAGGAGAGAAAATTATGATATATGATTTTAAAGTAAAAAAGACAAATGGAGAAGAAATACTTTTAGAAAAATATAAAGGAAAGGTTCTTTTAATAGTAAATACAGCAAGTGGATGTGGATTTACACCACAATATGAAGGGTTACAAAAGATTTATGATGAATATAAAGATAAGGGTTTTGAAATATTAGATTTTCCATGTAATCAATTTTTCCAACAAGCACCAGGAAGTGATGCTGAGTTATCAAGTTTTTGCAAATTAACATATGGAACAACTTTTGAAACTTTTGCTAAAATTGAAGTAAATGGAGAAAATGCTTCAGACTTATATAAGTTTTTAAAATCAGAAGCACCACAAGCAGAAGATGATGAAGAATCAAAGTTATTATACGGAAAGCTTGAAGATCTAGGGTTTAAAACTGATGGAGAAGATATAAAATGGAATTTTACTAAATTTTTAGTGGATAAAAATGGTAATATTATTTCCAGATTTGCCCCAACATATGAACCTGAGAAATTAGCTTCAATAATAAATGATCTATTAAAATAAACTGTAGCGTGGGAATTATAGCATAATTATATATAATAGATAAAAGAATAAAGTGGCAAAACCTCATTTAGAGTAGTTACGGAGAAACGTATCATAAATAAGTGAGGTTTTTACTAAATTTGTATTATATGATTTATAGAAGTGTAAATAAGAAAAAAGCTGGCATTGTACAGCTTTTTGCCTCTGTAAAAAACTTTGTGTAAATTTAATAAAATCAACTCCTTTTTGGAAATAGTTGAGATAAACAATTATTACAAGAAGGAGTTTTTTATATGTCAAATATGTCGAAAGAATTATTAAGAAAATATATTAAGGATCAAAACTTTACTAGTCCAAATGAAATTTTAAATGCTCTAAAAGATATGTTTAAAGATGTGATTCAAGAATCATTAGAAGCTGAAATGGATGAAGCATTAGGTTATGAAAAGTACGATTCTATTAGTAAATCCATTGATAATAGTAGAAATGGCTATTCAAAGAAAACATTAAAAACAGAATTAAGACCAGTTGAAATAGATATACCAAAAGACAGAAATGGTGAATTTGAACCTAGAATTATTCCTAAACATCAAAGATCAGTTAATG
>ERZ773186.382-NODE-382-length-43671-cov-8.305805_pt1 | contig 43671 bp, 36 predicted proteins | sample MGYA00581000_ERZ773186 | MGnify/ENA primary metagenome ERZ773186 (study PRJEB29015, sample SAMEA2737752) | human gut metagenome | biome: human gut; feature: human-associated habitat; material: faeces | place: China | collected 2012 ...
TTTTTCTCCCTTTTTTTTACACTCGTTCGGAAAACCCCGCCGTTGTCACGTTTAAAGACTATAAAAAAACAGACACCATTGTGTCTGTTTTTTTTATTCTATAATATTGGACTCAATAATCGTGAAAAGTTTTGCTTGATTTTAAGCCAGAGGGATTGTTGCGCAATTTCTTCATCTGTAAGTAGACTTGAATCTCTCAAATCTGCCTCAAAAGTCTTTCTCATCTCCTCTGCTACTCCTTCATCATAGCAAAAAGCACTTATCTCAAAATTTAATTCATAACTGCGTATATCTTGATTAGTTGTACCAAAAACACCTAATTTTCCATCCATTACAAGAGTTTTAGAATGTATAAAGCCATTTGTATAATTGTATATTTTTACGCCTTGTTTATGCAGATAATTTGCGTAATACTGCGTTGCTCGAAAAATAAACGGATGATCAGGCATATCGGGAATCATTATCCTTACATCAACACCAGAATTCGCCGCTGCAATAAGTGCCGTTATCATAGAGTCGTCAGGTATCAAATAAGGTGATTGAAGCCAAATATAGTCTTCTGCATCCATAATCATTTTAATAAAACCTGTTCTTAAGGTTTTATTATCATTTTCTGGACCGTTAGCCACAATCTGGATATCAATGTTCCCCTCTTCTTCTGGTACCACAAAATATGTATCTTTTCGTTCAAGTTTCTCTCGAGGGTCTTTAACGGAAACATTCCAATCTCGAATAAACGTTTCTTGAAGACCGAAAGCTGCTGTACCAACAATTCTGCCATGTGTATCACGCCAGAAACCAAACTTTTTACTATTGTAAATATATTGATCACCAACATTAAAACCACCGGTCCAGCCAATTTGACCATCTATCACTACGATTTTACGGTGTAAATGATAGTTAAGCCGCGTTTTCATTAGTGCATTACGCGAAGTGATAAAGGCTGTAACTTTCCCACCGACTTCCTCTAATGGTTTAAAGAAATCTTTTTTCGTTTTTCCTCCCCATGGGTCGTAAACCACCCTTACTTCAACACCTTCTTTAGCTTTCGTAATCAAATGATCACGAAAAGCAGTTCCAATTTTGTCATTAAAAAATGCATAGTATTCTACATGAATATTGTCTTTGGCATTTTTTATATCTTCAAACAAAGCTGAAAATTTATCTTCACCATTTAGATAAAATTGTACATTATTCCCACGACAAAGCGGTGTTCGTTCCATATTATTAAAATACCTTTTAAGTAATTTTTCGTGGGGTGTCATATCTTTGGGACCAAATTTTTCATTGTTTTCATGAACTCTTTGGCCAAGAATGGACAGGTTGTATTTGTTTTCTTCTTCAAAACGACGTGTTGTTGTTCGATCAAGCCCTCGTCCTAGGAAAAGATAGCCAAGAAATCCAATACCTGGTAAAAAAACTAAGAACATAAACCAGGCCAAAATACTGGCAATAGACCTCGGTTTACGAAAAATCGTCACAAGGGCAAGCACCGTGTTAATCGTTATCAGTGTTCCAATAAAGCTATAAATTGTCGCAAGTGACATAAAATATTTCTCCCTAAAATAATCCTCTATAAAATAATATTGTTCATCCAATTATACCAAAATTGATTGAATATTGAACGTGTGCTAGACATTAATGTACTATTGTGTAAAAAACGATTGAACTTTCCGCCTCTACAGAGAATATACTATTATATATTATTTAGTCCAATATAATTTATTCTTTTTTTATAAAAGTTACTGTTTTTCTTATTAAAATAGCGATATAATGTAAGGTAGGTTTTAAATGACAAGGAGGAATTTTTATGCAAATTACTTTCTTAACACAAATTGATTGGTTGATTCGTTTAATATTAGCAGGAATTTGTGGCTATGCTATTGGTTATGAAAGAAATAGCCGTTATAAAAATGCTGGAACACGTACTCATTTAATTGTTTCTTTGAGCGCTGCCTTGATGATTATCGTCTCAAAATACGGCTTTATGGACATCATTAGCACTCATGGGATCAACCTTGATCCTTCCAGAATTGCTGCTCAAATTGTAAGCGGAATTGGTTTTTTAGGAGCAGGACTGATTTTTGTTCACAATCAATCCGTTCGAGGCTTAACCACCGCTGCTGGCATTTGGGCAACTTCTGGTATTGGGATGGCTATTGGTTCTGGATTATATTTTATAGGTATTGTAGCTACTTTACTCATTTTACTTTTTCAAATCATTTTACATCAAAATTATCGGTGGATAAAAACAGCAACAAGCAATCATCTTATCGTTCAATTAGAAGATATTGAAGGTCTTCGCCTGTTGCAAAAACAAATGAAAAATGAACATATTAAAATTCTGAGTATAAAAGTTGAAAAAAAATCAAATAATTGTTTGAAAACTGATCTATATCTGAGCTTACCCAAAACTTATGAACTTGCATCACTGGTAACTCTTTTAGAGTCAAACGAAAAGATTAAATCAATTGAATACTAATCTTAAAGATAGAGCCCCTTCCTAGGGGTATTTTTACTTTTCACAATCTTACTCCGCTCTTAGTATTCGTATTTAAGACGGTCTTTATGATAAATATTTCTTAAATGGAGCTGCTACAATAAATATCAAAAAGACACCAGAATTCTTCTGGTGTCTTTTTGATATTTATATGAGGGAGATTGAATGTTACACCAATCTCCACCAAATAATTGTTCGAAACGTTGATATATCTGAAACAGATTAACGTTTTGAGAATTGTGAAGCTTTACGGGCTTTCTTAAGACCAGCTTTTTTACGTTCAACCATACGAGCATCACGTGTAAGCAAGCCAGCGCGTTTCAAAGCACCACGGAAGTCTGGATCCACTTCAAGCAATGCACGAGCGATACCGTGACGGATAGCTCCTGATTGACCTGATACACCACCACCGTTTACGTTTACGAGTGTGTCGTAGCTACCTTCAGTTTGTGTAGCTGCAAATGGTTGGTTGATAACAAGGCGAAGTGCTGCTTGTGGGATGTAGTCTTCTACATCACGTTTGTTAATTACGATTTTACCTGTGCCGGGTACGAGACGTACACGAGCAACTGAATTTTTACGGCGTCCTGTGCCAGCGTATTGTACTTGTGCCATTTAGTGCGTTCCCTCCTTAGATAAGACCTGAAATATCAAGAACTTCAGGTTTTTGTGCTGCGTGTGTGTGTTCACCACCAACAAACACTTTAAGTTTCATGCCTTGAGCACGTCCAAGAGTGTTGTGTGGAAGCATACCTTTAACTGATTTTTCAATCAAACGTACAGCGTTTTTCTCACGGAGTTCACCAGCAGTGATTGATTTCAATCCACCTGGGTGAAGGCTGTGACGGTAGTAAACTTTATCAGTTGCTTTTTTACCAGTAAGTTTTACTTTATCAGCATTGATAACGATAACGAAATCACCTGTATCTGTGTGAGGAGTGAAAGTTGGTTTGTTTTTACCGCGAAGCACGCTAGCAACTACAGCTGACAAACGACCAAGAGGTACATCAGTTGCGTCAACCACGTACCATTTACGGTCAACGTTTGAAGCGTTAGCCATGAATGTTGTTTTCATCATTTGGGTTAAGTTTCCTTTACTTAGAATTTGTTTACGGCAGGTGTAAGAGTCCTGCAAATATTTTTGGGTTTCCGGGGCCACAAAAATGGGGTAAACAATACCGTTTATCATAATACCACATATGTCAAGTCTTGTCAAGATTCATTTTTAATTTTTTTGCTTTTATGTTAAACTATTACCATGAATGTAGTTCTTACTTTAGACTCCAAAATGTTAGATAGACTTATTCTTAAGTTCGACAAATATAAGACGGCATCAAAAAACCAATATATTGTTTTTTATGCAAAGCTACCTAAAGCTACTATTTCTGTATATACGTCAGGAAAAGTTGTCTTTCAAGGAGAGGATGCTGAACGTATTGCTCAACAATTTGGGCATACTGCTTCATCACGTCCACAGCAACAAGAGAACATAATCGGTACCGATGAAGTCGGCAATGGTTCATATTTTGGTCCCTTAGTCGTTGTGGCAAGTTTTGTCAATACTGAAGATGTACTTTTATTAAAGAAGCTCGGTGTCGCCGATTCAAAAAAAGTTACCGATGAAAAAATCTATCAAATTGCTCCTCAATTAATGGAGAATATCACACATGTGCCTTTGATTGTTGAACCCACAAAATATAACCAAGTCATTGATTCAGGTTACAATGCTGTAAGTATCAAAGTAGCCTTGCATAACCAAGCTATTTATCTCCTCGAAAAACGTGTTTCAGAAAGTATTGAATATATAATTGTTGATGCCTTTACGACTGAAAAAAATTACCAAAAATATTTATTAACCGAGCAAAATAAAGTGAACGGTAAAGTTACCCTTTTACCTAAGGCTGAAGACCAATTCTTAGCCGTTGCTTGCAGCTCTATTATTGCCCGCTACCTCTTTCTAGAAAATCTCAAAGCTCTTTCTCTAGAAGCAGGGTATAAGTTACCAAGCGGCGCCGGAGCAGCTTCTGACCAAGTAGCTGCAAAGCTAATACGTCAAAACGGTCCTGAATCCTTGAAAAGATATGCAAAATTACATTTTGCTAACACTAAGAAAGCAATAAACATAGCTCAAATATAGAAAGTTAAATATGGAAAATACCACACAAAACAAACAACCCAATGCCTTCACACGATTCATCAAAGAATGGGGCATCTTTCTCGCAATTATCACTATCGCAATCCTCTCACGTATCTTTATCTGGTCACTTGTCGTTGTTGATGGTCATTCAATGGATCCAAACTTAGCTGATAAACAACGCCTGGTTCTTATTAAAACTGCAAGCATTAACCGCTTTGATATCGTAGTTGCTAAAGAAACAGAAACAGTAAATGGGCAAACCGAAACAAAAGACGTTGTAAAGCGTGTGGTTGGTATGCCGGGTGATGAGATTAAATTTGATAAAGATCAACTTTACATCAATGGAAAGAAAACTGATGAGCCCTATTTGGCAGACTTTAAAAAACAGCTTTCTAATAATGAACTCGAAAAGACTTATCAAAATTACGCTTTGACTTCTGAACTCTCTGAAGCCAACCGCGCTTACTTTGTTCAACTTGCGCAACAAGCTCAAGCCTTTACCACAGATGCAACAGGCAATCCAACCTTTACGATTAAAGTACCTGAGGGAGAGTATCTTCTCTTAGGGGATAACCGTATTGTGTCGAGAGACAGTCGAGCAGTAGGAACCTTTAAACGTTCTGATATTGTTGGGCGAACCATGTTCCGTGTGTGGCCAATTAATAAAATTTCTACCCTTAACTAATAAAAAAACTTTGTCTAGATAGACAAAGTTTTTTTCATATTTTTATATTCTAGGTAGGTAAGGAGAATCAGCAAAACATCAAAAACTGAGACAAAAAGCATAAAATTAGAATGATGTTGCAAATACTCCGCCAGTTGGTAAACAATAAAGCCTAAAAAAACCAAAATCGATAATGGATACGCCCAAAGAATCTTTTTCCATAAAAGCACCAAAGTTACAAGCTTGATTAAACCATGTACTAGAAGATAAACAGCAGCAAGGTATTGTGTACTAACAGTAAAATGCTGCCCCAAATTTAATAAGAGATGAGCTATAAAGTCGCTTGGATCTTCTTTTAATTCTCCTCGAGTAAACCAGCCCACAATACCAGACATGCGCTCAGGTGTAATAAAGAAAAGAAAAATACCACCAAGAACTTCGCCTAAGGCAAATAGTGACTTTAGTAACAATACGATATCAAAGCTTAAATCAATAACACCTTGCTTGTTTGCTTTATTTCTCTTCAAATATATTACCTAGCTCTACTTCAATCGTCCGCTGGGCAACATCTATCTGATCTACCTTGAGGATTGATTTATAATCATCTACCAACCGCTCTCCCTTGAAAGGCCCTTCCAGAAAGACAGCCACACCAGATAAGAAACAATCAAATTCGTGAACAAGACTCTTCATGCCATTAATTGTTCCAGCTCCTTTCATAAAGTCGTCTACAATCAATACACTTTGGCCAATCGATAAACTCCGCTTAGAAAGTGTCATATTTTCAACACGGCTGCTTGAACCTGACATATAATTCACGTTCAAAGTTGCCCCTTCTGTAACTTTAGGATCACGTCGAACAATAACAAAAGGAACATCTAAAATTTCCGCTACAGACTGTGCAATCGGAATTCCTTTTGTCGCAATTGTCATCACGACATCAATTTGTTTATCACAATACTCATGAGCAATAATTTGACCAATTTTTTTTAGATTAGCAGGGTGACCTAAAATATCAGAAAGATATATATAACCTCCAGGTAAAATACGGTTTTCTTCACGCAAAAGGTCCGCAAGTTCCAACGCACGATCCCGAGAAACTTCATCAGATATATAGGGTGTGAAACGTACGCCTCCTAAACTTCCAGGAAAAGTTTCGACAATTCCAATATTTTGATCTTCAAAGACACGCTTAATAAAAACAAGATCTTCAGAAATCGAGGATTTGGCTACTTCATAGCGTTTACTAATTTCATTCAGATTCAACATTCTATTGGGTCTGTTCAATAAAAAATTAGTAAAGTCCACTAAACGTTCGTTTCTTTTCATATTAATCACCCTTTTCTTTTTGTTGGTTTAATTATAACGTAGAAAAACCGAACAATCAAGCAAAGCATTCAAATTTAATCATAAAAATTACAGCATCTGGGATATATTCTCGAATAATTAAAAATAAAAAAAAGCAACACCTTAAAGATATTGCTTTTTATTAGTTGAAATAATCAAAGATTATTCAGCATCGCCACCGCGACCGTTTTTCTTGATAATTTCTTCTTGTACTGATTTAGGTACATCTTCGTAGTGGTCAAATGTCATCATGAATGTACCACGACCTTGTGAAGATGAACGAAGAGTAGTTGCATAACCAAACATTTCAGCAAGTGGTACAAATGCATTAACGATTTGTGATTTACCATGTGCTTCCATGCTGTTTACACGTCCACGACGAGCTGTTACGTGACCCATAACATCTCCGAGGTTTTCTTCAGGAACTGTGATGACAACTTTCATCATTGGTTCAAGGATTGCAGGTTGTGCAGTCTTAGCAGCTTCTTTCATAGCGAGTGAAGCCGCAACCTTGAAGGCAGTTTCTGATGAATCGACATCGTGATATGAACCATCATAAAGCTTAGCTTTAATATCAACCATTGGGTATCCAGCAAGGACACCGTTAGCCATAGTTTCTACCAAACCTTTTTCAACGGCTGGTACGAATTCACGTGGAACCACACCACCGACGATAGCATTTTCAAACTCGAAACCAGCACCTTCTTCGTTCGGTGTGAATTCGATCCATACGTCACCGTATTGACCTTTACCACCTGATTGACGTTTGAAGAATCCACGTGCTTGAGTAGGTGCACGGAATGTTTCACGGTATGATACTTGAGGCGCACCAACGTTAGCTTCAACTTTGAATTCACGTTTCATACGGTCAACAAGGACATCAAGGTGAAGCTCACCCATACCAGAGATAACTGTTTCACCAGTTTCAACGTTTGTTTCAACGCGGAATGTTGGATCTTCTTCAGCCAATTTAGTAAGGGCAACACCCATTTTATCTTGGTCAGCTTTTGATTTAGGTTCAACAGAAAGTTGAATAACTGGTTCTGGAACTTCGATAGACTCAAGGATGATACGTGCTTTTTCGTCAGTCAATGAGTCACCAGTTGTAGTGTTTTTCAAACCAACAGCAGCGGCGATATCACCAGCATAAACTGTTTGGATTTCTTGACGAGTATTCGCGTGCATTTGGAGGATACGTCCGATACGTTCACGTTTACCTTTAGAAGTATTCAAGACGTATGAACCAGCATCCAATGTACCTGAGTAAACACGGAAGAATGAAAGACGTCCAACGAATGGGTCAGTCATGATCTTGAAGGCAAGAGCCGCAAATGGAGCATCATCAGATGCTGGGCGTTCGTCTTCTTCGTCTGTATCTGGGTTAACACCTTTGATTGCAGGAATGTCCAATGGGCTTGGGAGGTAATCAATAACCGCATCAAGCATCATTTGAACACCTTTGTTCTTGAAGGCAGAACCTGCAAGCATTGGGTAGAATTCAACGTTGATTGTTGCTTTACGAATAGCAGCTTTCAACTCTGCTTCAGTGATTTCTTCACCTGCAAAGTATTTTTCCATCAAGTCTTCGTCTGTTTCAGCGATAGCTTCGATGAGTTTTGTACGCCATTCTTCAGCTTGTTCCATGTATTCTGCTGGGATTTCTTCGTCACGGATATCTGTACCAAGGTCGTTAGTATAGATTTCAGCACGCATAGTTACCAAGTCAATGATACCCACGAAGTCTTCTTCAGCTCCGATTGGGATTTGAATTGGATGAGCGTTAGCGCCCAAACGATCGTGCAATGTAGAAAGTGAATAGAAGAAGTCAGCACCGATTTTATCCATTTTATTAGCAAAAACGATACGTGGAACTCCATAGTCAGTTGCTTGACGCCAAACTGTTTCAGTTTGTGGTTCAACACCTGATTGAGCATCAAGTACAGTTACTGCACCGTCAAGAACACGGAGTGAACGTTGTACTTCGATTGTGAAGTCCACGTGACCTGGTGTATCAATAATGTTTACACGGTTGCCTTTCCATTGGGCAGTTGTCGCAGCAGAAGTGATAGTGATACCACGTTCTTGTTCTTGCTCCATCCAGTCCATTTGTGATGCACCTTCGTGAGTTTCACCGATTTTGTGAATTTTACCAGTATAGTAAAGGACACGTTCAGTGGTAGTTGTTTTACCGGCATCGACGTGAGCCATGATACCGATATTACGAGTATTTTCAAGTGAAAATTCGCGAGCCATAGTTTTCTCCTAATTAATTTTTAGTTTTACACCCCATTATATCATAATAATAAAGGTTTTTATAGTTCTATTTTTATCTTTCAACTATTTTTAAATAAAATTTAAGCTTTTTTCAAAAAGACTTACTTCTTCTTCATGAAAAATTTTTATCAAAAAAAGAAAAAGGAGACTATTCCCCTTTTTCAACAATCTCAATCCATCTTTCGACAGATTCTAAATGATTAAGGTACAGGAAAAGACGCTCATAGAGTTGTTGAGAGGCTTCCTCGTGCTGTGCACTTAGTGCTTCTCCTATTTCCTTTACAGTTGTTTTACCATCGATCATGCTAAAAACAAGTGTACCATATTCATCCAAAGACATGTACGTACGTTGAGGTATTTTCGCCCCCATCTTACGCATAAGATTTTGTGTCCAATGTTTTTGATCTTTATAAATCCGAATCCGACCTTCGTGCCATTCAAATAACACTTTATCTTTTTTCCGGAAAATCATATTCAGATTTTCATCTGAAATATCATCTTTTTTCTTTTTATTACTCATCTGACTTCTCGGCAGCCGGAGCTTTCTTGATTGACATCAATGGTGCTACAATCGCAATGATTAAGATAACCATGAGTACCCAAGCCATGGCGTTAGAACCTACAAATCCCGTAGGTGTTCCTGGAGTTACGACTCCTGAAACTTGAAGGATAATACCCAACAAACCAATAATTGATGCACCGGCAACTAAACCTGACGATAAAGAGACACCTGATGACATACGTTCTTCTTGAACAGCTTCTGTATCTTTTTTACCAAGAACTTCCACCAAAATACGAACTAAAGCACCAATAAGAATAATTGACGTTGTTGAAATTGGAAGGTAGAAACCAATCGCAAATGTCATAACTGGAACTTTAATCATGTAAAGGATAATACCAAACACGATACCAGCAATAATCATATGCCATGGAAGTTCTCCACCGATGATACCATCAGTCAAAGTTGCCATCAAGTTTGCTTGTGGTAAGGCGAACTGAGCTGCATCACCCGTTAAAGCTAATTGATCACGAAGTAATACGATAACACCTGTTACCACTACAACACCAAGAACAGCAGCAACAAGGAAGAAACGACGTACTTCATATTTATTACCACCAGTGATGAAAGTAACTTTTTGAGCTTGTGTATAACCACCAGCTACTGAAATCGCTACAACGATGAAGGTACCGAAGAGCAAGAGTGATTTAAGGTCTGCACTTGATGTCCAACCCATTGTCAAGAAAACAAGAGTCAGGATAACAAGTGAGGCAATTGTCATACCAGATACTGGCAAGTTAGATGTACCGATTGTACCTGTCAAGCGTCCTGCAACGATGATGAATAACATTGAAAGAACGATTGAAAGAATACCAGCAAGGAAAGTCATGGCTATGTTCCCACCAGAGATAATGAAGCCAACAACAAATGTTGCAACAATACCAATAAGGATAGCAAAGATACCAAGTGAATCACGTTCTCCAGCTTCGGCATTTTTACGTCCATCGAGTGTTGCTTTAACAGAGTTAATGATTGTTGGGATAAGACGAATTGCCCCAATCATACCACCTGAAATCATCATCCCCGCACCAATGTATTTAACATATGATCCAGAGATTGCGGCAAAATTCATAGCTTGGATTGGAGTAGATGGGTCATTCCAAACATGATGACCGTTTCCAGCCATTTCTGAGAAGTAACCAATCAATGGAGCGATACCAAAGTTAGCAAGGATTGAACCAGCAAACATCATTACTGCAACCTCAAGCCCAACAATAAAGCCGATGGCAGCAAGCATTGGATTTACTTCAATTTCAAGTTTCCATTTATAGAATGTTTCGTTTGTATAGCTTACAACGTTGTTCACAACACCAAAAACTGCTGAAGTGAATGCAGTAATAAGACCACCAACACCGAAACCGATACCCATGTATTTAAGTGAGTTACCACCTGTTGAAGAAGCAACAAGCGTTTCCGAAATTGCCATTGCTTCGGGATAAACAAGTGTGCCATGTTCTTCAACTAAGAGATAGTCTTGAACAAATGACAAAATACCAAGAGATACAAGAACCGCAGAAACACCAACAATTACACCTTCAAAGAAAGAGACTTGTTGTCCGATAAGGATAACTGCTGGTAAGACAAAGATAAGACCTGAGGCAATTGACTCACCACCAGTTGCCATTGACTGGAGGATATTCTTCATCAGGAAGTTATTTTTACGGATAAAAATTGACAAGAGTCCTGAACCAAGAATAGCCCCTGGGATACCTGCAGCTACTGTTAAACCAGCACGCATTCCTGAATAGGCAGTAGATGCTGCAAAAAGAATGGCCAAAATAATACCAATAACAATTACAACTGGGTTGCCAGCACTCTTTTTGCGTCCATCTTCATAAGGGAGGTAATCTTTCCCTGCGACACCGCCATAGGCGGTTTTAGACAATTTTTTCATATTGTGTAATATACTCCTTAAGTTTGAAAGTGTTTTCGCCTTATTTTACTACAAATTCATCAAATCTGCAAGGTGTTTAAGTGTTTTTTGTAGCTTTTTTCTCATATTTTTGTTATGTAAATGTGTATATTTTTTTATTTTCTTATCTTTGAAAATAAAAAAACTTGACCATAAAGTCAAGCTTTTTCTAGAATAATGACCAAGGGTCATCTTCTTACCAACGGAAGTGAGCGAACGCACGGTTTGCTTCTGCCATTTTGTGTGTGTCTTCACGTTTCTTAACTGCAGCACCTGTGTTGTTTGCAGCATCAAGAATTTCTTTTGCAAGACGGTCTTGCATAGTGTGTTCACCACGGTTACGAGCGATTGTTACCAACCAACGGAGTCCGAGAGTTGTACGACGTTCTGGACGAACTTCAACTGGGACTTGATAGTTAGAACCACCAACACGACGAGCGCGAACTTCAAGAACAGGCATGATATTTTCCATAGCTGTTTCGAAAACTTCAAGTGGGTTGTTTCCAGTAGCTTCTTCAATTTGTTTGAAAGCTCCGTAAACGATATTTGTAGAAACGCCACGTTTACCATCAAGCATAACGCGGTTGATAAGACGTGTTACTACTACTGAGTTGTACATTGGATCTGCCAAAACTTCACGTTTTGGGGCACGATTTTTACGCATTCTTCTTATCTCCTTTCAATTACGCTTTTGGTTTTTTAGTACCGTATTTAGAACGGCTTTGTTTACGATCTGTTACACCAGCTGTATCGAGTGCACCACGAACGATGTGGTAACGTACCCCTGGCAAGTCTTTTACACGACCACCACGAAGAAGTACAACGCTGTGTTCTTGCAAGTTGTGACCGATACCTGGGATGTATGCTGTAACCTCGATAAGGTTAGACAAACGTACACGAGCGAATTTACGGAGCGCTGAGTTAGGTTTTTTCGGAGTCATTGTTCCAACACGAGTTGCAACACCACGTTTTTGTGGGCTTGCTACTTTAGTTTGGAGTTTTTTACGACTGTTATAGCCGATGTTCAATGCAGGTGAGTTAGATTTTTCCACTTTAGAGTGACGACCTTTACGCACCAATTGGTTAATAGTAGGCATTTTTCTGTCTGCTTATCCCTTTTATTTACGGAGAACCGCAAAGCGAAATAAAACGAATAAACAATCCTTTCTGTTTTTTTATAAAGTTGGAATGTCAGTATATGGTCGCTTAATCCAAGTTCTGACAAGAAGTTTGGCAACTTATACAAGTTCTCCTTATTAGGACCAAATATAAAAAGTACCGTTTAATATCTTATCAAAATTTCAACACTCTGTCAACTTTATTTTGCATATTATTAGAGAAAAGTATTTCTTTACAAATTTTTTTGCATTTTCTATACTGACACGCGCGCTTAATTGCCTCATATCTGGGTTAATGAATAAATGATGTAGCAGGATAACCGAAAAATAAAATAGCGATAATTAGGGCAACAAATAAAAAATCTAAAAAAATTACGAGAACAATAGTCAGTATGCGCCCTATCTTATTATAAGGATTAATACTGAGGCCATAACCGAATGCTTTTGGCACCCAAAGGGGAGAATCCATTATTCCTTTATAATGCTGATAAGCAAGTTTATTAAAGCTTACAGTCACATGTAAAAGGAGAATGCAGAAGAGGAAGATAATTATTGTAATACCATTTAGTAAAGTTACGTTGTTCTGAGATAAAGGAATGAGTAATAATGATAAGAGGAGGATAAGGCTGGTCAATATAATCAATAGTATTGAGTACTTCTTGTTCGCTTTCTTCGTATTGATTAACTCATAATCCTTCTTAACTTTCTTCATAAACTGCGGGTCTCCTTTAATAATATCAAGTGAAAAAACATAATAATTACTTAGTTCTATCAGCATCGGAACATCTGGAAAGTTTTTCCCGTTCTCCCAGTTGGAAAGGGATTGTCTTGAGATATAGAGTGTATCAGCAACTTTTTGTTGCGTTTCTCCTTTTTTCTTCCGTTCCTCTACTAAAATAGTGGCTAAATTCATCTTTACTCCTTTCATGCCCCATCATGATATATTAAAAAGAATAGAATGTCTAGCAAATATTTCTTGCATGCCTATCTAAGAGGGTAAAAAGAGCTATTGTAAATGAAGTTTACCGATACTGTAAACTTCATTTACTTCTGTAAAATAATAAATATTTGCATAGATTTTCCTAAAAGAGAAGAAATGTTTTACGTGAAACCATTGATTTGCTGTTAAAGCATCTATTAGTGTGAGTTTAACACATATTATTTTTGAAATACATTAGACCTTATTTCGCTGGTATGATAAAATAGAAACATGAAAAAAATCGTAATCACTTTCCTCTCCTTACTGCTTTTATTCTCTCCTTTGGCTACTATAAATGCTCAAGCTGAGGATTTTTCTGTGGCAGCAAAATCTTCTATCGCCGTAGATGCAAGCAGTGGTAAAATCCTTTATAGCCAAAATGCAACGGATTCAAGCACGCGCATCGCCTCAATCACTAAACTTTTAACGGCCTACTTGGTTTATAAGAGTGTCGATGAGAAAAAAATTGCTTGGGATACAAAAGTACCTATTTCTGACTATGCTTATAATTTAACAATGAACAGCAACGCAAGTAATATCCCACTTGCTGAGGGAACTGAAGTCACGGTTAAAGATTTACTTAATGCCTTGCTTTTACCCTCAGCTAACTCCGCTGCTATAGCCTTGGCAGAAAAAATTGCTGGTTCGGAACCGAAATTTGTTGATATGATGATGGCTCAATTGAAAGAGTGGGGCATTACAGATGCTAAGCTTTATACTTCTTCTGGCCTCCCAAACAGCGAGCTCGGTGAAAATATTTATCCAGGATCTACTGAAAATGATGCCAATACAATGAGTGCTCAAGATGTTGCCATCATGTGTACACATCTCCTCAAAGATTATCCCGAAATATTGAAAATCACCGAAAAAACAGAACTTCCATTTGATAAGGGGGGGCAATCTGAAACTACTTTAGCAAATACTAATCAAATGTTGCCTGGGTTTACAACAACACGTGCCGGTGTAGATGGCCTTAAAACTGGTTCAACTTCATTTTATGTCGACTGTTTTGCTGCTACAACAGTTCAAAATGGGTTCCGTATTATTACGGTTATTTTAGAAGCTAAAGACCCTTCTGTAGATAATTCAACACCTTTTACACTCACTAATGATCTTATGAACCAAGTTTATGCTTCTTGGACAAATGCAGATATTATTAGTAAGGATGAGCAACTCAGCGATTTCGCTAGACTTCCTGTACGAGACGGAAAGAAAAACAGTATTGATCTTATAGCTAAAGATAACTTCTCCGCTGTAGTCCCCTTAAAAAATGGTACAGCCGACATAAATGCAATTGAAATTACTTTTGATCGCGATCCTAAAACAAATATCGAGGCTCCCATCAAAAAAGGAGAAGAGTTAGTTCAGGCTACAGCTACACAAAAAGATAAGCTCGGCTATCTCCCAGGTTTTTCAGGTTATCATTTTCCTCTTACAGCTAAGACAGATGTGGAACGTGCAAATGTCTTTGTCGTGATGTGGAATAAATTCGTCCGTTTTGTAAACGAAAAACTCTAATAAAAAACTTTCTTGTACAAGAAAGTTTTTTATTTTATAGAATTTTCTAGTTTAGAATGACGATAACTGTAAACAAAGTAGAAACCAGCTGCAAACATAAGTAAAATTAGAAGAAAAAGCCATATTTGGGTATGATAGTGGACGATTAAAAAGCCATTGACAATAATTGATAAGATAGGAATCAAAGGTACTAGTGGAGTTTTAAACTCATGAGGTTGTGGCAACCCTTGTTCCTTACGAAGCTTTAACAAACCAAGAGCTAATACAATCAGATATAACAATGTAGATAAGCTCAAAAACTGACTGAGATAAGACATAGGAACAAAGCCAGCTATCAACATTGAAGTACCTCCAATAACGAGTGTAGCATTAATTGGTGTTTGGTGCTTAGCTGAAATTTTACTGAGCTTTGGAGGTAAAAGCCCATCACGACTCATAGAGTAAAGTAAGCGTGATAAGGCATAGGACATGGTGAGAGCAACACTGAGCAAAGTAATCACCGCTATAATAGAAATATAAGTCGCTGCCCACTCAACTCCAAGATAAGCAAGAGCAAATGCAATAGAGTTTGTGACATTTAGCTTATAATAAGGCACTGTTCCTGTAAGCACCAATGTCACAATAATATAAAAGACTACAGCAACAAAAAGTGAACTAATTACGCCATAAGGAATATTTCGACGGGGATTTTCAGCCTCATCTACCGCTGTCGACACTGTTTCGTAACCAATAAAGGCAATAAAGAGCATCGAAGCACCTGGTAAGATACCCGATTGACCACCGATTAAGGAACCCAAGCCAAAAGGTGCAAAGTTAGACCAATTTGCAGGTTCCAGATAAAAAAGACCAACAATAGCAAAAACAATTAATGCTGAAAATTTTAAAACAACGAGAGTATTATTCAAATGTGACACTGTTCGGGTGTTTAAGAAAATCATCACCGTTATGGCAGCCACTACCAACATTGGAATTAAATCAATAGAAAAACCTGAAGTATGGCCAAATGAGCCTTCAAATCTGGAAGGAAGTTGCAAATGCAGCAAGCCTTTGAAATAACCACTCCATGACTTTGCAACGATTGCAATTGTTGTAAAAAATTCAATTGCCAAAAGCCAGCCTACGATCCAAGCAGGAAATTCTCCAAAAACAGCATAAATGTAGCCATAAGGCCCACCTCGGCTTGGTACACGTGAAGCAAACTCAGCAAAGATTAGAGCTGACAACCCTACAGCAATCCCTGCAATAATAATGGATATAATAAGCGAAGGCCCAGCAATCAGGGCTACACCAACACCAGTAAAAGTAAAAATACCTGCTCCCACCATTGATCCTAGACCTAATAAAGTTAAGTCCATCGAATTAAGAGTACGTTTCATTTCACTTTTTTCTTGAACTACTCTTTTACGAAAAATGTTCATATCACTCCTCTATCATCATATTTTTACATTTCTTCAGCACATCAATTATTGATACCTTTTGCTTTGACAATAGCAAGTAAGATTGCTCCAATAATAAACAATACTGTACCTATAGTAATGTAGGCTAACTCCTTTTTTGTTTTTTTCTCGCCTAAAAAGAGAATACCTCCAATTGTTGAAATGATTACTCCTAATTGGGAGAAGGAAAAAGCAATAGCATTCCCTGCCAGTGAAGCTGCGAGTAACATAAAAACATTACCCACGCCCCACATTAGTCCAACAGAAATATTTTTAAAAACAACTGCTTCCATTTTTATATCACCACCAGAAAGAACAAAAGCACCTACAACCATTCCGATTGACATTGGAAAAATAATTGTTAATGTATCAAAATGAATATTGAACCACAGAGCGGATAAATTATTAAACAAAATCACATAAGATACATAAGCTAAAGTCGAGTAAGCTAAACAAATCAAACCTCTAACATAGTGATGTTTTTCTACAGCAATGGTATTTTCAGGATCTCTTTTTGCAGAAAAATAGAAACCAACGATTAAAGCTAAAATGGCAATAAACCCTAATGTATATTGAATATTTTGGGTCCACTCATGGAAAATGAAGACACCGATTAGTGCTGCCAAAACGAGTTGGGACCCCGCAGATAAAGGACCAGCTACGGATACACCGAGATATTTCATAGAGTGAAACTGTCCACTTTGACCAATTGCCCAAATAAAGCCACCAATAAAACCAATAAGAAAAATAGGAAAACTTAATTGAGGTTGACGGATAAGAAATACTATCAGAGCAAAGACAAAGGCTCCAAAAGTCATCCCCAAAGTTTGTTGTTTTGCTGTTCCACCGATTTTATTTGATACAAAACCAATGGATCCCCATGCGAACATTGGGACGAGAGCGAGTAAAATTCCTTCCATTTCAGCCTCCAAAATAAATATTAACTAAAAATCTTCTTATTTTAACATTATTATACATAAATATCAATGCATTCTTCTTATCTATTTTTTAATTTGATGCACTTTTTAACCTACTATTTTAAATGAGTATTAATAGCTAGTCTTTTAAGCCTTAAAGTATTGATGGAAAGTTCTAACTACTCTTCCATTCTTTTAAAAGTTTATTTTTGACTCATTTTTATCACACTTTCATTCTAACAAAATAAAGAATCGAAAAAAAATAAAACACGCAAATACGTGTTTTATCGCTTTTCAATACAAATCAAAAAAGGTGGTGTATGGATCTGGTTCAGAGGCTCATATTTCATCACATGCCATTGTGCTTGGGGAAGCTCACTTGCCCAAGCAAGAACAGCATTTTTTTCACTTTGACCACCTTCGTGTCCGTAATAAACAACAAGCATAATCTGCCCATGAGGTAGAAGTTTTTCTTTTAGGATGTCTAAAGCTCTTAAAGTCGTACTGGGCTGTGTAATAACCGATTTATCTGCCCGAGGCAAATAACCTAAGTTAAAAATAGCAGCTTTTACAGAATCCTTGACATATTTATCAATACTCTCATGGCCATCTAAGATTAACTTGGCTTCTAGTTTTTTTTCTTGCAATAAAGCTTGGGTTGAAACTAAGGCTTCCTTTTGCACATCAAAGGCATATACCTTATCCGTCAAACCTGCAAGAAAAGCTGTATCCCAACCATTCCCCATGGTCGCATCAACGACCACATCACCAGACTTAATTGTTTTAGATAACATCTGATGTGCCATCTCAATTGGTCTAAGCATAGGTAATTGACTCCACTTTTCTAATATTTTTACAGCCTTGAACAGAGCCACGTCGCTCCATTTCACGATCAATCGCATTCAAGACTTCCCACTTATTTAAAGACCACATCGGACCAATCAAAGCCTCACGGGGTGCATCCCCAGTGAGCCGATGAATAACAATTTCTTTAGGTATCATCTCTAACTGATCACAGATAATCTTTACATATTCATCCTGAGACAAAAGTTGCAGACGTCCATCATGATAATCACGTTGCATTCGCGTATTTTTCATTAAATGCAGTAAATGAAGCTTGACACCCTGAATATCCGAATCTAAAATCATGCGGCGTACATTCTCTAACATCATTTCATGGCTTTCACCAGGTAATCCATTGATCAAATGGACACAAACATTAATATTATGCTCACGTAAACGAGCTACGGCATCCGTATAAGTTTGGTAATCATGTGCTCTGTTAATTAAATCACTTGTCTTTTCAAATGTTGTTTGAAGACCTAAGTCAATCCAAACTTCCATACGCGTATTAAGTTCCGCCAGATAATCAACCACATCTGGCGGAAGACAATCAGGTCGTGTTCCGATAGATATACCCACAACATCGGGCTGATTCACAGCCTCTTCGAAACGTTCACGTAAAACCTCAACTGGAGCGTGAGTATTGGTAAAGTTTTGAAAGTAGGCGATATATTTTTTTACACCAGGCCATTTTTTATGAAAAGCTTCAACTTCCACACGAAATTGCTCAGCAATTGGTGCATCAGGCTCTAATATCAAATCACCAGAACCAGATACGGTACAAAATGTACAGCCGCCATGTGCAACAGTCCCATCCCGATTGGGACAATCAAAACCAGCATCAATGGGAACCTTAAAAATTTTTTCTCCAAAAGTCCCTCTTAAATATTCGTTCCATGTGGTATAGCGTTTTTGCATAATATTTTACTTCCTTCAATATCTACTATTATAACACAACAAAAAAAAACAGCCACAGGCTGATTTACTTGACTGCGGATGTCGGGCTCGAACCGACGACAACACGATTAACAGTCGTGCGCTCTACCAACTGAGCTAATCCGCATAAAACAAAACCCGATCATAAATCGGGATTTGAGAATATAGTCCGTACGGGATTCGAACCCGTGTTACCGCCGTGAAAAGGCGGTGTCTTAACCCCTTGACCAACGGACCATCTTATTATTGCGCTGTCCTCTCGAACAGTACTTTTCTATTATACACTAATTTAGAAATATGTCAAGAATAAACTGTAGTTTTTCCAAAATAATTTCTTTTTAATTCGTGTTTAGATAGAACTTGTTGAGTGACAACTATATTAGTATACCATATTTTTATTTTTTGTCAAAGAAAAACTCGAATATTTAGATTATAAATATTCGAGTTTAGAAAAAAACAGTCTTATTCGACTGTTTTATCTTCTTTATTTTCATTAGCTGCTTCTTCTTGAGCTTTATTTGCATCTTCAAGGACTTCCTCGAATGATTTTGCTTCTACAGGCTCATTTTCGTGTTCGATAACATCATCCGGCATTTTACCTGTCTTATAAAGAGACATGATTTGTTTAGCATCCAATGTTTCGTATTTAAGAAGGGCAAGCGCAATAGCTTTATGTTGTTCACGGTGAGCTTCGATAATCTCAACAGCTTTATCGTAAGCTTCTTTCGTAATTGCACGGATTTCTTCATCAATAGCTTGTGCTGTAGCTTCTGAGTAAGTTTTTGTTTGTCCGTAATCACGTCCAATAAATACAGCTTGACTGCCTTCGTAACTGATTGTGCCCAGTCTTTCTGACATACCGTATTGTGTCACCATACCACGAGCGATACGCGTAGCTTGTTCAAAGTCATTTGAAGCGCCTGTCGTGATAGCATTAAAGATAATTTGCTCAGCTGCACGGCCACCCATAAGACCTGCAAGGTTTTCTTGCATATCTTCTTTTGAAAGAAGGAATTGATCTTCCTTAGGAAGAGCAATCATATAACCACCGGCACGGCCACGTGGAACGATCGTAACTTTATGGACAGTATTAGCGTTTGAAAGGACCAAACCAACGATTGTGTGCCCTGCTTCATGGTAAGCCACCATTTCACGTTCACGTTCAGAGATTTTCTTGTCTTTCTTAGCTGGTCCTGCAATAACACGGTCTTGTGCTTCATCAATATCTGAAGCATCGATAACTTTTTTATCACGACGTGCGGCCACGAGAGCAGCTTCATTAAGGACATTTTCAAGATCGGCTCCAACAAAACCTGGGGTTTGTTGTGCAACAACTTTAAGGTCAACACTTGAATCAAGGGGTTTGTTTTTCGCATGCACACGAAGTACAGCTTCACGACCTTTAACATCAGGGGCGCCAACAAGTACTTTACGGTCAAAACGACCTGGACGTAGCAAGGCTGGATCGAGAACGTCTGAGCGGTTTGTCGCTGCGATAACAATAACAGAGTTATCATTGTCTTGGAAACCATCCATCTCAACCAAGAGTTGGTTAAGTGTTTGTTCACGTTCATCATTACCACCGCCAAGACCAGCGCCACGTTGACGACCGACAGCATCAATTTCATCAATAAAGATGATTGATGGTGCTGTCTTCTTCGCGTTTTCAAAAAGGTCACGTACACGGCTGGCACCGACACCGACAAACATTTCGACAAAATCAGAACCAGAAATAGAATAGAAAGGTACGCCAGCTTCACCGGCAACAGCTTTTGCAAGCAAAGTTTTACCTGTACCTGGAGGGCCCTCTAAAAGAACTCCCGCAGGGATACGTGCACCAAGATCATGGTATTTTTTAGGATTTTTGAGGAAATCAACAACTTCGACAAGTTCTTGTTTTTCTTCTTCTGATCCTGCAACGTCTGCAAAGCGAACTTTTGAAGTTTTAGCGTCTTGTTGCTTCGCTCGAGATTTACCAAAGCTCATTGGATTGCCGGCACCGCCGCCACCACGTGAGCCCATTCCGCCCATCATTAGCCAGAAGAAGCCGACCATGAGAAGCATTGGTAAGATGTATGAAAGAATTTGGATCCACATACCGCTTGTTGAAGCTGGAACGACACTCACTTGGATTCCTTTTTCTTCTGCTGCTGTTTGGACACCTTTAATCACACTATCTGTAGGGATAATAAGCGATTGGAAATTCGTTACTTTAGAATTGTTGCCTGGTAAAAATGGAAGGTTGTTATTACCTTCTACAGGTTTAGGATCCTTGTATTCGCCAGAAACTGTAAACAGACTATCACTAGGCTGCATTTTCAGGGATTTAATATTACCGTCTTTAATGTCACTCATCAATGTAGAGTAGCTGATTTTATCAACGTTAGATTGATTGCCACTAAAGAAAGCATTAATACCGAAAACGATGACGATTACAAGCAAGACCCAACCTAGAGTACTTTTAATAAAGCCTCCGTTTTTATTGTTGTTAGGATTTGGATTGTTCATATTTTCTTCTTTGCCTTTTATTTTTTTATCTCTTAGTTATAGCATACTTACGTATCTTTTGCTATTAGTAAGCCCTATCATGAGCATTTTTCATACTTTGGTATGAGTTTTTTTATTTGTTATAAACTTCTTCTTTTAATACACCGACATAAGGGAGGTTACGGTAGTGGTTATCGAAATCAAGTCCGAAACCGACAACGAATTCATTTGGAATTGTAAAGCCAGTATAATCTGCATCAATTTCCACAACACGTCCTTCTGGTTTATCCAAAAGTGTTACGATTTTAACGGTCGCCCCACGGTGTTCGAGAAGCTCTTTCAGATATTTCAAAGTACGGCCAGTATCGATGATATCTTCAACAATAATAATTTCTCGTCCAGTTACAGGAGTAGCCACGTCAAGAAGCAACTTTACTTCACCTGAAGACTCTGTTCCGCCATGATAGCTTGAAACGGTCATGAAATCCATTTCCAATTGGATATCCATGCGTTTAACTAATTCCGCAAGGAAGGGAACTGAGCCACGTAAAATGCCTAGAAGCAATGGATTTTTGTCTTTATATTCATCAGCAAGAATTTTTCCAAGTTCAATCGTTTTACTCTGGATTTCTTCTTCTGAAATGAGTACTTTTTTTATGTCTTTTTCAAGCATTATCAATATCCTCTCTTATAGTGGGTTTGACCCACAGCGTCCTTTTCATTTTATCATTTTTAAGGGCTTTACTCAAATCTGAAACAGTTAAATCAGTGATAGCATAGATATCTTTCTCAACTAAAATTAAAAGATTTTCGCGCTTTTCCAATGGAACATGTTGTTCAATAAAAAATTTCCGCAATTTTTTATGATGCCCATTTATCAAAATATAATCCCCTGGCTGACGCTTCCTTATTTCAATTTCACCTTCCATTGGAAGATCAACACGCATGAAACTTGCATCTTTGGGATCATCCTCCATTATTTCGATTTCTTTTTTAGGGAAAGGTTGATTCGGAACAATCATGAAATACTGGTCATTTTTCACAAAAAAATAGGCGTTAGATAATTCCGAACGGTATTGCTGCGGACGCTCAATAATCCATAAAAGTTCTGAAAATTTTGCTTTGGAAACCTGCAGGTCAGGGAATTTTTCTAGATATTCTTGAAGGATAAAATGTTGTAAAGCCCTCGATTGTCTGAGAAAAAGTTTGAGATTGATTTCGTCCTTGATAATTTCTAACTCTGCTATTTTATCTTTGATTACTGAAAAAGCCAAGGTAATTTCTTGCGACATACTTACAATTGCCTCAGAAAACTGTGGATTTTCCTGTGTAAGTGCTGGTATATATTGATTACGTACACGATTGCGCAAATAATCCGTTCCTGCATTTGTTACATCCTCAAAATATTCCTCCGCATCAAAATCTGCTTTACTAAAAGTGAGTAAAGGACGAATTAATTCACCGGTACCAAAGGCCTGACGTTCAGGAATTCCGGTCAAATGGCGTAAACGTCGTCCTGTAATTTCGCGCATGAGGACTGTTTCAACTTGGTCGCCTTTGTGATGCGCTGTGACCAAAGCAGTACAGTTTTTATCTGCCATAACTTGACGAAAAAACTCATAACGCATGTTTCTTCCTGCTTCTTCACTGAATTTCTCATCAGAATCGTAATGAGCAACTTCCAATTCAATCTGGAGATCCGCCATTTTTTGCTTCAGTTGTTCTTCTTCCCAATCTGCAACATCGCGTAAACCATAGTTTACATGTGCTGTAAACAGTTCAACCTCAAGTTCTTTGCGGTAAGTATAAAGCCAATTGAAAAGAGTCATTGAATCTTTCCCACCAGATAAGGCAACTAAAACGCGTCTGTGCTCTTTAAAGAATTCCTTTTGTTGAACCAGTTTTAGAAATCTATTCATTTGAGTACCTCATAGACATCCTTGGAAATTTGGGAAATGATCTTGTCACTACCACCTTTTGTTTCTATCACCAAGATATAAGGTTGATTTGTAAAGACAATAGCTGCATCATGATTGTAAGCATCAGCAGCACCAATTTTATGTGCAACACGAACATTTTTAGGTAAACCTGCCTGTATTTTTACATCGTCAAATTGTGTATCAAATAAAGCATTGAAGGAGTAACCTCCTTCATTATACAGAGCTTCGAGCACTCTTCCGGTCATTTCAGATGAGGCTTCTCGCTCAACCGGATCCCAAGCTTCCCCTGCGATTTTTGTAATCTCATTTCGAAAAGCTGGAGAGAATTGTCCCGTTTCATAGTAGGCTAAAAGATTGCTTCCCACATTATCCGAGTTTTTTGCTGTCCGCTCGATCACTTCTGATAAGGAATAGCCTTTATTATCAGCTATAACTGGTAGAGTTCCTGTTCCTCCAGCTTCAAATGAACCTTTAAATGTATTAATTGCAGTATTATATAGCAATTTGTCGCTTAAGGTTGCTTGACCTTCATTTAAGCGCTTTTGTGTCCAATACAATATCGGAAGCTTCGATAAACTCGCTGCATACATCTTTTGCTTTTGGTTGACACCTATTGTAAATGAGTTGTCCAGTTGTTTAACATAAATAGAATACTTTGAATCGTCATACTTTTGCTTCAACATCTCTTGAGCCTGAACCATCTTAGGGTCTTCAAACTTCAAGTTTTCCTTGCTAATCCATCCTGTTTGTCCCCCATTAAAGCTAACCTCATAATAAGTGCCCCAATGAGTTGTGGCAACTTGATTGGTAAGCAGTTTTTGACCACCTGAAAGTTTTGTGTAAACTTCCTTGTCATAAGTCGTAAACGGACTATAATAAACTTCAGCTGTCTTTGCTGTATAAACACTTATCTTTTGCTCTTCTTTCTTCAGTAAAACATCTGAACCTATCATTTTCGGATCTGCTTTGACAAAAGTATGATTGGCCAATTCAAACATATTTTCTTTTAAATTTATAATTTCAAGCTGTTTCTGCCTCGGAATTTCCCCGATTTTTTGTGTCATGGATGCATCTTTGTAGGCTATTACTTGAGTAAGCGTCACGGCACGAGAAGGTATGCTTGTATAGTAATTTTCCTTACTTTGTGTTAAGCTTTTTACTTTGGAATCAATGCTTACATTTTGATTCTTCTGCGGCAAGATAAAAAAGGCTGGCATGAGCATTATAATCATTACCAACCAAACAGCTATATTCATTTCATTCTTCAGTTTTTGCATTTTCTAAAACCTTATCAATCATATCGTATGCTTTACTTAAGTCTGCGGTTTTCCAGTGCATATTCTTAATCCACATTGGATTACCACCGTGCAGAAATTCATAAGTTCTTTGGCGTTGGCCAAAAGATTCGCCAGTAATATCCCAAGCTAAATTAAGCAGAAGTGCACGATCCTCTGCCTGAAGCAATGGACTAGTCATACTTGCTTTCAAAAGGTCAGCTATTTCGGAATTTTCAAATTCTCGAAAATCTGGCACGCCAACAATTGAGCCACTAGCAAATTCAGCAATGGCCCGAAGAGCTTCATCATAATACTTTGTTAAACTCGCACGAACGGCAAGTAAAACTTGCATATTTGGTTTTAAGACTTCATTTTCTATCTGCGCAGTATATTCACTCGCCAGAATACTGGATTTAATTATTTCCAAATTTACTGTTAAAGTTCCTAAAATCTCTTGCACACGCAAAAACTCAGTCAAGCCTAATTTTTCTGCTAAGCGTACAGCTAAGCCTGTTACAAATTCTAACTTCACATAGCCGCGAACTTCATCTTGATGTGCCGTATGTACAAAAAAACCTGAACCTTCAAAGAATGCATTCGACAAGGCAACATCACCACAAACAAAAAGACGTTCGTTTGGGATAAAGACATCATCAAAAATGATAAACGCATCCATCTCGTCAAAAGATCCCGAAAGGGGATAATCTTTGAGAGAAAATTCCTCTCGCATTGTGGATTTACGACAGACAATCTTCATACCTTCAGTAGCTAAGGGAACAGAAAAAGCCAGAGCAAACTTTTTATCTTCAGCTGAGAGCCCCGGCAAGTTAAAGACCATTAATTCATCAGCTAAAGGCGCCAAAGTATTAACCTGTTTGGCACCCCGAACAAGCACACCATCTGGACGCTCTTCTTTGATCCAAACTGCTGCAAATTCTTGCCCTTCTTCAAGCAAGGTATTCAAATTTTTCGAACGATCCACTTGAGGATTCTGAATTGCATGGGAAACGAATAAGTCTTTCTCCTTAACACCTTCTCCCCATTTTTTAGCATTTAGTGCATAATTCGTGCGTTGATCTGCTCCTAGAATATCAGCATAATAATCAAGAACAGCAATGCCCGTATCAATAAAATCAGGTGTACGTCCTAGCATCCCAAAGCTTTCACGCGCCACATCCTCATAAATCTTACGTTTTTTGGCCAAATCCTCAATACTTTTAGGTGGAAGAAACATTGTAGGACGCTGAATACCCTTTTCATCATACATATGCCCTGCTTTTTCGTTTTGCAACTCGTAATAACGTTGAATATATTTTAAAGTCCGTGCAAAAACTGGTTCTGCTGTAAAATCTTCAATGCGTTTTCCTTGATAATATACAGCACGTCCGTCATTCAAGTTTCCATCTTTTGTCGTCATAATCTTTTAAGGTTCCCGTTTTTTGTGCTTAAATCTCTCAGCCGATCTTCAGTTTCTTCCAAAAAACTCCCAAAAGTTTCTTTAAAATCTTTTTCGATAAAAGATAGTTCTATTTTTCCATCTTCACGTTCCTTCAAAACTTCCACTTCAATAAGATCGCCTGCTTTAAATTTTATCTGTCTTTTAGGTATATTCGACCACCGTAAAAGACCTGTTTTTGAATCAGAAAAAAGGACAAAAAGTCCAAATTTACTGATTGATTTTATTTTTCCAATCACGGCTCTATCCCACCATTGACAAGTTCTGGAATGCTAAAAACTTTCTCATTTGCTTGGGAATCATCTAATTTAGCACGCGCATATTTTGCTAAAAAGGTTGGATCTTTGAGTTTACTGATATCTGAACTTTTAAGGGCTAAATCGTGGTCCAATGCTGCATTTTTCTGTGCAGCTTGAGCCTCCATTGCAATTTGTTTTTGCAAATTTTGATAAGACTGTACCACACTGATAGTTGCTAAGCTAAAAAGCAACATTGCTCCAATCAAAATAATACCTAGATGTTTCCGTCGAGGTAGAGGTTGGGAGTTTCTTTCTGTTTGTTTAGCATTCGTATAATCATTTTTCAAATGAATAATTTGTTTGTCCATTTTTCCTCCGAAAAATTTATAGCTGAATTATAGTTCAGTATCTGCAGTAATCCGTGTTTCACTCAAAATTTTATACATTTTTTCTGCATCTTCTTTACGCGTGAATTCTTTAAGTTCTAGAACACTTACTTCTACAATCTTGTTTCCAAAGCGAATTTCAATGACATCATCAAATTTAACATCACTTGAAGATTTCGCTATTTTCCCATTGATCTTAATTCGTCCCTTATCAGCAACTTCTTTAGCTACAGGGCGACGTTTTATCAGACGAGAAACCTTTAAAAATTTATCTAATCTCATAGTGGTTATTATAACACACTTCAAGCCTTTTGAAAAATCACTTGAAATTATTTTTAGAGTCGTTAAAGGCTTTTAAATAAAGAGTTTTCTAAAAAAAAGAATAATGTTTCATATGAAACATTATTCTTTTTCGTGCTTATCTCTTAATTCTGAAAGTTTTTCAGTAAAATTCATGATTTCACGTAGAAGGACGACATCTTTTCGATTTTCAATTTTAAAACGAAAAGTCATTTTTCCTAGCTTCTCACCCACACTTGCTTTTAAGTTTGTTTCAGACAAAGCTTCAAAATACTCTTGTGGATCGTACATCGTATTGGCTGATTTAGCCATTGTTAGCACAACTTCAAATTTATTTTTTTCGATTTTTTCAACGAGAGCATTATCCGCAAATGTTTTCAATAACCCAATTTCTAACAAGTAGGCAACCTCATCCGGATACTCTCCAAAACGGTCCATCATCTCATCTTGTAGTTCTTCATAGTTTTTTCGAGTATCCACTTGGCGAATACGCTTATAAATCTCAATTTTTTGTCTTTCATCACCGATATAATAACTTGGAATAAAAGCATCTAAGCCAAGCATAATTTCCGCATTGGTCTTCGTCTTAATCTTATCGCCACCCATGCGTTTATGGACTGCTTCTTCAAGCAATTGCGAGTAAAGTTCAAAACCAACCGAATCAATAAAGCCAGATTGTTCTGCTCCCAGCAAATTTCCTGCGCCTCGAATTGAAAGATCACGCATTGCAATTTTGAAACCTGAGCCAAGTTCTGTAAAGCCCTTGATTGCTTCTAAACGCTTTTCTGAAACTTCAGATAAGATTTTTTCTGGTTTATACATAAAGTAAGCATAAGCAACTCGACTGCTTCGGCCCACGCGCCCCCTTAATTGATACAGTTGCGATAATCCCATCATATCGGCATTTTCAATAAAGAGCGTATTGGCATTTGGAATATCAACCCCTGTTTCAATAATCGTCGTTGCCACTAAGACATCATATTCATTATTTATAAAATCCATCAAGGTATTTTCTAATTGAATTTCTGTCATCTGTCCATGAATATAGCCAATTCTTGCCTCAGGTATCAACTCTTCCAGTTGGGAAACTTTTTGCTCAATACTGTCTACTCGGTTATGAACGTAGTAAACCTGCCCACCACGCGAAATCTCCCGAAGTACCGCATCACGTACAACTCCATAATTTGTTTCCATTACATATGTTTGGACAGGATAACGGTTTGTTGGTGGCGTTTCAATGACTGATAAATCACGAATACCTAACATTGACATATGCAAGGTTCTCGGTATAGGTGTTGCGGTAAGTGTCAAAACATCAACCTGTGTTTTTAATTCTTTCAAACGTTCCTTGTGTTTGACACCGAAGCGCTGTTCCTCATCAATAATCATTAAGCCCAAGTCAAGAAATTCGACATCCTTGGATAAAAGACGATGGGTACCAATGATTAAGTCCACGCGTCCTTTCTTTAACTTATCCAAAATCGCCGTTTGTTGAGCCTTGGTTTGGAAACGACTCAAAACAGCAATGTTTACACCAAAGTTTACAAAGCGTTCCATAAAGTTATTATAGTGTTGTTCCGCTAAAACAGTGGTTGGTACTAAAACGGCGACCTGTTTACTGTCATTAATTGCTTTAAAGGCTGCACGCATTGCAACCTCTGTTTTCCCAAAGCCAACATCTCCCACTAATAGTCGATCCATCGGTCGCTCAAGTTCCATATCCTTTTTGATTTCACTAATTGAGCGCAACTGGTCTGCAGTTTCTGGGTAAGCAAATCCATTGTCAAATTCTTCCTGGTTAACATCATCCACAGAAAAAGCATGACCTTTTAAAGCTTGTCTTGCCGAATACAGTTTGATCAGGTCCTCAGAAATATCTTCGACTTGTTTACTTACAGACGACATCGTTTTACGCCAACGGCCATCATTAAGCTTATTTATCTTGGGAGTTTTTCCCTCTGCAGCAGAGTATTTACTTAATAGATTCAGATGGTCTACTGGAACTGATATCGTATCACCATTTTGATATTGAATCGTCAAGTAATCACGATGCATTCCTGATACTTCAATGGTTTGAATACCTAAGTATTTCCCTATCCCGTGATTTTTATGTACAACGTAATCACCAACTTCGAGTTCGTTGTAATCTTTTAGACGTTCTGCATTAGTGATATTTAAACGCCGTGTTTTTTTCTTTCTTGCTTTACCAAAAATTTCTGACTCAGTAATAACAACAAGTTTCTCATCAATAAAATTAAAACCATTGTTAAGATTTAATTTCAAAAGGTTTATTTTTCCTTTTTGGATTTCATCAATGGACACCATTTGAAGCTCTAAATCTAGTTTCTGGAGCTCCGAACGTAGTTTCTCAGAAGACACAGCCAAAATAACTGTAAAACCCTGCTTTACAAACCTGTCAACTTCGGTGTAAAAGAGTTCCATTTGCCCAAAGAACTGCTGCATCGAATGTTGATTAAAATTATATAAAGCATCAAACTTTATATTTCCTAAGCCTTTTTGAAAATTCGAGAAAAAACTTGCCGGTTTGTGAGAACGTAACTTAGAAATAACATCTAAAAGATAGGTTTGTCCTTCAAAAGAGCGTCCCATACTTTTTTCCGAAACAATAAATTCTGCAAGTTCTTGTTCTGTTTTATTATTGGCTTCGTTAATTTTTTGAAAATCATCAATAAAGATTTGAATATTTTTCGGAAAATAATTCAAAAGAGAGGCTGGCTTTTCGTAAAAATATTCTGCAAACTTGCGTAAATCTTTATGATAGTAATGATTTTCCGCTGCTGCAATCACTTCTTCAAAATAAGATTGAGCTGTAGGATCGGTTACATTTTGTAGCTGAGCACTTAATTTTTTTACACCTTGCTCAAATTCCCAAGGCATTAAAATAAAATCGCTCGCCGGATATATTTCTACTTGATCCATATTTTCGTGCGAGCGTTGTGTCTCACTATCAAAGGCACGAATCGTATCTACTTCGTCGCCAAAAAATTCCAGCCTTAAAGGTTGTGCTGCATCGAGTGGATAAATATCCACGATATCGCCACGTTGTGAAAACTCTCCAGGTACCATCACACGCTGTGTCTTCTCATAACCGGCGCTGGCTAATATTTCGAGTAGACTTGTCATCTCAAATTCATCACCTTGAGTCAGGAGAAGGTAGTTTTCTTGAAAATTATCAGGGTGAGGCAAGAGCGAACGTAAAGCCATAAAAGGAACGACCAAAAATCCTGTTTGCTGTGTATCAAGCAGGAAATTTAGAGCTTCAAGACGATAGGCTGTCCGGTCTTTACTTGCTATTGCAAATTCAGCATAGACATTGTCATCTGAAAAAAATTGGTAAACCTTCTCATCTTCAACAAGATTAGTCAGTTCATCATAAAGTTCGTTTGCGTGGTATTGATTATCAGTTACAATCACGTACTTATCCGGATTATTCTCATAAGCATTAGCCATAACCATCGCCTGAGCAGTTCCAGATAGACCGGTTAAAAGCGTACGCTCTGCTTTTGCAAAACTTCTCTGCCATGATTGTAAATCGTGGTTTTGATCAAAAAATTCGTTTATTTTCATTGTCCGTTAAATTTATTCATTGCTTGTGAAAAATCATTTGATTCAATATAGAATTTAACTGCCTCTACAGCCTTGTTTATGCCGTCCTGTGCAATTTCTACATTTTCTTTATCAAATTTAGATAAGACATGTGCAACTACTGTTTTTCCATGTTCTGGACGTCCAATCCCAATTTTTACTCGGTTGAACTGCTCTGTTCCTAGATGAGTGATTGTTGACTTTATTCCACGTTGACCACCTGAAGAACCTTTTTGACGCAGTCTCACGCGTCCAATAGCCGAGTCCATATCGTCAACAATGACCGTTAAATCTGCTGGATCCAGATTATAGTAAGTCAATAAAGGTTGGATGGCGCGTCCTGATTCATTCATGAAGGTTTGCGGTTTTACTAGAAAAACTTTTTCACCATTAACGAAAGTAGAAGCAACTTCAGCCATAAAGGTTTTTTCCATGCTAAAGTTTACACCATAGTCTTTTGCAAGTAAATCAACAGCCATAAAGCCCATATTATGTTTGGTTTGCTCATACTTGTCGCCAGGATTTCCTAGCCCTACAATCATTTTTGTCATTTTTTCTCCTCTTTCCCAAAAATAGCAAAAGGCTGATTCATACAAATCAGCTCTTTTTAGTTATTGTAAAACTTTTTGGCTCATAGGCTTAAACGCTTGGGGAACTATCTTACACGTTAAAGCGGAATTCCATGATATCGCCATCTTGTCCCACATATTCTTTACCCTCTTCACGTAAACGTCCTGCTTCTTTAACAGCCTTTTCACTACCATATTTCATCAAATCATCATAAGACATGGTTACAGCACGAATAAATCCTTTTTCAAAATCACTATGAATGACTCCTGCCAATTGAGGAGCTTTCATGCCTCGCTTAAAGGTCCAAGCACGCACTTCTTTTTCGCCAGCTGTAAAATATGTGGCAAGTCCAAGTAAGTGATAAGCTGCTTTTGTCAATTTATCAACACCAGATTCTTCTAAACCGAGTGCTTCAAGAAACTCTGCTTTGTCCTCATCATCAAGTTCGGCAATTTCTTCTTCAGCACGTGCTGAAATAACAACAACCTCTGCATTTTCAGTCGCTGCAAATTCACGAATTTGTTTCACATATTCAATGTCATCTGGTGCACTTACTTCATCTTCACCTACATTAGCGACATACAGGACAGGTTTTGTAGTAAGTAGGAATAGCTGTTTGACAACTTTTTGCTCTTCTTCATCAAATTCTACTGTTCGCGCAGATTTTCCATCTTCCAAAACTGGCTTGATTTTAGACAAAACATTGAATTCTGCTACCGCATCTTTATCCTTAACCGTACGTGCGACTTTTTCAACCCGCGCATAGCGTTTATTTACGGATTCTAAATCGGCCAAAATCAACTCTAAATTAATTGTTTCAATATCTGCCAATGGATCAACAAAAGAATCCTCACGGTTATTTTCGCGCATCACGTTTTCATCATCAAAAGCACGAACCACGTGTACGATTGCATCAACCTCGCGAATATTCGCAAGGAACTTATTACCCAAACCTTCACCTTTAGAGGCACCTTTTACAATACCTGCAATATCTGTAAATTCAAAAGTTGTAGGAACAGTCTTTTTAGGTTTGATTAATTCTGTGATTTTAGTCAAGCGTTCATCGGGAACTTCAACCATACCTACATTAGGCTCGATGGTTGCAAAAGGATAGTTTGCTGCTTCAGCACCCGCTTTTGTAATTGCATTAAAAAGAGTAGATTTTCCGACATTAGGAAGGCCGACAATACCTGCTGTTAAAGCCATATTTATTCATTTCTCCGTCAAATTTTATAGTCATCCAATTATACCGTAAATCATGAAAAAAGACAAAAAAGCATATTCTATCAAGGTTTTTAAAAGCCCAAACAAAAAGTTGTGACTACATTGTCACAACTTTTTTTATTTTTTTATTGAAATCATTACGGTTCATCATAACGACATGATCACAATTCGTACATCGAATTTTGATATCTGCACCCATTCGAATTATTTCCCAACTGTTTGCTTTTTTTCCCGTTGATTTGATTGTACAAGCATGTGGTTTCTTCATTTCAACAATTGATCCTAATTGATAGTCTAACATTTTACAACCTTTCTACGACGACTTTTTGAGGTCCACCTAATAAAATCAAATACTTGTCAACTTGGTTGACATGATAGGCCTTCCTTAAAGCATCTGCATAGAGTTCCATCTGAACTTCATAATTTTTCTTGATTTCTGCAATCTGCACTTGATTGCGAAAATAATCCGTTTTATAGTCAAACAAGATAATCTTATCTTCAAATTTTATAAAGCCATCACATATTCCTCGAACAATATATTGTTCTTGTGCAACTTCATCTGTTTTCAACATAGAAAAAGGTGCTTCCTTGGTTGTACGCTCCACGTTATCAACCAGGACTTTACCAAAATCTGTGTCAAATAAAGTCAGAATTTTGGGTAAATCAATTTTGTTTTTCACTTCATCCAGAAGGTCCATCTGATCCAAGGTTTGTTGGAAGTCGAATAAGTTTGGTCGTGAAAAATCTGCATATTGCATAAAACTATGGGTAGCAGAACCTATTTCGGCAGCTGTAATTTTATGTTGACCAAAATCCAACATCTCCAACTGTTTTACACGTTCATACTCACTTGATGGTAAAACATTTCCCAACTCTAATTGCTTTTCATAACTTCTTTTTTTAACTTGACTAGGAGTTTGAATGCTTGAAAGTTTCGTTGCTGCTAACTTTGGATATTGATAATCTAATATAGCCCGCGCTTGTTTTACATCGGATAAACTGTCCATTATTTTATCAAATTTTTTCGCGTCTTCTGCTAATTTTTTAAAGTCAGGATAAACTGTAAACTTTTTATCAACCCCTTGTAAATCAGCAGCCTTGATTACTTTAAAATTCATCGGTAACTTATGTGCTTTTTGAAGAGCTAACAACCAATGTTGGTAGCCATTCGCAGCTTGACGATATTTAAGAGGTAAAATGCCTTTTTCTAATTTCGTTTCCCCATATTTTTCCAGATCTTTTGGTTTGATTTTACCGACCATATAGAGTTTTTTCTTCGCTCTTGTAAAGGCGACATAAAGAACACGCATTTCTTCTGAAAGCATTGCATTTCGCTTCAAATCCTTATTGACGAGATACGGTAAGGTTTCCATTTTAACCAAAGCATAGGGGAAATCGGTCTCTACAGCTGACTCATTTTTTAAATCAGCAGTATATTTCATTCCTAAGCCATTTTCCCGAGTAAGTATCACCGAATCTCTTAGATCTTTCTGGTTGAACTTAGTTTGTAAATTCATGAGAAAGACAACATCAAACTCTAACCCTTTGGACTTATGAAAAGTCATTACTCTTACCGCATTTTGTGGCAACTTAATATTCACAGAAGCAAGGTCGTTGTTTTGTTCCATAAATTTATCAATCATCTTGATGAATCGGAAAAGACCTTTATAGCCCGAACTTTCATAGGATTCAGCCCTTACTGAAAGAGCATGAAGATTGGCTTGACGCATCTCACCATTTGGTAGCGCTCCAACATAGTCCAGATAAAAAGTTTCTGTGTAAATCTTCCATAGAAGTTCATGGATAGTGACTTCGTTTACAAGTTTACGCCACCCTGTAAACCTCTCCAAAAAGGTATCAATCTTTGTTTTAAGGGATTTGTCTATCAGCTCTCCATCACTAAGCTGCAACTTCTGCCAAAACCGGGTATCAGAACCAGCATTCAAACTAATCCTTGTAAGATCATCCTCTGTAAAGTTAAACATTGGTGAGCGTAAGGTCGCCACTAAAGGAATATCATAGAGCGGATTATCTATAGCACGCAAGATATCCAAAATTAAGGTTACTTCAAGAGATTTTAAAAAGTCAACGCGCCCCTCATCCAAAACGACTGGAATATCGTAAGCTTTTAAGATATCTTCAATTTTATTATTTTGAGATTTGGAACGTACCAAAAGAGCGATATCTTTATATTCTAAGTTCTCGTCAGAGGCTATCAGCTCCTTAATTTGTTGAGCAACAACTTTTATTTCTCCATCACTCATTTGTTCTGACTCATCTTCTAAAGTATCTTCTTCATAAAGAAGGAGCTCAGGGTAAAAGTTCTCTTCTAACTTCTCCGGATAGTCCATAAGATTCCCTTGGACCAATTCCTCTTCTTTACCGTAGATCATTTCTCCCACTTCTTCGTCCATCAAATGTTTAAATACCTCATTTGTGAAGGAGAGGACTTCACCGCGTGAACGAAAATTTTCTTTGAGACGAATCAGTTGATTAGGATTCGTTTCATCAGCATAGGCCATGTATTTCTTGAGAAAAAGACTAGGATCGGCCAAACGAAAACCATATATCGATTGCTTAATATCACCAACCATAAAAAGATTATCAGAGCCGTCACCATTTTTACTCAGCAACCGTAGCATCGCTTCTTGGACATGACTGGTATCTTGATACTCGTCAATCATGATTTCACTATATTTATTACGATAAGCCGTTGCGACATCTGGATTTTCTTCTAATATTTTAATTGCAAAATGGGCAATATCCGAATATTCAAATGCATTTTCCGAACGTTTTCGCTCCAGATAGACATTATAAAAATATAGAACAAATTTTTGAAGGGTTTCAGCCAAAACTTTTGCTTCAGGTTGATATTTTTCAATCGTTGACAAATGTTTTATTTTTTCTAAAAAATCTCTCACAAGACCTGGAGCAGTCTTGGTTCCTATCACAGACTTAAAACTTTCTGCTAAAATTTCATCTTTCTTTAATGACCAGCGCGAAAAGTCAAGAGATCTAAAAATTTCCGTAAATTGAAGATAATCTCTCCGAGCTAAACTAGAAAGAAGATGTTCTTGATTATCCACTACGATCTGTGCTTTTTCTAAAGTTTTCCCCGTAAGATTTTTTTCCGTCAGAGATTTCTGTAAATCTAAAATAAAGGTTTCGAGTTGTAAGACTACATCTTGTGAAAATGATTCGGGTAAATCAGAGAATTTTTGATAAAAATCAAAGCCTTTAAGAAATTCATTTTTTAACCAATTTTCAGGACTTTCTGTTGCTGAAGCAAAGTTGTAAACCGTGTAAACCACGCTCTGGAAGCCTTTAATATTCCGATCTCTTGAAAAATTTTTTACCAGCTTTTCAAAGGTCTTTTTATCTATTTTTGCTATCTCTTTGATTTCTGATTGTTCTGAAAGATATTGCTCGACCAGATCATCAAAGACTTCTTGCTTCAAGAGATCACTCTCTGTCTGATCTGCTAGAATTCTAAAGTTTGGATCAATATCTACACGATTAAAATTTTCTCGTAACAATTTCTGTGTAAAGCTATCCATTGTACCAATGTCTGCATGAGGCAGTTTTTGTAATGCCAGTTTAATCCTTTGTTTTTCAATACTATCTTGAGATTTATAACTTGCTTTCTTTAGATCTTTTTCTAAACGCATACGTAATTCTGCTGCCGCTTTTTTAGTAAAGGTTGAAATAAACAAGCTCTCAATATCAATGCCATTTTTTATTTTTTCAACAATCCGGTTCGCCATGACAAAAGTCTTTCCTGATCCAGCACTTGCTGAAACGAGTATATTATGTCCTTGGCTATGTATTGCTTCTTCCTGTTCGGGTGTCAATTTTACTTCAGTCATTTACTGGACCTCCTTTCAACTCTTCAAGAATCTCTTTGCGACTTTTTTGACCGACTTCACGGGTATAATCATTCATATGCCTGCTTGCTTCAAAGCGACAGATTGATTTTAAAGGACAATAGCGACATCCGTGTACATTACCAGATTTATCGATACCTTCTTTAGTCATGACTGGGTTAATCGCTATCTCTCCCTCACGCAGTCGTTCTCCCGCACGAGCATAATGACTTTCGTTGAGCTTGATAAGGCCTTCAAACTCCTCTTGACTATAGACATTATTTCGATTAATGTTAACAACGTCAATTTCCTGATTTACTTTATCCTTATACTCTTCCAGAATAAGACCTTCATAGCGCATTTTTTTAGCTAATAAGGCAGCTATTTCTCCTAAATAATCTACATCAGAAAGGTTGATGCTTTCGTTTTTTAACTGCAGGTAAAGAGCGCCCCAAAGCTTTTGATCAGCATTCATTTGCTTGAGGACATCTAAATAAGTAAGAAACTGTAAACTTGTTCCATCATAAGCTGACGCAAGATCAAATTTATGCTGACTAGATTTATAATCAATAGCACCAATACTATCATCAAAAAATTGATCTATTCTATCAATTCTTCCTCTTAAATTAATCTTGTCTATAGAAAAATTACCCAGTTCACTTTGCGGTAAACCAAAAGCACTCTCGGTTGCTAAAGTCTTCATCTGATCATTTTCCAAGCCATTTTTCAAAACAACTGCAGTTTGCTTGACGATTTCTCCAAGATTTGTCCATGTAAATTGTGCGGTTGCATCTTGTGTGAAATAGCGGGCATAGGAAGTGTCAACATCACGTAAAACACTTTCCAAGTGATCATCGAAATTTTCGCTGTTCAAGTTAGGATTATCTAGGAGTTTTTCAAAAACTTCATGAAAGAAATTACCAACGACTTTTGAATTCAAATCTATATTTTCAAAACTTTCTAATCCTAAGGTCTGTTCTAAAAAGTACTGGTACTCGCAATTATAAAAACGTTCAAAACTACTCACAGAAGCATGGATTTTATCCTTGTAAATTTCTTTTACAGTCTCAGGATCCAAGGATACAGGTGCTATATCTTGATCAAGATTATAAATCAAACGTTGAAAATCGGGATTTTCTTTAAGAAGAATACGGAATAAACTGGACCAAAAACTACGTTTATCCTCTCCCCCATCGATTTCCTCTTGAGCAAGTAGATGTTCAATTTTCCCAATATTTGTAATGAGAGAACGTGTATTCCCTATATGCGTTACGGTTTCCAGGAGATTAACTGAAGAGACTTCACGTTTAACACTTTCTCCTGCTTTTGTATGTTCAATAAATAACTGCAATAATGCCGAGCTATCATCTTGAGCATTCGCATAAATTTGAGGTGTCGAAAGTACGAGCTTTTCTGTTGCTGCATTGACTAACGAGACACTTGTAAAGGTATTCTTACTAGAGTTTGTCACATTTAATTGCTCAATAAAACGAAAATCATCATGAGATACATTTTGATTAATAATCGCACGTTCTTCATCCGAAAGTAAGCTAGAGTTTTTCTTGATTTTGGGAAAGTTAGCCATTGTCAGACCAATAGCATAGATATACTTATTGGTTCTTGCTTCTACCAGTTCATAGTCTTTTACATTGACAACATCAACATTTGCAGGAATTTGGCGATATTTCGCACCTTTCAATCCAGCTAAGATTAACTCAAGAAATTCGAGCACTTTCATCTTTTGCTCAGCAAAAACGGCCTGAAATTCCTTCAAATTAGAAAGAAGTAATTTCCAAACCTGTTCATATTTATCTGCCAAGACATGATTTTCTTCAACTTCAGCTTGATTATAAAGCAGATTCATATTCTCAAGAACATTGCCATTTTGGATAAAATGTTGAAATTGTTCAAGCCACTTGGCTCCCGTTTTTTCTGAACTACCTTTCAAAAACTTTTGAAGAGCTGAGGATTCACCAAGCATCTCTTCTCTTAGAGTTTCAACCTTCTCTAATTCTAAAAATTCACTTTCTTCAAAAGCAGTGGCAAATTTCTTTCTGCCTCGAATTTTATACTTGTTCACATAGTATTCAAAGTAATCTAAGGCATCTTGGCTAAAGTTTACACCACTGTAAACTTTGCTTTTAAGGAGATTGACCACATCATTAGTACGATAATTGTTCTTTTTTATTGCATAAAGACTTTCTAAGAAAATAATCAAGGGATGCTGACTCATTGCTTCTTCCTGAGCATAGAAAAAAGGAATCTCATACAAATCAAAGATTTCTTGAACTGGTATTGCGTAAGCTTCCACATTACCAACCAATACCGTAAAGTCTTTAAATAAAGCGCCTTGAGCTATCTTTTGACGAATTTCTTTAGCAACGGCTTCGATTTCTGCCATCTGGTTTTCTGCTTCCCAGATTTCAAAATGTTCTTTATCTTTAGACTCTAGCTCAATATTTTCTCTTTCTTGAATAAAATTAGTTTCTAGTTCAATCAAACGTGTCAACTTATCATATACTTTATCTGGTTTTGTATTCGAAACAGAAGAGATTTGAGCAGAAAACTTATTGCGAAAACGTTGAATCATCTCTAGAGCATTCGTGTAAACCGACAAAGAAAAATCTGTCAACTTATAGTCTGATGAACGAGCATAGGTCCCAATGATGATTTCTGAACCTGCGGAATGAAGGGCAGAAATAAAACTTTCCTCTTCAGCAGTAAACCTCGTATAGCCATCAATAATGATTACCGCATTATGTAACACCTGATTAAATTTGCCCTCATTTATACTTTGTATAAAATGTTGAAACTCTGAAAAATTAGCATAAGAGAGATTTAATTCATCTTCGAAACGTGCTAAAATTGCTGATAACTCCATATTTTTGGGACTTTCGGGTAAGTCTTCACAGGTTAAATTTGCAGTAACTAATTCTGCACGCAAATTCACCAACATTTCAAGGAAAGCTGGTGAACTTTGCAAACTATAATAGAGTGGCAATTCTTCTTTAGAAAAAGACTTCAAAACTTTACGAAAAAGCATACTCAATCCAGACTGACTGAGTTCGACTTTTTCATCTGTATTTTTTTCTTTACGATCAAAATAATAAGGAAGTTGCTTAAAACGTGTAACCAAGAGGTCAAAAACGGCTGTATCTGCACCTGATGAAATACGCTCTAAAATTTCCTTTTCTTTTTCAAAAGACATTGAAGATGGAACAATATAATAAACTTTTTTCTCTTCTTTCAATGCCTGTTGAGCACGCTCCAAAAGAAATTGAGTTAGATCTTGTGTAATTTCAGTATAAATGATTTCCATAAAAAAATAGACCTCACTTTCGTTAAGTCTATTCTAACATTTTTTAGTTTGTTCTGACAGGTGTAATAAGCTGTACGAAACTGTCTGTATCATTTTTAGGAAGAAGTGTAAAAGGACGAACGTTTGAAATGAAACGAATACGAACTTCCGGTTCTTTTATAACACGAAGCGCATCAATCAGATATTGTGGGTTAAAGCTGATTGCAATATCCTCACCAGTTTTTTCAATTGCTGTCAACTCTTCATGAACACTACCAACTTCAGGTGAATTGGCTGTTGTAATTACTGAATCTCCTGAAACAGTAAGTTTAACAGTACCATTTGATGTTGCATTTGATAAGAGACGTGCACGTTCCATTGTACGACGTAAAGCAGCCACATCAAAGACGAGATTTAAGCTATAATCAGCTTCATTAGGTATTAAACGATTCGTATCAGGGTAAGTACCTTCAATTAGACGACTGTAGTAACTGATACGCTCATTACGGAAGAGAATTTGATTATTCGCCAAGGAAATATCCAAATCTTCCTCATCATTAGTAAATACATTTTTGAAACTTTGGATAGACTTACTAGGAAGAACGACATCAAAATCAGAACCGTCATTCTCAAGAGCAAGCAAGCGTTGGCTCATACGATGTGAGTCAGTCGCAACAGCTTTGAGATTTTTCTTATCTGATAAGACCAAATGTACCCCAGTAAAAATAGGACGACTTTCTTGCGTACTTACAGCAAATACTGTTTCTGTAAAAATTTCTTTCAAAAAACCAACATTAATTTTAAGAGGATTTTCTTGTGAAATTTCTTGAATACGTGGATAAATTTCGGCATCCTGTCCTTTTAAAGTAATTTCTGACTTTCCAGAAGTGAGTAGTACTTGTTTTTGTTCTAATTCTTCAAATTCTAAAGTAAGTTCTGGCATTTGACTAACTACACTTTCAAAGAATGAAGCTTCCAATAAGATACTACCAGTACCAGAGATATTCATTCCAGCATCTTTATCACTGGCAGGTAAAAAGTTCTCAATCGAAATTTGACCATTGGATCCTGTTAGTGTAATTCCTTCTGCACTGACTGTAATTTTTAATTTGGTTAAAGCAGGAATAGTAACTTTTGAACCAATCGCTTGTTTAGTAATTTTTAGTGCATTTTGAAAAGCTACTTTGTTAATTGAAAATTTTATCATGATAGTCCTTTTCTTTATTTATTTATATAAATATATTAGTAATAGTAGTAGGTCTTGTGAGTATGGGGATAAGCGCGAAAACATGAACTTTTATAAGTTTTCCACTGTGTATAAGTAGAGGATAACTCAAGGAAATCTTTTGAAGTTTTCCACAGGTCACTTTTTATTGAAACAGTCGCTTGATGGCGTCAATGTCTTTTTGAACATCGATGTCATTTTTCATTTTTTCTGTTATTTGCTTGTGCGCATACATGACAGTAGTATGATCGCGTCCACCAAACTCATTGCCAATAGCTGGAAGACTGAGTGCCAACAATTCACGAATCAAATACATTGCAATTTGTCTTGGAAATGCAATTTCTTTTGGTCGTTTAGGCCCAATAAGATCAGCTGTTGACACATGATAGTATTTTGCAACCTCATCTTGTATTTTTTTGACTGTCAAATTTGACAAAGGTTGCTGCGTATTACTTTTAAGAGAACGCAGAGCTTCACTGGCGGTATCAATATTGACTACCGTTTGGTTGTTTGTTTTCGCAACAAACTCTACACGATTAAGTGCACCTTCAAGTTCACGGACATTTGAGTCAATTTGGCCAGCGATATAACTAAGAGTTTCTTGAGGGAATTCTAAATTACTGCTCTCAGACTTTGTCTGGAGAATGGCCATACGTGTTTCATAGTCAGGTGCTGTGATGTCTGTCGTTAATCCCCATGAAAAACGAGTCACTAAACGCTCCTCAAGTTTATTGAGTTCTTGTGGTATACGGTCCGAAGTGAGAACGATTTGAGCACCACGATCATGAAGAGTATTAAAAGTATTGAAAAACTCGTTTTGGGTACCTTCTTTATCACTAAAGAACTGGACGTCATCAAGAAGAAGTATATCTAAGTTTCGATATGTTTCTTCAAATTTTGCCATCTGTCCTTTACGTGTTGCATTGACATAGTCATTGACAAAAGTTTCTGCAGATACATATTTAACCTTAGAATGCGGATTATCTTTCAAGATTTCGTTGCCAATCGCATGCATCAAATGTGTCTTGCCAAGTCCAGAACCTCCATAAATGAAGAGAGGATTATAAACATCCCCTGGTTTATCGGCAACAGCAAAAGCAGCAGCTTTTGCCCATTTATTACCTTCACCTTGGATGTAGTTATCAAAAATGTACTTTGGATTTAAGCGCGTGAAGTCCGGAGTTGCTAGAGCAGGTGCTTCATCAAATCCATCTTGTTCATTGGTTTCTTGTTCAATTTTTTCTGAAACTTCTTCTTCTGAAAGTAAATTGAAACGAATTGGTCGATCAAAAATTTCAAACCCAGCTGTACTGATTAGTCCTTCCTGACTCCGCCAAAAATCTTTATGAAACTTCGCACCCACGATAATGGTTGCTACATCATTTTCAATTTCTAACAGTTGGGCAGGCTCAATGAAGAAATCATAAGACTGCGGCTTGATATTTTTTTTCGCTAATTCTTTTACTCTCGTCCAAAATTCTTTTTTTTCTTTTTGGAGAGCCATATTTTTCCTCTAATATATTAAAATTAAGTAGAACCTATTATATCATGTTGATAACTATTTATCCACCGCTGTTGAAAAAAAATATGGATTTTCCACAGAAGTGGATAACTATCCCCGGAACTGTGGATAATTTGGAAAAATGAAAAGTTTTCCACAGGAGGCGAATGCTATAACAAGCATTTCTAAACTTTTCCACAAAAAAGTAAAACAAAATTTTTGTGAATAAATCTTGGGATAAAAAATCCACAGTGAATTCACTGTGGATTTTTTGTGAGTTTATTCAAGAGTTCTTCGAGTTTTTCTAAACTGTCAAAATGCAACTCTAGTTTTCCATTTTGGTGCTTTTCATTATATGAAATTTTATTACTTACACCTAAACATCTTGCAATTTCTTTTTCCTTTTCTTCTATATAAATGCTTTTTTTATTATTCGTTTTTTTAGTGGGAACTTTTTGGTAAATGATATCTTCAAGTTGTCGCACATTAAGTTTTTCCTGAATGACTTTATGAGCTAAGGAAACTTGTTTTTCTTTATTTTCTTCAGCAAGAAGTGTCCGGGCGTGAGCCAAACTAATTTTTTTCTCTTCTAATAGATGAAGTATTTCTTGAGGAAGTTTTAAAATTCTCAAGAGATTTGAAATATATGAGCGAGATTTTCCGAGATGTTGAGCAACTTCATCATGAGTCAATGAGCTTTTTTCTAAAATTTTTTTGATGCTTTCAGCTTCGTCTAATGGACTCATGTCATCACGCTGCAAATTTTCCAAAATAGAGAGCACCATCATATCCTTATCAGAATAAGAACGAATAATTGCTGGTATCTTATCAAGCTTCGCCAGTTTCGATGCACGCAAACGCCGTTCTCCTGCTAGAAGTTCATAGCCAAAAAGATTACTCTTACGAACAATAATGGGTTGAAGAACACCATTAACTTCTATAGAATGTGATAACTCTTTTAACTTATCGTGATCAAAATGTTTGCGTGGTTGATAAGGATTTTTACTAATATCTTCTATATTTAGTAGATAAATTTTTTCTTCCATGAGCTAATAATACCACAAAATGCCAAAAACGAGAATAAAACACAAAAAAAATAAGTGATTAAACGTGACAACGGCGGGGTTTTCCGAACGAGTGTAAAAAAAAGGGAGAAAAA
>ERZ773186.389-NODE-389-length-43133-cov-6.245230_pt1 | contig 43133 bp, 29 predicted proteins | sample MGYA00581000_ERZ773186 | MGnify/ENA primary metagenome ERZ773186 (study PRJEB29015, sample SAMEA2737752) | human gut metagenome | biome: human gut; feature: human-associated habitat; material: faeces | place: China | collected 2012 ...
TTAATATTAATGTAAAGGCTGAAATTAATACTTATTTATCTTGGAATAAAATAAAGGAAAAGGCTCTTTGTATTTAATTTAGTAAATTGTTTAAAGAAATCTTTAAAGCTTTGTTTTATATTGAAATAAATTGATTAAAATAAAATGATAAATTAAAAAAACTGTTATTGAAATTTGAAATTTCAAATTTGATAATGGTTTATTTGTGATTAATTTTGTTTTAAATAAGTTAAAGATTTTATTATATTTTAATTGAAAAGTGAAATTTATGGTTTTGAAGTAGTGAGGGAATATTAATGTAGTTTTATTACTTACGATTGTGTTATATTAAAATGTTGTCAACAATAATTTCATATAACACAAGCATATATAGTAAATTAATACACTATAAACATCCTAAAATTTAATTAAAAATATAAAATTTATATAAAAATAATATAGTTTTTATCTTACAAATATTGTAAAATAATAAATAGTTAATAATTTTATTACATTAAAAGCAGTAAAAGGAGATTATACTATGGATATATATGGGTTTTATGCAGGTGAAATTTTTGATGCATATAAATATATGGGAGCACATATAGAAAATGATCAGGTAGTGTTTAGAACATATGCACCACATGCTTCAAGGGTAGAACTAATAGGGGAATTTAATAACTGGTCAGGAACAGAAATGTATAGGTTAGAAGATAATAAGTTCTTTGAATGTAGAGTTTCCAATTTAAGGTCAGGAATGCTATATAAGTATAGGATTTATAGTAATGATGGGCAATGTGTTGATCATTGTGATCCATATGGATTTGGTATGGAATTAAGACCAAATACAGCATCTATTATTAGAGATTTAAATGAATATACATTTAATGATGAGGAATGGATTAATAGTAGAAGTGATTGCAAAGAAAAACCTTTAAATATTTATGAAGTACATTTAGGATCATGGAGAAAAAAAGAAGATAATAGTTGGTATAATTACAGTGAATTAGCAGATATGTTAATCCCATATGTAAAAGAATATGGATATAATTATATAGAAGTTATGCCATTAAGTGAACATCCATGTGATGAATCATGGGGATATCAAAATACGGGATTTTTTAGTCCTACATCTAGATATGGAACTGCAACAGATTTAAAATGCTTTATTGATAAATGTCATAAAAATAATATTGGGGTAATAATGGATTTTGTTCCAGTACATTTTGCTGTAGATGGATTTGCATTGGCAAATTATGATGGGACTCCATTATATGAATATCCACATGAAGATGTTGCTATTAGTCAATGGGGAAGTAAAAACTTTATGCATTCAAAGGGTGAAGTAAGGAGTTTTTTACAATCTGCAGCAAATTATTGGATAGAAGAATATCATTTTGATGGATTAAGAGTTGATGCATTAAGCAATATAATTTATTGGCAAGGAAATTCTGATAGAGGTGAAAATAAAGAAGCAGTAGAATTTATTAAAGGGATGAATAAAGGATTAAAGGATATGCATCCAAGTATAATTTTAGCTGCGGAAGATTCAACAGCTTATCCTAAAGTTACAGCTTCTGTTGAAGAGGGTGGACTTGGATTTGATTATAAATGGGACATGGGATGGATGAATGATACTTTAGAGTATTTTAAAATACATCCTTATGATAGAAGAAGAGAATATCATAAATTGACTTTTTCTATGATGTATTTTTATAGTGAAAAATTTTTAATGCCATTATCACATGATGAAGTTGTTCATGGAAAAGCAACTATAATTCAAAAAATGTATGGTAATTCATATGAAGAAAAATTTAAGCAAGCAAGAGCACTTTATATGTATATGTATGCTCATCCAGGGAAAAAACTTAATTTCATGGGAAATGAAATTGCACAATTTAGAGAGTGGGATGAAAAGAGAGAACAAGATTGGAATATCTTAGAATATCCAATGCATAATAAATTTCATAGATTTATGAGAGATTTAAATTTAGTTTATATCAATCATCCAGCATTATTTAAAGATGATTATAAACATGAGGGATTTAATTGGATTGATTGTCATCAAGAGGAAAAATGTATATATACATTTGAAAGAATGGGGGAAAATGAAAATATTATTGCAATATTTAATTTTTCTGATGAATATCATGAAGGATATGAAATTCCAATGGAATATAATACTTTGGAAGTTCTTATGGATAGTAGCATAAATGAATATGGTGGAGATGGAAAAACAAATTACAGAATTTTAATTGAAGAATATATTAAATATTATGAAGGCGGAAATAAAAATGATGCAAATTCAATTATTTCAAGTCACAAAAAAATGTTGATATCAGTTGATATGAAACCATATTCTGCTGTGTATTTTATATTAAAATAATAAAAAATTAAATATTTTAAAATATAATTTAGTTTAAAGTGTATAAATTATATTAAAAAAATAAGTCGATATAGATAATAAAAAATATTTATATCGACTTATTTTTTATATTTTATTTTTTAATTATATTAATAGGAACAAAAATAATTAGCTTTTAATACTATGTATTATAAGTAAAAAAATATATATTTACTCTATTAAAAAGTTGAAATTTGTAAATTTACATAAGAAAAATTGATGAATTTATATTATATAATAGTATAATACAGTAATGTAATTATTATATAATATAGAAAATATGAAAATGGTATCAAATTAGAGGAAAATATGAAAGTAAAAAATAATAAAAATAAAAGAGTTAAAATTTGTGATATTAGAGATTTAAATAAGGCTTTAAACAAAGAAGGGTATAATATTAAAATATCAGATTATGAGGATTTTAAAGAGTTTTTTGTAAAAAATTTTAATATAACTGATAAATTATTTAATGAAATTTATAAAGTGATTAATGAAAAAATTATTACTTATAAGGTGAATGATGTTAATGATTTTATAATGTACATAAATAATATTATGATATTTGAAGAAGAACATAAAATTTTATGTGAAAAAATAAGCAACATAAAAGTACTTAATATTAATAGAGTTGAATATGATAGAACTCCAAGTGCTCAAGATGATGTTGAGCATATATTAAAAATAATAGAAAAAACTAAACAATATATATCAAAAAAAATTAATAAAGAAGGGAAAGTTAGATTAGAAGAATTAGAAAGAGAAATTAATAAGGAATATATTTATTCAAAGGATATAGAGTTGCTAAAAAAAATGATTCTTTTTAATAATAAAAATATTTATGAGGAATATGATGAGCTTAATCAAACAAAAAGTGTATTTATTGAAATGCCAAAAAAAATAAGTTTTGATTATGTAATGGCGCAAAAGGGAAGTGTTGAATATCATCAGCATATAAATAGTTATATTCCAAGAATGAGAAGATTAATTAAAAATATGGATAGGTATCTTATAAAAGAAGAGGAAAATGGTATTTTTAAAATAAATCAAAGCAGTACAATTCAGGATTCTGTTAATATAGCAATTGCAATATTTAATGGAAGAGAATTTAGGGCTGTTAGTGGAAAAAATGATATTAAAAATAGTTGTTTATTAATACCACCAGGAAAAGAGAAGTTTGAAAGTTGTAAGGTTAATAAAGTTGGGAAATTGGGAATTGGATATAATAGAGTTAATGATAGTGAAAAAAAGATAATTGAAGAAATAAATAATCTTATAGATTTAGGAAAGATACCAAGTGAAGGTGAGTTAGTTTTATATAGTAAATGGGAGCCGTGTCCAAGTTGTTATTATGTAATTAGTCAATTTATTAAAAAGTATCCTAATATAAATTTCAAAATTATGTATAATAAAGAATATGGTGATGGATAATAAGTTTATAAAAAAATACAAAAGTGGTAATATTAATTAAGTTTTAAAGAATACTTAAGTAGGAAGAAAACGGAAGTGAAAAAATAAGATGCTTCAAAGAGTTTATGGTGTGGCATTTGATAACAAGGGTATTTTAAAAGAATATTTAAATTTATAAAACAGAAACACATTAGTATAGAGATTTACCTATGATAGTTGGTGAACTTGGAAGAGTTCATAGACATGAGTTTTAAGGTGTATTGCATGGACTTATGGGAGTAAGAGCATTTACCCAAGATGATGATCATATATTTATGTTACTTGATCAAATAAAATCAGAAATTAAATAAATGAAGGCAATGGAGCATTTTATTGGCCTAAAATAGATTTTCATCTTGAAGATAGTTTAGGAAGAACATGGCAATGTGGAACTATTCAGCTAGATTTTCAATTGTTTCAAAGATTTGAATTAGAGTATAAGAGTATATTGGAAGTGAGGGTGAAAAACATAGACTAATAGTTATTCATAGAGTTATATTTGGAAGTATTGAAAGATTTATTGGAATATTAATTGAACATTTTGCTGATAAATTCCCAACATGGCTTGCTCCAGTTAAAGTTAAAAATTTGCTTATTTCTGATAAGTTTGAAAATTATGCTGAGAAAATTAAGATAAATTTAGAGGAAGCAGGTATAAGAGTTGAAATAGATTCGCGTACTGAAAAGATAGGATATAAAATAAGAGAAGCTATAGATGAAAGAGTTCGTTATATGATTATTATTGTTGAAAAGGAAGAAGAGGATTTAACTTTAATGTGAGAAATTATCCCATCTTCTATAAGTGGGAGATGGATAGTACTTGACGATAGTCAACAAGAGTAGTATGTTGTAATCAATAGTAATTAACTACTGGTAGAGCCCCTATTGAATATAAGAAGTAATTAATGAAAAGAGAGATTATCGTAATGGTAATCTTTTTTTATGGAATTTAATTTTTATAAAATGTTTGTGAAATGTAATTAAATTAAGTTAGGAATAGGAAGGTATATAAGAATAATTTTATTAGTATATGATTCTGTTATATCAAAATGTTGTTAATATATTAAGGTATAACCAACAACATTTTGATATAACAGAGTAATATATATAAAATCAACTAACTATGAAACATTAAGAAATACAAAGCATGCTAATATTTGCACAATATAAAAAGTTAATATTATAATTTTTTTATCTTAATAACCTTTTACAATCTTTAAAAATATATATAAGGCAATATGGTGATAAATAAAAATTAATATACATAAGTTTAATATATAGCAAATTTATTAGTAAAGGAATTGAGGGATAATGAACAATATAAAAATATCAAATGTATTAAATAGTTTGCCATTAATATTTGAAAAAAATATTGGGCAACATGATGAAAAGGTACAGTTTGCATTAAATAAAAAGGAATGTACAACATTTTTTAATGATAATGAAATAATATTATCCTTTAGGAGTAATGAAAAAATACAAGAGTTAAAAGAACTAGAAAATAGCTTAATATTAAATGAAGAAGATAAAAAATATAGTAAATATGGAATAAATATTTTAAGGGTAAGTTTTGAAAATGGAAATAAGTCTCCTCAAATAATAGGAAAAAATGAATTCAACTGTAGATTGAATTATTTTAAGGGAGAAAATAGTTTGAATTGGAAATGTTCCATACCATTATATGAAAAATTACTTTATAAAGAAATATATAAAGGAATAGATATATTATATTATGAAAGTGAAGGGACAATAAAGTGGGAGTTTCAAGTAAGCTCCAAGAAAAGCTTAGATAAAATATTATTAAATTTTCAAGGTGCCAATAATATATATTTAGATGAAGAAGGAAATATAAATATTAATATTAAAGAAAATATATTAAAAATATTAAATCCAAGGGTAACTCAGGAAGATTGCAGTTGTGAAGTAACAGGAAACTTTGAAATAAATGAAGAAGGCAAGGTAAAGTTTTGTATACAAAACTATGAAAATGAAAAAAATTTAAAAATTACATTACCAATAGTATTTGAAAAGTTTAATTCTACTTTTGTAGTTGATAGAGGAAATTCAATAGCTGTAGGTGAGAATAAGTGTATTTATATTACTGGAGAAATAGGGGTCCAAAAGTATCCGAATAAAAAGCCACATAAAAATATTTTAGAGGCTAAGGACTATAGTGCATTTTTAGTAAAAATAGATAGCAGTAAAAAAGGACAATCTGCTTTGAAATATGCAGCATATATAGGTGGAGAAAAAAATGATGAAGGAGTAGGAATTGCTGTAGATGATGAAGAAAATGCATATATAGTAGGTTCAACAAATTCAGAGTATGAATTTCCAATAACAGAAAAATCATATGCATCTAATTATCCAGGTGGAAATAGTACTGGTTTTTTAATTAAGATAGATACTTCTAAAGTTGGTTTAAATAGTTTTATTTATGGAACATATTTAGGGGGAAACTTATATGATTATGCTTATTCAGTAGCTATAGATAAAAATAAAAATGTATATGTATGTGGCTTAACAAATTCAAGTTTAGGATTTCCTATAACTGAAAATGGATATAAGAAATTTAATTGCGAATCTGTAGATGTTGGGTTTTTATTAAAATTAGATATATCTAAAAAAGGAAAAGAAGCATTATTATATGGAACATACTTTGGAGGAAATGATTCTACTAATTTTTCAGCTTTAGCAATAGATCAAAATAATTACGTTTATATTACTGGTATTACTCAATCTTCAGATTTTCCTGTAACAGAAAATTCATATAAAACTAAAGTTACAGGGGGGCTAAGTAGTGCTTTTATAACTAAATTTGATTTAGAAAAAGATGGAGAAGAGGGAGTATTATATTCTTCATTATTATGTGGGAATGGTGAAGAAGCAGGATATGGAATTGCTGTTGATTTAGAAGAAAATGTATATATAACAGGAACAACTAATTCAAGAGAAGATTTTCCTATAAGTGAAAATGCATTTCAAAAAAATATTTATGCAATAGAAGGGTCAGGATTTTTTATTAAGCTTGATACAAAATTATGTGGAGATAATGGTCTGATATATGGAACATATTTAGGGGGGAATGGAAGTGATGTATGTTCAGATATAAAGATAGATTCTAATGGATATGCATATATATGTGGATTTACAACATCTACAGATTTTCCTGTAGAAGGTTATGATAATGGTTGGGTTAAAGATGGATATAATTCTTTTTTTATAAAAATAGATCCAAGTAAAGAAAAAAGAAAATCATTATTAGTTGGAAAGTTTTTAAGAAAGAATATAAGTGATTTTGCATTAGCAATGGCTATAGATAATAATTTAAATTTATATATTACAGGATATTCTCATTCAATTTCAAAAAGTATGGAAAAAAGAGAAGGAAATTATTATGAAGAGGCTGCAATAGGAATGATTAAAATTGATGCAAGGATTTGTAATTTAAGTGTTACAAAGTCAAGTTATAATAACCAAGCAAAAATTGGTGAAATAACAGAATATGAAATAAGTATTATTAATAATGGGCCAGACAAAGCAAAAGATATTGAAATTATGGATGTGATTGGGGATGGAAAGGCTATAAAAGAAATAGAAATTTCAAAAGGAGAAATTAGCAATATTGCTAAAAAGATAATATGGAATATTAGGGAGTTAAATATAGGAGAGAGAGCATGGGCGACTATAAGGGTAAGAGTATTAGATAATAGTGAATCAATAAAAGATAATAATTTTATTAATTTAAAAGATAATATATATTATTCAAAAGAGTATATTAAAGAATATATGGATGAATGTATTTTAAATAAATAAGGTAAAAATAAAGTAAAAATCCTGCTGTAGTAGACTAAACTTTGAAGTTTTAAATTATATATTCTAAATAAGTAAAGCAATAATCCCATTTATATTAAAGTATAAGATTAAATGGGGTTTTTTAATGTGTAGAAAAATATGAAGTTTTTGAAGTGATAAGGGGAGAAATATTTATGAATTTTAAAATTTAAAACTATGAAATTGATATTACTAAGTAGAGGAATATCTTACTTTATTATTTATTATTAAATTAAAGTAAGGTTTTGACAAAATAGGGAGTGTTATATAAAATAATAATTGCACACTTAAATAAAATAATATAGTCAGAACACTTAGTTGAAGAAAAATAATAGTAAAGGGTGAAAAAATTGAAAGAAGTAAGTAGATTAGTAAAAAGATTAGTATTATTCTTTATTGGAATGAGTATAATTCAATTTGGAGTTGCAGTATTTTTGCAGACAAGCATAGGATCTGATCCATTTACTGTTTTTACTCAAGGATTGGCAACGGTTCTAAATAAAACGGGATTAAAAGAATTTTCAATAGTACAAATGATTTCAGGAAGTACAGAAGTTACACCTGGTGTAGCAAATATGATAATATTAATAGCATTATTTATAATAATATTATTAACTGATATGAAGCGTATAAAAATTGGAACATTAATATGTGTTGTTGGAGTAGGACCTATAATTGATTTAAATGTTAAGTTAGTATCTTATTTTCCAATTGAATCTGCTAATATTTTAATAAAGATGTTAATAGTTTTAGCGGGATGTTTTATAATTTCAGCAGGATTTTCTATAATGTCTGAAAGTGATATAGGAGTAGCTCCTAATGACATTATTCCATTTATAATAAAAGATAAATTAAATTTTCAATATAGATGGGTTAGAATAGCATTTGATGCAACATTTTTAATTGTTGGATTTATTCTTGGTGGAAAGGTTGGAATAGGGACAATTATTTCAATGTTAGCAATAGGGCCATTTATACAATTTTGTTTACCATATGGTAAAAATATAGTTGAGTTTATTATCAATGAAAAAGATGACTCAGATAATGATTCAAATTTAACAGTAGAATTAAATTAAAAATATATTGACAATGTTTACATTTGTTGATAAAATTAAAATAAGTTAATAGTGGAGTCCATTTTGGGATTGTTACTGAGTAAGCAGGCAAAACCTAAATTGATACCAAATATATGTATATTAATTATTTTTATATGATGATTATATGTATTATTTGATATTGATTTAGGTTTTTTGTATAACTTTAATTAAGTTTAATATCTTAAATTAGTGAATATAAAAATGAGGAGATTATACTGATATGATCATAAATAAAGTATTAAATAACAATGTTGTGACAATTATAAGTGAAAATAGTGAAGAAGCAGTTGTTATGGGAAGGGGTATAGCTTTCCAAAAGAAAAAAGGCGATGAGATTGATGAGAGTAAAATAGAAAAAATATTCGTCTTAGAAAATAAAAGTATAAATGAAAAGTTGCTTACTTTAGTGAATGATATTCCAGCAAAGTATTTAGAAGTTGCAGAAAATATAATAAAATATGCAGAAAATAAGTTGGGTACAAAGTTAAATGAAAATATTTATTTAACACTTACAGATCATATTAGTTTTGCAATTAGTAGAGCAGAAAAAAACTTAGAAATAAAGAATGCAATGCTTTGGGATATTAAGAGACTTCATAAAGTTGAATTTGAAATTGGAATCCATGCATTAAAGATTATTGAGGAGAATTTAAATTTTGAGTTACCAGAAGATGAAGCAGCATCAATAGCAATGCATATTTTAAATGGTGAACTTGATCAAGAAATGCCAGAAATAGTAGATATGATTAAATTAATTGAAGAAATATTAAAGGTGGTAAAGTATCATTTTAATATTGAATTTGATGAAGAGTCGATTAATTATTACAGATTTATTACTCATTTAAAATTCTTTACTCAAAGACTATCTAGTGGAAGATATTATGAAGATAATGATAATGATTTATTTGACATGATAAAACTTAAGTATCCAAATTCTTATGAGTGTGTAAAAAGAATTGAGGGATTTATAAAGCAAAAATATTGTACTCAATTAACTAAAGAAGAAATGTTATATTTAATAATACATACAGCTAGAGTAGTACATGAAAATTGTTAAAATTAAATATAATTTTAATACTTTCCATTAGGATTGTTACTGATTAGATCAGGCAAAACCTAAATTAATAATTAAAATTAAGCAGTAGATATGATAATTCATTAGAATAATTTATTAAGGTATTTATCATTTTATTTTAAGTAGAATGCTAGAAGTAATTATATCTGTAGTTTTAATTTTAAAAGTTAGTTTAGGTTTTTTATATAATTTTTTATTAGCTGATAATTAAATTGTGGAGGTGATGATTAGGAAAATTAATATAACCTTAGAAGTTTCATAGGATTGTTACTAGGTTAGGCTAGGCAAAACCTTAATTCTTCAAAATTTTAAATTTTAGAAAATTAAAATATTGAAAGCGAGGAATTAAGCTATGAATTATGAAAATTTAGCAAAAGAAATATTAAAAAATATCGGTGGACAAGAAAATATATCGAATTTAACACATTGTGCAACAAGATTAAGATTTAATCTTAAAGATTTATCAAAAGCGAATACAGAAGCAATAAAGAAAACAAAAGGTGTTATGGGTGTTGTAGATAAAGGAGCCCAATATCAAATAATTATAGGTAGTGATGTTGCTAGTGTATATAAGGAGTTATTAAAGATTGGTAATTTCCAAAGTTCTAGTTCTAAAAATGATGGTGATAAGAAAGGATTGGATAAGATATTTGATATAATTTCAGGTACTTTTACTCCAATATTACCACCACTTACGGCAGCTGGAATGTTAAAGGCTGTTTTAGTATTATTAACTACTTTTGGATTAATGTCTAAAGAAAGTCAAACTTACTATATATTAAGCTTTATGGCAGATGCAATATTTTTCTTATTCCCAGTAGCACTTGGATATACTGCAGCAGTTAAATTTAAGTGTAATCCATTTATGGGGATGTTGATGGGAGGAATAATGATTCATCCGAACTGGACAGCTTTAGTAAATGCAAAAGAAGCTGTAACTTTATTTGGATTACCTGTTAAGTTAGTAAGTTATACATCTTCAGTTATTCCGATTATACTAGTTGTTTGGGTAATGGCATATGTTGAAAATTTTGCAGATAAAATATCACCAAAACCAATTAAATTTTTCTCAAAACCTTTAATTACTATATTGGTTATGGGGCCATTAGCTTTAATAGCTTTAGGGCCTATAGGATCAGTTTTAGGCGAAGGTTTAGCTGATATTGTAACATCTATAAATAATGTTGCACCTTGGTCAATACCAATGATAATTGGTGGAGTATCTCCATTGCTTGTTTTAGTTGGTATGCATTATGCATTTTTCCCATTATCATTTAATGATTTAGCATTAAAGGGATCAGAAAATGTTTTAGGACCAGGCATGCTTGTATCTAATATAGCTCAAGGTGGCGCAGTTTTATGTGTTTCTTTAAAAACTAAAAATAGAGATTTAAAACAATTAGCAGGATCAGCAGGACTTACTGCATTGCTTGGAATTACAGAACCAGCGATGTATGGTGTTACAATGAAGCTTAAAAAACCTCTTATAGCTGTTTGTTCAGGAGGAGCTTTAGCTGGATTATATATTGGACTTATGGGAGTTGTTCGTTATTCATCAGGAGCACCAGGATTAGCATCTATTGCTATATTTATAGGGGAAAATCCAATGAATATTGTTCATGCATTAATTGGTTGCGCTATAGCATTTGTATCTGCATTTGCTTTAACTTGGATAATTGGATTTGAAGATCATGCAAATGAAGATGATCAAATAGAAGATGAATCTTTAGGAGAAGTTTCAGTAGATAAAGCACCATTAATGAATAAAATTACTATTGCTAGCCCATTAAAAGGAAATATAGTTCCTTTAAATGAAGTTAAGGATGAAACATTTGCATCAGAAATGATGGGGAAGGGTATTGCTATTAATCCAACAGAAGGAAAGGTAGTATCACCAATAAACGGTACAGTTCAAATGATATTTAAAACAAAGCATGCAATTGGATTAAAATCAGAAGATGGAGCTGAAATTTTGATTCATATTGGTATGGATACAGTTCAATTAGATGGTAAGCATTTTACTGCACATGTTAAAGATGGAGATAAGGTTAAAGTTGGAGATACTTTAGTTGAATTTGATATGAATGCTATAAAAAATGAAGGTTATGAATTAATTACACCTGTTATTATCACAAATACTATGGAATATTTAGAAATAGTACCAAAGGACATTAAATCAGTTAATACAGGAGAAACATTGATTACAATACTTTAGTAAATAAAAGAGGAGATAGTTATGAATAATAATTTTAATAAATTTCCAAAAGATTTTATGTGGGGAGGAGCTTTAGCTGCAAACCAATGTGAAGGTGGATACAAAGAAGGGGGAAAAGGATTAACAACTGTTGATCTTTGTCCAGCTGGAGAAAATAGAAGAAAAGTTATGGAAGGTAAAATTGATATTTTAAGACCTATTGAAGGAGAGTATTATCCATCACATGAGTCTATAGATTTTTATCATAGATTTAGAGAGGATATAGCATTATTTGCAGAGATGGGATTTAAATGTTTAAGAATATCAATTGCTTGGTCAAGAATATTCCCTCAAGGAGATGAAGAAATTCCAAATGAAGATGGATTAAAATTTTATGATGAAATGTTTGATGAAATGATTAAACATGGAATAGAACCAGTAGTTACAATATGCCATTTTGATACTCCAATTGGAATTATCGAAAAGTTTGGTGGGTGGAAAAATCGTAAATTTGTAGATTTCTATTTAAATTATTGTAAGGCTATCTTCACAAGATATAAGGATAAAGTTAAGTATTGGATGACATTTAATGAAATTAATATGATATTACACCTACCATTTATGGGGGCTGGTGTTAGATTTGAAGAAGGGGATAATGAACCTCAAATTAAGTATCAATCAGCTCATCATGAACTTATAGCAAGTGCATTAGCAACTAAAATGGCACATGAAATAATTCCAGGAGCTATGATAGGATGTATGCTTGCTGCTGGAGCAACTTATGCATATAGTTGCAATCCAGAAGATGTGCAAAAAGCTATGGATAAGGAAAGGGAAAATTTATTCTTTATAGATGTTCAATCAAGAGGAGAATATCCTGGTTATGCAAAGAGATTCTTAAGAGAAAATGGAATTGAGCTTGTATTTGGTGAAAAGGATGAAGAAATATTAAAGAGTAATACTGTAGACTTTATTGGATTTAGTTATTATTCAAGTAGATGTGCAAGTGTTGATCCAGAAATAATTAATGGAAAAACTTCAGGGAATGCCTTTAAAACTGTAAAGAATCCATATTTAAAGGCATCAGAATGGGGATGGCAAATTGATCCACTTGGATTAAGAATAACGTCAAATCAATTATATGATAGATATCAAAAGCCATTATTCATAGTTGAAAATGGATTAGGTGCTATAGATACTCCGGAAGAAGATGGAACTATAAATGATGATTATAGAATTGAGTATTTAAGTGAACATGTTAAAGCAATGAAAGAAGCAATTGCAGATGGAGTTGATTTAATAGGATATACTCCATGGGGATGTATAGATTTAGTATCGGCATCAACTGGAGAAATGAAAAAGAGATATGGATTTATTTATGTCGATAAAGATAATGAAGGAAATGGTACTTTAAATAGAAGTAAAAAGAAGAGTTTCTATTGGTATAAAAAGGTTATAGAAACTAATGGTGAAGAAGTTTAAATCTATAATTTGATGATTTAAATAAAATGTAACAATAATATAATTTAAAGGGAAATCTCTAGTTTAATAAAGCTAGGGATTTTTTATTTTAATTATATTAATTAAAATTGAAAATATAATAAATAATAAGTTATAAGTATTATAAATATATGATAATATACTTTTATATTAAATAGTATTGATATTATTAAGAAGGTGATAGCATTAAGTTGAATTTTGACTTAGATATTTCTCATCAACAGAAGCTAATAATAACTCAAGGAATTAAGCAATCAATAAATATATTACAGATGTCAGCACAGGACTTGAGAGAGTATATTGATAAGGAATATGAAGAAAACCCAGTAATAGATATTGAATATAGTAAAGAGAATGATAGCCTTATAAGTGAAAATTTCAATATTTACATAAATCAGAAAAATTGTTATCTAAGTAGTAGTGAAGAATATAATGTTTTTGATTTTATAAAAGAGAAAAAAACATTAAGGGATTATTTATATGAACAATTAGTTACAATAAAATGTGATAATAGTATAAAAAAGACTATAGTATATATGATTAATAGTTTAGATGATAATGGATATTTAAGAGAACCATTGGAAAATATCTGCAAAGAATTAATGATTAATGAAGAAGAAGGACAACGAGCATTAAATATCCTACAGAGTTTAGAACCATGTGGAATTGGAGCGAGAAACCTAAGTGAATGTTTGATAATTCAATTGAGGCATAAATCTATATTAGATGATATGCTTAAAGAAATAGTATTAAATTATTTAGAATATGTTGCTGAGAATAAATATGCATATATAAGTAGAAAACTGAGGATTTCGCAAAAGAAAGTTCAGGTATATGTGAATTATATAAAATCTTTAGAGCCTAAGCCTTCAAGAGGATTTTATACAGGTAATGACGTGAAAATGATAATACCTGATGCATATATATTTAAATATTATGATAAATATGAAGTAATATTAAATAATTCGATTATACCTAAGCTAAGTGTAAATTCTTTATATAAAGAATTTGCTATAAAAAATAGTGATAACGAAGAAGTTCAATATATAAAGAGTAAAATAGTTACGGCAAATGCTTTAATAAATGCAATAGAAAAGAGAAATAATACCTTATTAAATTTATTAAAATGTATTGTAGAAATACAAAAAGAATATTTTGAAAAGGGAGATTTATATTTAAAACCTATGGTATTAAAGGATGTTGCAAGAGAAATAAATGTTCATGAATCTACAGTTAGTAGAACTATTAAGGAAAAGTATATTTTAACAGATAGGGGTATAGTAAGAATTAAAGATTTATTTTCAAAAAATATAGTATATAAAAATACTAATAATCAAGATATGTCTATACATAAAATTAAATCAAAAATAAAGGAGATAATAGAGAAAGAAAATAGAAAAAAGCCTTTATCAGATCAATATATTTGTAATCTATTAAATAATGATAATATTGATATATCTAGAAGAACGGTAGCTAAATACAGAGAAGAGTTAGGTATAAGGTCATCAAGTAAAAGAAAAATTTTATAAGAGATAATATATAATAACCACAGAATAAGATATACATTTACATATGTTTATCTTATTCTGTGGTTAAATTTTAATTATTTATCTGTATATGTAATATTATAGCGTTTCATTTTATTATAAAGAGCATTTCTGCTTATCCCTAATTTAGAAGATGCTTGGGAAATATTACCTTTGCAAATTTGTAATGCTTTTACTATTTCTTTTTGTTCAAGAACTATTAGAGGGGTAATAGTATCATTATCTATATTAGCATTTACAGTATTATCTGGAATAAAGGTATCTAATAAGTTACCAAGGTTATCATATTTAAGACAATGACATTCTTCAAAGTCAATTTCATAGCTACTACTTCCGTTTAAAGCTACAAGATTTTCAATGAAATTTTCAAGCTCTCTAATATTGCCAGGCCAACAGTAAGAAATTATTTTTTTAAATAACATTTGAGAAATAGTAGGTATTGGTTTATTAAGTTTTTCACTTTTTGTTTTTAAAAAATAATCTAATAGTAGTGGAATATCACCTATTCTATCTTTAAGAGGTGGAAGTGTTAAGGGTAGTACATTTAATCTATAATATAAATCTTCTCTAAAGTTCCCTTTTTTTACTTCATCCTTTAAATTTTTATTTGTAGCAGCAATGACTCTAACATCAATATCAATTTGCTTTTTACCACCAACTTTAGTTATGCAATTTTCTTGTAAAACTCTAAGAAGAACAACTTGCATGTCTAAAGGCATATCAGCTATTTCATCAAGAAAAATAGTTCCTTTATTAGCTAATTCAAATTTACCAATATTCCCTTCTTTTTTTGCACCTGTAAATGATCCACTTTCATAGCCAAATAATTCACTTTCTATTAAGTTACTAGGTAAGGCGCCACAGTTTACGGCAACAAATGGTTCATTGCATCTATCACTATAGCAATGTATAGATTGAGCAAGTAACTCTTTTCCGCATCCACTTTCGCCATAAATTATTATTGTTGATGAACTCTTAGCAGTTTCTTTAGCTTGCTCTATAACTTTTTTTAGTTGGGGACTTTCGCCTATAATATCAGAAAAATTATATCTACATTTTTGTGAGTTACTCATTTAATCCTCCAGTATATAAAATATATTATTTATGATAATACTCTTTAGAGAAAAAGAAAACAAAAAATATATTAAATTAACTAAGAACATAATGTCAAAGTAACAAAAATAATGACAGTGTTAAGAAAGATGACACTTTTGATGTTAATAAAAGTGGTATGGAAATAAAAAATAAAGAATAAAATAAATTTATAAAAAAAAAGATTGTAGAAAAATTAACGTTTTTAAAAGTTGGCATGAAATTTGCTTATAAGAAATATGTAAAAGTATTTTAAGGAGGACAACAAAAGGTGAATTTTAAGAAAAACAAATTTTTATTAGGTATTTTATTAGGAGTAATAGTAGGTCTTGCATGGGGACTTGATGGAGTTCTTATGGGTGAAGTAGGTAAGAGCAGTATATTTAGTAACTTTGAATTATCACCTTTAGTTACTGCATTATTCCATGATGGATTTGCATTCTTTTGGATTTCATTATCATTAGTATTTTCAAAACAATTAGTAGGTGCATTTAAGTTATTAAAAACAAAAAAAGGTTTAGTTACAATTGTTGCGGCAATAGTTGGAGCTCCAGTAGGAATGAGTGCATATTTATTAGCTATTAAATATGCTGGAGCACCATATGCATCAAGTATTTCAGTAATATATCCAGGTGTTGGAGCAATTTTATCTTATTTTATTTTAAAAGAAAAATTATCAGTAAGAGCAATGGTAGGTATAGCGGTTAGTTTATTTGGATCATTTATGTTAGGGTTTAATCCATCAGCTGATGTTCCAGAAACGTTCTTTAAAGGTGTTTTATTTGCATTAGTTGCAGTAGCAGGATGGGCTTTAGAAGGAGTAATTGTTGGATTTGCAATGAAAAAAATTAAAAATGAAGAACATATTCAAGCTACACCACAACAATTCTTATGTGTTAGATATCTTACTTCTTTAGCTAGTTATGCATTAGTAGTAGTTCCATTAGTAGGTGGATACGAAGTAGCAGGTAAGGTTATTAGTTCAGGATTAGTATTTAAATATGCAGGAATTGCAATACTTGGAGCAATAACATACTTAGCTTGGTATAAAGCCGTTGATTTAATAGGAGCTGCCATGGGAACTGCTTTAAATAGTACAGCATCATTATGGTCAATAATTTTTTCAGCATTACTTTTTGGAGCTAAAATAACATTACCATTAGCAATATGGGGATGTGTGATAGTGCTTGGAGTATTTATATTCGCAATTGATCCAAAGTCATTTAAGAAGAAAAAGTAGGAATATATATGGAATAGGTGATATTTATGTTAAAAAGCAATGTAATAGATAATATAAAAAATATAGTTGATAATTGTATGGGGGCAGAAGAGGCAGCTTGTGTTGCAACATGCCCAATGCATACAGATGCCAAAGAATATATAAGATTAATTAGAGATGGCAAAGGTGAAGAATCAATAAAGGTAATAAGAGAAAAATTATTTATTCCAGGAACTTTAGGAAGAATTTGTGCACATCCTTGTGAAACACAATGTAAATGGAACGAAGGAAAAAGCCCAATGGCAATTGCTTCATTAAAGAGATATGCAGCAGATAATTTTGATAAAGAAGAAGATTGGGATTTAACTATAAAAGGTGATTTAAAGAAAAGTGTTGCAGTAATAGGGGCTGGGCCTTCAGGATTACAGGCAGCTTTAGATTTAAGAAAAGAAGGTGCTGAAGTAACTGTATTTGAAAAACTACCGGTTAGAGGGGGAATGATGGCAGTAGGTATTCCTGAATATAGATTACCAAGAAATGTTCTAGAAAAAGAGATAAGTTATTTAGATAAACTTGGAGTAGTTTTCAAAGTTGGATGTGAAGTTGGAAAAGATATAACTTTAGATGAAATTTTAGATGAATTTGACTCTGTAGTTGTAGCTGTAGGTAAGCATGAAGGAAGAGTAGATAGAAGTATTAAGAATTTTGATGCAGAAGGAGTATTTTCTGCAGCAGAATATTTAAGGGAAGCAGCATTAACTAAAGATATTAAAAAAGCTGGCAAAAAGGTACTTGTAGTTGGTGGTGGAGATGTTGCCATGGATTGCTGTAGAGTATCAAGAAGAATAAATGGAGTTGAAGAAGTATATTCTATTTGTTTAGAAGATAGTTTCGATTCAATGGCTTCATCAAATCATGAAATTAAAGGTGCAATTGCGGAAGGTATAAAATTTAATCATGCAAGAGCCATTAAAAGCATAGAAGTACAAGAAAACAGAGTGTCTAAGGTTATATTAAAAAAATGTATATCAATGTTCAATGAAGAAGGAATGTTCTCTCCTACTTTTGATGAAAATGATGTATATGAAATTGAAGTTGATACAATAGTATTTGCTATTGGACAAGGTGTAGAAGGTAGTTTTGCCAATGGAAAGTTAGAACAAAGAAGAAATTCTACTTTTGAGTGTGATAAATTAACTCTTCAATCTTTAACAAATGAAAAAGTATTTATAGCTGGTGATGCTTCAGGAGAATCTGTTATTGTTATACAAGCTATGGCAACAGGTAGAAGAGCAGCACAATCAGTAATAAGATTTTTAAAAGGAGAAGATTTAGTTGAGGGTAGAGTGTTAGAAGACACGTGGACATTTAAAACTAAATTAGACATGCCTACAAACTGGGATGAAGTATCTGGTAAAAGAGAGGATATGCAAGAGTTATTGGTAGAAGAAAGAATTACTAACTTTGATGAAGTAGCTCTTGGATATACTAAAGAAGAAGCTATGAGAGAAGCAGATAGATGTAGACAGTGCGTATGTAAGAAGTGTATGAAAGAATGTATAATGTTAAATGATTATACAGATTGTCCTAAAACTTTATTTAAGAAATATTTAGATAAGGGATATGAAAATATGGACAAAATGATTGCTTTTTCTTGTAATGAATGTAATCAATGTACATTAGTTTGTCCTAAATCATTAGAATTAGCTCCTAATTTTATAGCTATTAAGGAAAAATATAATGAAGATAATAATGATGAAAATGTAATTGACTCATTAAAGCCATTTGACAAATCACAAGATATGGAGTGTAGTGAGGAATACTCTACAACTGTATTAGCTAAAGAGAAAAAGACAAAATACTTATTTGTTCCAGGATGTACAGTTCCAGCTTATAGTCCAGAGCTGATAGAAAAGACTTTAGCGCATTTAAGAGATACTTTGGATGGAGAAGTAGGAGCAATGCTACAATGTTGTGGTAAGGTAACGAAGTTAATTGGTGAACCTGTGAAGTTTAAGGAAAGAAATAAAAAAGCAGTAGAAGAGATTAATGAAACAAATGCAGATGTAATTATTACAATATGTCCATCATGTTATAACGTTTATAGTAGTACAACTGATAAAAAGGTTATTTCTTATTGGGATTTAATGAAAGAAAGTATAGGAATACCAGAAAATCAAAAAAATATAGGATTAGATTCAGATGTTATATTTAATATTCATGATTCATGTGTAACTAGAAATGTGTCATCTCATCATGAAAGTGTAAGATGGATAATTGAGGAACTTGGATATAAGTATTCAGAAATTGAAAGAAGTAAAGGAAATACTAGATGTTGTGGTGTAGGAGGAATGGTTTGTAGCTCAAATCCTGAATTATACGAAAAAGTATATAATAGAAGAGCTGGAGATTTTAATTCTGAACATATTATATCTTATTGTGGTTCTTGTAGAGGAACTATGGAAGCAGGTGGTAAGGATTCACTTCATATATTAAATTTATTACATGGAGGAATATATACTAAGGAACAAGCTCAAAAAAGAGGTTACAAATCAGAAGAAGAAATGTGGGCTAATAGATTAGAATCTAAGAAAAGATTAGATAATATGAAATAAGATTACAATGATATATACTTAATAATTATAAAAAGACCTAGATGATGTAAAGTATTAACTAGGTCTTTTATTTGTAGTAGTATAAGAAATATAATGTATCAATATATTTATGAAGTATAATATGAAAAGTTATATAATTATATTTTTTTTATGAAAGAAAGCAAATAAGAGTTAATGTGGTTTAAAATGAATAAATGGGAAAAGATAAAATCCTTTACAAAGCTATAATACCATGATATTATGAAGAAAAGGATTGTAACTGGTCATGCAGGCAAAACCCACTAATATAGTAGGCGGGTTTTGTCTTTTTTTTATTTTTAAGAGGTGGTGGCAAAGTGTATATTGATAAGGTTTTAAATAATAATGCATTTATATCGTTAGATGAAAATGGTGAGGAAATAGTTGTAATGGGAAGAGGAATTGCTTTTGGTAAGAAAGGTAATCAAGAAGTTGATTTAAGTGGATTTAAATATAAAATATTTTCAAACAAAGATAAAAATTTAAATGAAAAGTTAATATCAATAGTTTCAGAAATACCTGAGGAATATTTAGCAATTACAACTAAAGTAGTGTCATTATTTGAAAAACAGTACAACAAGAAGTTAAATGATATTATTTATGTAAGTCTTACTGAACATATTCATGGCGCAATTGAAAGATATAAAAATGGAATTCAAGTAAAAAATCCATTGATTTTAGAAATAAAAAGATTATTTACTGATGAATATGCTATAGGTAAAAGAACTTTAGAAATAATTAAAGAAGAATTAGAAATAGATTTCGAAGAAGATGAAGCAGGTTATATAGCATATCATATAGTTAATGCAGAATTAAATAATGATATGAGTAATATAGTAAATATAACTAAAATAATGCAAGAAATTTTAAATATTATAAAATACTTCTTTAAAGTTGAATTCAATGAAGAAGCTGTTGCATATTATAGATTTATTACACATCTAAAATTTTTTGCTCAGAGAGTTTTTAATAATTCTATTTATGATGAAGATGAATCAGAATTATTTGATATATTAAAAGAAAAATATGAAAAAAGTTATAACTGTGTTTTAAAGATAAAGGCTTTTATAGAGCATGAGTATAGTTATAATTTATCAGACGAAGAGCAGCTTTATTTAATAATTCATATAGAAAGAATAGTAACTAAAGCATCAATTTAAGTATAAGGTAGTATGCTGGATAATCCACCAGCTTATTATATAGTAAGATTGTAACTACGCTATAAGCAAAGCTTGTATATGTAGGCAAAACTTCATTTTTTATATTAATATGAATGGAGGAATGAAAATGGATTACAAACTATTAGGTCAAAAGATTTTAGAAAGAGTCGGAGGCAAGGAAAATGTAGAAGGACTTGTTCATTGTATGACAAGATTAAGATTCACTTTAAAGGATGAATCAATTGTTGATGATGAGCTTGTCAAAAAAACAAAGGGTGTTATGGGCATCATGAAAAAAGGTGGACAATACCAGATAATTATTGGAAATGAAGTAGCAGCAGTTTACAAAGAAATATGTAAGCTAGGAAATTTTCAAGAGGCGTCTAATAATAACGTTGTTAAGCCAAAGAAAAAACAAAACATGTTCTCGGAGATATTAGATGTTATTTCAGGGATAATGTCGCCAGTAATACCAGCTATTATAGGTGCAGCAATGATAAAGGTACTTTTAACAGTGTTACCAATGATAGGTATTTTAAGTGACACTAGCCAGACATATCAATTATTATCAGTTGTTGGTGATGGCGCGTTTTACTTTATGCCAGTTTTAATAGCTATGTCAGCGGCGAAAAAATTTGGAGCTAATCCATATTATGCAGTAAGTATCGCATTAATTTTATTACATCCAAACTTTTCAGCAATGTTAGAAGGAATAAAAGAAGGGGGAGAAACGTTAAAATTCTTTAATGTTATTCCAGTAAGTTATGCATTTTATGCATATTCAGTTATTCCAATTATAATGTCAGTTTGGATATTACCTCATATAGAAAAATTTGTTGATAAGATAACTCCAACAATTACGAAAAATTTCTTAAAGCCAATGTTAGTAATGTTAATAATTGGACCTATAGTTATGGTAGCAATAGGACCTTTAGGATCAATTCTTGGTAACATATTATCAAGTGCAGTTTATTTTATTCATGATAAGCTTGGATTTATTGCAGTAGGTTTAGTTGCAGCAATATTCCCATTTATAGTTATGACAGGAATGCACCATGCTTTTACTCCAATAAAATTAGGTGTTTTAGCTAGTACAGGTTTTGAAGGCTTTATTTGTATAGCAGAATTTGCTTCAAATATGGCTCAAGGGGCAGCAGCATTAGCTGTTTCTGTAAAATCAAAAAATAAAGATGTAAAACAAAGTGCAGGATCATCAGCATTTTCTGCTTTAGTAGCAGGTATAACTGAACCAGCTTTATATGGAACTACTTTAAGATTTAAGAAACCTATGATGGGTGCATGTATTGGGGCTGGAATTGGTGGCTTAGTAGGTGGATTCTTCCAAATGAAGTGTTATGGTGTTGCAACACCTGCTTTGGTAACTATCCCACAATATATAGAGCAAGGAAATCCAAAGAGTATAATTTATGTATTAATTACAGCAGCTGTAACTATAGTAGGATCATTTGTAGCATCTTATTTAATTGGATTTGATGATCCTGTTGAAGAAGATGAGGAAAACGAAGAAAAGTTAGTTATAAAGTCTTTAAATACAGGGGTAAAAGTAGCAAGTCCATTATCTGGTGAGATGGTAGAGTTATCACAAGTTAATGATGCTACATTTGCAAGTGGAATAATAGGAAAAGGAACAGCAATAATACCAACAAAGGGTCAAATAATAGCGCCGTTTGATGGAGTTGTTGATGCATTCTTTGATACAGGTCATGCTATAGGATTAAAAAGTAATGAAGGAATAGAAATGTTAATTCATGTTGGAATTGATACTGTAAATTTAGGTGGTAAATACTTTAATCCTAAAAAATCACAAGGAGATAAAATAAAAGCTGGTGATATAATTTTAGAGTTTGATATTCAAGGAATAATAAGTGAAGGATATGAAGTAGTAACACCAGTTATAATCACTAATAGTGATAGCTATATGGATATAATTGTTGAAAATAAGAGCATAGTAAATGAAAAAGAATATATAATGACAGTATTATAAAGGAAAGATGGTGAGCAAATAATGAGTAATTACAAAATACCAGAAAGCTTTTTATGGGGAAGTGCTTCAGCAGCATATCAAGTAGAAGGAGCTTACTTAGAAGATGGAAAAGGTCTTACAAATTGGGATAATTTCGTTAGAATAGAAGGAAAAACATTTAAAGAAACTACAGGAGATGTAGCAGTAGATCATTATCATAGATTTAAAGAAGATGTTAAGTTAATGGCAGAGATGGGACTTAAGACTTATCGTTTTTCAATTGCATGGGCAAGAATAATTCCAGATGGAAATGGTGAAGTTAATGAAAAGGGCCTTAAGTTTTATGAAGAGCTTATAGATGAATGTTTAAAATATAATATACAACCAATGGTTACAATATTCCACTGGGATTTACCGCAAGCTTTAGTAGAACAATATGGTGGATTTGAAAGTAGAAGAATAGTAGATGATTTTGTTAAATATGCTACTATTTTATTTGAACGTTTTGGGTCTAAAGTTAAGTATTGGATAACTTTAAATGAACAAAATATATTTACTTCTTTAGGTTGGCTTACAGCTATGCATCCTCCAGGTAAATTTGATGATGTAAAAACATTCTATCAAGTAAATCATCATGCATTTATGGCACATGCTAAAGCAGTATTAGAATTTAAAAAGATTGTTCCAAATGGGAAAATAGGAGCAAGTTTTGCATATAGTCCAAGTTATTCATTAAACTGTGATCCAATGAATGCAATGTCAAAAATGGATTTTGATGATATGAAAAACTTCTGGTGGATGGATATGTATGCATATGGACGATATCCAAAATCAACATTTGTTTATTTAAAGAATAGAGATATGGAGCCAAAATTTGAAGTTGGGGATGAGGAAATATTAAAAGAGGCAGCTTCGAAAGTTGACTTTATGGGTGTAAACTACTATCAAACAAGTGTATGTGAATATAATCCAATTAATGGAGTAACTCCCTATGGAACATTCAATACTACTGGTGTTAAGGGGACAGGACAAATAACTGGCCAACCAGGATTATTCAAAAACCCACCAAATCCATACTTAAAAACAACAGATTGGGATTGGACTATAGATCCGATGGGATTAAGATATGCTTTAAGAGAAATTACAAGCAGATATAATCTTCCTATAGTAATATCCGAAAATGGATTAGGTGCATTTGATAAAAAAGAAGAGGATAATTCAATTCATGATCCATATAGAATAGATTTCTTAAAGGCACATATTGAAGAAATGAAAGTAGCCATGGAAGAAGGTTGTGAGGTAATAGCATATTGTACTTGGTCATTTACAGATTTACTAAGTTGGTTAAATGGATATCAAAAGAGATATGGTTTTGTATATGTAGATAGGGAAGAGGAAGAAGGTTCTTCAATGAATCGTTATAAAAAAGACAGCTATTATTGGTATAAGAAAGTAATAGAAACAAATGGAGAAGAACTTTAATATTTAAAGTATCGATAATAAAAAAGATAACTAGATCTTATCGGGCTGAATAAGGTCTAGTTTTATTTATATAAATAAAAATATAATCTTATTATTAATATTATGTTAAATAGAGAGAGTAAAATTTGATATAATAAGTATTATAAAATAACATTAAGGATAAGGAGTAGGCGAATAAGATATGATAAAATTAATAGCAAGTGATATGGATGGAACTTTATTAAATGATGACCATATGATATCGGAAGAAAACTTGAAAGCTATAAGAAAAGCCCAAGAAATGGGAAGACATTTCACAATTGTAACAGGAAGAGATTATGGAGCAGTAAAGTCATATTTAGAGGAATGTGATTTAAGATGTGAGTGTATTTTAAGCAATGGTGCAGAATATAGAGATATAAATGGTAATGTAATTGAAAATGTCTATATGAATAAACAAAGTGTAAAAATAGTATTTGATATATTAAATGAAGCAGGATTATGTATTCAATTAATGACAACTAATGGAGCATATATGACTAATAAAGAAAGTGATAAAAAAGCTGTTATAGAAAGATTTAAATTGTTTAATCCAAAGATGAATGAAGAAGAAGTAATTGAGTTTGTTAATAAATTTCATGCAGAAAGAGGAATGAAATTTTTAGATGATATTTTTGAAATTATAGAAACAGATATAGAAATTTTAAAAATTATTACTTTTGATAATGATGAAAAATTAATAGCAGAATTAAAGAATAAAATTAAAGAAAACACATCAGATTTAGCAGTTGCATCAACTTTTTCTAATGATATTGAAATAAGTGATATTAAAGCTCAAAAGGGATTAATATTAGCTAAAGCAATTAAAAAAATGGGAATAGATAAAAATGAAGTAATTGTTCTTGGGGATAGTTTTAATGATTATTCAATGTTTATTGAATTTGAAAATTCTTATGCTATGGAAAATGCAATTCCAGAAATTAAAGAAATAGCTAAATATATTACAGATACTAATAATAATGATGGGGTAGCTAAGGCAATTTATAAGTGTTTAGATGAGTAATGTAAAGCAGCAATCTTACAGTTGTATTGTGAGATTGCTATTTTATATTTTATATTCAAATTTGTCATTAAGTAATTAGTGACATTTATATGACATCTATTAATTGAACTAATAATGGTACTAATATAAAATTAATATTGGTTATATTTACAAGAAATAAAACTTATTTACTAAACTTTAATGCGACTAAGGATTATTTATATTATTGAGACAGTTCGCCCTTAATTATATGTAAATATAACCTAAAAATGAAGAAGAAAGTAGGTGTCAAAAAGGAAATTAATCTTTATATAAAGCGCCAGAACTCTTATGAGTTGACGAGGATGGGGAGTATCGAATTCTTCGGCGGGTGCCCCACGGTATCGCACTACCGTTAACGACTAGTAAAACTACAGAGTGATTTGTAGGACAGGTCTAGTTTGGTGTTAAAACCTTAATTGTATTTTTTAATGTCATATTATTTGTATGTATTTTTACAATGTTTGAATTAAATTATTACAATGATTTTTTTGATGGATGATTATTATAACATTGATTTCTTTTTTGAAAGTTATAAAGATAAATATATTTTTATAGTATAAATTTTAATAATAATCAATTTTAACTTTAAGAGTAAATTAAATCCATCTTAAACTAATAAATAAGTTTATAAAAAAATGAAATATGAAAGGAAGAAAATATATGTGCGGAATAGTTGGATATGTAGGAAGTAAGAAAGCAAGTAAGTTTTTAATAGAAGGATTATCAAAATTAGAATATAGAGGATATGATTCAGCAGGGATAGCAGTTATTGATAATGATAAGATTGAAATAAGAAAGCATAAGGGTCGTTTATCAAATCTTGTTGATGAATTATCAAATAAATCAGCAGAAGGAACAATAGGAATTGGACATACAAGGTGGGCAACTCATGGAGAGCCATCAGATGTAAATTCACATCCACATCAAGCATCAAAGGGAGATATAACTGTAGTTCATAATGGAATTATTGAAAACTATAATGAGCTTACAAAATGGTTAAAAAGTGAAGGATATGAATTTAAATCTGCAACAGATACAGAAGTAATTCCAAATTTAATACATTATTATTATAATGGTAATCTTCTTGAAGCTGTAATAAAAGCTAGTGAAAAATTAGAAGGAAGTTATGCCTTAGGGGTAGTTTCTGGACAAGAACCTGATAAAATAGTTGCTGTTAGAAAGGATAGTCCTTTAATAGTTGGAATAGGCCAAGGTGAAACATTTATAGCATCAGATATACCAGCAGTATTAAGTTATACTAGAGATATTTATCTTTTAGAAGATAATGAGTTTGTAGTATTAACTAATAATGGGGCCCAAGTTTTTGATAAAAATGGAAATGAAATAAAGAAAGAAATATATAAAGTAACATGGAATGAAGATGCAGCAGAAAAGGGTGGTTATGATTCTTTCATGTTAAAAGAAATTCATGAACAACCAAAAGCTATTAAAGATACAATGACAGGAAGAGTATCTTTAAATGAAAAGATTAATTTAGGTGATTTTAAGCTTACAAAAGAAGAATTAGATAATATAGATAGAATATATATTATTGCATGTGGAACTGCATATAATGCAGGATTAATTGGAAAGGTAGCTATTGAAGATTTAGCAAGAATACCTGTTGAAGTAGCAATTGCATCTGAGTTTAGATATAGAAACCCAATAGTAACTAATAAGACACTTATAGTTACATTAAGTCAGTCAGGAGAAACAGCTGATACATTAGCAGTTCTTAGAGATGCAAAGAAAATAGGAGCTAAAACATTAGCTATAACTAATGTTGTTGGAAGTAGTATTTCTAGAGAAGCAGATAGTGTAATATACACTATGGCTGGACCAGAAATTGCAGTAGCATCAACTAAAGCTTATACAACTCAAGCTGTTGTAATGAACCTATTAGGAATGTATTTAGCAGATTTAAAAGGATTATTAAAATCTGAAGAAGAAGCTGAGATTAAAAATGCATTATTAGAGTTACCAAGTAAGGTAGAAGAAGTGTTAAATCAGAAAGCTCAAATTGCTAAGATTGCTAAACTTATATCTCAAGAAAAAGATTTGTTCTATTTAGGAAGAGATGTTGATTATGCATTAGCAATAGAAGGAGCTCTTAAGATAAAAGAGATAGCTTATATTCATTCAGAAGCATATGCTGGTGGAGAGCTTAAGCATGGAACTATAGCATTAATAGAACCAGGAACAAAAATAATAGCATTATTAACTCAAAGTAATTTAAAGGATAAAATGATTAGTAATATAAGAGAAGTTAAATCTAGAGGAGCTGAAATTATTGGTATAGCATATGAAAATCAAGAAGTAGATTTATCTGTTTTTGATGAAATTATAAGAATACCACAAATTTCAACTAGAATAGCACCTATATTAGGAGCTGTTGTATTACAGTTATTAGCATACTATGTAGCAACTGAAAGAGGTTGTGATATAGACAAGCCAAGAAATCTTGCAAAGTCAGTAACTGTTGAGTAGTAAATAAAATTTAAAAGTAAATGAATGGATTATATCGAATTGTAATGTAAATTGATTTTGATATAGTCCATTTTATTAAAAATAAATTATTATGGGAGAGTGTGAGTATGAGAAGTTTATCGTTAGATGTGTCAAAATTAGAAGGATTTATTAATGAAAATGAAATTGGATATATGAAAGCAATGGTTAATAGTGCACATGAAGTTATTCATAATGGAACAGGTGCAGGAAATGACTTTTTAGGGTGGTTGGACTTACCTAAAAATTATGATAGAGAAGAATTTGAAAGAATAAAGGTTGCAGCAGAGAAAATAAGAAGTAATTCAGATGTATTGATAGTAATTGGAATTGGCGGTTCATATTTAGGATCAAGAGCAGCTATTGAAATGCTAACTAGTAATTTTAATAATATGTTGCCTAAGTCAAAAAGGAAAGCTCCAAAAGTATTTTTTGTAGGAAATAATATAAGCTCTACTTATATATCAGAATTATTTGAGGTTATTGATGGTATAGATATTTCAGTAAATGTAATATCTAAGTCAGGAACAACAACAGAACCAGCTATAGCTTTTAGATTATTTAAGAAGTATATGGAAGAGAAATATGGAGCTGATGAAGCTAGAGAAAGAATATTTGTAACAACAGATAGAGAAAGAGGAGCATTAAAGGGATTATCAAATGAAATGGGATATGAAACATTTGTTATACCTGATAATGTAGGTGGTAGATTTACTGTATTAACAGCAGTTGGATTATTACCGATTTCAGTGGCTGGTATTAACATTGATGAAATTATGAAAGGTGCAGCAGATGCAAGAGAAAAATATTCTAGTAGTTCATTAGAAGAAAATGATTGTTATAAATATGCAGCATTAAGAAATATTTTATATAATAAAGGAAAATCAATTGAGGTTTTAGTTAATTACGAACCATCATTACATTATTTTAATGAATGGTGGAAGCAATTATATGGAGAGTCAGAAGGAAAAGATAAAAAGGGAATTTTCCCAGCTGCAGTTGACTTTTCAACAGATTTACATTCAATGGGACAATTTATTCAAGATGGTAGTAGAATAATGTTTGAAACAGTTCTTAATGTTGAAAAGGTCAATAAAAATATAGTTATTGGTGAAATGGAAAGTAATGTTGATGGATTAAACTTTTTAAAAGGGAAAACTATCGACTATGTGAATAAAAAGGCATTCGAAGGAACTGTATTAGCACATAATGATGGGGGAGTGCCTAATATTATTATAAATATACCTGAATTAACTCCATATTATTTTGGGCAATTAGTTTATTTCTTTGAAAAATCATGTGGAATCAGCGGATATTTATTGGGAATAAATCCGTTCAATCAACCAGGAGTAGAAGAGTATAAAAAGAATATGTTTGCACTTTTAGGTAAACCAGGATATGAAGAACTTAAAGAACAATTAGAAAGTAGATTAAGATAAAACTTTATTATTAGATATAAAAGCTATAGATATTTATTAAATAGCTATTATAATTTAATAGAAATATGTATAATCTATAATGATGATATATAAGAAGTATTATATTATAGGGGGTACATAAATTGGAGAATAATAAACAAGAACTTTTAGCACTAGGATCTATTGTAGTTTTAAAAGGTGGGTATAAAAAGCTAATGATAGTGGGCAGAATGCAGTTACAGGGTGAGGAAGAAAAACTTTGGGATTATCTTGGGGTTTTATATCCAGAAGGCTATTTAGGGAATGATTATACGTTTTTATTTAATAATGAAGATATAGATGAAGTTATTTTTAAAGGATACTCAGATTTAGAAGATGAAGCTTTAAAATTAGCAATAAGGAAGTATAATAAGGAATAGAAGTGTTTTAGGGCACTTCTTTTTTTCTTCAATAACTATAAATAAAGGGGATAATTTAAAATATATAAAGATAAAGGTGCAATAAAGTTATATCTGTAATAAAATATAAATATTCTCAAATTTGTCACTAAGTGATGGGGACATTTATGACATATGAATAGATTGATGTAAACGAATAATAGAGATAAAATAAAATTGTAAGTAGTTGATATTTAAAAATATCACTAATAGGAGAGCCTATGAGAAAGAAAAAATTAACGTCTAGACAAAAACAAATTATACAAATTTTAACTAAATCAACTAGTAAAAATCCTATAACTATTTCGACAATTGCTGAAAGCTTAAATATAAGTTCAAGAACTGTATTAAGAGAGATGCCTAAAATTGAAGAATGGTTAGATGAAAATGGATTTAATTTTATTAAAAAACCAGGTGTTGGTTTAATAATAGATGAAAATCTAGAGAATCAACAATTAATATTAGAACTTCTAGAAGTTGAAAATATTCAAAAAGAATATACCAAAGATGAAAGAAAAAGAATTATTTTAGGTGAGCTATTAGTAAATAAAGAACCATTAAAATTATTTTACTTTACTAATCAATTAAAAGTTTCAGAGGGAACTTTAAGTAATGATTTAGATGGAGTTGAAGCGTGGTTAAAAGAATTTGATATAAAGCTTATTAGAAAACAAGGTTTAGGGATTTATCTAGAAGGTAATGAAAATAATTATAGAAAAGTATTAGCAGATATTTTGTACAAGACTCTAGATGAAAAAGAGTTAATAAAGCTTTTAAAAAAATCGTTGAATAATCCAAATACTGAAAATAGTATAGAGTTTTCAATAGAAAATAGAATGCTTAATTTTATTGATAAAACAATAATTAGAGATATAGAAAAAATCGTATCAGATTTAGAGGATAAATGTAATTTTAAACTTATAGATAGTGATTATATTGGATTAGTTGTTCATATATCGTTAGCAGTTCAACGAATAAAAAATGGTGAAAAAATTTCAATGGATAAAGATTCATTAAGTGAATTAGAATTATTACCTGAATTTGCAGTTGCAACTGAAATAACAAATGAATTAGAAAAAATATTTATTATTGAAATTCCTAAAGATGAAATTGGTTATATAACAATGCATTTAAAGGGAGCAAGATTAAGATTAAATAAAGTAGAAAATGATATTGATTTAGATAACTTAGATATTAAGCAAATTTCTAATTATATAATATCAGAGGTTGAAAAAGACTTTAATATTGAAATACTTAATAAGCAAAAATTAAGCAAAGATATATATAATCATTTAGTTCCTGCAGTTAGTAGAATGACTATGAAACTTAATATTAGAAATCCATTATTAGAAAATATAAAGGAACAGTATAAAGAAATTTATGATTCTTGTGAAAATGCTTGTGAAATATTAAAGAAAATTACTAAAGTAGATAAAATACCAGAATCTGAAGTTGCGTATATAGCAATGTACATTGCTGCTGCAATAGAAGAAAATATAAAAAGTGAAAACTTATCAGTTGTAATAGCATGTCCAACAGGTATTGGAACATCAAGGTTATTAGCTGTAAATATAAAAAAAGAATATCAAAACTTGGATATTAAAAGTAGTATATCAGCTATAAATATTGATACAGATAAGTTAAAAAATGAAGGTATCGACTTTATAATATCAACAGTAGAGTTAGATGTAGATTATAAGCATATTTGCTTAAATCCAATGTTTCTACAAAAGGATAAAATAAAGTTAAAAGAATTTATTCATAGATATTCTAAGGATAGAATATTTAAAAAAATAGCAAAAAAAGAAGTTAAGTGTGACAAAGATAAAATAAAAAGTATAACAAATTTGGGCACTGAAATAATTTCAATAATAGAAGAAGTAAAAGTAAGAGAAATTAACTATGTAGAATCAGTAAACGATTTGATAGGAATAGCTAGTAGTATTTTTGCTAATAATGTAAATCATTCAAAGCAAATAAAAAAGTCATTGATTGAAAGAGAAATGAAATCTAGCACCTATTTAAAAGGATTCAATATGATGTTACTACATTGTAAAGATGAAAATATTACTTCTTGTAAATTTGGAGTTGTAAGATTAAAAAAAAAGTTAATAGAGAATAATAAAGAAATTGATTTTGTAATTGTTTCTTTAATTCCTGAAAAAAATACACAAACTCAGATAAATATAATGAGCTACATAAATGGAGAAATAATAGAGAAGGAAAGCTTTAGGGAATCCATTAAAAAAAGTAGTGAAGAAGAGTTAACTAATATTATAGAAAAGGTTTTAGGTGATTTATATAGGAAGGAATTAAAGAGTATTATGGAGGAGTAGAGATGATCAAGGAGAAAGTTCAAAAATTTGGTAAGTTCTTAAGCGGAATGGTAATGCCTAATATAGGAGCATTTATAGCTTGGGGATTAATTACTGCATTATTCATCGAAACAGGGTGGTTTCCTAACGAGCAATTAGCGAGTTTAGTTGATCCAATGTTAAAGTATTTACTTCCATTATTGGTTGGATATACTGGTGGTAGAGTAGTTGGAGATGTAAGAGGTGGAGTAATAGGTGCAATTGCAACTGCAGGTGTTATAGTAGGTGCAGATATTCCAATGTTTATTGGAGCTATGATAATGGGTCCACTAGCTGGATATACTATTAAGAAATTTGATAAAGCTATTGAAGGTAAAGCTCCAGCAGGATTTGAGATGTTAATTAACAATTTTTCAGTTGGAATCATTGGTTTAATACTTGCAATAGTTGGATTTTATGCTATAGGACCAGTAGTTGTAATTTTAACTGAAGGTCTTAAGTTAGGGGTTGAAGTAATAATTTCTAAAGGATTACTTCCTTTAGTAGCAATATTTATTGAGCCAGCTAAGGTATTATTTTTAAATAATGCAATAAATCATGGTATTATTGGTCCAATTGGTATTGAGCAGACGAAAGAACTTGGGCAATCTATAATGTACTTATTAGAAGCAAACCCAGGTCCAGGTCTTGGAGTATTATTAGCATATTGTTTCTATAGTAAAGGTGGAATGAAACAATCGGCACCAGGTGCAGCAATTATACATGCACTAGGTGGAATTCATGAAATTTACTTCCCTTATGTATTAATGAATCCATTATTAATAATAGCACCAATAGTTGGTAGTGCTGCAGGTATATTAGTATTTTCAATTTTTAATGCTGGATTAGTAGCAACTCCATCACCAGGAAGTATATTTGCTTTAATGGCATTAGCACCAAAGGGTGGAATGATTGGAATCCTAGCAGGGGTTGCGGTTTCTACAGCTGTATCATTTGTTGTTGCAGCACCATTAGTTAGAAAAGCTGCTAAAAAGTTAAGTGATAATAATGATGAAACTGTTTCTGAAAATGAAGAGGTAGTAATTAATAAAGAAGTAATCAATAAAATAGTATTTGCTTGTGATGCTGGAATGGGATCAAGTGCAATGGGAGCAACAAAGTTTAGAAATAGAATAAAAGGTTTTGCTTCAAATATAACGGTTATTAATTCATCAGTTGATACAATACCATCTGATGCAGATATAGTTGTAAGTCATAAAAAGTTAGAGGAAAGAGCAAGAAAAAATTCTCCACAAGCAGATCATGTGTTTATAGATAATTTCTTACAAGATAGCAAGCTGGACAAGCTATATTCTATATTAGAAAACAGAGCAGATGGAAATAGAGAGTTAGAAGAAGTTGCGGTGGCAGAAGTAGCAGCATCAGTACAAGCTAGAGAAACTTCAATATTAAAGAGTGATAATATAATTTTAGGATTATCAAGTGAAAGCAAGGAAGATGCTATAGAGAGAGCTGGTAAGATATTAGTTAAAGAAGGGTACGTTAAGAATAACTATATAGCTGCAATGCAAGAAAGAGAAAAAATAGTATCTACTTATATAGGAATGGGAATAGCAATTCCGCATGGAGTTGGTGAAGCAAAAAAAGAAGTTGAGAAATCGGGAATAGTTGTTCTTCAGTATCCAGATGGTGTAGTCTTTGGTGATGATTTAGCATACTTAGTTATTGGTATCGCTGGAGTTGGAGATGATCATTTAGAAATATTATCTAATATCGCAATATCATTAGAAGATGAAACGTTAGTAGACAAGCTTAAAAATACAAGTGACAAATTTGAAATATTAAAAACTTTTAACAAATAATAAGAGGTATTTCTTATGAAAAAGGCAATTCAATTTGGAGCAGGAAATATAGGTAGGGGAGTTATAGGACCATTACTTTCAAAATCAAATTATCAAGTAGTTTTTGCTGATATAAATAATGAAATAATTAATAAGCTTAACGAAAATAATCAATATTTAATTCATGTAAAAGATATTGAGTGTACAGAGGAGCAGGTTAATAATATAAGTGGTGTTATGTTAACAAGTGATAAAATAATAAATGAAATAGTTGATGCTGAAATAATAACAGCAGCTATTGAATCAAGATATATACCACAAGTTGCATTAATTATAGCAAAAGGAATAAAGATTAGAAATAAAAATGAAAGTAAGCTAAATCTAAATATAATTTCATGTGAAAATATTATAGAATCTAGTACAAAACTTAAAGATGAAATAAAAAAACACTTAAATAGAGATGAAATAAATTATTTGGATGAGTATATTGGATTTCCAAATTGTTTAGTTGATAGAATAGTAATGCCAAATATAAATGAAAACGATTTCTACACTCAAGTAGAGAAATATTGCCAATGGATAATAGATAGAAATGGATTTAAAGGTGATATATCAAGTATAGAAAGTGCCAATTTTGTAGATGATTTAAATGCCTATATTGAAAGAAGTATATTTATAATAAACACAGTGTATGCTATGACCTCGTATTTTGGAAAGCTAAGAGGATACACATCTATAGAAGAAAGTGTAAATGATAAGTTTATATATGATTTAGTAAAAGACTTAGTAAAAGAAAGTGCATCAAAAATAGCAGTTAAATATAAATTTGATGAAAAAAGCAATTTAGGGTATATAGAAAAAACAATTGATAGATTTAAAAATCCATATTTAAAAGGTAAAGAAATAAGAACAGGAAAAAATCAATTAAAAAGATTAAATGAATACGCTAAGATGACTAATAATTTTAATAGTTTTACTAGTAATTTAGAGATATTTAATATGTTAAATGATGATATGAGGAGGAGTTATTAATGAAAAAAGCAATTCAATTTGGAGCAGGAAATATAGGAAGAGGTTTTATAGGATCATTATTATATAAGGCAGGATATCATGTAGTATTTGCAGATGTAAATACTGAAATAATTGATAAGATTAATAAAGATAAAGAGTATACAATTCATGTAATGGATACTGTGTGTTCAGAAGAGAAAGTTAATGATATAAGTGGTGTTATATCAATAAATAATGAAATATACAAAGAAATAGTTGAAGCTGAAATTATAACTACTGCAGTTGGGCCGGTTGTTTTACCAAGAATAGCACCAACAATAGCAAAAGGTATAGCTCTTAGAAAAGAAAATGGAGTAAAGAACTATTTAAACATAATTGCATGTGAAAATGCAATTAAGGCTAGTTCACAACTTGAGGAAGAAGTTAAGAAGTATTTAACTAAAGATGAAGTTGATTATTTAGAAGAATTTGTAGGATTCCCAAATTGTTCTGTAGATAGAATAGTTCCACCTGTGAAAAGTGAAAATATTTTAGATGTTGTAGTTGAGAATTACTATGAATGGAATGTTGAAGAAAAAGCATTTAAAGGTGAAATACCTAAGATAGAAGGTATGAATTTAGTAGATAATTTAATGGCTTATATCGAAAGAAAGCTATTTACATTAAATACTGGACATGCAATAACTGCTTATTTTGGATACTTAAAAGGATATGAAACAATAGAAGAAAGTATTAAAGATGAAGTTATTTACGATTTTGTTAAAAAGGCAATGATTGAAAGTGGAAAAGGATTAATTGCTAAATATAATTTTGATGAAGAAGCTCATTATAAATATATAAATAAAATAATAGATAGATTTAAGAATCCATATTTAAAAGATGATGTGGCAAGGGTTGGAAGAGAACCTTTAAGAAAACTAAATGAAAATGATAGATTAATAAAACCATTAATTACAGCAAGAGGCTTTAATATTAATACAGATAACTTATTATTAGGCGTAGGGGCAGCACTTCATTATGATAATAAAGAAGATGCTCAAAGTGTACAATTACAAAGTTTAATTAATGAAAAAGGTATTAAAGAATCTTTAGCTGAAATATCAAAAATATCAGGTGATACTGATGTATTAGATAAGGTAGAAAAATATTATGATGAAGTTAAGAAATTAATAGGCGCATAATATTTTTATATAAATATTTAAAACTCAAAATTTAATCTCTAAAAGTCTAACACCAAAAGTAAAATTCAAAATGCTTTTGGTGTTATTCTTTATATAATATTTTGAAGTGAATACAATTTTGAATAATAGTTATAAAATAATTGATATAAAAGAAATATAAGGATAAAATTAGCATATGGAATATAAAAGGAAACTAGAGAGGAGAAAAAAGGTAGTGATTAAAGAAAAAGTACAGAGCTTTGGAAATTTTATAAGTAGTATGATTATACCCAATATAGGTGCATTTATAGCATGGGGATTCATAACTGCTATATTTACTCCTACAGGATGGTTTCCAAATGAAAAGATAACATTACTAGTAGAACCCTTAACACAATATTTATTACCATTATTAGTAGGCATTACGGGAGGTAAAGTTACTGGGGGACCAAGGGGAGGAGTTGTTGCAGCAATATCAACAATTGGTGTAATAGCTAGTACTAGTATACCAATGGTTTTAGGAGCAATGGTAATGGGACCTTTATCGGGATACATAATAAAGAAATTTGACAAAATAATAAAAGATAAAGTTCCAGCTGGATTTGAGATGTTAGTAAATAATTTTTCACTTGCTATTATAGGAATGATATTAGCTATAGTAGGATTGTTTGTAATTGGACCAAGTATGACTATCATTGTAGGAGTAATGAATATAGGGGTATCTTTTATTGTTAAAAATGGATTATTACCGTTATTGGCAGTATTTATAGAACCAATAAAAGTACTATTTTTAAATAATGCAATAAATCATGGAATAATAGATATTATTGCATTAGATCAAGTAAATGAAGTTGGAGAGTCTATATTATATTTATTAGAAGCAAATCCAGGTCCAGGATTAGGTGTGATATTAGCATATTGGGTATACAGTAAGGGGGCTATGAAAGAATCAGCACCTAGCGCAGCTATTATTCAATTTCTGGGGGGGATACATGAGATATATTTTCCATATATATTGATAAATCCAATTCTAATAATTGCACCTATTGTTGGGAGTATGGCATCTATTATGGTGTTTCTTACATTTAATTCAGGATTAGTAGCCACAGCTTCTCCGGGTAGTATATTCTCCATAATAATGTTATCCTCAAAAGATGATATTATTGGAAACTTATTGGGGGTACTAGTTGGGGGAATAGTTTCATTTATTGTTTCATCATTATTTTTTAAAAGAGAGAGAGTAAAAATAAATGAAAAAGATAATAAAAATGAAGATATAAAAGAAGTAAATATAGATGTAAATTTGGAGAATATTAAAAAGATAGTGTTTGCATGTGATGTAGGAATGGGATCAAGTGCAATGGGAGCTACAAAATTTAGAAATAAAATTAAAGAGTTAAACTTAAATATTGATGTGGACAATTCAGCAATAGAAAAAATACCGGATGATGCAGATATAGTAATTACTCATGAGGGTTTATTATCTAGTGTAAAGGATAAACTTAATAAGCATCAATTTATATTTATAGAAAATTTTCTAGATGATAAAAAATTAGATGGACTATACGAAAAAATATGTGACCAGTTTAAGAGGGAAAGTAAAGATATAGAAATAGAAGATTTTAATCATAAAGAAAAAAATCCTATATTAGATGAAAATAATATAATATTAGGATTAGAAAGTGAATCTAAAGAAGAAGCAATAGCACGAGCAGGTGAATTATTGTTTGAAAAAGGATATGTAAATTGTGAATATATTGATTCCATGATTGAAAGAGAAAATAGAATATCTACATATATAGGTATGGGAATAGCAATTCCACATGGAACAGAGAATGGTAAAAATGAAGTGAAAGAATCTGGTGTGGTAATTCTTCAATATCCAAATGGAATAAATTTTCAGGGTCAAATTGCATATTTAATAATAGCAGTAGCGGCTAAAGGAAATGATCATTTAGAAATATTATCTAATATAGCTTCTTCGTTAGGCAATATTGAACTATTAGAGTCATTGAAAACTACTGCTGATTCACAAGAAATATTAAGGGCATTTAATATTTAAATCATTAAATTTTTATAAAAATAACAAAGTCAATAATTTAAAAGAGAGCTAATGCATTTAATGCATTAGCTCTCTTTAGAGTTTAGGGAATTGTTATGTCATTTATAAAATTATAAGTAATTTCAATTATGGTATATACAATCCCAATTAAAGTTATAGCTGGTAATAAGATCATATCATCACTCCAATAAAATAATATATATTAATATGGTAATTAAAAAATAAAAAAATATACGTGAATTTTATGTTAAATATAAGATTTTAAACAAATAAATGAGTAATAGGCATTATGCTGATTCCTAAAAATATAGAAGCAACAGAAAGTCCAGTGTATCCATACTTTCTAGAGGAAGGTATAAGTTCATCTAATGATATATATATCATTATTCCACAAACTACAGCAAAAATTATTCCAAGTATAAGTTCGTTAATAAAGGGTTTTAAACATAAGAAAGCAATTAGTGCACCTAAGGGCTCTGCCATTCCAGATAGAAATGAATATTTAAGAGCTCTATATTTACTTTTAGTTGCAAAATAAATTGGCATAGCAATGGCAATGCCTTCAGGAATATTGTGAAGAGCTATAGCTAAAGTTACAGCAATTCCTAATGATGTATCTTGATATCCAGAAACAAAAGTTGCAATACCTTCAGGAAAGTTATGTATCATAAGAGCTATAGTTGATACTAACCCAACTCTAAAAATATCAAAGTTATTATTGCTGTTAGGTATACTTCCTTTTTCTTCTTCAGGAATAAATATATCAATTAAGTAGGCCATTAATGCTCCTATCAATAAGAATAAAATTGACCATAGTATACCATTAACTTTTCCATGATATTTTGAAATGGCTTCTTGAGCTGTAGGAAATAAATCTGTAAATGAAACTGTAATCATAACGCCTGCAGAAAAGCCTAATGAAAAGGTAAGGAATTTTTCATTTCTAGTTTTACTAAAGAAAATAATAACTGCACCTAAAACAGTTGATAATCCTGCGATTGTTGAAAGTAATAATGGAAATAATGAAGCTTTATCAATCATTCTTAACCTCTCTATATTATTGTTACATAATTATTTTATGACTAATGATAAATAAAAAGAATATAAAGTTACAATAAAATGTAAAAGTGGTTAAATATTCAATAGGATGCTATAATTATAATCATATATTTTTAGGAGGTAAGTAGTGAAAAAAGATTATTCGGCACTTATTTGGGGATTGATATTTGTTATTGTAGGAATTATATTTGGGGGAAATGCACTTAATATATGGCATGTAGATGTATTTTTTCCAGGATGGTGGACTTTATTTTTAATTATACCTGGATTAATATCAATGGTTAGGTATGGATTTAATTGGGGATCAGGTATTTTGGTAATAATAGGATTAGTGTTGATGTTTGATGCTTTGGATATAATAGACGATGTTATTGTATGGAAATTAATATTCCCATTAGTTTTAGTTGCAGTAGGTATATCTATAATTGCATCATTTTTTAGAGGAGGAACTAAAAAAAACATTGAAGCAGATGAGTATAGTAAAAGTAAATCATATAAGTATGATTCAACACAATATCCAAGATATACTGCTATTTTAGGTGGTGGAGATTATAAGAATAATACTGAAGATTTAAAAGGTATAGTTGCAGAAGCTATATTAGGTGGATTATCAATAGATTTAAGAGATGCAAAAATAACTGAAGATATAGTTTTGGAACTTACTGCAGTTTTAGGAGGAATAGATATATTTATTCCTGATAATGTAAGAGTTGAGATAATATCAGGAGTTCCAGTGTTAGGTGGGTTTGAACATAAAATAAATAGAAATGCTATTTCAGGACCTAAGGTCAGAATTAAATATACAGCAGTATTAGGTGGAATAGAAGTTAAATAAAGTATTATTGACATGGTTTTAAGGCTATGCTAAAATCCTCATACAAATAAAATTTATAATTTAAATATAGTTTAGTTTTCTAGGGTTCCGCAGTTTAAAGCTGGCTGGTCCAAGAGGAAACACACAGTTTACTGTGGACACGGAAGGATAAAAGCCTGGGAGATATTTTTATAATATCTCTCAGGTTTTTTAATTTTTTTATTAATAGGAGGATGTATAATAATGAGTAATTTTAGTTATAAGGATGTTTATATTGAAGAAGGTAAAAGAGTTTTAGAAGTTAATATACTTCCAGAGAAATATTGTAATTTTGATTGTATATTTTGTCCTATAGGAAGATCAAAAAATAAGGTTGATAGTCAGATATCATTTAATGAAATTGATGTTGATTTAAATGAACTTGATAATAAAATAGAAGAAACAAAAGCAGAGTTGATATTTATTAACTCAAAGGGAGAGGCATTAATTAATGATAAAATTAATAAAATAATTAGTTTTATAAAAAATAAGGGATTAATAGTAAGGTTATTATCTAATGGATATTTATTGGGAAAAGATGAATATAAAAAAATTGCTAATAATTGTGATGAGGTAATTGGTGAAATAAAAGTTATTACAGAGGAGCATTTTCAAAAAGTTCAAAGACCTATAGAAGGATATACTCTAGATAAGTATATTAGTAACATGGCTTTATTTAATAAGCAGTATAAGGGAAAATTTATATTTGAAATTACTATTATAAAGGGATATAACGATAATGAAGAGTAGGTTAATAAATTAAAAAGTATAATTGATAAAATAAAACCAGATAAAGTTGTTGTTTCAAGAATAGATAATGAAATATTTAAAAATAAGATTGGTATATCATATGAAGAGTTACAAAAGATATAAAAAGAAATATTAAAATAAAACTAAATTTTTGTAGGAAATATTAATTTTAGTAATTTAGAAAATATTAAATCAAGAATTAAAATAATTAATATATTTTTTTTAGTATATAAAAAAATAAATTTATTTAAAGATATAAATTTATATTATTATTTTTTTGAAATTTCATTTATAATAAAAATAAATATTATTTAAAAAATGGTTTATTTTTATATAAACATAACAAAAGTAATAAAGTATAAATAATTGATAATTCAATTACAGAAGAGGATGGTGTTTAAGATGAAAGTTATAATCATTGGTGGTATAGCAGCAGGAATGAGTGCAGCTGCTAAATTTAAAAGACTTTCACCAAATGACGATGTTGTAGTATATGAAAAAGGTGATATAGTTTCTTTTGGTGCTTGTGGACTACCATATTATGTTGGAGGATTCTTTGATGATTCAAATGAAATGATAGCAAGAACTCCAGAAGCATTTAGAGAAGCAGGAGTAGAAATACATACAAAACATGAAGTAACAAATGTAGATTTTTCTAACAAAAAGGTAACAGTAAAAAATCTTAATACAAATGAAGTGTTAGAAGAAAGTTATGATAAGTTAATGATTGCTAGTGGAGCAAGAGCAATAATTCCACCAATTAAAAATATTGATTTAGAAAATGTAGTTACATTAAAATCAATGGATGATGGGAATAAATTAAGAGAATTAATGTCAAAGGAAGAAAATAAAAAAATTGCTATTATAGGTGCTGGTTTTATAGGTCTTGAAGCTGCTGAAGCAGCAAAACATAGAGGTAAGGAAGTTACTGTTATTCAACTTCAAGATAGAGTTCTTCAAGAGGTATTTGATAAGGATATAACTGATCTTTTAGAAGAAGAATTAAGAGAAAATGGTGTTAATCTTTTATTATCAGAAACAGTAACTGAACTTATAGGTGATGGAAAAGTTTCTAAGGTGAAAACAAATAAAAGAGAAATTGAAGCTGATATAGTTATACTTGCAACTGGTGTAAAACCAAATACTGATTTCTTAAATTGTGATGAAATAAAAATGATTAGAAATGGTGCAATTGTAGTTGATAAGTATGGAAGAACATCAGTTGAAGATGTATATGCAGCTGGTGACTGTGCAACTATAAATAGTTTAATTACTGATAGGGAAATATATGTACCACTTGCAACTGGGGCTAATAAGCTTGGAAGAATAGTTGGGGAAAATTTAGCTGGACAAAATAATTCTTTCCAAGGTTCTATGGCATCAAGTTGTATTAAAGTTATGGATATGGAAGCAGCTAGAACTGGTCTTTCAGAAAAGGAAGTTTTAAATTTAGGATTTAATTACAAAACTAAATTTATAACAGATATGAATCAAACTAGCTATTATCCTGGAAGAGAAAGAATTTATGTTAAACTTATTTATGATGCACATACTAGGGTTATTTTAGGTGGGCAAGTAGCTGGATATAAAGATGCAGTTCAAAGATGTAATGTTTTAGCTGCATGTATTTATGCAAAGATGACAACAGAACAATTAGGAATGTTAGATCTTTGTTATGCTCCACCATTTTCAAGAACATGGGATGTACTTAACGTGGCAGGAAATGTTTCAAAATAGAAGAAGATAGTGTTTAATAAATTTTTATATTAGTAAAATGACTTGGTCAATTCTGCCAAGTCATTTTATTATAAGATATATATTAAGAAGTAAATTTTTTATAGTTTGAAATTTGAAATTTATAATGTATTAAGTGTTACAGATAAATATATAAATAATATTAGTTATAGTAGATATAAAATTAAAACAAGTAATGATTAAAATATAGTGTTTAATAAGTATATGAATGTGTTATATCAAAATGTTGTTAACAACATTTTGATATAACACATTCAT
>ERZ773186.400-NODE-400-length-42518-cov-5.671432_pt1 | contig 42518 bp, 42 predicted proteins | sample MGYA00581000_ERZ773186 | MGnify/ENA primary metagenome ERZ773186 (study PRJEB29015, sample SAMEA2737752) | human gut metagenome | biome: human gut; feature: human-associated habitat; material: faeces | place: China | collected 2012 ...
ATGTCGCATTAAGAATAAATACTACAATATATTGTGTTGATTTTTATTTTTTAAAGCAATATATTGTGTATAAAAGTTTTAGTGCGACATACCCATTTATTTTATCTTTTGTATAAAATTATAAATTGTATCAAATTTAACATCCACAGCCATTAGATTCACTATCGTTATCAACAGTAGCAGCATTTAAACAAGAGCCCTTAAAGCAATTAACTTTTAAGCATTTACGAATAATTTGAGCATTGTCTTTATAAATTTTTAGCATATAAGTTGTATTTGGACATAAAGGGCCAAGTAAAAATTGTCCATTATCATCAGTAAAAGTATAAGTTAATGGAATTGGATAATCACATTTATTTTTAACTTGAAGTAATTCTACTACTGCATCTACTACAGGTAATCCACATTCATCAAGTACTGTACCAAATATACAGCTTCTATTTTCTTTGGGTAATCTAACAACTGCATCTATTTGTTCATTGCAACCTGTCTTAAAAATACAATTTCCTATTCTTCCGCTCATGAATTTATCCTCCTAAGTGTATCGCAATATACTATAATATATTCTAATAAGATAGCAATGTGTGTCTAAAATTAAAATTTATTTTATATAATATGTTATCAAAAAATAATAAGCTTTAAATATTATTATGAATGTAACCAATGTTACTGATTATGATAATAGTTATATATATAATATAAATGTGAAATTATATCTAGGAGGAAATAATATGAGTTGTGGATGTACAAATATGGATAAAAGAGATGGAAAAGCTGTAGTTAATTTAGTAAGAAGTAAAGGAAAAGCAGATTTACCTTTAATGATACAACATGAAATAGATTGTAGTTGTGGAAACATATTTATAATGAAAACTATAATTGATAAATGTCCTCATTGTGAAATGACATATGGGGTAACTCCATGTTCATCAAGAAACAAGGAAAATGTTGTAGCAGCAGGAATAAGATATTAATAAATAAAAATAACAGGTTATAATTAGGTTTAATTGTATCCTGCTATTTTTATTTAGTTTAAAAATTATTTAAGTGTTTTAAAAGTATAACTCTCATTTTTTAAAAACTTAATTATTTCAGATAATGCTTCAACTGTAGTAGTTTTAGTCATACAATCATGCATTAAGATAATGGCTGGGGTTTTATAATTACCATATTTATCTTTAATTTTGCAAATTATTTCCTATATGAAGGGGACAACATAAGTTTTATAATTACCATATTTATCTTTAATTTCTTTACAAATGTTTTGAGCAAGTGTTGAAGCTGGAATATTATTTCCTTCAGTAAAGGCTTTTTTGACAATATTAATATGTTCTTCTATATATGGATAAATTATAAAAAATGTTACATTAATATCATTTTCTTTTAAAATATCAAAAATTAAAGGGATATTTTTACTAGGACCATCATCAAATGTTAAATAAGCAACTTTTTCATTGGAATTTGAAGCAATTTCACTATAATAATTAAAAGATGTATTATTAAATATAAAAAGAATAAATATAAAAACTATAATTTTATTAATTAAACTAAAATATTTTCTTGAAATATGCATGTAAAAAAAAATCTCATTAAATTAAATTCATATATTATTTTGTCCAATAATAATAGTAATTTATACAAGAGTTAGAGAAAATAAAGCAAGATATAGAATTTTCTTATGAACATATAATAATAAATGGAATATTATGAAATTATAAGGAATCCAAGGAGATTAATATTAAATGAATCCATATGAGTTAATTATGAAAATTGATAGAAAAATGAAACAAGATCCTAATTTTGCACAAAAATTTAATAAATTAGTAGCAGAATTTAATAGAACACCAGGATTACAACAGCAAGTAATGAGAATAGCTCAAATTCAAGATGAAAGAAAAAGAAAAATTGCTTTACAAAATTTACCGGAAAATATAAAACAATCAGTAGCTGAAATGTTCAGATTGTTAAATAGTTAAATTTAATAAATATTAAAAGGGCTGATCCATTTTATTAATAATTAAAATATTAATAGGATGGATTTTTTTATTTTAAAATTATAAAAAATCAAAATGTGAGAAAAGTCAATTTTAAAATATGGGTAATAATTTGAATTTAACAGAATAAAATTTAATGAATGGAGGTAGAAAATATGTTAAAAGGAAGTAAAACAGCTGAAAATTTAATGAAGTCATTTGCTGGTGAGTGTCAAGCAAGAACCAGATATACGTATTATTCAAGTATTGCTAAAAAGGAAGGATATATTCAAATAGCAAATATATTCATGGAAACTGCAGAGCAAGAAAAGGAACATGCAAAAATATTTTTAAAATTTTTAAAAAGTGAATATAATGATGAAGAAATAGAAATTAAAGCATCTTATCCTGTTGCTTTACATGAAGAAACAAAAAATAACCTTATGAAAGCTGCAGATGGAGAAAATGCTGAATGGACAAATGATTATCCACAATTTGCACAAATTGCAAAAAAAGAAGGATTCAATAAAATTGCAATGGCTTATGAAAAAATTGCAAAGATAGAAGCAAGGCATGAAAGAAGATATAGAAGATTATTAAATAATATGGAAAATGATACATTATTTAAAAAAGATGAAACTGTTTTTTGGAAATGTAATAATTGTGGATATATTTATGAAGGAAAGGAAGCTCCTAAAGTATGTCCAGCTTGTTTACATCTACAAGGATATTTTGAGATTTTTATAGAAAATTATTAAATTATAAGTTAAAAAATAACCAATTTTATTTTGGTTATTTTTTATTTTTATATAGAAATAAAGTTATTTAAATAGTATTATGGTAATAAGAGGGAAAAAGAGAAAAATATATAAAGAGGTTAAGGAGAGATGGAATTTAATTTAAATACAATAAAAATAAACAATAAAGTAGAAATAAAAGTATTAGATTTAATATGGTTTATATTTATACCAATAATAAATGTTAATTATTATATATCTAGTATGCTTGCTAAAAATACACATGATATTACAGGTGAACTGGATGGAATTATAAAGTTTAATTCTATTTTTATAATTCCATATATGTATTGGTATATATATGTAATTATTGGTTTTATTACTATTTTAATAAAGTCAAGAGAAGATTATATGAGAGCATTTTTATCTTTTTTTATAGGTATGAGTATATGTTATATAATATATTATGTTTATCCAACTCAAATAAATAGACCTATTATAAATAACAGTAATATATTTAATTTTTTAGTTAATATTATTTATTCTGCAGACAAACCAGTAAATTGTTTTCCTTCATTACATGTATTAACAACTTACTTTATAATGAGATATACAAAATATAAAAGTGGCAAGAAAAATTTTTATTATACAGAAGGGATAGGTATACTTATAATACTTTCCACTATTTTTGTAAAGCAACATTTTGTTATGGATGCAATTGGAGCTATAATATTATGCGAAATGGTAATTTTTATAGTAAATAAAATTAAAAGTGAAAAGATAGAAATAATATTAAATATTCCATATGAAATAAGAGATAAATTTAAAGGTAATATAAAAAGTACTAATAATAAATCTACAATAAATAAAAAAATATAAGTAAAAAGGCTTAAAAATATTAATAAATATATTTTTAGGCTTTTTCTATATAGTTAAGGGATATTTGACAAATAAAAATAATGAGACTAAACTTATGATAAATAAAATCATATAAAAAGAGGTGAAATTATATGTCAAATTGTGATTCATGCTCAAATAAAGAATCAAGTAATTTAAATAATATTCAAGATAATAAAAATAATAAAATTAAGAATATTATAGCGGTAATGAGTGGAAAGGGAGGCGTAGGTAAATCTACTATGTCCGTAATGATTGCTAGGCAACTTGTTCAAAGAGGATATAGGGTTGGAATATTAGATGCGGATATAACAGGACCAAGTATTCCAAGATTACTTCATATAGAAGAAGAAAGAGCTGTTGGGACAGAAAATTTAATTTTTCCTGTAGAAAGTAGTGAAGGAATTAAAGTAATGTCTTTAAATCTTGTTGTGGAAAATGAAGATGAAGCTGTAATTTGGAGAGGTCCTGCCATAGTAAATGTGGTAAAACAATTTTGGACAGGAGTGTACTGGGGAGAATTAGATTACTTAATAATTGATATGCCACCAGGAACAGGAGATGTTCCACTAACAGTTATGCAAACTATTCCAATAAAAGGTGTAGTAATGGTTTCTATTCCACAAGATATGATTTCTATGATTGTTTCTAAATCAATTAATATGGCTAGAAAGATGAATATTGATGTATTTGGAGTTATAGAAAATATGAGTTATATTAAGTGTCCAGATTGTAATAAAGTGATAAAATTATTTAATGGTGAAAATACGGAAAATTTCTTAAAGGATATGAATGTTGAACTTTTAGGAGAATTACCTATGCATAGGGTAATAACTAATTATGGAAATATAGAATTAATAGAAGAGGAAGAAGAAGTTGCTGAATTATTTGATCCAATAGTTGAAAAAATAATAAATAAAGCAAAGAAAAAATTAATTTTATAGTTTTTATATAAAAAGTACCTAAGTTTTTATAAAATACTTAGGTACTTTTTATGTATATAGTATATTAATTAGTATTAGTTTCTATTTCATTACTATAGTTTTTGCCAATAACTCTATCATAAGTTATTAAATCAAGTTTATCATTTCTATTTTTAGAGCTTTGAATACTAGGTGAATAAAGAGGATAATCATTCATAATACTTTTCATTGCACTAGTAAATTTAGTATCCTTAGAATTAATAATATCAGTTAATACATAAGGAATATAAAAAGCAGAAATAGTTTTATCTTCTCTATTTAAAATACTTGAATCATAATTGTTCCAAATAATATATTTTTGAGTATATATTAAATTAGAATTAGAATCGGAAACACCTAATTTGCCATAAACATCATCATCTGGTGTAAAGAATGGAAAATGATCTCCAACAAATACAAGAATAACTTCTTTATCAAAATTCTTAAGCCAATTAGTAAATTCTCTTAGTTGATTACTAGTTTCCTTAATTCCATTTAAATAATATGTTAGTTGATCTGAATCCTCAGAAGTTTTTTCATAATAAGGCTGATGATTTTGCATTGTAGTAGTAAATATATAATTTGGGCCATTATTTGATTGAAGTGTTGATTTTATTTGATTAAAAACAGATTCATCTGAAATATATCTTCTAAAATTATTGCTTTTTACTGTCATATTATCATCAAAATATAAGTTATCAAAACTATATTCAGGATAAAGTGTTTCTCTATCATAAAAAGTTTTACTAAAAGGATGTATATAAGTTGTAGAATAACCTAAGTTTTTAAAATATCTAGGAAAACTATCAATTATATCTTGTTTTTTTAATAAGTTTTGGGGTACAGAAGGTGTATTTATTGCATAGGTTGGAAGACCTGTTAATAACTCGAATTCAGTACGAGTAGTATATCCTCCAAAGGTTGGTACAATACAGTGTCCCATAAATCCTTCTTTAGCAACCTCATCAAAACCAGAATAAATATCATCACTTATATTAAGAGAATTAAATACTCTAAAATCGCTAAATGATTCAGACATTATAAATATAACATTAGGTTTATTATCATCAGGTTCAGTTGAAGCAAAATCATTACTTTCAGAAAATAATAAGTCATTAATAGAATTATAACTATAATCTTCTGGAGGATTAATTATATCAGTTAAGTTTTCTGACGTTGTTTTTGTTAAATATGGTAAAAAACCTATATCACTAAATTGTTCATTACTTTCTAAAATATTAGTTGCAACAGTAGTTTTAATTTCAAAAACAGAAAATACTTTTGCAGAAATAGAAGTTGTTAGCATTATTGTAATTATGAAAGTTATAATAGTACTAAAATATATTCTTTTCTTTAATGAAAAATCAAGTATTAAATTATATTTATATGTTAAAAATATATATAAAATTAAAATTATAAAATTCAGAATTAGTGGGTAAGTAATTTTTAAAGATGCAAATTTTCCAACATCACTTAAATTTTTAGTCATTAATAAATCACTTATAACTAAATGACTTCCACTTGTTTTATATTTAAAGTATTCTACACAAGATAAAATATAAAATATTCCACCGTGGATAGACATAGAAATATAAGCTTTTTTAAATATAAGAATAATAAGTGAAAATAGTATTGTAGATATTAGTATATTAAACAATAATATATTGGGTTTACTTGTTAAAAACTTTATTGTACCATAAAAGTTTTGACAAATATTATATTCTAATAAAATAGATATCATTAATGGATATAAAATAACCAGTAAATATTTAAATATATTATTAAAGTTAATTTTAATGTTCATTATAAAATGATTACTCCCTTCTAAAATAAAAAAAGAATTTTTTTGTATTTATAGTATAAAATACATTATATACTTAAATAGGGAATTTTGTAATTATCTTAAGAGAATATTAAGAGAATTTTAATTGAATAAATATCTTTTATTGTTAATTTATAGAAAAAGCAATAATTAAATAAAGGAAAAGTGTTTTTATGATTGAAATACCATTTATTGAATGGGTTGGATATGCAGCCTCAATAATGATTGCAATATCATTATTAATGACTGATATATTGAAACTTAGAATTATAAATTCTATTGGATGTGTTTTATTTGTAATTTATGGATTTTCAGTAAAAGCTTATCCAGTAGGAGTAATTAATGCATTTATATTTTTGGTAAACATATTTTATATATTTAAGTTTTTTAAAAATAAAAATAAACGTCTTTAAGATTTAAAATATTATAGACGTTTATTTTTATTTTTATAATTATTAAGTATAATAAAAATAAGCTTATTATTTAATAAAAATATTTAGTTTAAGAAGAAAAAGAGGTGTAAAATGAGCAATTTAATGGATTATATATTAGGATTGTATGATATGATGAAACAAGATTTTGGAGAAGAAAGAAAAAAGAAAAGAAATTTTAAATATATAAGAACATATTTTGATATGGAAGAGCATGATGGTTATACAATAGATGATCAAACATGGAATGATTTTAATATGGATGAGATATTTAAAAAGTTAGATAGAACATATAGTAGTGCAGGAGAAGCAATATTATATAAAATTCTTAGAAATCCATTGCATGATAAGAAAAGTTTAGAGAAAAGAGATCAAATTATTGAAGAATTAAGAAATGATAGTGATTTAAGAACAAAACTTCAAATGATTTATTTTAAGCTTGGATATGATAAGAAAAATACTTTTTTTGATATGATAATGGAAACTCTAGAAGTTAACAAATTTAAATATTACTTATATTTATTTTTTGGAAGAATATTAATGATAGGAACAATAGTACTATCTATATTACTTAAACAGCCATATTTATTACTTGCAACATTTTGCTTATTATGGATTAATGTATTTATTAACGATAAGGAAAGAAAAAATGTCAAATCTCAAGGCTTATTGTATTTAAGAAATCTAATAGTAGCTGCTAAAAAGATTAAAAAAATAAATAATCCTAAAATAAAAAAATATTGTGATGAAATAGAAAAATTATTAAAAGAATTGAAAGCTATTGATAAAGCGACAGTTTCCATACATTTAGCTAATATGGGAGGAGGAGTTTTTGAAGTATTTACTATACCATTTTTATTAGAAGAAACATCTTTTTATAAGGTAGCAGCATTGTTAGAAGAAAAGAAAGAAGAAATTTTAGACTTATATTATTTATTAGGAGAAATTGAAAGCTATATTTCTATTGCTTCTTATAAGGAAGAAATAAAAGGAAAATATACAAAGCCAATATTTATAGACAAAATTAATATTGATATAGTAGATGGTATTCATCCATTAGTAAAAGATGCTGTTCCAAATTCAATTAAATTTAATAAAAGAGGTATTGTTTTAACAGGAACAAATATGTCAGGAAAATCTACTTTTTTAAGAATGATAGGGTTAAATATGATATTTGCTCAAACATTTAATTTTACACTAGCTAAAAAATACGAATCATGTTTTTTTAATATAGTGTCATCTATAAGTCCAAGTGATGATGTTATGGTAGGAAAAAGTTTTTATATGGCTGAAGCAGAAGCACTATTAAGAATTATTAAAGCATTAGAATTAAATATACCTGTATTTTGTCCTATTGATGAGATATTTAGAGGAACAAATCCAATTGAAAGAATTTCAGCATCAGCAGAAATTCTTAAATATATAAATAGTAAGAAAAGTATATCTATAGTGGCAACTCATGATAGAGAACTTACAGAAATACTTAAAGATAATTATGAATTCTTTTATTTTAGCGAAAAGGTAGATAATGCAGGACTAAAATTTGATTATAAATTAAAAAAGGGTATATCTAAAACACGTAATGCAATTAAATTATTAGATTTTATTGGATATCCAAAAGAAATAATTAAAAGATCCTACGAAAGAGCAGAAGATTTAGAAAAATATATGTAAGATAAAAAGGTTATAAAGGTTAATTTTATTAGCTTTTATAATCTTTTTTATTATAGGGTAAATTATTTTTAATTTATAATTATGTAGAATATTTAAATATTATAAATTAAAAGGGAAAAATATAAAGGAAAGTTTTGGAAAAAATTACCTAAAAAAACTATAATTTTAGGCAAAAAGATATATAATAAATATATGGGGTTTTTTATGAAGGGAGGGGCTTATAAATGAAAATAGCTAAATTTAAAGTGATATCTGTAGTAACTATGATAATAATGATTTTAATTATTCCAACTTTAATTGGAATTAAAGCAACAAATACAAATAAAATAATTAATAAATATATAGTACTTGGTGATGATGTTTCATTTGAATCTGAAAATTGTTATGAATTATCTTATGTAACATTAATAAAAGATTTTTTTAAAGCTATAAATTCAAATTTAAATTATAGGAATTTAAGTGAAAAATCAATGACATCTTCAGATTTGTTAAATTTAATAAACTTAAAAAAAAATGAAATAAAGAATGCAGATTTAATTGTTCTTTCAATTGGAGTTAATAATGTATTAAATACTGTAATTCAAAAATTATGTAATGAACTTGATTTAAATATTGAATCTTTAAAAAATTATGATGAAACAACATTTGATTTAATTATAGGAAAATATTTAAATGGTGAAGAAATTAATTTAGAAGTTGCAAAGGAAATTGAAAAATTTAAAAAAGACTTTCCAAATATAATAGATAATATAAAAAATTTATCACCAAATGCAAAAATTTATGTTAATACAGTGTATAATCCAATAAATAAAAAAGGAAGTATTTATGAATATTTTAATGAAAGGATAAAATCTATAAATGAAGTAATTACAAAATATTATAATAAATATAATTATAAAGTTATTGATTGTTATAATATTTTAAATAGTGATGAAAAGTTGAATTTTCAAATTGAAAACAATCAATTTAAGATTTATTCAAGTAAAGCAGGACATGCTATGATGGCAACTCAAGTAATTTCGGATTATGAAGATTATGCATCTTTAAAAGTTAATAAAATTACAACATCAAGTGATAATATAAAGGGAAAAACAGTTCCTAATAGTAATATAATAGTTGTATCTCAAAAAGGAACAGTAGGAACAGCACAAGCTGATAAAAATGGAAAATTTGAAGTTAAGATACCACCTATGATTTCAGGAACAAGTTTAGAAATATTAGTTTATGATGATAATATTTTTTCAATTTTATACAAATTTCAGAAGGTTATGGTTAGGAAGTCTTTATTTACATCTTAGTTAATAAAGTAGAATTCATATGGACAAATTATATTTTTCTTTTAATATGGTAATACTAAATCTGAAATACTTAGGAGTAATTATAAGAAACTAAAGACAATATTGGAGGAAAAATTTATGAAGAAAAAAGTTATATCATTATTGATTTGTTCTGCATTAATGATGGTTGAAGGCGTTACTTATGCTCAAACTATTGCAAGTGAACCTAGTAACAACTCAAAAATAGAATCATCTGCAGAAGAAAAAGAACAAAAGAAATCTAAGGAAACTTCTGAAGAAGCAGAAGAAAAATCTTCTGAAGATAAGTGCAAAAAAACTTCTCAAGATGATATAGAAGAAACTTCTTCAAATCCTTGCAAGAAGAAAGAAAAAGAAGATAAAAAATACAAGGATAATAAGAAAGAGGAAAAGAAAAAAGAAGAAACTAAGTGTAAAAATGAATCAAAAAAGGATGAATCCAAAGAAGAAAACAAAAATAAATGTAAGTGCAGAGAAGAAGAAAAATCTGATAAAATAGAAAATTCTTCAGAAAATTCTACACAATAATATAAATAAAGAAGCAATAGATTCCAATTTAAATTATTAGAACCTATTGCTTCTTTATTTATAAGTGAAAATATATATTTACAGGCTCTTATAAAGTTTTTTACAGAACTTTATAGTTCATTAACAGCTTGTGCTAAAACTTTACCAATAGCATCATGAATAACAAGGTTTGCTTTATTATCAGCAGAAGTTGAACTCTTATTAATTAAAACAATATTTTTACCTCTAAAATAATCGATAAGTCCAGCAGCAGGATAAACAACTAAGGAAGTTCCTCCTATAATTAATGTATCTGCATTAGCTATAGCATTTACTGCACCTCTAATAGTAGAATCATCTAATCCTTCTTCATAAAGAATTACATCAGGTTTAACTTTACCGCCACACTTAGGGCAAGTAGGTATTCCTTCAGATTCTAAAATAAATTTTTCATCATAAAAAGCATGACATTTCATGCAATAATTTCTAAGAACAGATCCATGAAGTTCATAAACATTTTTAGAACCAGCAGCTTGATGTAAGCCATCAATGTTTTGAGTGACTACAGCTTTAACTTTACCCATTTTTTCAAGTTTAGCTAAAGCTATGTGGGCAGCATTAGGTTTAGCATCTGGATATATTAATTTTTCTTTATAAAATTTAAAAAATTCTTCAGGATATCTCATATACATTGTATGTGAAACAAGTTGTTCAGGAGTAAGGTTTATTTTTAAATTTTCACTCCATAAGCCATTAGCACTTCTAAAGTCTGGTATATTACTTTCAGTACTTACGCCAGCTCCTCCAAAGAAAACTATATTATTACTATCTTTAAGTATTTTAGTTAATTTACTTATTAGGGTATTCATAATGAAATCATCTCCATAAAAACTATATTATAGTTATATTATGGCACAAATTAATAGAGAATAGAATTATCATAGAAAAGAAGATTTATATTTTATTATAATATAATTTATAAATATAGAACAAAGAGGGATATTGTTGACTAGGAAACAAGTAGGGGTGATAACTTTTAAAAGATAAAAGAGAAGTCTACTTTAAATTAAGATTTAAAAGGAGATAAAATATGACAGAATTTTGGAATAATCTTTGAATCAGCAACTGATGTTTTATTTTCATATTTATATTAAAGATGAGTAATATATAATGAATAAATAAAGTTTGAGGTGGAAAAATTGGCAATAAGACAAATAAGATATGAAGGTGATGATATCTTAAGGAAAAAGTGTAAAAGGGTAGAAGAAGTAAATGAGCATATAAGAATGCTATTAGATGATATGTTAGATACACTTCATAATACAAAGGATGGAGCAGCAATTGCAGCTCCACAAGTTGGAATATTACAAAGACTTGTAGTAATAGATATGGGAAATGGAGTAATTAAGTTAATAAATCCTGAAATAATAGAGGAAAAGGGAATTCAGGAATGTGTAGAAGGATGCTTAAGTATTCCTAATAAGTATGGGAATACACTTAGACCTAAAAAAGTTACTATAAAGGCTTTAGATGAAAATGGAAAAGAAATAACTTTAACAGGAAGAGGGGAAATGGCAAAATGTTTTTGTCATGAAATAGACCATTTAAATGGAATTCTTTTTAGTGATAAGGTTACAAAATGGTTAAGATTAAAGGATAAGTAGTGTAAAAAAAGCGTAGTATAAGATAAAAATCAAATACTACGCTAATATATTATTTATTATTTTGAAGCTTCCCATTTAAGTTTTAAATCGTTAAATGTAGCTCTTAAAATTTTACCTATTTCAATGTAACTTTCGTCATTTAAGTTGGCAAGTGATACTCTTAATCCCCATCTACAAGATGCAAATCCATCTCCATTTAACAATATGATAGAATGATCATTAGCTAAATTATAAAGTATATCAAAAGGAGTATAGTTTTTTTCTATAAACTTAGAAAAGTCCTCTCCACATTCAATTTTAGCCCAATCTAACATATTTATTTCTGTATAGTAAGAAGCATAATGAGGATCATTGAATACAGTAAGTTCTAATCCTTCACATAATAATGATTTACGTCTTCTACAAATTTCTTTAGTTAAGTTTTTGTAATTATTTTCTTCATCAGTTAAAGCAAATCCACAGAAAAATGCCATTTGTACTTGTTGAGGAGTTGAAAGACCAGCAGTATGATTTAAGGCAACTTGTCTACTATCAGCAACAATTCTATCAATGAAAGATAAGCTTTCTGGAGTGTAAGATAAATGATAGTAACGTTTATTTAAGTTTTCCTTATGAACTTCTGGAAGTTCGCTTATAAGCTTATTATAAATATTATTTTCATTTAATAATATTGCACCAAGTCTCCAACCTGTTACTCCAAAATATTTTGATAATGAATAAACACCAATAGTATTGTAAGGTAAGTAACTAATTACAGATTTGAAGTTATTTACAAATGTACAATAAACATCATCAGTGATAATCATTAAGTTAGGATTATGGTTTTCTACTATATTTTTTAATGTACTCATGCAAGTATCATTTAAAGCAACAGAAGCAGGATTATTTGGGTTTACTATAAAAACAGCTTTAATGTTTGTATCTCTTAATTTATTTAGGTCCTTTTCAGTATATTGATAAGTAGGAAGTCCATTTTCATCTACTTCATTAGCATGTATATTAATTACATCAAAATTATAATGCGGTAAATGAGGTATTTCTAAATAAGGAGTGAATATTGGTGTCATAAGTGCTATTTTATCATCTTTATTTAAAAGATGATTTTTTTCAAGAGAATCAAAGATATAACACATTGCAGCTGTTCCACCTTCTACTCCAAATACATCAAAATTACCTTCAAATTCTGTATCACCACATAATTCTTTTAGTAAATATTTGTTTGTGATTTTTTCAATATGTACTAGCATTCTATCAGGAACTGGGTAATTATCTCCTATAATTCCATCAGTTAGCTCAAAAACCCATTCATCTTCATTAAAACCAAGAGTATTAACACCGTATTCATAAATTTTATTTATTAAGTTAATACCAGGTAATGATGGATTAGATTTTATGTAATCTAATAATCTTTTAGCTATACCATCTTTTTGAACCATTCCAGCTAAATCACCAATATTTAAAGAGCGTTGAGTTTCTAAAACAGCAAATTGGCCAAATGTAAAAAAGGCTTGTCTAGGTGTTGCAGCTGTCCAGTTAGGATTACCTCTACCAGCATCTAAGATTTTATTATTATTTAAATAAGCTAATTGTAGTAATTTATCTTTAAATTCAAATGGGCTTACTTTCCCATAAATATTTTTTAGTTTTTCTTTTGTTAGACTTATATCCACTATGAATGTCTCCTTTCAGGAAGTATAAATGTTGAAATATTTCTTGCAAGTATTAATTCTATAGTATATTTATTAAAATTAAAAGAGAAAAAATAAGTTTTAATAAAATAATAAAATAAATTAAAATAGAAAGGTTATAAATGATAAATTATTAAAATATTTAATGTAAAAATATTATAATAATAAAAGAATGTATATGGAGTTTAAATTGAATGTATAAAAAAAAGTACACTTGAAAGTGTACTTTTTTAGTGTGTTAAAATTTCAACACCATTTTCTGTAACTAAGACTGTATATTCCCATTGTGCTGAAGGATATCCATCTTCAGTTAAAGTAGTCCAACCATCATCAGAATCTATGAAGATATCTGGTTTACCCATATTTATCATAGGTTCAATAGTAAATACCATTCCAGGAACTAATAACATTCCAGTATTTTTTTTACCTACATGTGAAACAAATGGTGTTTCATGGAATTCTAAACCTATACCATGACCGCCGAATTCTCTAACTACAGAATATCCATTTGATTCAGCATGAGTTTGAACAGCTTCAGCAATATCTCCTAGGAAGCCCCAAGGCTTTGCTGATTCTAAACCTTTATCTAAGCATTCCTTTGCAACTCTAACTAGTTTTTCTAAATCAGGATGAACTGTTCCAATTTTAAACATTCTAGAAGCGTCAGAAAAATAGCCATTATATATAGTAGAAACATCTACATTTATTATATCACCATCTTCTAAAATAACATCTTCACTAGGTATTCCATGGCATACTTCATCATTTAAAGAAGTACAAACACTTTTTGGGTAGCCTTGAAAATTTAATGGAGCAGGTATAGCACCTTGAGATATTGTAAAATCATGAACTATAGTGTTAATTTCTTCAGTAGAAATTCCAGCCTTAATTTTACTACTTACTAAATCTAAAACTGCAGTATTTATAGCTGCACTTTCCTTAATTTTTTCTATTTGTTCTGGAGTTTTTATAATACTTCTTGGAGGAACAATATGACCTTTTAACTTATATGAATGTATTTTTTCGTCAAAGGCTAAGTGACAATTTTTATATTTTTTATTACTGCCGCACCAGCAGTGATCATTTCTGCTTAAATTCATTTATTTTATCTCCTTGTAATATTTCTTTTATTTAATTTTATTATATTACTTTATTGTAAAAAAATAAAACTATTAATATAATACTAAGATATAAAATTAAAAAAATAATCAATATTATTGTAAAAATAAACAATGAATTTTAATAATATGAAAAATAAATGAATAAAAATAATAATAAAGATTAATATTATTTATATGTAAATTTTTATAAGAAGCATTAAAAGGGGGAGAAGTATGTGAATAATAAATTTATATATAATGAATCTATAAATGAAATAATAAAAAGGAGAAAATCTGTTAGAACATATAAAACAGATGAAGTTTCTAATGAAATAATAGAAAAGTTAAATAAATATATTGAAAAATTAAATGGAGTATTTAATAAAAGTGTAATATTTAAGATACTTGATTCAAATGAACATATTAATGGTGCAAAATTAGGAACATATGGAGTAATAAAGGGAGCAAGTAAATTCATAGCAGTAAAAATAAATAATGATGATGAAAGTTTAATAGAATTAGGGTATAAAATGGAGGAATTAATACTATATGTTACATCCTTAGGATTAGGAAGTTGTTGGATTGGAGGAACATTTAAAAAAGGGCAATTTGCTAAAGCTATGGAAGTTAATCAGGAAGAAATTTTACCTATAATATCACCAATAGGATATGAGAGCGAAAATAAAAGTTTTTTAGAAAAGACAATGAAAAAGGTTTCACATTGTAATTATAGAAAACCATGGAATGAAATATTCTTCTTTAGAGATTTTACTTGTCCACTAACAGAACATACTACTTTAGATGAATTTAAGGATGTTTTAGAAAATGTAAGATTAGCACCGTCAGCATTAAATAAGCAACCATGGAGAATAGTGAAGCAAGGAGAAAATTTTCATTTTTTTATTTCTAATGATAAAGAGGAAGAAAAAAATTTATATAATATAAAAAATATAGATATAGGAATTGCAATGTGTCATTTTGATTTAACTTGCAAGGAAAAGGGAATTAAAGGAAAATTTAAAATAGTAAATCCACACATAAGTCAAATTCCAAAGCATTATAAATATATAATTACATGGATAAAAGAGTAATTACTAATAGAATAGAATTACAAAAATTATATTAAAAATGATTTTATTATGAAGTTAACTTATAATTATATAGTACATTTTTATAAATGTTATCAAATTAATTTATGTATTTAAAGTTTAAAAATGGAGAAAATAATTTTAGAATTATTTATACATTGGAGGGCTTTATATGGCATTTGAAAAACTTGAAAATAAAATTAAAAGAATTAATAAAAAAATTAAACAAGGAAGATTATCTCAAGAAGTTGCAGATGAAATAAGTAATGTAATGAGTGAAATTGAAGATTTAGGAGATGAAGCTAAAAGTAAATTTAAAGATGCAGTGGATACTATGAAAAAATCTATTAAAAAAATGAAGTAGATTTAAAATATTAAATATATTTACAAAAAACTTATAAGTTAAATGGTGAATAAATACATATAACTTATAAGTTTTTTTGTATTAATAGTTATTATATTATATAATATTAGAAAAAGTTAACTTAGTAAAATAATATTAATGAAAGAGGAGAATAAGATGAATATAAGAAAAGCATTAAACAAAGATATAGATGTAATAGCAAGATATAATTATAATTTAGCGTATGAAACTGAAAATAAAATATTAGATATGAATATTTTAACAAGGGGGGTAGAAGCAATAATAAAGGATGAAAATAAGGGGATATATCATGTATGTGAAATTAATGGTGAAGTAGTTGGACAAATTATGTATACATTTGAATGGAGTGATTGGAGAAATGGGACATTCTTATGGATTCAAAGTGTTTATGTTAATAAGGAATTTAGAGGAATGGGAGTATTTAAAGCATTATATAAATTTATAAGAGATATTGCAGATAATGATAATAATATTTGTGGAATAAGGTTATATGTAGAAAAAGAAAATACAATAGCTAAAAAAACATATAAAAATATAGGTATGAAAGAATGCAATTATTATATTTATGAGTATGATAAAGAATAAATTTTTTTTAAAATCATATATAAATAAAAGAAGGATGGAATAGAAATGAGTACAGGGGAATTAAAGGCAAATGCAAGGGAACAATTAAGGGGGTACTGGGCTGTTGCAGTTGGAACAGTATTAGTTGCAACTATATTAATTGACTCAGGCGCATTATACACGGTTAGTGAATATTTTGATATGGCTGAAATAGGTATATCATGCAATTTGATAGCTTTATTTCTTGGGGGTGTTATTTCAACAGGACTTTGTAAATTTTTATTGGATATAGTTACTAAAGGGCAAGAACCAAAGTTTAAAACATTATTTTCTCAATTTAATATTTATTTAAAGACATTAGGATTAAACATAATAATTTATTTATCTATAGCAATAGGATATATACTTTTTATAATTCCAGGAATAATTATATCACTTATGTTTTCACAAGCTTATTATATTTTAGCTGAGGATAACAGCAAATCCATTAATCAATGTTTAAGTGAAAGTGTTGAAATGATGAAAGGTTATAAGTGGGATTTATTTTGTTTAGAATTATCTTTCATTGGATGGTGGATAATTGTAGCATTAACATTCGGAATTGCTAGTTTGTGGGTATCACCATATGTTAAAGTAACAGAAACTAATTTTTATTTAAATATAAAGAATAAATAATTTATAAAAGTCTAAGCTATGCCTAGTTAAGAAAAATTTACTAGGTATAGCTTAGTTTTATTTTATAAGTAAAATCACTAATTATTTAGTGCAACAGTTCCTTTAAATTTAATTAAGTATAATATTTTTACCAATTATTAAACATTTAGAGGTACTACCATGACCTATATCTTCAGTTTTAGCAATAGGTAAATTAGGATTATCTATTATTTTTACTAATAATTCTTCAATATTAGGGGAAATGTTGTTTTCTTGCATTTTAGTAAATGTACCTAATAAAATACCACGAACTTTGTTAAATACACCCATTTGCTTCAATTGATTAAAAAAAGCTGACATAAGAGCAGCTTCTCCGCCCATGCTTTCTAAAAATAAAATTTTATCTGTAAAGTCAGGCATATATTTTGTTCCAGCTAATTTTAAAAGGCAACGAATATTACCACCTACAGTTATTCCACTTAAACTTTCACCTTGAATAAATTTATAAGAAAAATTAAATAAATCATTTGTATCAGTAAGTAAACTATTACTAAAGTTAGTTAATTGATTTTTGCTATCAGAATAAATAAGATTTCTTATTTGATAAAGATAGACAGGATTATTAGTTTGGGAATAAACACTATTTAAAACAGTAGTTAAATCACTATAGCCAAATATAGGCTTAGGATTTTTAGCTATAAATTCATAATCTAAGTAATCTAAAACTTCATTTGCTAAATCACCGCCAGAAATATCAAATATGGCTTTTATTTTAGGATTTTTATATAAATCCATAAAAGCTTTTCCTTTATCTTTTGACGAGCCATTAAAGGGTAGATTAATTGAATAAATATATTCACTTAAAATAGGATTTAGCCCTAAATCTTTCAATGTTTTAATAAGAAGTTCAATTTGAGGTTTATTTAATAATGGCTGTCCATTAGAACAAGCAACAATAGCAATATTATCATTTATATTTAGTAAAGACATAATATTCTCCTTTAATTAAATTAGTTTATATTATAGTATCACTCATGATTATAAACTTCAAATTGGGATTTTAAGCAATATATACATTTAATTAGAATAATATTTAGGGGAGGGGATTTTATGTGGTTAAGGAAATAGTTATATACTTAGAGGATTTAAATTTTATTTCAATTTTTTTAAGAGTTTTAATGGCAGTTATTTTTGGAGGAATAATTGGATATGGAAGAGAACGAGAAAAAAGGCCTGCAGGTCTTAGAACACATATACTTGTGTCTGTTGGAGCAACACTTGCAATGATAACTAATATATATTTACATAAGATATATAATGGGGAAACAGATTTATCAAGACTAGGAGCTCAAGTTATAAGTGGAATTGGTTTTTTAGGTGCTGGAACTATTATAGTAACAGGTAAAAACAAAGTAAGGGGATTAACAACTGCAGCAGGGCTTTGGGCATGTGCATGTATGGGATTAGCAATAGGTGCTGGATTTTATTCAGGAGCAATTATTGGCTGTTTAGTAATTGCAGCAGTTACTGTAGCACTTGCTAATCTTGATAGGAAAATTAATAGAAAGTCTCGAAATATAACTTTATATATTCTTGTTAACTCAACAAAGGCAGTTTCTAATTTATTAAAAGAAATACAAAGTAAAAATATAAAAATACGTGATATAGAAATAAGTAATAATAATGTAACATCTAATGAGATAATAGGTATTTTAATTGGACTTAAGATATCAAGAGATGTATGTCCTAGGAATTTTATAGAATCTATTAGCAATAAAGATGAAGTTATTTTTTTTCAGGAAATAAACTAATTAAAAAGGTATTATTAATTAAGATAAAGAATAAGTTATTTGTATTGTAATATTAATTAATCTAAATTATTTTAATTTATAGGAGAATAAATGAGAGTTATGAAATTAGCAGTTATTGGGTCTGGTATGATTGTAAATGAGTTTTTAAGCATAGTTCCGTATTTAAATAATATTAAAATTAATGGGATTTATGGCAGGAAAAAAAGTTATGAAAAATTAAATAAGATAAAAAAACAAAATAATATTAAAAATATATTTTATAATTATGAAGAATTGCTTAAAAGTGATATAGATACTGTATATATAGGTTTACCTAATAATCTTCATTTTGAATTTTCAAAGAAAGCTTTAGAAGCTAATAAAAATGTTATAGTTGAAAAACCAATAACATCAAATTATAAAGAAGCTAAAATATTAAGTGATTTAGCAAGAAAAAGAGGATTGTTTATTTTTGAAGCAATTACAACATTATATTTGCCTAATTATTTAAAAATAAAAAAATTAATTTCCAAATTAGGTGAAATAAAAATAGTTGAATGCAATTACTCTCAATATTCAAGTCGATATGATGATTTTAAGAAAGGAAAAGTATTGCCTGTATTTGATCCTAAGTTTTCTGGAGGAGCATTGATGGATTTAAATATATATAATATCCATTATATAGTTGGATTATTTGGAGGGCCTAAAAATGTTGAGTATTATCCTAATATAGAAAGAGGGATAGATACATCAGGAATATTGGTTTTAGATTATGATAAATTTAAATGTGTTTGTATTGGCTCTAAGGAATGTAAGGCACCAATTTATAATAATATTCAAGGAGATAAGGGATGTATATATCAAGATAATCCAACAAATAAATGTGAAAGATTTGAATTGTTACTGAATAATGAAGAAAGTAAGATTATAAATGAAAATAATTATAGGAATAGAATGATTTATGAATTTATAGAATTTGAAAAAATGATAAGTAGTAATGATTTAAATAGATGTTTTCAATTATTAGATCATAGTTTAATTGTAAGTGAGGTTCAAACTGTAGCTAGAAAGAAGTCTGGAATTAAATTTGCAGCTGATGATTTGTATTAAATAAAGTATTAAAATTGTAATTGGTAAGTTAAATAAAAAATAAAAGCATTGATTTTACTAAATTTAAGTAATATCAATGCTTTTATTAATGTTAGATATATAAAATTGGTGCCGGCAGTGGGAATCGAACCCACACGGTTACCCGCATGATTTTGAGTCATGTGCGTCTGCCAGTTCCGCCATGCCGACTTAATTAACATATAAATAATATTATCATATAGGGATAATTGTGTCAATAGAATAAATTGAAAAAAGTGGAAAAGGGATTTGGTTGATATATAGAAAATGAGTAACTAATTTAATAGTATTTAGAACTTGTTGTAAGATTTTATCATATATTGCTTATATAATGATAAAGCTATGAATAATAAAGGAGATTTAAAAATTATGGAATGGTTTATGGGATTAAATCCAATTGCTCAGGGATTATCGGCTACAATATTTACATGGGCAATAACAGCACTAGGTGCAGCTTTAGTATTTTTCTTTAAAACTGTTGATAGGAGAATATTAAATTGCATGCTTGGATTTGGAGCTGGAGTTATGATAGCAGCAAGTTTTTGGTCATTATTAAATCCAGCAATAGAATTATGTGATAACCTTGGATATAGTGAAATTATATTACCATCCATTGGATTTTTTTCAGGAGGAATTTTTATAATATTAGCTGATAAAATGATGGATAAGTATTCATATGGGGTAATAACAGAAAATGATGAAATAGCAAGAGACTCAATAGTAAAGAAGTACAAAAGAAGTATATTGCTTGTAGTAGCAGTAACACTTCATAACATACCAGAGGGATTAGCTGTTGGGGTAGCCTTTGGTGGAGTAGCAGCAGGAATACCATCAGCAACTATAGGAGCAGCTATAAGCTTAGCATTGGGAATAGGTCTTCAAAATTTCCCAGAGGGAGCAGCTGTATCTTTACCTTTAAGAAGAGAGGGTTTATCAAGAACTAAAAGTTTTTTTTACGGACAAGCATCAGGAATAGTTGAGCCAATAGCAGGTTTTTTAGGTGCAATGGCAGCTGTTGGGGTTAGAAGTATGTTACCATTTTTTTTAGCTTTTTCAGCAGGGGCAATGGTTTCAGTTGTAGGTTCAGAACTATTACCAGAAGCATCTATTGAAAATAAGGCATTAACAACTATAGGATTAATATTTGGATTTATAACTATGATGATATTAGATGTAACACTTGGATAAAGATAAAAGAAGGATGACACAAAAGTATCATCCTAATTACATAAAAATATAAGGTTTTATTGAGAGAATTAAAAGTTTATTCAAAAAAGATTTATATTATTATTTTAGGTTAAAGAAAGCTTGTCTTCCTCTATATTCAGCAACTTCGCCTAATTCTTCAGAAATTCTAATAAGTTGATTGTATTTAGCAACTCTTTCTGATCTAGCAGGTGCGCCTGTTTTAATTTGACCAGCATTAACTGCAACAACTAAATCAGCAATAGTAGTATCTTCAGTTTCTCCTGATCTATGAGATATAACTGCAGTATAACCAGCTCTATTTGCCATTTCAATTGCATTTAAAGTTTCTGTTAAAGTACCAATTTGATTTAACTTAATTAATATTGAGTTAGCTACACCCTTTTGAATACCATCTGATAATCTTGAAGTATTAGTTACAAATAAATCATCTCCAACTAATTGAACTTTCTTTCCTAATCTATCAGTTAGTAGTTTCCAACCTTCCCAATCTTCTTCAGCCATACCATCTTCAATAGATATGATTGGATATTTATTAACCCAGTTTTCTAAAAAATCAACCATTTCAGAAGGTGTTAAAGTTTTACCTTCATGCTCTAAAACATATTTTCCATCTTTGTAATATTCAGAAGAAGCAGCATCTATAGCAATAAACATATCTTTTCCAGGTTCATATCCAGCTTTAGTTATAGCTTCTAATATGATTTCTATAGCTTCTTCATTTGATTTTAAGTTAGGAGCAAATCCACCTTCATCACCAACACCAGTTGAGTAATTTTTTTCATTTAAAGTTTTCTTTAATGAATGATAAACTTCACCACAAGCTTGGATAGCCTTATCAAATGAATCAAACCCTACAGGCATAACCATAAATTCTTGTAAATCTACAGAGTTATCAGCATGTGAACCACCATTGATTATGTTCATCATTGGAACTGGAAGCACTTTTGCATTTACACCTCCAACATATTGATATAAAGGAAGTCCTAAGAAATTAGCAGCAGCTCTAGCAACAGCTAAAGAAACTCCTAAAATAGCATTAGCACCTAAGTTACCTTTATTATTTGTTCCATCTAATTCAATTAATTTTTTATCTATTGCAGTTTGATCAAAAACATTATATCCAACTAATTCTTTTGCAACTACTTCATTAACATTATTAACAGCGTTTTTAACACCCTTACCCATAAAGAAGTTTTTATCACCATCTCTTAATTCAACAGCTTCATAAATACCAGTAGAAGCACCTGATGGTACAGCAGCTCTTCCTACAGTTCCATCTTCAAGTACAACTTCAACTTCTACAGTAGGGAAGCATCTTGAGTCAAGAATTTGTCTTGCTACAATATTAACTATTTCTATAATATTTTTCATTTTAATATCCTCCTTAAGCATAAAAAAGTTAATTATATTTTATTTAATGAATAAAACATTTAAACTTTTACTAGATGTAAATAAAAATCATTATCAATACTTTTAACTTAGTATAACAAAATAAAAGAATAAATAGCAAGAGAATTGATAATAATTATCAATTTCACTTTAAGAAGAATATTTTAAAAAAATATTTTTAAAAAATAGTAATAAAATTTAACAATATGATAAAAAAATCTCAATTTAATATTGTTACGGATTGATTCATCTGTTATTATATAGAAGTAGGATAGATTTATGCCCAGTGGGGTAAATCTTGACCCAGTTAGGTATGGTCTAGATATTACATATATTTAAGACAAGCTATAACTAATATTATTAGGGAGGAATCAATATAATGATGTATTCAAGAGAAGTTGAAGAAATGTGCGTTGTTTCTAAAGGCGCTAATCATGCATGTGCTCCAATTCCAGTTGAAGGAAAATGGGTACAAGCTACACAAATATCAGATATTTCAGGGTTAACTCATGGAATAGGTTGGTGTGCACCTCAACAAGGAGCTTGTAAATTAACTTTAAACGTTAAAGGTGGAGTAATAGAAGAAGCATTAGTTGAAACTGTTGGATGTTCAGGAATGACTCACTCAGCTGCTATGGCTTCAGAAATATTACCAGGAAGAACTATATTAGAAGCTTTAAACACAGACTTAGTTTGTGATGCTATAAATACAGCAATGAGAGAATTATTCTTACAAATCGTATACGGAAGAACTCAAACTGCGTTCTCAGAAGGTGGATTACCAATCGGAGCTGGTTTAGAAGATTTAGGTAAGGGATTAAGATCTCAAGTTGGTACTATGTACGGAACAGTTGCTAAGGGACCAAGATACTTAGAAATGGCTGAAGGATACGTTACAAAAATCGCTTTAGATGCAGATAACGAAATCATCGGTTATAAATTCGTTCACCTTGGAAAGATGATGGAAATGATCGCTAAGGGAATGGATGCTAACGAAGCATTAGAAAAAGCAGCAGGACAATACGGAAGAGTTGCTGACGCTGTTAAATTAATCGATCCAAGACACGAATAATTGTAAGGAGGAATTTAATCATGGCATTATTTGAAAGTTATGAAAGAAGAATAGGACAAATCACTCCAGTATTAGAACAATACGGAATGAAAACATTAGAAGATGCTAAAGCAGTATGTACTGAAAAGGGAATTGACGTATACGAAATCGTTAAGTCAACTCAACCAATCGCATTCGAAAACGCTATGTGGGCTTATACTTTAGGTGCTGCTATTGCTATAAAGAAAGGTTGCACAAAGGCTGCTGATGCTGCTGCTGCAATCGGAGAAGGGTTACAAGCTTTCTGTATCCCAGGTTCTGTTGCTGACGATAGAAAAGTTGGTTTAGGACACGGTAACTTAGGAGCTATGCTTTTAAGAGAAGAAACTAAATGTTTCGCATTCTTAGCAGGTCACGAATCTTTCGCTGCTGCTGAAGGTGCTATCAAAATAGCTGAAAAAGCTAACAAAGTAAGAAAAGAACCATTAAGAGTTATATTAAACGGTCTTGGAAAAGATGCTGCTAAAGTTATCTCAAGAATCAATGGATTCACTTACGTTCAAACTAACTTTGATTTCTTCACTGGAAAATTAGAAATAGTTAGTGAAAAGCCATACTCAAACGGACCAAGAGCTGCTGTTAAATGTTACGGAGCTAATGACGTTAGAGAAGGTGTTGCTATAATGCATCACGAAGGTGTTGACGTATCAATCACTGGTAACTCAACTAACCCAACAAGATTCCAACACCCAGTTGCTGGAACATATAAGAAAGAATGTATCGAAGAAGGTAAGAAGTACTTCTCAGTTGCATCAGGTGGTGGTACTGGTAGAACTCTTCACCCAGATAACATGGCTGCAGGTCCAGCTTCTTATGGTATGACTGATACTATGGGAAGAATGCACTCAGATGCTCAATTCGCTGGTTCTTCATCAGTTCCTGCTCACGTAGAAATGATGGGATTAATCGGTATGGGTAACAACCCAATGGTTGGAGCTACTGTTGCAGTTGCTGTTGCTATAGAAGAAGCTTGCAAATAAGCAATTCTTTTAATGTTTACTTATAAAAAAGTTCCGAACTTTATAAAATAGTTCCGAAAAGAATTATAAAAAAGTTCTGAAAAATAGAGTCTCATATGAAATTGTAATGATTTTGTATGGGGCTCTTTTTGTGTTAGTGTAGGGAAAATGGGGTGTGAGGAGGAGTGAAGAGAGTGGGAAAATTTTTCGAAACATTTTTATGATTGAGGAACCCTTTTCTCTGCAACCGAAGGTTGCCCCTGTGGATAACTCCTTAAAAATACAAAAATATTTTTTCGAGACTTTTTTTATTACTGCTGATGAAAAAGTGGGCATAAAGCTTGATGAAATCTAGCCTAGAGGTAGGTCGAGGTTTTTTCGAGACTTTTTTTGGAGTGAACATAGATAGCAAGTTTTTTTAACCAAAAAAACTGCTATAGAGAGAAGGAAAAAGAGATAATAACTTTTAATATTTATTGATAATAAATATTAGGTTATGTTTTATTTGAATGTTGATAATTATTATTTTTTTAATAAGTAATATTATATCTATTTCTTGTGGAATTATATTACAAATACATATATAATAAAAATATAATTTATTAAACAATTGTATTATATAGCGAATTGAAAAGGGGGAATTAAAATGAAAGAGATTATTACAGATAGACTAATTATAAGACCTTGGACCATTAGTGATAGTAGCGATTTATATGAATATGCCAAAAGTGAATTAGTTGGGCCAAATGCTGGATGGAAACCACATAAATCAGAAGATGAAAGTAAAGAAATAATAAATATGTTCATAAGTAATAATGATTCATATGCAATAGTTTTAAAGAAAGAGAATAAAGTAATTGGTGGCATAGGATTACATAATAGTAAACCAGATGTTTCTTTGGAATATTTAAATCAAAGGGAAATTGGTTATGTTTTAAATCCAAAATATTGGGGAAATAATTATGTTCCAGAAGCAGTAAAAGCGTTGCTTGAGTATGGATTTATTGAAATGAACTTAGATTTAATTTGGTGTGGTCATTTTGATTTTAATAATAACTCTAAAAGAGTTAATGAAAAATGTAGTTTCAAATATAAATTTACAAGAAAAGAAACTTTAGAAAGATTAGACAATATAGTGGTTAATGTATTATATTATAGTATTTTTAAAAATGAATATGAAAATAACTAAGTAAATAATAAACAATCTTAATCAAGTACGATGTAAAAAGAGGGGGATATAATATGAATAAAAACACTAAATTACTTTATTGCATTTTAGGGAGTGTAATTTTATCTTTAATAAGTATGCCTATATTTTATGAGGAAGTTCACTATATTCCTATAGTTGGGTTTTACCTAAGTCAGTTGCTTTACTTTATTTCAGCTATAGGAGTGATATTAACTATATATTTTTCTATAGTATTAATAAAAGAAAATTGTAGTTTTAAGTAGATAATATTTAAAGGGATGTTTATGGATTTATAAAATAAAAGAATGAATTAAAACCATATTATTTTTTTAAAAAATTAAATACTATAAATAGAAAGGGGTATATTAATGATAAATATTATTTTTGGTATAGTTATAATTATAGCGTTAATTTTAGGAGTGTATATATTTGGAATATATACTGCAAGCAGAGGTAATAAAAACATAGATATAGAAATATCAATATTCTATTATGTTGTATTATCATTCATTATTGTATTTGGATTTATGTTTTTATTTGAACGTATCGGATTTAAGCAAGAAGAAATAGGAGTTTCAGTTGCTATTATGGTTATTTTCACTAGTATTTTTTGTGCAAATAAAATTATTACTCAAATAAAAAAGCTTAAAGATATTAAAGAGTAATTTATTAAAATATTAGTGGAAATACAAAATTTCAGCAGTAAAGAATGAATAAATTTCTTATAAATAAAGAGTACATCAGCTAAATATTAGTAGATAATCTTACAATAGAATAATGAATAATTTTAACCTATTGTGAATTTCAAAGGGAAGTTCTCCTAAGAAAGTTATTTTATTAACACGATTTTTATAATAAACATCAGTTTAAAATAGGGCTAAATATTAAAATAGAAATAAATTTGACTAAAAAATATTATTTTAAAATATTGACTATATTAATGTATAAATACTTAATATAATTGGAAAGCTAAAATAATAGGTTAAATATGTATAAAAATATTCCTTTTACAAAAGCTATAGTTAAATAGAAGTTAGTTTTAGAAAAGGAGTATATTATAATGAGTGTAGAAGAACTAAATAATATGGATAATAAAATTAAGCAAAAGAATTGAAGATTTAGAAGATGAACTTTTTAATATAAGAAATATAAATATTCAATTTGCTATTTTACTTGGAATAGAAAATGAAGAAATTGAAAATCTAATTAAAGTTAATAAAAATCAAATAGAATGTTTTAGATAAAAAAGAGCTAACATTAGCTCTTTTTTTAGAAGATAATGAAAAAGTTATTTATAAGAAAGGGAGAGCAGGAAAAGGAGAAATAGTAATAATTAAAAGAATTGATTTATCAGTTAAATACTTAGTTAAGAGAATAATAGCAGTTGAAGGTGATACATTAGAAATAAAAGATAATGAATTGTATTTAAACAATGAAATTGTAAATGAACCATATATAAAAGAAAAAATGGAATCTACAGATTATAATAAAATTACAATTCCAGCTGGTAAAGTTTTTGTTATGGGAGATAACAGAAATAAAAGTGTTGATAGTAGAAGCTCTACAATTGGATTAATGGATGTAAATGATATAGAAGGAAAGGTAATATTTAAATTACCATTTTTTAATAAAATTCAATGATAATAATTTTTATATAATTTAAATTTAATTTAGTTAATAAAATATTATTTAACAAACACTTTATATAATAAATATTTAGTTTATATTTATAAAGGTGGTAAATATATGTTAAAATATATCTGGATATTTTAATAAAATAAGGAGTGGGAGAGATATTGTTGAATACATATGAGATTTTAGAAAAATATAAAGAAAGTGGACAAAAAGAAGTTTTGAGAATTAATCATCCTATTTTTAACGAATGTATATTGAAAAAGGGAAAGTGTCATTCTCAAAATTCATTAGATAGAATAAAAAGAGAGGTTAATATATTAAAAGAAATAAACTCAACATTTTTTCCTAAAAATTATGAATTTGATTTTAATAGCTCAGGAGAATTCATAATAATAGAAGAGTATATTAACTCAAAAACATTAACAGAATGTAAAAAAGAATATGTTGGAAATGAAAAAAAAGCTTTAGAGTTATTTAAGCAGTTAATAGATGGTCTTGAAATAATATGGAATAAAAGGATTGTACATAGAGATTTAAAACCGGATAATATTTTAATATTAGATGATGGAAAACCAGTAATAATAGATTTAGGAATTGCAAGAGTTTTAGATGAAAAATCATTAACTAATACAATACAATTAAGTGGACCTTGTACACCTGTGTATGCTTCACCAGAACAATTAAGTAATAATAAACAGAGTATAGGTGTAAGAACAGATTTTTATTCATTAGCAATTATAATTAGTGAATTAATACTTGGAGAACATCCTTTTTCACCGATAGTAGTAGATGAAGGAATGGGAATAATAGATAATTTAATTAATAATAGATATAGGCTAGAATTCAATAATATAAAAATTACAGAAGAAACAAAGTGCTTAATTAATAGATTATTAAAAAAAGAGCCATATCAGAGATTAAGAAATTCTTCAAAATTAAAAGAAGCAATAGATGAAATATTAGTTAGTTTAAATAAAGGAGAGTAGTTTATGAATAAGGTAAAAGTATATCATCAATGTGGACATAATGATGTATGGAATTTTGATATTTTTAATAATGATAATATAGGAGATGGAATGATATTTGCTCCTAAAATGGCAAAAGCTAAAAAGATAAAAACATTTGATTCTAATATTAATAAGGTATCTTTTTTTGACCCACAATTTTATTTTCCAAGAAGTAGAATGAAAAAATTTGAAGAGTTTGATTTTTTTCCTAATATTATATCAGATGGTTATAGCACTGTTAGCTATGAAGAATTATGTTATGAATCAGCGAATAAATGCGTTGAGTTTCAAATTGAACAAGATTATAAGTTTATAGTTATACCAACAGTTGTATATGATGAAACACCACAAGAATATTTAAATATATTAAGAAGTTTATATATTGAACCATTTATTAGTGAAATCAATAAGCAAAATATAAATAATAAAAAAGTACTAATCACAGTTGTTGTTAAAGATAGTCAAATATTAGATGAAAATTTTATAAATGATATGCTAAATTTGATAACTGGATATGATGAAATAGATGGTGTATACTTAGTTCCGTCTTTTAAAGGTGGAAAAAGACTAAAGGATATTGATTATATATTTAATCTATTAAGAGTAATAAATATTTTAAAGGAAAATGATTTATATGTTCATTTAGCTTATATTGATATAGAAGGTATAATATTTACATTAGCCAATATTGATTCAGTTTCAATTGGAACTTATGAAAATGTTAGAAGATTTAATTTAGATAATTTTAAGGAAAGAGATGATGAAACAAGTTTTAGGACTCCCAATAAGAGAATATATAGTAATAAATTATATCAATGGATTGATATTAATTATATTGGGGCATTAAAAGAATTAGAAGATTTTAATATATTATTTGATGAAAATGAATATGTTAATTATGATATTGCTACTGATAACAATTGGAATTTAAAGAATCCAGAAGTATATAAGCATTATTTAACTTCATTATATAAACAATATATAAATTTACCATTAACTTATGAAGAAAGGTATAAGTTTATAATTTCAGAATTAAGAAATGCTATTACTATTAATAATACTATTGAAGAAGAAGGAATATTATTAGATAATAACAGTAATGGAGACCATTTATCAAAATGGTATACAGCAATAAATAGATATAATAAGTATTTAAGGGGAGAATAAAATGTTCAACTCAGAAGAGGAGTTAGTTAAGCATTCATTACCATTTTTGGTGAATGAATTTAACTTTAATAATAATAATATTAAATATATTGAAGAACCTAAAGGATTATTTGGAAGACCTGATGTTATTTTATTTAATGGTAATATTATTGCAATAGAGTATAAATTGAAAAATTGGAAACAAGCAATGAAACAAGCTTATAGATATCAGAGTTTTTCAGAGGAAACTTATGTTTTGTTAGATGTAGATTATGCATTAGTAGCTAAAAATAATTTAGATGAGTTTAAAAAATTTAACATTGGATTAGGTGCGGTTGATAATGAGAAAATAGATTTCTATTTTAAACCAAAACTTAAACACCCGTTTTCAGAAGAGCTAATGAAGAGAGTATTAGAGATGTTTAATATAAATAGTTAAGATTTCTATTAAATCAAAATAAATAATATATAAAAGTCGAGCAGTTGCTCGACTTTTATTGTTTAGATTATAGTTTAAGAATGTAGATTTATTTTTTAGTTTTGAGGAGCGATTTTAAGTATTATATAGTTAATAAACTTAATATTAACATATATTTATTAAGTACAATATAGAAAAGTTTATCAATATATTGATATTTGGTTAATGTTGTTTATGTTTAGGGTATAGACTATTCGGTTTTTATTAAAAGTTTAGAAGATAAGGAAAGAGAAGTAATAGATTATATATCAAATAACTCTATAATTTCTGAATTTGGTATTAGTAAGCTTGAGAAAGAGAAAAGGGATAGAGCTTATGAAATAGTATGTGAATTTTATAAATATAATAAAGAACCACATATATTTAATAAGAAAATACGTAATAAGAATATAGATACTATTTGTAAAAAATTTAATGTTAGTAGAAGTACAGTAGAGGGTTGTTTAAAAAGGTATTGGAAACAAGGTATGACTAAAAATGCATTACTTCCTAATTATTATTTATGTGGAGGAAAGGGAAAAGAAAAGTCAGCAGGAAATTTAAAAAGAGGAAAGCCTTCTAAATTTGATAATATAGGATTAAATGTAGATGAGAATATAAAGAAAATATTTAAAAAAGCTGTTAATAAATTTTATTATAATTTTGCTCAAAATACATTAAAAACTACTTATAATTTAATGATAAGTGAGTATTTTACATATAAAAAGATTAATTTAGAAGGAAAAGAAGAGGTTATTATTAAAGATAGAATACCAACTTTAGCTCAATTTAGATATTGGTTTAATAAAGAAAGAAATATAAAAAAGGAAGTTAGTAATAGATTGGGTAATAGGGTATACCAACAAAAATATAGACCAATTTTAGGAACGGTAAGGGATAATGTTTATGGACCCGGTCAAAGATATCAAGTGGATTCTACTGTTGCAGATGTTTATCTTATTTCTCAAATTGATGAAAAAATTATAGGTAGACCCAATATATATTTTGTTATAGATACTTTTTCAACTGCAATTGTTGGAGTTAATGTAACTTTAGATAATCCTTCTTGGTCAAGTGCTTCTAATGCATTAATAAATGCAATGAGCGATAAAGTTCAATTTTGTAAAGAGTTTGGTATAGAAATTGAAGAAAAACAATGGCCAATGAAATGTGTTCCTAGTGAAATATTAGCAGATAGAGGAAGTGAATGGTTAGGTAATAACTCTGAATCTTTATTAGGATTAGGAATTACTATTTCTAATACAAGTAGTTATAGAGCAGAACTAAAATCAATTGTTGAGCAGAGCTTTAGGTTATTAAATTTAAAGACAAAGTCCTTAGTTCCCGGAAGTATAAATCAAGATTTTCAACAAAGAGGGGCAAAAAATTATATTTTAGACGCTAAATTAAGCATAAAAGACTTTACTAAGATAGTTATTAAATGTATTTTAAATCACAATAATAAGTTACTAAGTAGTTATAGTAAAGATATTGAAATGTTAAAAGATGAGGTATTACCAGTACCAAATGAATTATGGAATTGGGGAGTTAAAAATATTACTGGTTCTCTTAAGATAATTAATAAAGAAGAATTAGAGCTTGTTTTGTTACCAAGAGCTAATGCAACTGTAACAGAAAGAGGAATTAGATTTAAAGGTATATATTATTCTTGTATTAAAGGTATCGAAGAAAGATGGTTTGAAAAAGCTAGGATAAAAGGAAAGTTTAATATTGAAGTATCATATAATCCCAATAATTTAAACAATATTTATATTATTAATAGTGATAGAACAAGTGAAAAATGTTTTATTTTAAGCAAAGACAGTAAATATAGAGATAAATGCCTTGCAGATATAGAATATATTCAATCAAAGGAGAGGGATTTATTGGAGGGATTAAAGAGAGAAGAATTAAAAAGAGATATTACTTTAATAAATGATATACAAAAAATTGTAGATGAAGCTAATAAAAGATTAGAGGGAGTTGAATTTAGAAATAAAGATATAAATGGCATAAGAGAAAATAGAAGATTAGAGAAAGAAAAGTTAAATAGAAATTATGAAAAAGATGATTATTTAATTATAGAAGATAAATTTCATTACGAAGAAGAGGATGATTTAGAATTAATAAAATCTTTAATGAAAAGAAGGAATAAAAATGATTATTAATGAAGAAGTAGCGGTTTATAAAGAACAATTAATAGAGGAATATAAAAATAATCCTTTAATAGAGGCTTTACCTAAAATTAATTCTAGTATAGAAGTAATAAAAGCTTTAGCAAATTATCCTTATTATAATAAAGATGAAAAAGAGTTAGAAAAGCATATAAGACTACATATTATACAAAGAGTTTTTCAATTTTTTCAGCCATTACCAAGACATTTAGAGTTAGAACAATCAATAGCCAGAATTATTAGGCAAGGTTATATTAGTAGGAATCCATTAACAAAAGAATATATAGAAAAATTAAATTATGGATATAGAGAAATAAAATTTAATGAGCAATCAGATTATAGTTACAATGCTACAGCAAGTTCTATTACTATTGTTGGTATAAGTGGAATGGGAAAAACAACTTTTATAGAAAGGGTATTAAAAACATATCCACAAGTTATAAATCATAGAAAATATAATGATAAAAAGCTTTGTTTTAAGCAAGTTACTTATTTGAAATTGGATTGTCCCTTTGATGGTTCTTTAAAAGCTCTTTGTTTAGATTTTTTTAATAAAGTAGATGAGTTAGTAGGAAGTAATTATTTTAATAAATATTATAATTCTAGACTATCTGCTAATGCTATGTTACCAATTATAAAGCAAATATCATTGAATATTAACTTAGGAGTATTAGTAGTAGATGAGATACAACATCTTTCTACTGCAAGAAGTGGTGGAGCAGATAAAATGTTGAATTTCTTTGTTACATTGATTAATACAGTTTCTATACCTGTTATATTAATTGGAACACCTAAAGCATTACCTCTATTTCAGAATGAATTTAGACAGGCGAGGAGAAGTTGCGGACAAGGTAATATATTCTGGAATAGACTTGATAATAATGAAGAGTTCACAATGTTAGTTGAAGGCTTGTGGGAGTATCAGTGGGTTAAGAATCCACAAGAGTTAAGTAGTGATATTATTAATACTCTTTATGATGAAAGCCAAGGAATCATAGATATTGCTTTAAAGTTATTTTTTATGGCTCAAGTAAAAGCTATTTCTACGAATAAAGAGACAATAGATATTAAATTAATAAAAAAAGTAGCGAAAGAAAACTTTAAAATGTTAAATCCTATGCTTAATGCATTAAAAAATGGAAAAGTTAATGAATTAGCTAATTTTGATGATATTATGCCATTAAATATAGATTCTTTTATAGAAAAAGAGAAAAAATCATTAGAATTTAATGAAAAAGTAGAAAATCTAAAGAAAGTTAAGAGTGATATTAAACAGAAGAAGTTAACTGATTTAAAAGAAGAAGTAGTTATTAAATTACTAGAATTAGGTTATAAAGATAATGAATTTAATGAATATTTAGAAGGAGTATTATCTATAGGTGAATCAAATGTGAATAAATTAGTTAGGATTATTATTGATTTAATAACAGGAGATATAAATATAAGTAGAAAAGTAACCAAAACTAATAAGAAAATTTTTAAAGAAGATGATATTAGAGGTATTGTTAAAAAAGCAAAAGATGAAGACAAAAGTATATATGAAAAATTAAACGAGATAGGATACATAAAAAAGTTAGATGATTTATTGCAGGAGGTGTAACATCAATGATATATTTCTTTCCTTATATGTATAAAGATGAAACTTTCTATAGCTTAGTAAGTAGGTATAGAGTTTGGAGTGGTAATACAAACTCCAAAGCTTTATTAAGAGAGCTATATGGGAAGGAAAGTGTTACAGCTAGTAAACATCTGCCTTCAAATTTCATAGATTTGAAAAATAATTTACCTTCAAATTATGAAGTAAGTATAGAAGAATTTATTAATAAAACTACATTATATAAATATTATTTAGCCTTTTCAGATTATGAAAGGGCTAATATTGTATTTGAATTAATGAAAAGTGGAGATGGGTCAAGAATTTTTTCTACATTAGGATTATCTAACAATAATATGAACAATAAGAATAATTTAAAATATTGTAAAGAATGCATTAGAGAAGATAAAGAAAAATATGGGGAGGCATATTGGCACAGAGAACATCAAATATCAGGTATATTAATTTGTGATAAGCATAATACTTCACTTTTTGAAGTATTAAATGAAGATATTAAGAATAGACAAGAATTTATTAATATAAATCATTTTAATTATAAAGATAAAGAAATTGTAGTAGAGCTTGATGAAGAAATTATAAAAAAGCAAATATCTTTAATAAATAATTCAAGATATCTTTTAAATGATTTTTATGTACATAAAAATAAGGAGTTTTTCAGAGATTATTATATTAATAAATTAGTTATGTTAGGAATTGCAGATGGTAAGCATAAAGTGAATCAAGATATATTACACAAAAGGTTTATTGAATTTTATGGACATAAATATTTACAGTTATTAGGTTGTGATGTTTCAGTAGGAGATAATAACAGTTGGCTCACTAAGATAACAAGAAAGCATAGAATTTTTTTTCACCCACTATATCACTTACTTATAATTGATTTCTTAGGAATAGATATAAAAGAGTTATTTAATAGTAGGGAGTTTGATGATAGTTTTATTAGAAAGGCTCAGAAGGATATTAATGAAATTAATTTAAAGAGAGAAAAATGGATTACTTTTATAAAAGAAAATCCTGATTCTACAACTAGCGAAATAAGAAGTTTAAATAGAGGAGTATATGATTTTTTATATAGATATGATAAGGCTTGGTTAAGAGAAAATTCACCTAAAAGGACAAGAAAACAAGGTAAAAAGGATATTGATTGGGAAAAAAGAGATGAAGAAGTTTTAAAAAAAGTTAAGGATATATTACCAGAACTATTAGATGAAAATATAAAACCAATTAGAATAACTAGAGGATTAATAGGTAGGAAAATAGGTGAAGTTACATTAATTCAAAAGAAATTAGATAACATTCCCAAAAGTAAAGAATTAATAAATAATATTGTAGAAAGTATTGAAGATTACCAAAAAAGAAGAGTAGTTTGGGTTAAAAATAATTGTTTTAATAATGAAATAGCTACAGAATCAAAAGTAAAAAGGAAAGCAGGAATAAAGAATTTAAAACATAAAATGGATATATAATTTGATAGCTAAAATTTAAAAATATAACTTTGAATATGTTAGAATTACAAAATTAATATAAAGTGACGCCTCCAAATCTACTTGAACTGCATTTTTAGTAAAAGTGACCCTTCCAAATCTACTTAAACTGCAAAAAAATTAATTTAGAGCAAAAGTAACAATTTTAAATAGTGAAAACAATTATTAGAGAACTGTATAAGAGTTAATATAGATATTTAATAGATTATTAATATTTTAATAGTAAAGAGTGTATTGATTTAATAGTAAAATATACGTAATAAGGAATTTATACAATAATATTGAAATTTGTGTTAAGATACAATTATTAATTAATAATTGTATCTTAAGATGAGATAGTTTAATTTTTAAACTACTATATGAGGAAAAGGAAGTGAGAAGAAAATAATATGGGTGAAAAAATGAGAGATATAATGAATTTAAAATATTATGAAGTAACAAAAAAAAATCCTGTAATAATGAAATTAGAGAAAAGCAAAAGAAAAAAATTATATCATTATACAAATGGAATTGGCGCAAATGGGATATTGAAAAGTAATAGCTTATGGGTTACTCATAGCAATTTTTTGGATGATACAACAGAAATAAAATATATTTCTGTTGTATTAGAGGGAGTAATACTGTATTTAAATCAAAATAAAGAACTTTATGATATGGGGATTACTGGGCAATGGTATATTTATGAAGCTATTATTAAAACATTAGAAGCGCTAAAAGAGACATATAAAGATGGAGCTCCAATTGTTGGGGCAGATATTTTTTTGTTATCGTTAACGGAAAATAAAAATAATAAATACTTACTTGAAAATTATTGTAGACAAGATGGGGCTGTACTTGAGTTTAGAAATAATATAGATGAGATGTTTAAAGCAAATAAGTATATACTTCCTATATTTTCAGCAAAGGTAGAGTACGCTTATGAAAAACAGATGACATTACTATTAGAAGATATTAATGAATTTTATTCAGAACTTTTAAATAATTTAATTAATGAAAAAACAGTTGATTATATGGAAATAATAGAAACGGTTAAGTCAATAATTACAATAAAAATAATGAATTATTCTTTTTTCTTTAAGCATTTTAAATTTTCTAAAGAAGAAGAATATAGAGTAGTATTTTTAGTATCAGAAGATTATAATGATGGATTTATAAAATATAGAATAAAATCAGATAGAGAAATACCTTATATAGAAGTAAATTTTAAGAAAAAAAGTTTGAATAAATCAAGATTTATCTAAAACTACATAAGTTATAGTATGGTGATAGTTGTTTGAAAATTAGATTATATATTTTTCAATATAGCTAAATTATAAATTTATATGGGAGGTCGATATTATGTATTTACTATTAAGTGCTGATGGCGATATAGGGTTATATAAGATTGATAAAACTATATTAGAGGATTTTAATACTATTTTAAAGGACTTTTTTAAATGGAAAAAGACTAATTGTTATGATGAAACTTTATTTGTAAAATTTATTAAAAGTAGATACGGTGATGAATCAATTGTTTTTAAAAAGATAGTTGGATGTTATCCAGATGTAGAAGAAGAATATAAAGATATAAAATGGTTTAATTTTTAAGAAGTTCAAATTTAAATTTGAAGGTAGGTAAAATCTTAAGGTGAGAAAAGAGCGAATTAACTACTTGGTGAGTTATAATAGCTTATAGTAGATTGTAGCAAGAATAAATTTATATATACTATTAGTAAATTGCCCCAATTTTCTATTAATTTAAAAATATATGAAAAGAGGGTCAGTTATGAATTATATTAAATTCATCTACACTTATACAAAGAAACTCACTGATACAATTAAGTGTTTTATTTCGCCAATAAAAAGAAGTTGCTATATTAATTTCTACTTCTTCTACAGATTTTTTTATAGAATAACCGCTCAATATACATTAGTTACTTGGCAACTTGAGAACCTAAAACAAGATATTCTTCTAATTGAGTCAATACTTCTATTAGCTATTTGAGTATTAAGATAATTTAATGTTATAATTTAGCTAATAATGTTAAAATGTGGGGTTAATTCTATGATGTTAGATAATGATTTGAGAAGTTTAGATAAATTAGAGTATAGAAGAAAGGCTGATTATTCTATTTGGGGATATTTATATCAGTTTGATTTAGCATTTTATGATATGCTATGTCAAATTGAAGGTGAGGATTTATTTATAAGTGAAGAAACAATTAATAATCCTATATATGAGATAGAGACAATAGAAGATTATATTAAATATTATACATATGAAGGAAAGGAGTATGTATCATTAGCTCAAGTTAAATATTCAAGTAGTGCAAGAGAATTTTCACATTGGAATGTTTTAATAGGTCTTTACTATAATTATTTATATTTAACAAAAAATAATATTAATTTAAATGTAAAGTCAAGTGTGTTTTTTCATATTCCAAGAAAAATAGATATAGATAAAGAATTTATAAAGTCTTTTGGGAAAAGTGTTATAAATAAAGCAATTGAATCTTTAGAGAATGTAGCTACTACCGTAGATGAAGCAAATAATTTTGAGGAGAGAATTGATTATGTTCTTTATAATTATCATTCAGAAGAAAAGTTGAAAAAATTCATTGAAGAAGGTCTAATTATAAAGTGGTTTCCAGATAAAAATACAATTAAAGAATATATAAAGGATAAGCTAGTATTAAGATTTAATAATATATTTTTAGAGTTTGATGTTAATCAAAGAAAAAATATTCTGTATTCACTGGGAATTAATTTCATTATAAAAGAGTGGCAGAATAAAAAGAAAAGATTAGATATCTGTAAGTTTTCATTACAAGATATTAATGATTTTTTTAATGATATATCATTATCAGAAGAAAAAATTTATTGGAATTTAATAATTAATAATATTCAAGATAATATAGATGAAGTAATTAATTGTATTATAAGACATTTAAATAGGATGAATTATAATGAATATGAAAAAAAAGAATATGAGGATAAATTTAGGAAGTATGCTCAAAGTATATATATTTTTTTAGTTGATAAATTATCACGTAGAGAAAATAGATATGCATTTTTAAATACAATAAATTTTACATTAATTCATTCAAAAGAAGAATATATTGAGCTTGATAGATTTAAGGAATATTCTTTATTTATAACAACTAGTTCACATATGCAATCTTTTATAGAAAGATTAATAAATATTATGAATTATAATAATGCAAACAATTTTTCACAAGATAATATTTTAGAAAATATGATTATATTTGAAGATAATATTGTAAAAATAAAATTGTCTTATGATAGTAGAGAAGGAATTCTATTTCCAAAGTCACATAGAAACATTATAGATGATTATTATCAATTAAGTGATAAATTAATGGAACAAAGGTTAAAGCCTAAAGTATGGTATTTTGATTATGGGATAAAGAAACAAGGAAAATATGATTATAAAATTAATAAGATTAGTAGGAATGAAGTTAATATTACAGAGCCTAATGATGATAATTATTATATTGAGTGTATGAAGTGTCTGCACGAAATTGAGTATTTAAATATAGAAGATAATCATTGGATTTTTTGTAAGAGGTGTAAAGATGGAGAAGATAAATATTAAGGGGATTTTAGAGCAGTATGGCTATTGTCAATCTAAATTAAAAATTTCTAATAAAGAATTAGATATTGATGATGTTTTCATAAAAGATAATAAAGAGGTATACATAATTCTACAAGATGAGTTATGGATGGAAAAAATAGAGAATTACCAAAGAATGATTTTATGGTTTCAAAATTGTACTAATAATGAAGTTATTAAATATAATATAAATGTTATTATTTTATATAGAAATATGGATATAGAGCAAAATTCTAAAATGATAGATTATATTAAAAAATATGAAAGAGATTTACATTTTTGTAGAAAGTTATTTATTAATTTAGATGATGAGAGTAGTTTAAATATTCTACCTTTTTATAAAATTAAATGTGTAACTTTGGAAGGTGAGAGCTTAAACTTAAGAGATAAAATAAAAGGAATTATTCATAATAAAATATTATTTGAAGAGTTAACTAAAGAAATTCCTGATTTTAATATAATTAATGAATTTAGTGAGTAAGGGGACTAGCTGGTATGAAGGATTTTTATATAAAGGCAGTATATATACTTAATTTTAGAGGATATAGTGGAGCTAAAGAATATAATTTCGTAGACAAGAACGGAAATCCATATAATATTATTTTATTATCTGGACCAAATGGATATGGAAAGACTACGTTATTAGATTCAATTGAATGGTGTCTTACAGGAAATATAAAGAGGGTAATTGATGATTATAATAATAGGTGTGCTAGTAAAGTTGAAAAGACTGTAAGTTCGTATAAAGGCTTAATAAGAAATATTAATTCAACAAATAAAGAAGTGATTGTTAAAATTGAAATGGTATATAAAAATGAAGATGTTAAAGTATATAGAAAGTTTAATAGTAAAAATGAGTTAGAGGCTTTTGATACACTATTAACAGAATTTAATATTGAGTGTTCTGATAATATTAGAGATGAAGTTGAAGAAATAATTAAAGGAATGAAAACTGATTTTACTTTTAATAATATTTGTTCTTATGATAGGAATATTGAACTTTATAAAAAAGGAAGAAATGATATATATAATTTTTTTGACGCTTGTTATTCGGAGTTTTATGAAGCAAAAAAGATAATTGAAAACTTAGAGAAACTAAAAAAGAATTTATCAGATAGTAAAGATAGTAAAAGTGAAAATTTTAATAGGTTAAAAAGAGAGTTAAATTTAAAAGCAGAGTTATTAAAGACATTTAATAGTATTGATAGTATAAAAATAAGAAAATATCCTGAAAATAGACTGTTTAATGAGGAGATATATATAGATGATTCTATAATTAATAATAAAGTTGATATAGATGAAAAGTTAAATAAGCAATTAGAAATATTGAATAATATATTAAATAAAAAAATATCGGATAATTTAAAAAAAGTTAAAGAAAAAGAACTTTTTACAATAAAATTAGATGAAATAGATGAACTTGCTAAAATTTATAAGGAGAAAGAGGAAATTTTCAACAAAATAAAAAATATTGATTTTAGTATTATTAATATTGAATTAAAAGAAGTTGAACTATTTAAAAGAAATATAAATAAGAGTATTGATAAATTTTTAGAATACATATCAGAAATTATAAACAATACAGATTCGGAATTAAAGTATATACCTAAATCGAAGGTAATAACAATTGATAATAACCTTAAATTAATTAATAAAAATTTAGATTTAATTTCTGTATTGGAGAAAGAAAAGAAAAAATATGATAGCAATAGTGATTTAGTTAAGGTTATGAGATACTTGGTTGATAATGAGAAAGTATATAAACTATATAGTGAAGATAATAATAAATGTCCGCTATGTGGAAAAGAAGACTTTTCAAAAAGTGAAATTTCTTCTGTTGCAAAAGATTTTTTAGGAGAAAAAGATAAAGCAAGACAGCAATTAATAGAGAATATTAAAAGTTGTAATAATGAAATTAGAATTTATGTTGATAATATTAAGGAGATAATAGAGAATAGTTTAACTGAGAAGGAAAAGGAGTTTCTAGAATTAAAAAGATATAAGAGGGAATTACAGGATTTATATAGATTAGTTAATAAGTATAAATTTGATATTAAAGAATTAGATTTGAATAGAATTAATGATAAAAAAGTAGAAATACAAAAGGAAATTTATATATTAAAGATAGAAGAAATAAATGAAAAGTATATCATAGAATTGCTAAGCAAATCAAGAATGCCATATATTATTAAATATAATAAGGAGCTTGAGGAATATAGAGAGTATGATAGTAAGAGTAAGGTTAAATTATTAGATAGTATAATCACTCAATTAAATAAAAATATTAGTAATATAGATAATGAACTTATAAATGATGAGTATAAAAAAATTAAAATAGAAACTATAAAAGATAAACTGGATATAACAAAAGATTCTATAAGTTATAATAAATCTAATAATCTTAATACTGAAATAAATAAATTAAATAGTGAAATTAAATATTGTGAGAATGATATAAAAAATTTAAATAATAAGCTTAAAAAAGTTGCAGAGTTAATAAAAATAATTAATCAAGAAAAAACTGAAAGTGAAAAGAAGGAAAATGAAAGAATATCTAAGCCTTTAAATGATATTTATAAAAAAATAACTAGAAATACAAATATTAAAGAAATTAATCTGAAAAAAGATAATGCAAAAAATAAGTCCTCTTTAGAAATTAAGGATATAGAAGGTAATGATACACCATTTGGAAATATAATGAGCACAGGACAAGTATCAACTTTAGCTATTTCTATGTATTTGGCTAAAGCTTTATTAAATAAAAATAGTAGTTTTAAAGTATATTTAATGGACGACCCTATACAAACAATGGATGATTTAAATATTCTATCATTAATAGATTTATTAAGATTTCAATTTATGGAAAATGAAGAAGACAGAATTATAAATCAGTTATTTATTTCTACTTGTGATGAAGACTTAGAGAATTTAATTTATCATAAGATGAGTAGTTTTAATATACCAATTATTAATGAAAACTTTATGAAGAGAATGTTAAGCTAATTTATAATTACTCCTTATCTCTGTAGCTAATAAGAATTTATTAGCTACTATGTTTACTTATAAAAAAGTTTAGAACTTTATAAAATAGTTCTGAAAAGAATTATAAAAAAGTTCTGAAAAATAGAGTCTCATATGAAATTGTAATGA